>Ga0326728_10009598_pt1 | contig 23194 bp, 21 predicted proteins | sample MB3enrmetagenome_FD_207602 | JGI IMG/M metagenome (GOLD analysis project Ga0326728, IMG submission 207602) | Lab enriched peat soil microbial communities from McLean, Ithaca, NY, United States - MB31MN | ecosystem: Environmental > Terrestrial > Soil > Wetlands > Peat | place: USA: New York... | reverse complement strand
CAGAGACCCGCCTTCGCCACGAGCGTGGCTTCGGCGCGGCAAGCGCGGAGGCAGAGAGATCCCTCCCGCCTTCCCGACCGAATCCCCGTACTCGGGGCAGGCGGGACTCGCAGAAACCGCTGGTCGCCCACGAGCGTGGCTACGGCGCGGCAAGCTGGCCAGGGATTGACACACGCAAGTTAATTGCCGACGGCTTTCACCACGGTGTTCAGCAGATACATCGGGTTGCCGAATCCTTCTTCGTGGAAAATGATTTTGCCCTGGCGATCGATCACGAAGACGTCCGGCAAACCCGAAACGAAATATTTCGACTCGACTTCCGCTTCGCTGTTCAGGAGGATCGTGAACGTGTACGACCCCTGCTGCGCAAATTGTGTCGCCGTCTCGGTGTCCTCGCCCGAGTTCAGCCCCAGAACGACGAGCCCTTTGTCCGCCAGCCGTTTCTGCATGGCCTGAATGAAGGGCATCTCGGCGCGGCACGGTCCGCACCAACTGGCCCAGAAGTCGATTACCACGACTTTTCCGCGGAAATCGTGAAGATTGTAGGTCTTCCCGCCGGCGTCCTGGAGGGTGAAGTCCGGAGCGTCGGTGCCGATGAGCGTGTGGGATTGGATCTGCGGCTCGGGCACGGACGAGGCTTCTCGCGCGGAGTCCGGCGGCGCGAAGGTGAACTGCGCGTCGGGGATGGATTCATTCCACTTGTCGATGGTGAAATGCATTCCTTTCGTGCTGTCGTCTTTCAGGATGGTGCCGATACCGTTGACGCGGAGCGTATCTTCGTCGATGCCGTAGATCATGTACTGCACGTTGGCGGGCGTGCCTTTGGGCCAGACGTCGCGAAGCACCGCCACGCGATAGCTCTTCATCGTTTTGCCGTTTTCGACCCACTGGTCTTCGCGAAGAATCTCGGCGTTTGTCACATGCTCGGCGATGTTTTCGAGCTCGCTGAGCGGAGTGGTGGTGTCCGCGTCGACCGGAGCCTTCGTGAATTTATTGGTCGCGCGATTGAGGATCCATTCCGTGTGGCCGTCGCAGACTTGCAGTTCGCCGAGGGGATCGTCGTCGTCGAGGCGGAACTTGCCGGGGCGCTCGCCGGAGACGGTGTAGCGGCGCTCGGAAACTTGTTCGCCGCGCACCGTGTGGATGCGCACCTTGAATTCGTAGCTCCGCAGATTGCGATAGAGCTGCTGCGTCTTCTGGAGAATGTCCATGGCGGCCTTGAAGTCGGCGTCGTCGCCGAACGCGGGGCGCGAAGGGGCCAGCGTGCAGAGGAGAAGTCCGGCCGCGGCGCTCAGCAGGATTCGCGTCGAGATTCGAGTGCATTTGCGGGCGTGATTCACCGAGAGTGTTGCGCGATGCATGAGCGGCCCTCCTATCGCGGGGCGGCAGGTCATCAGTTGACACTGTATACGCGTGATAAAGTACATCGGGCTGAAGCCGAACGCAATTCCTGGCCGGGTTTGCGGCGCGCGCCGCCGCACTCCAAGAGGGCGGAGGCCCGCCTACGTCCGAGTGCGGGACCACGGCGAGGCAAGCGGGGGAGGGCTGAGCGGCTGTGGAAAGCGGAGGGGGGACGAAGAGGGATTCCCCGGCAAGGCCGGGATGCACAAACCGCACTTCGACTTCGAGGCGACTTGTCCGCGCGGCGCGAACGTGAGGAGGAAAGAGCCCTTCGACTGCGCTCAGGACAAGCCGCCTCTTCGCTCAGAATGACTCAGTTTTCTTGGGGGGCGTGTTGGGGTGCGCCCGCCTTCGCCACGGGCGTGGCTACGGCGCGGCAGGCGGGGCCGGGATTGACGGGGGCGCGCGGTTCATCAACAATGGTGGCCTATGAGCAGCAAACTGAAAGACAAACGCGTTGCGATCCTGGGGGCGGGGAAGATCGGCGGGATATTGTTGCGGGCGTTCCTGCAGAAGGGGCTCGTCTCGCCGAAGCACGCGCGGGCGACGGTGAAGCATCCGGAGCGCGCGAAGGAACTATCGAAGGAGCTGGGCATTGCGGTGACGACGGACAATCGCGCGGCGGCGCATGGCGCGGACATCGTCATCATCGCCGTGAAGCCGGTGGTGGTGACGGAAGTGGCGCAGGAGATTCACGGCGAGCTCGGTCCGAAGACGCTGGTGATTTCCGTGGCGGCGTCGGTGCCGACTTCGCTGCTCGAGCTGAAGTTGCCGGCGAACGTGCCCGTGATTCGCGCGATGCCGAACACGCCCTGCGCGATCGGTTGCGGGATGACCGGCCTCGCGAAAGGAACGCACGCCACGGAAGCGGATTTGGAAGTGGCGCGCGAGCTGTTCGAGTCGGTGGGGAAAGTGGCCGTCGTGGACGAGAAGCTGATGGACGCGGTGACGGCGCTATCGGCCAGCGGCCCCGCGTTCATCTACGTGATTCTCGAATCGCTGGCGGAGGCGGGCGTGAAGACGGGCCTCTCGCGCGAGACGGCGACGCTGCTGGCGGCGCAGACGATGTCGGGCGCGGCGCAAATGGTGCTCGTGACGGGCGATCATCCGGCGCTGCTGAAGGATGGCGTGACGACTCCGGCGGGCTGCACGATTGACGGCTTGATGGAGTTGGAAGACGGCAAAGTCCGCGTGACACTGATCAAGGCCGTCGTGAAAGCCGCCCAGCGCGCGCGCGAATTGATGTTCGACAAGTAGCGGCGAGGCGCTTGAAGTGGGATGTGGATGTGCTAGGATGACGCGCGAGAAAAAATAATGCCGCGGCAATACATTCCGATCTTCATCTATGCGCTGCTGGCGCTGGCGTTTCCGGTCGTCGCGCTGGCGCTCTTCAAGTTGATCCGGCCGGACGCGACGTCGATGGGCGCGAAGCTGAAGCCGTACGAGTGCGGCGTGCCGCCCGAAGGCGACGCGCGCGGGCGCTACTCGGTGCGGTTCTACATCATCGCGATTCTGTTTGTGATCTTCGACGTGGAGACGATTTTTCTCTTTCCTTGGGCGGTGCTCTACTCGACGCATGAGGCGGGCTTCCGGCTCCCGCCGCTGTTTGCGATGGGCAGCATGTTTATTTTCCTGGGGATTTTGATCGTCGGATACGTCTGGCTGTACCGCAAAGGCGCGCTCGAGTGGGTCTAACGTTTCTCGCGGCGGCTGCGGGAAGCGGTTGACGATGAATTTTGGCCTGTGTTAGAAACTACGGTTTGGATTTGCCTGCGCGAGCGGGCATAGAACGCAAAGGGCTTCTCGGGCCGACCTCGCCCGAAGCAGCCCGACTCCATGGTCAACGACCCAGAGGATAAGCAGCCCGCTGCAACTCCCCCAGGCGATAAGCCTGCGGCTCCCGCACAGCCGGCAGCCCCGGCGCAAGCCGCTGCGGGCGAGGGCGCGGCGCCGCCTCCGAAGCCAGCTGCCGCTGCCCCGCCACCGCCAGCGAAGCCCGCGGCGCCCGCGGGACCAAGGCCAGTTCCCCTCGATAACGAACTCACCAGGCGCTACAAATCGCGTTTTGGCGACGCGATTCTCGAGGCGTGGACCGACCGCAACCAGGCGATTCTGGTGGTGGCGCGGAACAAGCTCGTGCAGATCGCGCGCTTCAGCCGGGACGACGAGAATTTCGATTTCCTGGCCGATTTGACGGCGGTGGATTGGCCTCGCCGCGAGAAGCGCTTCGACGTCGTGCTGAATCTCTACTCATTCAAGAAGAACCGGCGGCTGCGCTTGAAAGTGCATGCCGCGGCGGACGAGACGGTTCCTTCGGTGGCGGGAATTTGGTCCACGGCGAACTGGATGGAACGCGAAGTGTACGACATGTTCGGAATTATCTTTGAAGGACATCCGGACTTGAAGCGATTGCTGCTGCCCGAAGAGTGGCAGGGCTACCCGTTGCGCAAGGACTACGACATTCTGACGCAGGACACGGCCTGGGTGCGCGAAAACCTGGGCATCGAAAGCGGGCAATAGACTTTGGCGGACCCACGCATCCCAGCCGCGCCACGCGTCGAGGCGACCGTCCTCGGCGCCGACGAAATTATTCTCAACATGGGGCCGCAGCATCCTTCGACGCACGGGGTGCTGCGCGTGAAGCTGCGTCTGGACGGCGAAAAAGTCGTGGGGTCGGAATGCGTGGTCGGGTATTTGCACCGCGGCGTCGAGAAGATCGCGGAGCACCGCAGCTACCAGCAATTCGCGCCGTATGTGGACCGCATGGATTACGTCGCGGCGGTGTCGAACGGGCTGGGCTACTGCGAGGCGGTGGAGAAGCTGATGGCGGTGGAGGCGCCGCCGCGCGCGCGCGTGGTGCGCACGATCCTGACGGAATTGCAGCGCATCGCGAGCCACTTGGTCTGGCTGGGGACGCACGCGCTGGATATCGGCGCGTTGACGCCGCTTTTCTATTGTTTTCGCGAGCGCGAAGAAATCCTGAAAATCTTCGAGCACTACTGCGGCGCGCGGCTCACGACGCACGCGTTTCGCATCGGCGGCCTGCAATACGAAACCTACGACGGCTTCGAGAAGGACGTCGTGCAATTCTGCGAGCCGTTCGACAAGCGCGTGGACGACTACGAGGCGCTGCTGACCAGCAATCGCATCTGGCTCGCGCGCACCAAGGGAATCGGCGTGCTGAGCGCGAAGGACGCGATCGACTGCGGCGCGAGCGGGCCCGTGATTCGCGGCAGCGGCGTGAAATGGGACATCCGCAAAGCGATGCCTTACGCGGCGTACAGCGACTACGAATTCGAGATTCCGACCGGCGAGAACGGCGACACGTTCGACCGGTACATGGTGCGGCTCGAGGAGATGCGGCAATCGCGCAAGATCTGCTTGCAGGCCGTCGCGAAGATTCCGGCCGGGCCCATCATGGCGAGGATCGGCAAAGTGCTGAAGCCGCCGCCGGGCGAGGTGTATCACTCGATCGAAGCGCCGAAGGGCGAGCTGGGATATTACATCGTGAGCGACGGCACGACGCAGCCGTACCGCGTGCGCATCCGGCCGCCGTCGCTGATCAATCTGGAGGCGTTCGACAAGATGGTGCGCGGACATTTGATCGCCGACGTGGTGGCGATCATCGGGACGCTCGATATCGTGCTCGGGGAAGTGGACCGCTAAATGACGCACGCGTTGCAGGCGAGCCTCGAAGCTCTCAAGCCGTTCTTGCTGCCGCTGATCTACGCGGTGGCGATCGTGGCCGTGCTGCCGCTGCTCGCCGGATACCTGGTGCTGATGGAGCGGAAGGTCATGGCGCACATGCAGGTGCGGCTTGGGCCGGTGCGCGTCGGGCCGCACGGATTGCTGCAGCCGATCGCGGACGCGTTCAAACTCCTTCTCAAGGAAGACATCACTCCGGAAAATGCCGACCGGCTGGTTTTCTGGCTCGCGCCGATGCTCTCGATGACGGCGGCGATGTTGGCCCTGGCGGCGGTGCCGTTTGGGCCGGGCTTCCAAATCGCGGACCTCAACATCGGGCTGCTGTTCGTCGTGGGAATCAGCTCGATGGGAATTTTCGGGATCGTGCTGGGCGGCTGGGCCTCCAACAGCCACTACTCGCTGATCGGCGCGCTGCGCAGCGCCGCGCAACTCGTGAGCTACGAGACGGCGGCGGGGATGGCCGTCGTCGGGGCGCTGCTGCTGGCCGGGACGCTCTCGCTGCGCAACATCGTCGAGATGCAGGAAAACACCGGCGTGTGGTTCATCATCGCTGCCCCGGTAGGATTTTTCATTTATCTGGTGGCGTCGATCGCGGAGACCAATCGCGCGCCGTTCGATATGCCCGAAGCGGAATCGGAACTCGTGGCGGGCTACATGACGGAATTCAGCGGCTTCCGCTGGGCGCTCTACTTTTTGGCCGAGTACACGAATATGATCGTGGTCGCATCGATCGCGACGACGCTCTTCCTCGGCGGCTGGCTGCGGCCGTTTCCGACGACGCACTGGCTCAATTTCCTGGATTGGCTGCCGGCGGCGCTGATGCTGGGTCTGGCGGGATATTGTCTCTACCGCACGCCGAAGCAGCCGGTGGCGATTCAGAAGCTGGTGATGGTACTGGTGGCGGGGATGTTCGCGGCATTCGCGGCGATTTTGCTTGCGCCGATGGTGGCGACGCACATCGCCGGTGCGACTTCGATGGCGCTGATGGTGGCGTCGTGGAAACCGGCGCTGCTCGGCGGCTTCTGGTTCCTGCTGAAAGTGTTTCTCTACATTTATTTGTTCATGTGGCTGCGATTTACGTTTCCCCGCTACCGGTTCGACCAGTTGATGCGGCTGGGCTGGCAATTCCTGATTCCCGTCTCGATTGTGAACGTGATGGGAATCGCTTTGGGTCTGGCGCTGCATCGCCAGTGGGGATGGCCGTACGGGGTAGCGTTGCCCACGACGACCGTGATTACGCTTTTGATCGCGGCGGCGTTGGCGCGGACGGGCGAGAAGAAGGAAAAGGACGAGGCTGTCGTGGGGGAGTTCTGGGGTACGGGCCGTGATGCTTGATCGCATCGTGTTCGATCTGTTCGCGGGGCTGGCGATTCTGTCCGCGATCCTCGTGGTGACGCGGCGGAACGTGATTCACAGCGCCATCTTCCTGATCACGGCGCTGCTGGCGACGGCGGGGATTTTTCTGCAGTTGCACGCGGAATTCCTCTTCATCGTGCAGATTATTCTTTACGTCGGCGGGATCATGGTGCTGTTTGTTTTCGTCATCATGCTGGTGAACCTCGACGTGGCGCTGCACCAAATGCAGTTCCGGCGCCAGTGGTGGGTGGGCCTCCTGCTGGCGATCGCGCTGGGCGCGGAGGCGACCGCTGCGATTTACATCGGGCGATTGGGATTGCCGGGGCCGGAAACGGCGCCGCCGGCGAGCGTGCTCGAGCCGAATACGGAACTGGTGGGCCACGCGCTGTTCACTGGTTACATGCTGCCGTTTGAGATTGCATCGGTGCTGCTGCTGGTGGCGATGATCGGCGCGGTGGTGATGGCGAAGCGTAGAACGTGAAGGGGACAAAGAAGTGATCGGAACCGGACATTATCTTTTCTTGAGCCTGGCGCTGTTCCTGATCGGCGTCGTCGGTGTCGTGACGCGGCGGAACGTCATCATCATTTTGATGTCCATCGAGCTGATTCTGAACGCCGTGAACATCAATCTGGTGGCGTTTTCGCGGCTGGTGGGATCGGTGGAAGGCCATGTGTTCGCGATTTTCATCATCACGGACGCCGCGGCCGAGGCGGCGGTGGGGCTGGGAATCATCATCGCGTTTTTCCGCAACCGGGAGACCGTGCTGGCCGACGAAATGGATTTGTTGAAATGGTAGGGCGAGCGAGCTGATGCCGATTCAGCGGAATGTGGTGCTGAACACAGTCATTCTGATCATGATGCTGCTGGTGACGGCTGGGATAGAGATGAAAGGAACCGAAATGTTTCTGCCACACATCTGGCTGGTGCCGCTGTTTCCGCTGGCGGCGTCGGCGGTGATGCTGCTTTTCGGGCGGAAACTCTCGAACGCGGCAGTGAGCGGTTTCTGCGTCGGCAGTGTATTTCTCTCGATGTGGTTTGGTTTTGGTGCCATTTTTGAATTGATCGCGCGGCCTGCGGCGCACCGTGTGGTGGAATTCGCTCTGTTCAACTGGATTCCCGCCGGGCCGATGCACACGACTTCCGGCCACCTGGTGAATTTCAACGCGCAGTGGGGATTTCTCTTCGATCCGCTGACGGCGGTGATGGTCGGAATCGTGACCGGCGTCGGCTTCCTGATTCACGTGTACTCGACCGGGTACATGGCGCATGAAGGCGGCTACTACCGCTTCTTCGGCTATCTCAATCTGTTCATGTTCTCGATGCTGACGCTGGTCCTGGCGAACAACATCCTGCTGATGTTCGTCGGCTGGGAAGGCGTGGGGCTGTGCAGCTACCTGTTGATCGGGTTCTACTTCCTGAAGAAATCGGCGGCGGACGCGGGGAAGAAAGCGTTCATCGTGAACCGCATCGGGGACGCCGGATTTCTGCTCGGCATTTTTCTACTTGTCGGGACCTTGGGCACGCTGAATTTTTCGGAGTTTCGCGGCGCGATTCTCGCGGGCCATTTCGCCGTGGGCGACGCGGCGCTGACGGCGATCGCGCTGCTGCTCTTCGTCGGGGCGACGGGGAAATCGGCGCAGATTCCGCTGTACGTCTGGCTGCCGGACGCCATGGAAGGGCCGACGCCGGTGAGCGCGTTGATCCACGCGGCGACGATGGTGACCGCGGGCGTGTACATGCTGGTGCGGACCAACGCGATTTTCGCGATGGCGCCGCGCGCGCTGGCGGTGGTGGCGGTGGTGGGCGCGGTGACGGCGATCTTCGCGGCGACGATGGGCGTGCTGCAGAACGACATCAAAAGGGTGCTGGCGTATTCGACGATCTCGCAACTGGGCTACATGTTCCTGGCGTGCGGCGTGGGCGCGTTCAGCGCGGGAATTTTTCACTTGCTGACGCACGCGTTCTTCAAGGGCTTGCTCTTTCTCGGCGCGGGCAGCGTCATCCACGCGGTGAGCGGCGAGCAGGACATGCAGAAGATGGGCGCGCTTTCGGGAAAGATTCGTACGACATATCTCACGATGCTCGCAGCGACGCTGGCGATCGCGGGGATTCCGCCGCTGGCGGGATTTTTCAGCAAGGACGAAATTTTGGCGCACGCGTTTCGCGCGAACCACGCGCTGTGGCTCGTCGGCTGGATCACGGCGGGAATGACGGCGTTCTACATGTTCCGGCTGTTATTCCTGACCTTCAAGGGCGCGTCGCGTGTGGCGCCCGAGGTCGAGCGCCATATTCACGAATCCCCCTCGAACATGACTGTGCCACTCATCATTCTCGCAGTGCTTTCCATCGTGGGCGGCTGGATCGGAATCGGCGGCCGGTTTGAAAGGTTTCTCGAACCAGTGACTCAAGCTGCGCCCGCTTCTACGGCAGGCGAGACGCCGGAAGCGGCGCTGATGATTGCGTCGGTCGCGATCGCGCTGGCGGGGATCGGCTTGGCGTGGTTCCTCTATATCAAGCGGACGGAATTGCCGGACAAAATCGCGGCGAGCTTTGGCGGACTCTACCGGCTGGTCTACAACAAGTATTACGTGGACCAGATCTACGACGCACTGTTTGTGAATCGCGCGAAGGATTTGGGGCTGACGCTCGGCGCGTTTGACAGGACGTTCATCGATGGCCTTGGCGTGGACGGGGCCGGCTGGCTGACGCGCGCCACTTCGGTGATTTCGATCTACTGGGACAAGTGGATCATCGACGGCAGCGTCAATCTCATTGCGAACGTCGTGCGCGTGCTGAGCATTCCGGTGCGCTGGTTGCAAACTGGACGCGTATCGAGTTATGCGGGATTCATTGTGCTGGGCGTGCTGGCGCTGATTGGGTTTTACTTGCACGCCGCGGGTTATACGCTGGCGAACCTGCGGCCTTAGGAGATTGTTGAAAGACTGCACGAATCGGTCATTCCGAGGAGCCCGCCGCGGCGGGCGACGAGGAATCTCTCTCTTCTTTGGAATTCAAGTCGAAGAGAGATTCCTCGCTGCGCTCGGAATGACTCTCGTTTGGGTTTCTCGACGGGCTATTAAATAGCGAGGCGGTGAGATGGACTTTTACAACGACCATATTCTGAGCGTTGTGCTCTTCACGCCGGTCATCGGGGCGCTGCTGCTGCTGGTAGTGCCGCGCGCGAGCGAGAATCTGCACCGCTTGATCGGCAACATTTTCGGATTCCTGGGCCTGCTGGTGTCGCTCCCGCTGGTCTGGCGGTTCAGCCTGGCGCCGGACGCGCCGCGCTTCCAGTTCGGCGAAAATGCGGACTGGATTCCTTCGATCGGCGCGCACTATTCGTTGGGCATCGACGGCATCTCGCTGCTGCTCATCATGCTGACCACGCTGCTGGGCGCGCTCTCGATCCTTTCGTCCTGGAGCGCGATCAAGATGCGGAGGAAGGAATACTACATTCTCTTCCTGCTGCTGCAGACCGGAATGCTGGGCGTCTTCATGGCGCAGGATTTCTTCCTGTTCTACATGTTCTGGGAAGTGATGCTCGTGCCGATGTATTTCCTGATCGGCGTTTGGGGGAGCGACCGCCGTCTGTACGCCGCGATCAAGTTCTTCCTGTATACGCTGGCGGGCTCGGTGCTGATGCTGCTGGCGATCCTGGGACTTTACTTCAAGTTTGCAAGCGCGCCGGGCGGCTACTACACGTTCGACATGCAGACGCTGCTGAGCGTTGTGCCGTCGCTTACGACCTCCGCGCAGCAGTGGCTCTTCTGGGGATTTTTCTTCGCCTTCGCGATCAAGGTGCCGATGTTCCCATTCCACACCTGGCTGCCCGACGCGCACACGGAGGCTCCCACGGCGGGCTCGGTCATCCTGGCGGGCGTTTTGCTGAAGATGGGAACGTACGGCTTCATCCGTTTCTCGCTGCCGCTTCTGCCGACCGACCCCGCGGCGCGCCACCACATCATTTCCATCATGGTGGCGATCTCGCTCATCGGCATCGTTTACGGCGCCCTGGTTTGCATGATGCAGAAGGACATGAAGAGGCTCATCGCCTACAGCTCCGTAAGCCATTTGGGATTTTGCACGCTGGGAATTTTTGCGCTGACGCCGAGCGGCCTGTCCGGCAGCGTGATTCAGCAAATCAATCACGGCATTTCCACCGGCGCGCTCTTCTTGATCGTGGGCATCCTGTACGAGCGGCGGCACACGCGGATGATTTCGGATTTCGGCGGGCTTTCGACGCCGATGCCGAATTTCGCCGCGATCTACATGATCGTCACGCTGAGCTCGCTTGGGCTGCCGCTGCTGAATGGGTTCATCGGAGAGCTCACGATTCTTCGCGGAGTGTTTGAAGTGAGTTTCCGGTGGGCCGCATGGGGCGTCCTCGGAATCGTGCTGGGCGCGGCCTATTTGTTGTGGCTCTACCAGCGGGTGATGTTCGGCTCGGTGACGAATCCGGCCAACGAGCATTTGGCGGATCTCAATGCGCGCGAATACGCGACGTTTGTGCCGCTCATTTTGCTGGCATTCTGGATCGGCATCTACCCGAAGCCGCTCTTCAACGTGCTCGACCGGCCGGTGGCGCAACTCGTACAACAAGTGAACCCGGGTTACTACAAAACGCAACAGGCGCGCGCGGCGGCCGAGCAAACGAAACAAGCGAAGGGCGGACCGGCGCTCACCGCGGCGCTGGCCGATAAATACGCGGGGAAGCCCTAAGCGAGACGCATGGAGACTGTCCTACATTTCTTTCAGTACGTGCTGCAGCTGCTGCACCTGCGGAGCCTGCCGCCTGATTTCGCATTGGTGCTGCCCGAAGTGCAGCTCCTCCTGTTCGGGTTGGGGATCCTGCTGACTGATTTTCTCCTCGAGGACCAGTACAAGTACTGGAACGCGGTCATGGCGCTGCTGGGCGTCGGCTTCAGCGGGTTCTCGCTATGGCGGCTGACCAATTTGCCGCCGGAGAACACGGGAGGATTCAACTATTCGATTCTGGTGGATCCGTTCTTCATTTTCTTCGGGATGCTGTTCCTGGTGGCGACGGCGTTGGTGGTGCTGCTGTCGGTGCGCTACCTCACGATCGAAAAAGAGAATCACGGGGAGTATTACGCGCTGCTTCTGCTCGCCACGGTCGGAATGATGTTCATGGCGTCGGGTTTCGACCTGATTATTGAGTTCCTCGGCCTGGAGACGATGGCCATCAGTTTCTACGTGCTGGTGGGATTCCTGCGGCGAGATCGAAGATCGAATGAGGGCGCGATCAAGTACCTGCTGCTCGGCGCGTTCAGTTCCGGAATTCTGGCGTACGGTTTTTCGATACTTTATGGGATTTCGGCCGTCGCGAACCTCGAACAACTCTTCGGCCAGAACATACCGCTCCCGCGCACCAACCTGGCGATCATCGCGGCGGCGGTGTCTCGTCGCGAACCGAACGATCTGCTGGTGATGCTGGCGCTCATGACGATCGCGGCCGGATTGTTCTTCAAGGTCGCCGCCGTGCCGTTTCACCAGTGGGCGCCCGACGTGTACGAAGGCGCGCCGACGACGATTACGGCCTACGTGAGCGTGGCGTCGAGCGCGGCGAGCTTCGCGCTGCTGCTGCGGCTGTTCCTCACGGTGTTTTGGCCGGTGCGAGTGAATTGGGAGATGATTTTGGCCGGCGTGGCGATTGCGTCGCTGACGCTGGGCAATTTCGCGGCGATCACGCAAACGAACGTGAAGCGGCTGCTCGCGTACTCGTCCATCGCGCACGTCGGCTACATTTTGCTGGGCCTGGTGGCGGGGAACGAAATGGGCTTGCAGGGAATCGCGTACTACCTGTTGGCCTATTTGTTCATGACGACGGGCGCGTTTGCGATCCTGATCGTGCTGAAGAAGCAGGGACTCGCCGGAGACGAGCTCGACGATCTCAACGGATTGATCAAACGCTCCCCGGCCGCCGCCGTGCTGCTGCTGATTTTCATGCTGTCGCTCGCGGGGATTCCGCCGCTCGCGGGCTTCATCGGGAAGTATTTTATTTTCCTCGCGCTGATCCAATCGAAGCACTACGTGCTGGCGGTGTTCGGAGCGCTCTACATCGTGCCCGCGCTCTACTATTATTTCCGCATCGTCGTGCACGCGTGGATGCGCGAATCCTCGGACACTTCGCGGCCCGTGATCACGACCGCGCAAACCGTCGCGCTGACCGTGATGTGCTTCGTCACGCTGGTGGCGGGAATTTATCCGGAGCCGTTCGTGCGGCTCGCGAATTATTCGCTGTTCCTGCCGTTTGGCCCTCTGAGTGGTCGCTAACACGCCAAATCCGGACTCGCGCGGCCCTTCGGGGAAGGGCGCGCCGGCGTTCGCACGCCAACTCGCCAACGTGCTGGATCTGCCGGTCATACTGGTTGGAGGGACTGTAATCGGCGCGGGCGCCGGCTACCTGTTGGATCGGCGGCTGCACAGCTCACCGTGGTTCGCGCTCCTGCTGGGCATTGCGGGATTCGCGGGCGGCATGTATGAGGTCTTACGGCGGCTGACGGGGAAGCGGCAAAGCAATGGCCGGTGAAGCCGCGAGCGGCGCAATCCTGCGGCGCGTCGAATGGCTGACGCTCGCGCTGGGAACGGCTGGAACGTTTTTTGCGGCGTGGCGCTGGGGCTGGGAGCAGGGAGCGGGCGTCGCCCTCGGCGCTGCCATGGCGTGGCTGAATTTTCGATGGCTGAAGGGGAGCGTGCGGGCGTTTGGCCGCGTGGCGACGGCACAGGCGGGCGCGGAAAAAGTTCGCGTGCCGATCGGCGCGTATCTGAAGTTCTTCGGGCGCTTCGCGTTGTTGCTCGTTGTGCTCTATGTTATTCTGACTCGCGCGAAATTTTTCGCGATCGCGGTGCTGGCTGGATTGTTTGCTTCGGCCGTGGCCGTTGTCTTCAGTCTCGTGTACGAACTGCTGAAATCGGGGGCGCAGCAGATCGCCGGGAAGGATTCGCAAGACTGAGTGTCGCTCGAAATTTGATCTGGCTGGTTCGGTGAAAGGCGAATGGAAGAGCAGATCCTGGGAATCACAAAGCTTGTGAATTGGCTGTTGGGCAAGCCCGCGCTGGCGTTGCTGGCGGCGTTGCACATCCATCCTGAAAACCCCCAATATCCGATTCCGACCCACATCGCGATGGAGTTGCTTGTATTCTTGCTGTCAATTGTGTTCTTCCTTTGGCTGAAGGCGCGGCTCTCCGTGGACAATCCGGGCGCGACGCAACAGTGCATGGAGGCCCTGCTGCACAACAACATGTCGCTCGGCGTCGCCGACCTGCTGGAAAGCAATGCAGGGCACGACGGCGCGCGCTACGTGCCGATGATCGGCAGCATCGGTTTGTTCGTGCTCTTCTGCAATTTGATCAGCCTCGTGCCGGGACTCGCTTCTCCAACGGCGCAAGTTTCCGTTCCCCTCGGCTGCGCCATCGTGGTGTTCGTCTACTACCACTGGTGCGGTTTGACGAAGCTTGGCCCGTTGCACTACGGGAAGCATTTCCTCGGCCCGAACATATTTCTCTCCCCGCTGATGGTGATCGTGGAATCCTTCAGTCATATGGCGCGGCTGCTCTCGCTCACCGTGCGTCTCTGGGTGAACATGATGGTGAGCGAGATGCTTTATGTGATGAGTCTGACGCTGTTTCTTTTCGCCGGGCACGCGAGTCCGATTGGTTACGCGTTGGCTCCGGTGCCGCTGCTGGCTCCGGTTATTTTTATCGTGCTTCATATTTTCGTCGCTTTCGTGCAGGCGTTTGTGTTCACGATTCTTCCCGTCATTTATGTCAGCGGGGCGGTTGGCGAAGCGCACTAATACCGGCTTTATCCGCCGCGCCGCGTGATCCCGGCTGTTTGAGGATGCCGGGAGCCACCTCCGGCCGGACAATTCTTAGTGAAGGAGAGACGAATGAAGAAGTACGCCACGATTTTGCTCGCGATTGTTGGAATTCTTGTGCTCGCCCCCGCGGCTTTTGCGCAGACCGGCGGAGCGGGCGCCGCGCCCGAACCGACGAACTGGGTTGCCATCACTTCAGGTTTTGCGATGGCGATCGCCTCCGCCTTTTGCGGATTCTCACAGGCCAAGGCTTCCGCGGCCGCTTCCGAGGGAATCGCGCGGAACCCCGGCGCCGCCGGCGTGATTCAGAACATGCTGATCCTGGCTCTTGTGCTGATTGAATCGATGGCGCTTTACACCTTCGCCATCATCTTCCTCAAGGTAAAGTAAGCGCAGCGGCGGCTCGTCCGCTGCGAATGAAGTTTTGGCCGGCCTGGGGCTCCGAATGGGGTCTCGGGCCGGTTTCATTTTTGGCGCGGAGAATTGTGAGAAAAGGGAACCGGGTTGATTCTTTGCAGAGCGGTCAGCGGAGGGACGCGGCGGCGCGCATCGCGAAATCCAGGACGCGGCCGGGGAACAAGCCGAGATAAACGGTGCCCGCTGCCGCGACAAGCAGGGCGAAACTCGCAGCGGCGGAGATGCGGACGAGCGGCCATTCCTGCTTTGGCTCGCGCATGTACATGACGACGATGATGCGCAGGTAGTAGTAGGCGGCGATGACGCTGTTGATCGCGAGCAGTACGACGAGCCAGAACAGGCCCGAGGAGAGGCCGACGCGGAAAACGTAGAACTTGGCGAGGAAGCCGGCTGTGAGGGGCAAGCCAAGCAGCGAAAGAAGAAAGACGGAGAGGCCCGCCGCAGCGATAGGCTGCCGGCTGCCGAGTCCCGCGAAATCGTCCAAGTCCTGTCTCCGCTCGCCGGGCCCGGAAAGCTGCGCAATCATGAGGAAGGCGCCGAGTTTCATGAGTGCGTAGGCCGTGAGATAAAAGATAGCCGCGGCGATGCAGTCCATCGCCGATTCGCGCGTTGCCGCGGCGGCGGCCGCCGCGACCGCCACCAGGATGTAGCCGGCGTGAGCGATAGAGCTGTAGGCGAGCATGCGCTTGACGTTCACCTGCACGAGCGCCGCGAGGTTGCCTCCGAACATGGAGAGCACCGCCATGCCCCACAGCGCCCAGACCCACACGCCGGATGCGGGCTCGATCGTGCCGACGATTCGCAGCAGGACGGCGAACGTGGCCGCTTTCGGTCCCGTGGAAAGAAAGGCCGTGACCGGAGTCGGCGCGCCTTGATAGACGTCGGGCGCCCAGATCTGGAACGGCGCCGCGGCGACCTTGAAAGCCAATCCGACGAGGATGAGTCCGAGGCCGATCGGCAGAAAGCGCGACGCAGCATTTACGGCGTCGGAACTGATGAGGTCGAGATGCGTGGTGCCCGTGGCGCCGTAAACCAGGGCGACGCCGTAGAGAAAGAACGCCGTCGCAAACGAGCCCAGAAGGAAATACTTCATGGCCGCTTCATCGGCCAGCGGAGAATCGCGGCGATAGCCGACGAGGATGTAGCTGGAGATCGAGCTGATTTCGAGGCCGATGAAAACGGTGACCAACTCTTCGGCGCTCGCCATCACGCACATGCCGACGGCGGCGAAAAGCACCAGGGCGCAGAACTCGCCGGGCGGGAGATCCTCGCGGCTCAGATAATTCGCCGAGCCGAGCAGGACCAGCAGCGCCACGCCCAGAACGATCCAGTGGACGTAGAGGCTGAAGTCGTCCACGCGCAATAATCCCGAGAAAGCGTCGCCGGGATCGCGCGCGGGATAAAGCGTGGAAAGGATCGCGAGTCCAGCGCCAAAAACGGAGATTCCGACGACCCAGCCTCCCGCGCGGCGGCCGTCCTTGCGGGGAGCGTCGGCGAACGGCGCGAGCATCATCGCCAGGATTCCGAAGATCGTGAGCACGATCTCCGGAGCGAGGCGAGCCAAGTCTGCGCGGGCGGGGAACATTTTAGTCGCCGGCCCTCCGCGTCCGGTTTGCGTCCGTCTGGGCGCTCGGAATAGCGGCGGGAGCGGCCGGCAAGGGCCGGGGCTGCGCGCTCGAGTCGTATGCCGGGCGCTCCATGAGTTGGAGAACGTTGGCGGTCGAGGTCTCGATGCGGCGGGTGAACGCCACCGAGCCGATGCCCATCCAGAGGATCACGGCGGCCATCACGAACAGGATCGAACGCTCGCGGAGCGATGCGTCGGGGAGCGTGCGATTGCGCTCCTGGGTAACCTCGCCGAAGAAGACGCGCTGGTAGGACCACAGCAGATAGACCGCGGAGAAGACGATGCCGACGGCGGCCCATATGGCCCAGGCGGCGTGGCTCACAAACGTTCCGGAGAGGATCAGGAACTCGCCGACGAAGCCGTTCAGCATCGGGAGGCCCGCGGAGGAAAGACACACAAAAAGATAGAGAGCCGCAAGGACCGGCATTGGCGTCGCGAGGCCGCCGAACTCGCGGATGAGAAACGTGTGGCGGCGATCGTAGAGCATGCCGACAACCAGAAAAAGTGCGCCCGTGGAGACGCCGTGATTCAGCATCTGGTAGACAGCGCCATTCATCGCCGTTGCCTGAAACGAGAAAATTCCCAGGACGACAAAGCCGAGGTGGCTGACCGACGAATAGGCCACGAGGCGCTTCAAGTCGGTTTGCACCATGGCCACCAGAGCGCCATAAATAATGCCGATGATGGCGAGCACCGCGATTTCGGGCGCGAAGCGATGCGAGGCCGCCGGGAAGAGCGGCAGGCAGAAACGCAACATGCCGTACGTGCCGAGTTTCAGAAGCACGCCGGCCAACATCACGGAGCCGGCGGTCGGCGCTTCGGTGTGCGCATCGGGCAACCAGGTGTGAAGCGGGAAGAGCGGCACTTTGATCGCAAATGCCAGGAAAAACGCGCCGAAGAGCAGCATTTCCGTGCGGCCGGAAAGCGCAATCTGCCCGTGAACGAGCACGCTCTCGATTTGCGGCAGATCGAAGGAGCCGGTCAGTTCGTAGAGCCAGACGATGGCCACGAGCATCAAGATCGAGCCGAACATCGTGTACAGGATGAATTTCATCGCCGCGTAAATCCGCCGCTCGTGTCCCCAAATGCCGATCAGCAAATACATCGGGATGAGCATCACTTCCCAGAAAACGAAAAAGAGGAAGAGATCCAGGGAGACGAAGACGCCGATGATGCCGGTCTCGAGCACGAGCAAGGCGATGAAGAAGCCCTTTACGTGCTTGGTGATCGAGCCCCACGACGCGAGAATCGAAAGCGGCGTGAGGAACGTCGTGAGCACGACGAGGAACAGACTGATGCCGTCGAGGCCCAGGTGATAGTTAATGCGAGGTGAGGCGATCCACTGATGGAATTCCTGGAATTGATAGCCCGCTATGTTCGCGCGGAACAGAATCACCGGCACCAGGGAAAACAGAAACTCCGCAATCGCCGTGACCAGCGCCAGCCGCCGAATCCATTCGTGATCCTCGGGGGAAAGCACCAGCAACGCCAGCACGCCCGCGAGCGGCAGGAACGTCAGCACCGTGAGCAAGAGCGGCTGTTCCACGTTAATGCGCCATCCAGATCAGAATCGTTATCAGAACCACCGCGCCCAGCACGACCCATGCGGCGTACGTCCGCATGTTCCCGGAATAAACTCGGCGCAGAATTCCGCCCGAATCCTGCGCGACCTCGGCCACGCCGTTCACCGCGCCGTCTATGGCTCCCTCATCCACCGCGTGCCAGAGCAAATTCGTGGAGAGCCAAACCAGCGGCCGGACGATGACGGCCGCATAGAGTTCATCCACAAAATATCTGCCCGCGAGCAAGCGGTACGGAGCGGAGAGCGCAGCGGCGAGGCGCTTGGGGACACCCGGCTTGCGGAGATAGAACCACCACGCGATCAGGAATCCGATTAGCGCCACAGCTGTGGCCAGCGCCATGAATTCCAAGGTCCCCCGGTAGTTCAATGGCGCATCTCCGCGGCCAATCGCATACCAAAACGCGTTCGGAGTACCCGCGGCGGGGAATCCGGGTTCCGGAGAAAACACAGGAAACAGAAAATGCTCGAAATAATTACCGCCGTGGAAGAGTTCCGGCGCAGCCCACCAGCCTCCGATCACGGAAAGAACGGCCAGCACTCCGAGCGGCGCAAGCATATTTTTGGGCGATTCGTGGACGTGAACCTTGTGCTCGTCGAATCGCGGTTGGCCGTGGAACGTCATGAAAAACAGCCGGAACATGTAGAACGCGGTGAGGCCCGCCGTGAGAACGCCGAGCAGCCAGAGGTACATGCCGTTAGGGCCGCCGATGGAGTTCAGGATCGCGTCCTTGCTGAAGAACCCCGAAAAGCCCGGCGCGCCGGCGATTGCGAGCGTCGCCATCAGCATGGTCCAGTAGGTCCACGGAATCTTCTTGCGCAAGCCGCCCATGTTGCGCAGGTCCTGCTCGCCGCCCATGGCGTGAATCACGCTGCCCGCGCCGAGGAAGAGCAGGCCCTTGAAAAATGCGTGCGTCATCAGGTGGAAGATGCCCGCGCTGAACGCGCCCATGCCGCATCCGAGGAACATATAGCCGAGCTGCGAAATCGTGGAGTAGGCGAGGACTTTCTTGATGTCGTTCTGGACGAGGGCGATCGTCGCGGCGAAAAACGCCGTCAGCAGGCCGATGACGGCGACAACGGTCATGGCCACAGGCGCGAGGGAAAAAATCACGTGCGAACGCGCGACCATGTACACGCCGGCGGTGACCATCGTCGCGGCGTGAATCAAAGCGCTGACAGGCGTGGGGCCTTCCATGGCGTCCGGCAGCCAGACGTACAGCGGAATCTGGGCCGACTTGCCGGTTGCGCCGACGAACAGCAGCAGCGCGATCGCCGTGAGGACTCCGCCCCCGGCGAGCTCGGACGGCATGCCCGCAGCCTGCGAAAACACGGCTGAGAAGTCCAGCGAGCCGAACGTGCGGAACATCAGAAACAGCGCGATCAAGAAGCCGAAATCGCCGATGCGATTCACCCAAAACGCTTTGTTGCCCGCATTGGTCGCGGAATTCTTCCGGAAGTAGAAACCGATCAGCAGGTAGCTCGATAGTCCGACGCCCTCCCAGCCGACAAACATCAGAAGATAATTCGACGCGAGGACGAGGATCAGCATGAAGAACATGAACAAGTTGAGGTAAGAGAAGAAGCGGACGTAGCCGGGGTCTTCGGCCATGTAGCCGATGGAGTAGATGTGAATCAGCCAGCCGACCAGCGTGACGACGAGCAGCATCACGACCGTGAGCTGATCCACTTGCATGGCGAAGTCCGCGCGGAACGAACCCGCGGCGATCCAGGTGAAATAGTCCTGCGGCCACGGGATTTGCGCCGCCCCGAGCCGGAAGAATTCGCGCACCAGCTCGAGCGCGGCCAGCAACGCGAGGCCGGTCGAGCCAATCGCGACGACGTTGGTCGAACGGCGCAACCAGTGACGCCCGAAGAGCCCGTTCAGGGCGGCACCCGCGAGCGGCAGGAGCGGAATAATCCAAAGATGAGTGAGAACGGGCATTAGAGTTTCATGGAATCCACTCGCTCCACATTGAGCGACTTACGATTTCGCGCGATCAGAATCACGATGGCCAGGCCGACCGCGGCCTCCGCCGCCGCTACGACGATCACGAAAAAGACGAATACCTGGCCGTCGAGCTGGCCAAGCATCCGGCTAAACGCGATAAAGGCCAGATTCACGGCGTTGAGCATCAACTCAATGCACATGAAAAGCGTGATGATGTTTCGCTTGAAGACGAAACCCACCACGCCGAGGCCGAACAGCGCCGCGCTCAGCATCAGAAAATAAGAAACAGGGACCACCACTCCCTCCGCGGCGCGCGCACGCCGCTACGGTTCGCGCTTTGCCAGCACGAGCGCGCCGATGATCGCCACCAGAATCAGAACCGACGTCAATTCAAACGGGAATACGAACCCGCGAAACAACAGGGTTGCCAACTGGCTCGTCGAAACCGTGCCGCTCACTTGAACCGGCAGCGCCGCGGAACCGCGGCGGATGGACCACACCAGCTCGACAACCAGCAGCACGGCCATGGGCAAGCCGACGTATTGCGCCATGCGGCTCGCATGCGTGCGTTCCTCGACGCCCGCGTTCAGCAGCATGATGACGAAGACGAACAGGACCATGATCGCCCCGGCGTACACGATGATCTGGACCGCGGCGATAAACTCGGAGCCGAGCAGCAAATATTCTCCCGCCAGCGCGACCATCACGACGATCAGCGAAAGCGAGCTGTGGATGGGATGCCGCTGCACGATCAAATTCACCGCGCCGCCGATCGCCAGCGCCGCCAGAACGAAGAACATGAGCATCTGCACGTGCATCAGTCCAAAATCCTCACGGGCGCGCCGCCACGGCCAGGCTCGTCAGAATGACGTTGGCCAGCGCGAGCGGGAACAATACTTTCCAGCCGAGCGCCATCAGTTGATCGTAGCGGAAGCGCGGCAACGTGCCGCGCACCCAGACGTAGATGAAAAGAAATATAGCCACCTTGAGCAGAAACCAGAACGGGCCTTGCACGAATTCAATCGCCTCCGGCCGCAAGAACAACGCGCCGAGCCCCGCGACGGCCAGACCCACCACGGGCATCAGAATCCGCCCAAAGATCGTGCTGTAGCGGACGCCGTACGCGAGGATCGCGACGCCCGCGATGATGAATCCCGCCGCGGGAATGTAGAGCGTCCACGACCAATTGTGCGCGACGGGGAAGGGAGAAAGCCATCCCCCGAAGAAGAGAATCGTCGCCAGGCAGGAGACCGTCACCATGCTGGAGTACTCGCCGATGAAGAACATCGCGAACTTGAAGCTCGAATACTCGGTGTGGAAACCGGCGCCCAGTTCGCCTTCGGCCTCGGGCAAGTCAAACGGCAAGCGATTGGTTTCCGCGATGGCCGCGGTGAAAAAACAAATGAAGCCGAGCAGTTGCGGAAACGGCCGCGCGAACAGATTCCAGTGCAGGAATCCCCACGCGGAGCCGCCCTGGGCCTCGATAATCTCGCGGAAGTTGAGCGTGCCCGCCATCAGCAAGACGCCCACCACGGAGAGCGTGAGCGTGAGTTCGTAGCTCACCATTTGCGCCGTGCTGCGCAGACCGCCGAGCAGGGAATATTTGCTGTTCGACGCCCAGCCCGCCAGCGCGACGCCGTAAACGCCGATCGACGACAGCGCAAAGAGAAACAACAGGCCGATGCTCACGTTTGCGACTTGCAGCGGCGTGCGCTGGCCGAAGATGGTGATGTCCATCGGGCCGAAGGGAATCAGCGCGATCGTGGAGATGGCCAGGGAGAACGTGAGAAACGGCGCGAGAACGAATACGAACTTATCCGCCCCGGCGGGCGAGAGGTCTTCCTTGAAAAGAAACTTGATGCCGTCGGCGACCGGCTGCAACAAGCCGTGCGGGCCGACGCGGTACGGGCCCCAGCGCGCTTGAATGTGCGCGACCACTTTGCGCTCGAACCAAGTGAGGTAGGCGAGCGCCGTCATCAGCAACAAAAGAAGAACGATGATCTTCACCAGCGATACGAGCACGAGGGGATGAGCGGCGAACAGCGCGTTCATTTCGCCACCTTCGCTTCCGCGAGCGCGTTGATCTTGTCGCAGTAGCGGCTGATGCTGCCGCTGGTGAACAGCGTGTCATGCGCCGAGAAAATCAATCCGTCCGGAAGCTGCCCGTTCGGACTCGCCGTGGTGGTGGCCGGCTCCGCGGAGCCGGAAAGCAAACCGGCCCATGAGACGCCGTAGCCGGCGACATTCCGGCGAATTTCGTCGAAGGCGGCTTCGGGCGTCCGCAGATGGATGGCCGGGCCCGCGCCTTCGCGGGTTAGTTGGTGCGAGAGGATGCGCAGCAGATCGAAATCCGCGCGCGGTCCCATAGTTTCGCCGGCTTTGCGCGCAAGCTGCACTTCGCCGGCCGTATTCGTGACGGTGCCGTCTTTTTCATACAGCGCCGCCGCGGGCAGCACGACATCCGCCAGCTTCGCCGTCTCGGTGAGGAATAATTCGTGGACGACAAGCAATTCGAGCCCCACGGGATGCTCGGCGCCCGCGCGGCCGAACGTCTTGACCGGATTCGCACCGACGACGTAGAGCGCGGGCAAGGAGCCTGAAAACGCAGCTTGGATCATTTGCGGCGCGGTCATGCCCGGCTTCTTCGGCAACTCGGCGCCCCAGAGCTTGCCGAACGCGGCGCGCGCGGCAGAATCGGAAACGTGGGCGTAGCCCGGCAGGCGGTCCGGAAGGAGCCCGAAATCGGAAGCGCCGCGCGAATTGGCGAAATCGCCCAGCGCCATGTAACGCGTCGTGCCGCCGCGACTTGCGCCGTAGGCGACCAGGTCCGTTACCGCCGCGCCCGTGACTTCGACGCCGAAAATAATCGTGAGATCGGATTCCTGCGAGAGCGCGGCCTGGAGCGCTTCGAGGGCCTGCGCGGCTGCGGCGTCGAAATTGCCCTGTCCGGTGGCGAGCCAGTGCGCCGCTGCCGCTTCTCCGCCCGCCGGCACTGCTATGTGCTGCGTGGCCTTGCGAGCCAGTTCGATCGCGCGGGAATTCACGAGGTAGAGCCGCGCGCCCTGATGGCGAATCGCGGTCCGTATCTGCCACGCGACGAGCGGATTCTGTTTGGTGGGATCATCGCCGAGCAGCAGAAAAGCCTTCCCCGCCTCCAACTCGCCCATCGTGGCGAAGAAGCGTGGAGCGTCCTTTCCATGCGCGGCGCTCACCGCGGAGATCAGGCCCGCGTAGTCGGCCGTGCGGTGGTGATCGATGTGATTCGTGCCGAGCGAAGCGCGCGCGATGCGGCCGAGCAGATAATCTTCCTCGTTTGTCGTGC
>Ga0326728_10009597_pt1 | contig 23194 bp, 15 predicted proteins | sample MB3enrmetagenome_FD_207602 | JGI IMG/M metagenome (GOLD analysis project Ga0326728, IMG submission 207602) | Lab enriched peat soil microbial communities from McLean, Ithaca, NY, United States - MB31MN | ecosystem: Environmental > Terrestrial > Soil > Wetlands > Peat | place: USA: New York... | reverse complement strand
AACGACACGCTGAAGCCGGCCGACGTGGAAGCCGCCGCGGCCGCCCTGCGCGGCGTGGACACGATTGTGCTGCAATTTGAAATCCCGCTCGACACCGTCGCGTACACCGTGCAATTTGCTCGCAAGCAAGGCATCCGCTGCATCGTCAATCCCGCCCCCGCACAACCCATCCAGACGGAAAGTCTTTGTGGGGCAGACTACTTCGTGCCCAATGAAAGCGAAGCCGAGCTAATCACCGGTCTGCCGGTACACTCCGTTGATGACGCGAAAAAATGCGCCGCCGCGCTTCTCCAACTGGGCTTCCGCCGCGTTATTCTCACGCTGGGCGCACGCGGGTCGCTCCTGGCCACCGCGGGGGCCAGCGAACTTCTGCCGCCATTTCCCGTGACTCCGACGGACACAACCGGAGCGGGCGACGCCTTCATCGGCAGCTTTGCTGTCTTTCTCGCCGAGGGTTTGCCGGAAAACGACGCACTGACAAGGGCCAGTCTCTATGCCGCTCTTTCCACGACGCGCGTGGGCACGCAGACATCCTTTCACACTCGCACGGAGTTCGAGGCAGAGTGGGCACGTCGCAACGGAAAGCCATAGTGTTTTGCGGACAGCTTACACGCCGGGTATCATTTCGGCGTGGACTCAACAACTCCCTTCAAGAGTGCACTTCCATGAAGGGACGCTGTAGGCCAACTGGATTCAAAAGTTCCCGGAAGCCCAGGGAGGGGGAATAGCTCGATGTTCGCATGTCGCACAGCATTCCGCTGGTTCCTTAGCTTGCTCTTTCTGTTCGCCGTTTCGGCGCTCTCGACCTCCGCGCAGACCCGCCGCAAGGTCATCATTGATGAAGACGCCGCCGGCCCAGGCGGAACGGATATGCAGGCAATCCTCTCCCTGATCAACTCGCCCGAGACCGATGTGTTGGGAATCACCGTGCTCACCGGGGACGCCTGGCGCGATGAAGAAGTGCTCCACACTTTGCGCCTGATGGAGATCATCGGCCGCACGGACATCCCGGTTGTGCCCGGCGCCGTCTTCCCCCTGGTGAACAGCAGGGAATACATCGCCCGGTGGGAAGCGCTGCACGGAAAGATCGTGTACCAAGGGGCCTGGAATTTCGCCAGAGGCTATCCAGTGCATGACGCGTATGATCTTCCGGCGATGCCGGAAGGAAAGCCCACGATTCAGGCGGCCAGGGAAGATGCCGCTCATTTCCTGGTGCGCATGGTAAAGCAGTATCCGCACGAGGTAACGATCTACGCGGCGGGTCCCATGACCGATCTGGCCACGGCGATTGCGCTCGACCCGAAATTCCCCGAGTTGAGCAAAGAACTGATTCTCATGGCGGGCAGCATCAATCCGCAAACCGACGATCCGGAGTTTTCAGTGACGCCGAGCCGCGAGTTTAATTTCTGGATGGACCCGGAAGCTTCGCACGCCGTGCTGCACGCGCATTGGCCGCGCATCGTGCTCACCACGGTGGACATTTCCGTGAAGACGCGCATGGAAAAAGACCTGATCGAGCAGGTGCGCAAGAGCACGACGCCCGCCGCGCAATACGTGGCCAAATACGCCGAAGCCAATTATTTGTGGGATGAACTGGCGGCGGTTGCCTGGCTCGACCCATCCATCATCACGAAGTGGAAGAAACTCTACATGGATGTGGACGTGGATCACGGCGCAGGTTACGGAAACACGCTGGCATGGGCGCCGGGACGCCAACCGGGAATGGGCGAAGCCCTCGTGGAAGTGCAGGACGACCTCGACAAACAGAAATTCTACAAGCAATATGTCGAGCTGTTGTCGCGGCCCACGCCCGGGGCGAAAAATCCCGTAGGGAATAATCCGTGAGTAATTGGCTGCGAAATGCGCCGTCTCCACAAAATGGTGATACACGCAGACCGCGAGTCCGGAGCCGATGAGATTGATGTGGTAACTGATGAAAGAGGAGTTGGGGAATTCCTGGCTGTAATCGCACCTTTTCCGCATTGGCGCCAGCGGAATGCTGGGCGATATCGAACGTCAGTTAGAGTTTCATGCGACCGGGAGATATTCGGCGGAGTATCGCCACCCGATGGCATGACAAGGAAAGAAACCAGAACGAACGCAATTTCCTGGAAAATGGAGGAGCGATGCCAAACAAACCTAGTGCTAGAGATGCGCAAGTGATACTTCAGCTTTATGACCTGAGGCGCGAGCCCGAAATGCGAAAGGCGCGCCACTGGTGGGTGGCGGAGTTCTGGCCTTCCAGTGCGGACGATTTCATGAAAGTGGCCCAAGCCATGGGCACGCAAGAAAACAATTGGCTGCGCCAGGTGGGAGGTTACTGGGGGATTGCCGCTTCGCTGGTGCTGCAAGGGGCAGTGAGTGAAGATTTGTTCCTGCGGCCCGCGTTCAGCGGGGAGATGTTCGTGATGTTTGGGAAGGTGCATCCGTTCCTGAAGGAACTGCGGGAAAAGCTAGACGATCCGGAAGCGTTCTTGGATATCGAGAAGGTGATTACGAATACAAAGTGGGGCCGGGAGCGGCTGAAATTCATACTGAAGCGGCTGGAAACATTGCGGCAGAGGATGGCGAACAAGGCCTGAGCCGCGCCAGCACACCCGTATAAAAAACTCAACCACAGAGGGCACAGAGAAGAAATGAGCGTGATTGAAAAATTCAAAACGATGGAATACGGGCCGGCGCCCGAAGATCGGTCTGGACCAACGAAGGCCGCGGGTTGAACTTCTTTAGCCGCGGGCAAGGAGAAGGCCGCTGGTACCTTGAGCATGCCTATCATGTAAAGAATGTCTGGGTCCCTTACGGCGAGTGACGGGATGCCAGTCCATTCCTGCCAGGAATCGAGCTGATTTCGCATTTTCACAATGAACTCCGCGCGGGTGGCAATTCCGTGTAGCGGCCGCCTTCTGAGGAGGGCGCTCTTTCGCTGACGAAACTCCAGCATGGGTCACTCCATGCTTTGCCGAGCGCAACCACCAGACGCTTACCTTAAGGGTCTTCCCAGGGAATTTACCGAGTTGATGTGTAATACCCATAGCCATTTGCGCTCATAGAGATGGACTGCGGCAGCCACCAAACCTTCCGCCATTTGCGCGAGCGAGACATTCGATACCCAAGCCAATTGATCCCTGTTGCCAATGCAAAGCCGCAGGCGTAATAGGCTGGCGCTGGCAATTTCACGAAGGGCCTTGCGATTGGATCCGCTTCGGGATTTCCCAAATAAAACGCCGGGTAATTCTTTTTAAGCTGCACGGCGTCAGCGGTCGCGTGCATGTCGAGTGCGGCCGCAGTGTAGGTGAGTGCGCTCAAGGACAACCACAGTCTTTTCGGGGCCTGCAACCTGACCTCTTTTTTTGCCGGCTTGGGGTCTTCCAGCAATTTCTGGGCTTGTGCCCCAATGGCTGTGCTTATCGCCAAAAAGGATAGTAGAGCAACCTTGCACCGGACCCTCATTACACACTCCGAGGATTGATTCTTTTGGAGCCGTCAGAGGGAAGGTCTGATTGGCGAATGTCGCGAGAGGAGAGAGGTCTTTTCGCCCGAGGGGCGCGACTACATAGCTACGTGCAGCTTCGATGCCACTCGCGGAATTAACGAGAGTTCATTTGACGGCTGTTGGAATTTCCCAGCACACTGGAATCGAGGACACTGCGGCATTAAAACAGGAGCCCTAAGGTAAAGCCATTTCCACGCTATCGATCGACAACTTCTCTTCTGGAAATGACTTGAAAGCGATTCGAGGGTAGGCCTTAGGAGAGCATACGGAACGATCCAGCAGGATATGGAATTCGATTGGACTGGGGAAAGCAGACTTCTGAAAAGTGATTCGCCGGAATGTCGCGGAAGAAACGGATTTTGTCTCTCCCACGTGCACCAAAAGGGAAACGCCTTCCCATCTTGGTGAGGAGTCATCCGATGGGCCTGAAATGTCCTTTTCAGCTTCCTATTTGGATGTGCCGGGCCTCCACGAAGGACGCCCGGCGGGAATTTACTGCACGCTGTTGATGACGCCTACGCCGGTCGTTCCACTGGCACCGGTTTCTGTGGTGAACGGCGAGCCGTTCACAGGAGTCAGGGTTACGGCGCCACCAGAAACTGCCACGGTGTAAACCGCAACGCCGCTAGGAGGCGTCGAGTTCGCCGCGCCGACCAAGGCTATGAAAAGATACTTGCCCGTAGGATCGATGGTCACTTGGCCCGCGGCGGACGGCAAGGTCACAGCCGTGCCAGCAGTGAGCGTCGGCGCCAAGGGGTCATAGGTGAAGATAAAAGGTGTAATCGTCTTCGCCGTGGCGTCGGTGACCACCACGAAGCGGTCGAGCGGATCGAACGCGATCGCTACAGGCAGCATCGCCCCGGGGATGCTGGTGCCCGAACCAATTTCGGCCAGCGCCCCGTCAGTTCCACTCCCCGCCGGACCGATCGAGTACATGTGGATTTTATTGGCAACAGAATCCACCGCCAGCAAGAACTGGCCGGAAGCGTCCACTGCACCCATGGTCCAGTTTGTTCCAGCAAGTGTGAGAGGTGTGTCTTGAGGGAGCCCGCCAGTACTCAAGTCTGGCTCAATCGGTGTCACGGTACCGTTGGAGGACAGGGCGAAAACGAAGTTGGCCTGCGGATCGCTAACCAGCGCCTGAAGCCCTGTGAGTCCAGTGCTCGGGGTGCCCGCCACGAGGCTATTCGTGGTGGAATTGTAGCTGTAGATGTCCACTTGTGCATTCGTCGTGTCAGCCACATACGCGAACAGGTTAGAAGGATCGGCAATCACAGTGCCCGCAGCGCCCGCGGGTGTCAAGCTGTATGGCGAACCTGATAACGCCGCGATAGCCGGGGTGTTTAATGCGTTAAAACCATATCCGGCGAGTTGCTTGCCGGAGGCACTTCCCGTGAAGAAGAGGCTGCCGGTCACGCTGGATCCGATCTGAGAGTTGCCGGCGACGCCCGCGTACGGAGCCTTCGGGTCGGCTGTGAGCACGCCGCTGGCAGCAGTGAACGCGGAGACGTCTCCCGTCGTCTTGTTGGCGGTCACGACTTCCGCCGGAGCAACAGCCGCGGCTGCAGTGCCGATATCGAAGGCCAGGAAGAGTGGTGCTGCGCCAGTGCTGGCGGGAACCAGTGGTGTCAACGCACCGGTCGAGCCAATACTGAAGAGGGAAATCGTGTCGGAGAAATTGTTGTCAACGGCCAGCAGAGCCGAAGTCGGGTCGATGGCCATGCCGAAGGTCGTAATGCCCGCCGGTACTGCACTTCCGATCGCCGCGCCAAGCGCCCCGCCAGTGCCAACCTGGAAGGCATAGATGTTGCTCGGAATGGGCGGAATGGGACCGTTATCCACGACGTAGATGTACTTGTCACTGGGATCAATGACGATGTTGGTCAGAAGGGTTGCGCCCGCAACTGGAGAGACGGTGCCGGGGGTGGATAGCTGCCCGTTACTGGTAATTTGGAAGCTCGAAACGTTGTTATTACCCATGGGCACGTAGAGGTACGTATTTATCGGATCGATAGTGCCGTAGGTAGGCGCATTAAGGCTTCCTGACGTGTAGGGTGGCGTTGCTGCATTGTTGGCCACCAGAACGCCCGTTAAAGGTGTGATCGTGAATCCACTGATGTCCGCGTCTGTCGAATTGATGACATAAAGGTACGTGCCGGTGTGATCGACCAGAACATCCGTCGGGCCCGCGCCCACGGAGAAGCTGCCCGGAACGGTAGCCGTGAGGGATCCATCAGTCTGGCTGATGGTGAAGCCATAAACCGCATTATCAAAGATGTTCACGATGTAAAGAAAGCTGCCGGACGGATCGATTACGCCCTTATCCGTGACGTTACTGGTACCCGCCTGGGCGGTAACGCCGGTTTCTGTCAATGCCCCTGTGGCCGGATTGATGTCATAAACATGCACACTGCTGGCCCCATCGATGACGTAAAGATAGTTACCAGATGGATGAACGATAGCCTGTTGAGCACCGGCCTGCGTCGCGTACTTGGCCAGGAAAATCAACGCGCCACCCGCTGCATTCGCTGCATAGGCGGAAATCGTGCCAGCCGTATCATTCACGATATAGGCGAACCGTGCCACTGCCGCCGTAATGTTGAGCGAAGATGGCAGTGAGGTCAGATTGTTGGGAGCGGTTTCTTTCGCGGTCACGGTGCAACTTGCGCCTGCTCCAGAGGCTAGCGCCTCCGCAAGACCCGTGGTGGCGCCGATCGTTGCCGTGTTTGCCGGTGTGCAGGAAATCGACCAACTCACCGGGCCCGATGGCGGCTGCGTCGAGCCATTACTCAAGACTTCGGTCGCCACGAACTGAATGGTCTGGCCTGCTGCAATCGTTGCCGTCAGGGGCGCCACGGTCAACTGCACCACTGTTGGTGGAGGGGCACCCACGGTCAAATAGGCGATGTTCGAGGTGACGCCCTCGTAGATGGCGGTGATCTGTGTGAGACCGGGGGCCACCGCAGTTGCTGTGCCATTGGTGGGGTCCTGCGTGCTGTCGATCGTTGCGACCCCCGTGTTGGATGACGCCCAGGTCGCCTTGAGGGTGATATCTTGCGGTGCGGTCAAGCTGCCATCGGGATTGATGATGATCGCCATGGCCGTAAAAGCCTGGGTTCCCGGGACAGTGATCGTCGGGAACGCCGGCGTCACGGCAATGGACTTGATCCCGCTTACCGAGAGCACTGCCGGCGACGACGTAATGCCTCCCAGTGACGCGGTAATGTTGGTCATACCCGCAGCCACAGCCGTCGCGACTCCGCCTGAAGTGATCGTGGCGACGCTGGTACTCGATGACGCCCAGGTGACGCTGGCGCCGGTAGTCAAATCTTTCGACTTTCCATTACTGTAGGTGCCGGTCACCTTGAATGCCTGCTGTTGCCCCACGCTTATTGAGGCGGTACTCGGCGCGACGACCAGTTCTTTCAACTTCGGTGCGCCACTGCAGGCGGCCAATAGCAAAATGCATAGGAGCGATGCCACTCCTAATGCGGAACCACTGAGCTTTCTCATCATGACGCCTCCTCAGCGCGGGAAAACCTGAAGAACTCTCGACAAAGGCATATCTTGCTCATCGGCCACGCAATATTGGGCGGCGGAGTTGGATAAGTGGGCGAGGATCCTACTCCGAACACGGTCGTCCGGGTCTCAGGTGCCTCTGTTCCAGAGCAAGATACTTGAATCCCAATCTGAAACAAAGTGCCTCGCTAACCATCCGTTATGTATGAATAAACAGGGCGGGGCCGAAACAAACTGTAACAGGCCGTCCAAGCCCCATTCTTTGCTGAATTATTAGGGCATTGTAACAAGGCAGGTAGGCTGGACTTACGCCTTCGTTGTGACGATAATCTGTGGCCTGACGGGGGGAGGGTCTTGATTGAACCGACAACCCCCGCCGCCCGCCTCCTCGCGGAAGTGCAGTTCGGCAGGGAAGTGTACGGTGAACTGGATGCCGCGGAAGCCCGCGAGTGGTTGGTCACCAGCGGCTTGGGCGGATTCGCTTCGCGAACGGTTGCGGGCACGGCAACCCGCCGATACCACGGCCTCTTGATCGCGGCGCTGCAACCGCCCCTGGGACGCACACTGCTGGTTGCCGGAATTGACGAGAGCGTGCGCTACCTCGAACGCAACTTTCCCCTCGCGACCAATCGCTGGAGCAGTGGGTTTGTTTCCCCGAGTGGTTATCTCCAGATCGAAAGTTATTTCCGAAACGCCCCATAAGATGACAGTGTGCTGCGCCGTTTGAATGGCATCAAGATTATATCCAGCGAGAAAGACCGATTAATCCATCCGCGGGGCCGGTTCGTAAAGCTCGATCAGAACCTTGTTGGCGCTGGGCGCGCTCACAAGGAAGAAATTGACACGCGTGCCATCCGCTCCCGTTCGCGTCGCCGGATAAACCGGGGCAATGCCGAATTTATCGCGCAGAATTTGCGTGGCGCGATCCACGTTCGCGCAGCGATATTCGATCTGCTGAATGCCCTCGCCGAATTTCCGCAGGTACTTGGCAATTGCGCCGTTTCCCGCAGCGTCGCGGGAAGTCAATATGTCCATCGAGAGTCCGCCGGGCAGGTGTATTTCAAACTCCTGAGCATCCTGATCCGGGGGCAGTTCCGCGAGCCGCGGCGAGCCGCTGGCTTCGCGAATTTTCTCAAAACGGCCGGGTTGCACCGCCAGGCCCACAACCACGTGGGGATTATTTCCCTCCAGCAGCTTATACAGCTCTTCGTCGGCCCACCAGGGATACGCGGCGTGATCGGCCATCGCGCGCCCCGTGCGGTAAATCTCCGTGGCGGACGCGACGCGCACCTCGGATTCCGCCGAGGTCATTCCTGCAATGGCCCGCAAAAACGCTTCGTTCGTCATTCTTGTATTTTACCTCAGCCGGACCTGCAACCCCGCTCAAGGTTGCAATGGCATGCCCTGTTTTTTGGGACCTGCCAGCAGCGAAATCAGCATTGCTGCCAGCAGAGCCCCCGCCACCACGGCAAGCGAGAACTTCACGGGAATGTGCCACCAGGGGTCCAGCACCATCTTCACGCCAATAAACAGCAGCACCAACGCCAGCCCAATGCCCAGGTAGCGGAAATAGTCCAGAATGTCCGCCAGCAGGAAATACAGCGCGCGCAGCCCCAAAATCGCAAACACATTCGACGAATAAACAATGAAAGCGTCGCGCGTGATGCCGAAGATGGCGGGGATGGAGTCCACCGCGAAAGTGACATCGGCGAGTTCCACGATCAGGAGGACGAGAACCAGGGGCGTAGCGAAGAGCTTTCCGCCTTCGCGCACGAAAAAATTATCGCCGCGATAGTCTTTCGTCACTCGCAGGTGCGTGCTGGCGAAGCGAAAAATAGGGTTACGCTCGTAGTGCACGGTTTTGTCCCGCTTCGCCAGCATGCGCAGCCCGGCATAAACCAGAAAAACGCCGAAGAGTTGCAAGATCCAACTGAACCGCGACACCAGCGCCGCTCCCGTGGCGATCATGATCCCGCGCATCACCAGCGCGCCGAGAATGCCCCACTCCAGCACGCGGTGTTGCACACGTTCATCCACTTGGAAAGCGCGGAAAATCACCAGGAACACGAACAGGTTATCCACGCTCAGCGCTTTTTCGATCATATAGCCGGTGAAATATTCCAGGCCGCGCTGCACGCCGTACCAGTGCCACACAAAATAGCCAAAACCCACCGCCAGCCCGACCCACACGACGCTCCAGAAGGCCGCTTCGCGGACTCCGACTTTATGCGCTTTGCGGTGGAAGACTCCCAGATCCAGGGCGATGGCGATGAGGACGAAGAAATTGAACGCAAACCACAGGAGCGGCGTGCCCATGCGAGCAGGATAGCGTAATTCCGCTTTGTGCCCTATTGGCGCTGGGAACCGTACGCATCAATGCCGTTGACGTTGGTCAACTCGAGCCGCGTTGTCTGCCCTGCTTGCACCTTCGCGGCCACGTCCCAGTTCAGGCGGCGGTCCCCAGAGGCGGCGTCCATGTTGAGCGAGCTCACCCAGTACGATCCCGGGCCCAGCCCGGAGACCGCAAGGCGCCCGTCCATGTCCGTATCCGCTTTGGCCGCGAGATATTTTGTCTGCGCGATATCCGGGGCAAGTTGCGCAATCTTCCTTTTGTGGTCCGATTGGAGCTTGTCCCATTGCAGTTTGGGATTTACGCCAGCCAGCTCCAGTTCCATGCCCGTAACCGTCGAGGGATGCGTCTCAACGAACCTCTTCAACGCCTTGATGTACTCCTGCCTCTCCTTCTCGTACTTCTCTGGATGGGCTTCGCGGTCCGCCTCCCTGAACCTCGGGATAGGCATCCCTTTGGTGACGCCGCCGCTGTTCGATCTTTGATACGCTGCCAGGAACTCGGGCACCTCCATGATCTCGATAGGGGTGACCAGTTTGTCGAAGTCGGGCATGGTCAGGTCCATCTCGTCGTGGGCCTTAAGCCATTTCTTGAGTTGCGGCGTGCATTTCAGATTGTCGATGAATTCCTCGCGCGTCGGCAGGACATCTCCTGCTTCGACTTCCTTGACGATGTCGGCGTAGCTTTTCGTCAAGATATACAAGGTAAATTGACGCACGGGCTCGGGCCGCGCTCCCGTGGGCGTAATGTGCACGGTTACATCGAGTGCCCCAGTGGAAGTCTGCGCGGCGCCTACTCGCGCAAGGAAGAACAGAAAGCAAACCAGAAGCAGAGGACGCATTTTCGTTCGCATGGGCCTCATCCTAACAGAGGGAGCTATCCAGCGAACATCAAACTCTCTTGGCAATACCTAAGTGCCACCTTTGTGCGCCTGCTTTTGGTGCGGCATCCCGGAAGTTTGGTTCGTTCTTTTGCAGTGCTTATCCGTGTGGCGGCCGCCTTGGCGTCCTTGTGAGCTATGCGGGCGAGACGGAAGGAAAAATCCAATTGAAAAAGAAAAGAGGGCCAACGGCCCTCTTTATCATCGAAAATCTGTTGTCAGCGCCTTAGTACAGCCGGAAGTTGACTTCAAACGAGACCAGCGTCGGCACCAGCTTCCCATTCGGCCCGGTCGCCGCTTTGCATCGCCAGGTACGCATGGTCTGTACCGTGGAGTCATCCAAGCCCAAACCAGGGCTGCGAATTACCCTTGGATGCGTCACCTGCCCTTCAACGGTGATTATCGCCTCCACGAGCACCACACCGGAATACTTCGCCTTGCGCGCCTCTTCTGAGTACGGCGGATTGGGCATGTAAAAGCAGGTAGGAGAACCAACGCCATTCACACCGGCGCGGAATACGCCGCCTCCGGTACCGCCGCCTTCGCCGGGACCAAGACCGCCACCACTGCCGCTGCCAATGCCGCCGCCTTCTCCCGTGCCTATACCACCACCGCCACCCGGTCCATTCGACATGGTGACCGAGGCAGCCAGCGGGTCACCAAAATTGGCGAGAGCGGGATTCTGGATTTTCAATTCCGGTGGACCCAATAGCGTGGGTTCCATCGGGAGTTTGGGATTCGGATTCTTGATCACCGCCGTGGGCGGGGTGAACTGCGTCATGGTGAATCGCGGAGCTCTGCCCTTGGTTGGCGGCTCCGGCGAACGGTCACCGCCGCCTCCTCCGCCACCCGCTTTGTTATTGCCTGCAGGCAGCTTGGCTACATAAGGCGAAATATCGAGTGCGGTCACATCAACCGCTGCCTTGTTCTTGGCCGCAACCTTTTTGCTGAAGAAATTCCAGCCCCACGGAACAACCAGAAGCGCCACAATAACAATGTGCATGGCAAACGCGGTGGCCTGGGTCCAGCTCCAATTCTCATCCTTCGACCAGATGTCCTTCACCTTGATCGGCTTGCTGGTAACCTGCAACGGCGGCAATTTCGTGGGGAAGAAGAGTTCCTTCACGCGATCCTTGAAGCTGCCGAAGCTCCCGCCCCAGTCCACTTCCAGGCGTTTATTGACGATCCTCTTGGGCGCAGCGGGTGCAGACACGAAGAACTTCAGATTTTCGGCGAGCCCGGAACCAAAGGTGGTCTGCGTGAAAGGCACGTCCTTGCGCTCAATCACCTTCACGGGGGGTTCGAAGAGAAACTGTTTGAGGTTGGACCAGAAATTGTCCGGCATCAGACGGGCGGGCGTGTCAAATTCCGGCAGCGCGGCGCGGGGCACAGGGATGATTTCTTCCGGCCCGGTGCGCTTTGGCTTGCTTAGCTCATCTGGTAGGAGGTTGATAAAACCTGGCACCTTTTATTCCCTCAACTTGGGTAGACGTAGGTCTACCGTAAATTGTTCATCCAGCCGTTATGATTCGCGCGGGCCAGGAAAGGTTGCGCGACCCCCACGGCTGACACCTGCTCGCTTTCATTGTAACATACGTTGTTACACTGCTTTCCGTAGTTTCCCGCCGTGCAACGAGGGCTTTTGACCGATTCAGGTCACCCGCAAACGGGCGGCGTAGAAGGGACACCGGCACACCGCATCCATGGCTGAACCATTGGAACTCAAGAAGACCCTCAACCTGCCCAAGACGGATTTTCCCATGAAGGCAAGCCTTCCACAGAACGAGCCCAAGCAGCTCGCCGCCTGGGAAGAGTCCCACCTCTACGAGCGCATCTTGGAAGCCCGCCGGGGCAAGCCTCTGTTTGTGCTCCACGATGGCCCGCCCTATCCTACGGGAACCATTCATCTCGGCACCGGACTGAATAAAACGCTGAAAGATTTAATCGTCAAGTCCAAGAGCATGGCCGGCCACTACGCGCCCTATGTGCCGGGCTGGGATTGCCATGGTCTGCCCATTGAAACGCAGGTGGAGAAGGAACTTGGCGGCAAGGGCAAGGTTTCCCCGGCGGAGTTTCGCCAGCGCTGCCGCGATTATGCCACCCGGTACGTGGAGCAGCACAAGCGCGATTTCAAACGCCTCGGTGTCTTTGGCCGTTGGAACGATCCCTATCTCACCATGAGCCATCCGTACGAAGCCACCATTGCCGGTGCTTTCCTGGATTTTATGGAAAAGGGATACGTCTACCGCGGACGCAAGCCGGTCTACTGGTGCATTCACGACAATACGGCGCTCGCGGAAGCGGAAGTGGAGTATGAAGATCAGACCAGCCGCTCGATCTTCGTGCGATACAAACTTGTGCAGGATGGCGCGAACGCGGACAAGATTCCCTCTGAGCTTAAAGGCAAAAATGTTTATGCCATCATCTGGACCACGACGCCATGGACGATTCCCGCCAGTATGGCGCTGGCGTTTAATCCGGCTTTTGAATATGCGGCTGTCGAAACCGACGGTGGGATTGAAATCGTTGCGCAGCAACTTCAACACAGCGTTTGGGAGGCGATAGGCCGCAAGAGGCCGGGGACAATTCTCAAGACGTATCCCGGCAGGTATCTCGCGGAGGAAGCAGGCCTGCGTTTTCAGCATCCATTTCTCGACAGAATCGAGCCGGCGGTGCTGGCGGATTACGTCGAGCTGGACCAGGGCACGGGAATCGTGCACACCGCTCCCGGCCACGGTGCCGAAGACTTCCTCACGGGCCAGAAATACGGCTTGGAAACTTACGCACCGCTTGACGACAATGGCGTCTATCTGGAGGGCTTGCCGGAATACAAGGGCAAAGACGTCTTCACAGCGAATTCGATCATCGTGGAGCTGCTGCGCTCGCACGGCGCGCTGCTTTCGGCGACGGACTACAAGCACAGCTACCCGCACTGCTGGCGTTGCCACAATCCCGTGATATTCCGTGCCACGGAGCAGTGGTTCGTCAAGCTGGATCAGGTTGCTCACGGCGCGCAGAAATCGTTGCGCCAGGAAGCACTCGAGCAAATTCACACCGTGAAATGGATTCCCGGCTGGGGCGAGGACCGCATCTACGAAATGATCGAGAGCCGCCCAGACTGGTGCATCTCCCGCCAGCGTTTCTGGGGCGTTCCGATCATCGTCTTCTTCTGCGATGCTTGCGGAAAGCAGCTCAGCGATTTCGCCGCGTTGCGCAATGTTGTGAAGTGGTTTGAGAAGGAAGGCGCGGACGCCTGGTACATGCATTCTCCCGAGGAACTTCTGCCGCCCGGCACAAAATGCTCGTGCGGCGCTTCCAAATGGCGCAAGGAGAATGACATTCTGGACGTGTGGTTCGATTCCGGCTCGTCGCACCTCGCCGTTCTCCATGGTAAGGAGTGGCCCGCCGATGTCTATCTGGAAGGTCCAGACCAGTATCGCGGGTGGTTCCACAGTTCGCTGCTGATCGCGGTCGGCATCCGGGACAAGGCGCCTTATCGCTGCGTTGTCACTCACGGCTGGACACTGGATGAGCAGGGCCGGCCGATGTCGAAGTCACTGGGCAACGTCGTGCTCCCAACCCAGATTTGCGACAAGTGGGGCGCAGATCTGCTGCGCTTGTGGGTGGCTTCGCAGGAATATCAGGCGGACGTTAAGATGAGCGAGCGGGTGATGACGCAGCTCAGCGAAGCGTATCGCAAAATCCGCAATACTTTCCGCTTCGCCCTTGGCAATTTGAGCGATTTCGATCCCTCGCGCGATGCCCTTGCCAATGAGCAACTCGACGAGATGGATCGCTGGATGCTCGAGCGCACCGCCGACCTCGTCAAGCGCTGCCGCGAATGGTACGCCGCTTACGAATTCCACCGCGTGTATCATGCCATACACGATTATTGCGTCGTGGATCTCAGCGCCTTTTATTACGACGTGTTGAAAGACCGGCTCTACACCAAGTCGCCCAACAGCAGGTCACGCCGCTCCGCGCAAACGGCGGTGTGGAAGATCACCAGCGCACTCGTGCGCCTCGCGGCTCCCATCCTCGTTTTCACCGCGGAGGAGCTCTGGAAGTATTTGCCAAAAACTGCCGGCGAGCCCGAGAGCGTGCACATCGCGCTCTTTCCGCAGGAAGCGGATCTGCACAGCGGCATTTCCGCCGACGAGGCCAGCGAGTGGGAATTGCTGGCTAAAATTCGCGGCGAGACATTAAAGGCTCTCGAAGCCGCGCGCAACGCGAAGAGGATTAATTCCGGTCTCGAAGCCAAAGTGATCTTCGAGTCGTTCACTTCGCAGGCAGAAGCGAACCTCACCGGGCTGCTGCACAAATATGCCCACTGGCTTCCGGCATTGCTCATCGTTTCCCAAGTGAGAGTTCCGGCTCATTTTAAGGGTGATCTGCACACCGGTGTGCTTCACGGGGATACCTACCGCTCCGAAGTAATTCCTGGGTTGGGTATACGCGTTATCGCGGCGGAAGGCGCAAAATGTGAGCGCTGTTGGAACTATTCCATTCATGTGGGAGAAAACTCGCGCTATCCCACAATCTGCGAGCGCTGCAGCGAAGCCATCGCCGAAATCGAGGCAGGATGATGAATGGAAGCAAAGGATGGGAAGGAAGTAAAGGAGGTAAAGGAGAGGAAAGCGTGATCCTGCAAATGTTTTCCTTTACCTCATCTATCTCATTTACCTCCATTTTCTCGCCAACCTCTGGGACCAAGACCTCATGATCATTCCCCGCCGCCTGCGCTGGCTGTGGCTGACGCTGGGTATCGTCTTCCTGGACCGCGCCAGCAAAGGGTGGATCGAATCGCGCCCGCAAGATTACTTTCCGCATCCGATCATCGGGAATTCCGTAAACCTGGTGTACTCACGGAATGCCGGCATTGCCTTCAGCTTCTTTGCGGGGCACTCCTCATCGGTGGTCCGCGTTGTGCTGATTGCCGGCGCTCTGATCATCATCGGTTTTGCCGCGTGGTTGTTGGTGACCAGCCGCAGCGCCGGCGCGCTGCAAGCGGCGGGGCTCGCGCTGCTCCTCGGCGGCGCCACCGGCAACGTCACGGACCGCATTCTCCATGGCGCGGTCACCGATTTCCTGGAAGTGTGGCTGCGATTCATGCCCTGGCGCATCTTTCATCCGTGGCCGGCTTTCAACGTTGCCGATTCCGCCGTCACCATAGGCGTATTGTTGATCGTGCTGGAGGTGCTTTTCGGCGGGCAACGTGCTCGCGCATCCGTACAGGGGAGGTAGAGGAAGTAAAGGAGATAAAGGAGGTAAAGGAAAACAACCGCAGGGTCACGCTTTTCTCTCCTTTGCTTCCTTCACTTCCTTTACTTCCATTCGTTTCCCTGCTTCGATTTCGGCGATGGCTTCGCTGCAGCGCCGCTAATTCGCGTGCCCGGACGGGTGTTCCGGTAGCATCCTGCGATAGACTCTCCTTGTGAGCGAACCTCAGCATCTGGAAATCAAAATGGCGGATGCGGACGCCGGCCTGCGTCTAGATCGCGTCGTGGCTAAACACTGCCCGCAGCTTTCACGCACGCGCGTGCAGGAACTCATCGCAGGCGGGCTGGTCCGCCTGAACGGAAAAACGGCGAAAGATTCGCACAAGGTCCACGCGGGCGACACCATCGAGGTTATTCCGCAGCCGCGCCCGGGGTTGCGCGCGGAAGCCGAAGCGATTCCACTGGACATTCTTTACGAGGACGAGGACGTCATTGCCATCAACAAACCTGCGGGCATGACCGTGCACGCCGGGGCAGGGAACTCTCATGGAACGCTTGTCAACGCGCTGCTGGGCCGCGGGCAATCTCTTTCTCAGTCCGGCGATACACTGCGGCCTGGCATCGTCCACCGCCTGGACAAGGAAACCTCGGGCGTTCTCCTTGTAGCGAAAAATGATTTTGCGCACGCCAGGCTTGCGGAGGCTTTCCGCGAGCGCTCCATCCAGAAGATCTACATCGCGCTGGTGCAGGGTGCCTTGAAAGAGGAGCGTGGCCGCATCGAACTGGCCATTGCGCGCGATCCGAATCGCCGCACGCGCATGACCGCGAAGCGCGCCGCTCTATTGCACAATGCGCGCGAGGCGCGCACCGATTGGCAAGTGCTTGCCCGCATCGATTCCACGTCGCTCCTTGAAGTCCAATTGCACACCGGGCGCACGCACCAGATCCGCGTGCACTTTTCCGCGCTGCGCCATCCCGTGGTGGGAGACACGCTTTACGGCGCCGCGGGCCAGTTGCACATCGGCCGCACCACACTGCCTTCCCTCGGCCGCAATTTCCTGCACGCCGCAAAAATCGCATTCGCCCAGCCGCGCACTGGCCAGCCTATCCACCTCACGGCGCCGCTTCCGCCCGAGCTGCGCGCTTTCTTGCGGAAATTGTCCGAGGCCGCCGGCGAGCCTTCGGAACGAATTGACGCTGCGCTGAAAGGCTTCCTATAATCAATTCAAATGCGACACCTATTCGTTGGCCTACTCCTCGTTGCCGTGCTATTGGGCAGCGTCCTTGTCTTTGCGCAGCAGCAGAACCCCGCTGCTCCGCCTGCTACTCCGCCCGCCGCCGCACAGGGGCAGGAGAAGCCGCAGCAGAGCGGTGCCACCTTTGTCACACACGTCAACCTCGTTGACGTTCTCTTCACCGTACTGGATCGCCGCAACAAGCTCGTGCCCACGCTCGAAAAACAGGATTTTAGAGTTCTTGACGACAACATCCCCCAGGATATCCGCTACTTCAGCAAACAGAGCGATCTCCCGCTGCGCATCGCCATGCTGCTGGACACCTCCAACAGCATTCGCGATCGCCTGAAATTCGAGCAGGACGCCGCCAACAACTTCCTGTTCAGTGTGCTGCGGCCCAAGAAGGACGATGCCTTCGTGATGACCTTCGATGACGAACCGCAGGTTATCCAGGAATTCACGAATGACACCGGAGCGCTCCGCGACCATATTCTGCGCACCCGGGCCGGCGGCGGCACCGCGGTTTACGACGCCATTTACGATGCTTGCCAAAACCAGCTAAGCCATCCCCCGCGGCCCCCCGGCGACCAGCCGGACGTCGTCCGCCGCGTGATGATTCTCATCAGCGACGGCGAGGACAATCTTTCCACGCACACGCGCTCCGAAGCCATTGAAATGGCGCAACGCACCAGCGTGGTCATTTATTCCATCAGCACCAGCACGCAGTGGGTCACGCTCGACGATCCCAACAAGGAACAATCCGGCAACCGCAAATACCATCTGACCGAGGGCGACCAGATCCTGAAGAGCCTGGCCGAGGAGACCGGGGGCCGTGCCTTCTTTCCGTATCACGTGGACGATCTCGATCAGTCGTTCCAGGATATCAGCGAGGAACTGCGCAACCAGTATTCCCTTGCGTACAACCCGATGAATCATGCCTTCGACGGCCGCTACCACAAAATCCAAGTCGAAACGCCCGAGCACAAGGGTTTCCAGGTGCGCGCGCGCCGCGGCTACTACGCCCGGGCCAACCAGGACGCGGCCGCACAGCCCGCGGGGGCCGTAAAGTAACGCGGGCGAACCTAAGGGCGGCCCACCTCCTTCCTGCGCCGGGCCGGTAGAAGGTGGCTCCTAACACAAGCGGGAGAAACCCCAGAAAAAGGCCTCAGGGCTGAAGGCCTGAGCTACAGGGGGAGACCCAAGAGGAGAGCTGCGGGGACTCTCGCCAGATGGCCAGGCAGAATTGTCGGCGCGCCGACAGTATTAAATTTAAATATAACCAACAAGTATTCAAATAAGAGGGATTTGATTTCAGAGTGGGAATAGCTTTAGGAATCAGTGAGTTGCCATGGGCAACTGCGAATGAAATGGCGCAAATCCGCGGGGGCGGTTTGCCGGCTTTTGAAATTAGGGCGCGCTATCGTGCAGCAGCACCGCGTCGGATTCCACTTCGCCGCATTGCATAGCGATCTTCGAGCCATCCGGAGAAAACACGAACCGGAAAATCTTGTCCTTCTTGAAATGTGTGAGCTGCCGGTGGGGCGCGCCGTCAAGCGGCTGCAACCATAGGTTGTCCACGCCTTTCTCCCGCACAAGGTATACGACCCCTTTTCCATCCGGGGCGTAGGCAAGCTCATCCGGCAAGGCGCGCTGATCGATATCGCCGTAGGCCATCTGGTGGGTCTCAACATTGTCGACCCGCAACATCAACTTGTGGTCCAGTTCGCGCACCTCGAAGGACACGATCTCTTTTCCATCCGGGGAAAGGCTGTAGGACCCCACGGCGTATTTCACGATGGTTTCCGGCGAGCCACCTTCCACGGATACGCGCTTGACGTTGCGATTGTCCGCGTTGTCCACGTAATATACCCACTCCCCTGTTTTCGCGCAGGTTGGCTCCTGCTCGTTGCGGCCGCTGGTCAGTTGTTTCTGATTCGTGCCGTTCGGATCCATTCGCCACAAATTGGCCGAGGTTCCGCTGCTGCCGCCCACCTGGCGGTACACGACGTAGCGCCCGTCGCCGCACACGGCCGCCTGATCCGGAATATGCTTGGGGTCGGAGTACAGCGTGGTTTCTTCCCCGTTGGCCGCAACGGCCTTCAGGCTGCCAGCCTGCGGCAGAATCAGCCGGCCATCCGGCATCCAATTCCAGCGCCACACGGGCAATTGCGTCGTTAAAGGTACCACGTGCAACTGGTCCGGATCGTTCGCCGGCGCAATGGATAATGAGAAACGCAATTTGCTCTGGATGGCCACCAGGTTCTTGCCGTCGTTGGCGATCCCCAAATTTCCATAGTTATTCGTGTCCGCGGTCACCGCGCGATATTGGCCGTCGGGATAGTTCACGTAACCGATTTGCTCCTGCATGCGTCCCGCATCCACTTTCAAGGCGCTCGTGATTAGCGCGCTCCCATCGGGCATCCATGCGGGATCATAGTAAATGCGGTCGGGCGACACGGCGACGACGTGATCTTTACCGGTGGCCACATCCACCGCCAGGAAACCGCCAATGGCATCCTGCGTGGGCTGCACGATCGGAATCACAATGGTTTTTCCATCCGGCGACCATGCCGGCACGTGGCTATCGCTTGGAAGAGGACGAGCGCTGAAGATGGGCTTCTCGATGGTTCCATCGCTCCTGGCGAGCAGCAAATCCCAATTGGGAGAATCGTGCAACTCGCGCAGAAAGACGAAGTACCGGCCGTCAGGCGAAAACGAGACCGGACTGTCCACATCATTAATCACGACGTGTGGTTCGCCGCCCAGGACGGTGGCACTGTAGAGCACCGATTCCGCTTCGTTCTCTTCATTGCGCCGAACGAAATAGATATAGTTGCCGTCCGGCGAAAAAGTCAGGCCTTCATAACGGGTGCGCGCCGGCGCAACCACTTCCTTGTTGGTCGAAGTCGGGATGTGCCGCAACCACAGAGACTGCGAGCCGCCTTCGTCCAGCGCTTGCAGCAGATATTTGCCATCCGCGGAAATCGCGGCTTGCGTGACATGGCCGTTATTGGAGACGTTCTCGATGGTGAATTTCTCAAACGGAGCCAGTTTCGGCGTTTGCGCGCTTTGCTCTTCTTGCCCGTTTTGCCCCTTGTGCACCAGCGTGTACAACCCGTAGCCCGCCGCGCCAACCACCGCCAGTAGTCCCAGCAGGATGACGCTTGCGCCGATTTTGTGCTCCTGCGCCGCCTCCGCAAGTACCGCGCCGCTTCCCGCGCGCGCCGTACCGCGCGATGCCGCAGCAGAACCAGTGCCGCTCCCAATTGCGCGCACCGTGCCGCTCGAGGCCCGGCTGGCGGCCGGGGTTGGAGCGGAACTCACACGTCCGGGATCCATCTCCCGTTGCAGCCGCTTCAGGTCGGCGCGCACTTCGGCCGCCACCTGGCATCGCAAGTCACGATCCTTTTCTAAAAGCTTATTGATGATGCGTTCCAGTTCCTGAGGGATGGCACTGTTCAGCGTGATCGGGGAGACCGGGGCGCTATGCAGGATATTTCCAAAAATTACGGCAGTCGTCACGCCTGGGAATGGCAGGGCGCCCGTCACCATTTGGTAGAGTACGCAACCCAAAGAGAACAGATCGCTACGCGCGTCCAGCACTTCGCCGCGCGCCTGCTCGGGCGACATATACGCGATGGTGCCGACGGTGGTTCCCGGGCTGGTCAGAAAAACGTCCTTGGATGGGGCGACGGTTTCACCTTCCATGCTCGCTTCGGTCTCCATGAGTTTTGCCAGGCCGAAATCCAAAAGCTTCGCGGCACCCCGCCCGGTCAAGAAAATGTTGGCCGGCTTGATATCCCTGTGGACGATGCCCTTTTTGTGCGCGGCATCGAGCGCGTCAGTAACCTGAATGCCAATCTCCACGGTCTTCGCAATCGGCAGCAGCCCGCGGGTGAGCGCTCTTTCCAGCGATTCGCCTTCCAGCAACTCCATCGCAATGTAGGTCTGCCCCTCATGCTCTTCGATGGCATAAATGGTGCAAATCCCGGGATGATTGAGCGCGGAGGCCGAGCGGGCTTCGCGCAAAAATCGCTCCATGGCCGCGGGGTCTGGCTTGCCAGTGTCCTGAAGAAACTTCAGCGCCACCCGGCGGCCCAGCCTGGTGTCTTCCGCTTCATAAACCACACCCATCCCGCCGCTTCCCAACTGGCGCAGGATGCGATAGTGTCCGATAGTTTCGTTGATCATCGGGGTCGTTCCGGAGTCCCGCTCCGTCGCCTTGCGATACTAGTGCCGTTCCAACCTGTTCCAGCAAATCCCTTCGAGAAGACTCTCTCCGTGTCCGCGTCAGATGCTTGGGCCGTCACTTGCCCAAATAGTTGGAACGGCACTAGCCAAGGCCTACACTGCGGTCCATGCGTCTCCACGCTGATGAGTTATTTTATCTTCAGCAAGAGTGCGTGCGGTATGAATCTTTTCGAGGCTCGGGAGAGTTGGTAAACCCGCTTCAGCTTCTGGGCGCGTAATAGCCTTTGCGCGCCAACACCTTCAGATCGCTGTTGTTCAGCTCAACCTTGATTCTGCGGAATTTTCCGTCCTTCGTATTGTTCGTGGGGTAGTAGCCCAACGTATATTGGCTGCGCAGCTCTTCGGAAATCTGGTCAAACGCTTCCTCCAGATTTTTTTCGGAACGCACCGAAATCATCCGTCCGCCCGTTTCATCCGCCAGCTTGTGCGCCACGCCGGGATTTCCACCGAAGCGTGGGTCCACGACCAATAAAATGTGAATCACAGTGTCCGTACGCTGGGCGGCTTCAATGGCTTCTTCCAGCTTGACTTTGCTTCCTTCGTCCTCTGCGTCGGTCACGATGATGACCGCCTTGCGTCCCGCTTCGCCGTTCAGTTTTTCTCCGCATGCCAGATAGATCGCATCATAAAGCGCGGTGCCGGTAATCTGCTGGTTGCCGACGGGCCCCGGGTTTCCGGCAATCATCCCCATGTCCGGTATATTGATTCGCGCCTTGGAGATGGCGCGGTCCAGGATGCTGCGGTCATCCGTAAAATCGGCGAGCAAGTTCACGTCGGAATCGAAGGAGAGAACCATGGCCTCGTCGCCCTTGCGCAGGACACGATGCAGGAAGCGGCTTCCGGCGTCCTGGATCGCTCCCAAATTTCTCTGTTCGCTTCCCGAAGTATCCAGCATCAACCCCAGGGTAATGGGCAGGGCCATCTCCTTCGAGAAAAACGCAATTTTCTCCTCGTGGTTGTCCTCGAAGATCTTGAAGTCGTCCTGCTTCAGGTCCGTCATGACGTGCTTGTTCTTATCGCGGACGGTGGCGAAAAGGTTGACGAGTGTCACCTCCGTCTTGATGACCGGCGTCTGTCCCTGGCCTTGCGTTTGAGCCTGCGGCAGCGCGGGCAAGGCCAGCGCCAACGCCGCGCAAACCGCCAGACACTGCATCCCTGTTTTCTTCCACAATGACATCTTCTTTATCTCGCTTTTTAAGATTTCCCTGTATCCTTGATCTTGTTTTCGTTTGGCAGGACAGCGCGGCCCCGTCCGGGCATCGCCTCCATTGCCGTGAAACATCATTACCATGGTTCGATGCAACCAGGCCACCCGTGGGATGCGTCGTACAATGCCAGTAGGATGCTAGGCGCTATAATAGCCCAAGAAAGTTTGGCCTGATGACTATGAATTGTCCACGAAAAACGCGGCTCCTCGTACTTGCACAATCCGTGTTGTTGCTGACGCCCATGGCCCTCGCTCAGGAACCCGCAGCCACCCCTCCGGCTACGCCTCCGGCCGCCGCGGCGCAGGCCCCGAAAGCCGCGGCCGAGAGCCAGACTCCAACTAAGATTAGGATCATCACCAGGACGGTGGTCGTCCCGGTCACAGTAAAAGACCGCAGCGGCAATCTGGTACCCGACTTGCGCAAGGACGAATTCCGCATCTTCGATGACACTGTCGAGCAGAAGATCACCTCTTTTGCTGCCGAAGCTTATCCCATTTCCATGGTCGTACTCATTGACAACGACCTGAAACGCAAGGACGCCGACGAGGTCGAACCCAGCCTGCGCGCCATTGTCGGGGGGATGAGTACTAGCGACGAAGCTTTTGTGTGCACCTTTGACCAGTATTTTCATGAAGGCCACGGCTTCACCCGCGATCAAGACAAGCTCATCACCGAATTACGCCGCAAGGATGTCTCTTCCAAATCCACCCCTTCCATTGCACCCCCGGGAGGCCCGTTTGACGGCCCTATGATCAATGGCGAACCGGTTCAGGGTGCCCCGATGAACGACCCCTCCCTGATTGCCATCAAGGGGCAGCCCACCAAGGCTTTGGACGACGCCGTTTACTCCGCGGCCACGCTGCTTCAGGACCGCCCTTGGCAGCAGCGCCGCAAGGTCATCCTCCTTATTTCTGACGGGAAAAATGGCGCCAAGTTCAATACCCACAAATATGACGAAACGCGCGACGAGCTGCTGCGTCAGGAGATCACGGTCTACGGTGTGGCCGTGGGCAGCGCTTACTTTGAGCGGAAACTCAAC
>Ga0326728_10009596_pt1 | contig 23195 bp, 16 predicted proteins | sample MB3enrmetagenome_FD_207602 | JGI IMG/M metagenome (GOLD analysis project Ga0326728, IMG submission 207602) | Lab enriched peat soil microbial communities from McLean, Ithaca, NY, United States - MB31MN | ecosystem: Environmental > Terrestrial > Soil > Wetlands > Peat | place: USA: New York... | reverse complement strand
TCGGATGCTAGATGGTGAGACGCGATTTCAACTTGTAACAGATTCAGGTTCGATAGAAATCAAGTCGCCATTGGCGGGGCGGGTGAATGTATTGAATTTGTTGGCGGCTTTGTGCGCGGCGTTGGCGCGGGGAGTTACGCTGGATGAGATTGCGGCGGCGGCGCGTGAACTGAAACCCGCGCCGGGAAGGTTTCAGGTGGTGCAGGGATCGGCCAGGGCAGGATTCACGGTGGTGGTGGACTATGCGCACACCGACGATGCGCTGCGCAACCTGACTGCGCTGGCCCGCGAGTTGGTGAAAGAGCGCGGAGGCCGCGTGATTACGCTCTTCGGATGCGGTGGCGACCGCGACCGCGGCAAGCGTCCGCGCATGGGGAGGGCGGCGGCAGAGGGAAGCGACCTTGTGGTGCTGACCAGCGACAACCCGCGCTCGGAAGATCCGATGGCGATCATTAAGGAAGCTCTGGTTGGCGTTCACGAGACGACAACCGAGTGCATCGTCGAACCGGACCGGGCGGCCGCGATTGGGATTGCGATGCGTGCGGCGCGCGCGGGAGACATCGTCCTTCTCGCAGGCAAGGGACACGAGAAGGTGCAGATTTTACGCGACGGGACGATTCCATTCGACGATGTTCTGGTAGCGGAGAAGGATCTGAGGGAGATGCAGTGAAGCTGACGCTGGGCCAGGTGGCCGAATGGATTGACGCTGAGGGTACCTTCGCGGCGAATGCGGAGGCAACGGGCTACTCGATCGACTCGCGAACCGTCGCGGCAGGCGAGCTGTTCTTTGCGGTGCGCGGAGAGCGCTTCGATGGGCACGACTTTGTGCGCGCGGCGCTGGCCAAGGGCGCGGTGGCCGCGGTGGTAATCAACGGATGGGTTGCGCCCGAGGGGATGGATTCGACTCGGCTGCTGCGTGTTCCCGATGCAGAGACCGACGGCGTGCTCGCCAGCTTGCAGCAGTTGGCGCACATGGTGCGGCGAGGTTGGGGCGGGCGCGTTATTGCCATCACCGGCTCTGCGGGCAAGACCACGACCAAGGACGCGGTGGCACAGGTGTTGGACGCGCGTTTTCGTGTGCTGAAGTCGCAGGGCAACCTGAACAATGCTTTTGGGCTTCCGCTGCAACTGCTAAAGCTCGAAGCGGAGCACGAGGTTGCGATCGTCGAGATGGGCATGAACCATGCGGGCGAGATCGCAGCGCTGGCGCGCATCGCAGAGCCGGACTGGGCGGTGGTGACGAATGTCGCGCCGGTGCATCTGGAGAACTTTGCCGACGGCATTGCGGGGATTGCGCGCGCGAAGTATGAGCTGATCGAGGCGCTGCCACAGGATGGAATCGCAGTGCTGAACTGCGACGATCCATTTGTAACTAAATTTGGGGAGGGGATGGGTGAGCGCGCGGTCCTCTATGGAACGGGCGAGTGCGCCGAGATCTGCGCGGTGCAAATTACGGAGCTTGGCGCGGAGGGAGTGGTCTTCACTGTGACGGCGCATGGCGAGCGGGCCAGCGTGCATCTGCATCTGCTGGGCAGGCACAACGTGCATAACGCGCTGGCGGCGATTGCGGTGGGGCTGCGCAGCGGCATCTCGCTGGCGGAATGCGCAGAGGCGCTGGGCGCGCTACGCGCGGGCGACAAGCGCGGCGAGGTCTTCGAGTGGCGCGGCGCGAAGTGTATCAACGATTGCTACAACTCCAATCCGCGCGCTCTGGATGCGATGGTGGACGCGCTGATGGCGATGCCGGTGACGCACCAAGGCAGGCACATCGTGGTGGCAGGAGAGATGCTGGAGCTGGGGCCCGAGGGCGAGGAGCTGCATCTGGCGTGCGGGCGGCGCATGGCGGAACGCGGCGTGGATGTGGTCGTCGCTGTGCGCGGACTGGCGGCTGCGCTGGTGGAGGGAGCGGCTGCGACGGAGGCGCACTTTGTGGAGACACCGGAAGAGGCCGGCGCGTGGCTCAGGGAGAACCTGCGGTCTGGCGACGCGGTGCTGCTGAAGGCTTCGCGCGGAGTGAAGCTGGAGAGCGCGCTTGCCTCGCTGAAGGATTGATTTCTGCCGCACCCATTAACGGAAGGCGTCCCCTTCGCCAGGTTGTATTTTAGAGGGATGGCTCTCTCTGGCGGACTCGGGTTCACGGTTGGTCCGGCACTCTGCATTGCAGCCGTGCTTACGCTGGCCCCTTTGATTGCAGCGGCATTTTTTTCGCGGGGCCTGGCTGCGTGGGTGCAACGGTTGCCACTGCTGCTGCGGCTTCTATGCCCGACCGTGTTGTGCGTGCCTTATTTACTGGTGGCGATTTCAGGGGGAGTGTTTCGCTGGGACTGGTTCGTCCTGTACGCGCTGCTTCCGGTCGCGGTTGCGGTGCTGCTCTGGCAGGCCAGTGAGAACGATCCCGCGCAACGCGGCAACTGGAACGACTATCTGATACTTGCGCTGCTCGGCCTGGCGGTCGATCTGCGCTGGTTTGAGCGCGCCTGGCCCATGCACCTTGCGGTCTTCAACAAGATTCTGCTGCTGGATGCGGGGACCTATGGATTCATCCTGGTGCGCCAACTGGATGGCGTTGGCTTCGATCTGCGCCTGCGTCTGAGCGACATCCGCACCGGGCTGCGCGAGTTTGGGTGGTACGCACCGATTGCGATTGCGCTTGGCCTGGGTATGGTTTTTCTGCACTTCCATGCGGTATGGCCGCGGCCGGTCGGGCTGGCGGGTGCGTTGTTTTTCACCTTCGCCTTCATCGCCGTGCCGGAGGAGCTGTTCTTCCGGGGATGGATGCAGAACCTTCTGGAGCGGCGGCTGGGGCGAAATGCGGCGTTGCTGGCGACGGCGGTGCTCTTCGGTCTCGCCCACTTCAACAAGCGCGCCGCGCACTTCAACTGGAGGTACGTCGTGCTGGCCGCACTGGCGGGAATATTTTACGGCAGGGCCTGGCGCCGCGACCGCCGGGTTGGTGCGTCTGCCATCACCCATGCGCTGGTGGACACGGTCTGGTCTCAGTGGTTGAGGTGATGCGCAGGGTAGGTGAGGTATCCATAACCGACCCGCATGTTGCGGATGACAGGGCCAGGCACCGTCACAGCAAGGGTGATTCCGAGGATGGCGTGGGTGACGGCCAGCGGGTAGAGGTTACGGTAGCGAAGGAAGAGCAGGCAGGCCGCGAGACCCCAGACGAAGGCGCCCACAGTCAGGATGGGGTTGGGAATGTGGGCGAGCGAAAAGATGGCAGCGGCGGCCAGAGCAGCGGTGCGGGGGCCGCGCAGGAGACGCAGCAGGCGCGCAAGGAAGAAGACCTGCAGCAGAACTTGCTGCAAGACGGCCCAGATGGCGTAACCCAGATAGCGGCGGAGAAACGGCATGGGCCCACCGGGCCATTGCAGGGTGTGCATGCGGGCGGCAACGACAATGGCGATTGCTGCCCCAAGCAGCGCGATGCCAACTACCCAGGACGAGCGCGCGAGGTTTGCCGTGCGCAGGCCCATCTGCTTCCAGCCTGCGAACGAGATGACGAGGACGGCGGCGAGGTAGATGGTGGTTGCGATATATAGCAGTCGCTGCCAGGGGCGCGGCGTCCAGATGACAATGAGGATGAGCGCGTATCCGACGCAAAGCTCCACCAGATCGCGCCGCTTGCTGCCTGTTGTGTCGGATATGTTTTGGGGGGGACGCATGAGGAAAATGGTAGAGCATTTTCACGAGAACGGTTTTATGCCTGATAGTTCCATTGCGAAAAGGTTCAGCCCAGCGGCCACCATCGCAGGTGGGGCAGTGTGGGATAGTAGAGCGCGAGGCGGACTTCTTTGGGCGCGGGACGTTCAGGCGGGTGCGGGAGCTGTGTTAGGATGCGGGCGTAGGTCTCCAGTTGGGGTGCGTAGGTGGTGCGCTGAGCTGCGAGGAAGTCGTCCAGGCCGGACAGGCCGTGCGCTGAGGTCTTGTAATCGATGATCCACAGGACGTCCTCACCGGGGGCGTGGGGTTCGGGACCGGCGCGGAAGATGCGGTCGATACGGATGGAAACGGGGCGGATGGAGGCTTGTTCCTTGGAGCCATGAGCCTCGGGCCATGCAGTGACTGCGTATTCGCTTGCGGCGCAGGAGTTGGGTGCAAGCAGCCAGAGGCCATCTGGGTCGCGCAGAGTATTTTCCAGGGCAGCGCGGGTCTCGCGGGCGAGACGGTTGACGATAGCTTGCGCGAGTCCGTCGGCGCGCAGGAGTGCGGCGATGCGTGGGGCCCAGTTGGGGAGCTCTGCGAGCAGCGCGGCGGGCGAGTCACCGTTGGCCATGCGATCGGCGAAGGCTTCGAGTGCGGCGTGGACGACGTTGCCGAAGGTGCGCGCGGCAAACGAGCCCTCGGGGCGGGAGAAGAGGGCCTGGCCGGAGGCAGTATCGCTGTCGGGACCGCCGTAGGGCAGTTTGTGAACGCGTGCTGCAGCGAAACGGGCAGCGGGATCGAAGGCGAACGGGAGGCGTTGCAGGTTGGAGGATGCGGCAGCGGCCAAGTCGAAGACGAGTTCCTCTATGGGTTCGGAGACGTGATGATTATTGGCAGTATCCCAGGTCTCAGAATCGGGATCTAGGGCACCCAGATTTGTGCTGTCCGCGAAGTGAGGTTGGGCGGCGGGCCAGGCAGCTTCAAGGAGGCTGTCGTAGCGGGGATGAATCTCGCCATTGGAGGAGACGGTGGGCGCGGCGAAGAGGTGCAGCTCCTCGCGTGCGCGGGTGCAGGCGACATAGAAGAGTCGCTTGCGTTCGGCGGCCTCGCGGACGCGGTGGATTCCGTTGAGCCAGCGTGTGAGAGAATCGATGTTCTCGCCCTTGGCTGCGATGGGGGCGAGCATGAGGTGGGCTACAGTGTCGCCGGAAGATTCGGACGGTTCGAGCTCAGACCAGGTGAGCAGGCGCGTGCGATCCACGGCGGGCTGACGCTCGAGAGACGGAACTAGGACGACGTCCCACTCCAGACCCTTGGCTTTGTGGATGGTGAGGAGTTCGACGAAGGAGTGATCGGGGGGGACGGAAGCTGGTTCGGCGTAGAGCCTGTCAAGGTGGGATTCGAGCAGGGTGGTATCGAGGAGGCCGGATGAGCTGTCTTCGAGCTGTGCCTGCAATTCATCCAGCAACTGAAAGAAGCGGTGCGTATTGGCCAGTTCATCCGGCTTGAGCCACGCGTCCCCTCCCAGGCTGCGCCAGGCGCGTTCCACAAGTTGAGCGGGGGTGAGGCGTGCGCGCTGGGCTGCGGCGGATTCGAGAACCGAGCAGACGCGCGCCATGCGCAGGCGGGAGTCGTCGGGGAGCAGGTGTCCCCGCTCTGCCATGAGGCGATGGATGGAGAGGTCTTTCAGGGCGGGACCGTCGGCCCCGGTTAGGGTGTACAGGTCGGCCAGCGAAAGGCCGCAGCAGGGTGCGCGCAGAACTGCGAGTGCGGCGACGCGATCCCCGGGATGGAGCAAGGCGCGGGTGAGCGCTACAAGGTCGAGGACCTCCTGGCGCTGTTCGAGTGATTCAATCTCAATGGCGCGAAAGGGGATAGCGGCTTCCTTTTTCAAGGCGACGACTATTTCGTTGAGATGTGTACGGCTGCGCACCAGGACGGCGATGCGCCAGGGTTCGGTGCGTCCCGGCGGCAGCGGCTTTGCCAGCCACTCGCGGGCTATGCGGCGGACTTCCTGAGCGGCGCGGCAGGCTTGTTGCTGCTTTAGTTGGGCGAGAGTAACAGGCGCGGCTGGGAAGACGGTTCGCGATTCTCGCGAATGCCCACCCATCGCAAAATACAGAGGCGCGATGAATGGGGCACCCGGTTCCGTGGTGGATACGGGTATGGGGTTGGCGTGCCAGACGGTGGCGCCAGCGTAAGGCGAGGCCGGGCGCGTGGATTGGGCGGGGGTGTAGGGGAGGGCCTGGGGGGACGTCTCAGCGGGAAAGATGAGGGCGAAGTCGCGGTTGAACTGATCGACGAGCGTGCGCTGGGAGCGGAAGTTTGCGGTGAGGCGAAGGCGGGTGAGTGGCAGGTCGCCGAGGCGCTGTGTATGCATGGCCTGGACAAAGCGCTCGACGCGGGCCTGGCGGAAGAGGTAGATGGATTGGCGGGGGTCGCCGACCAGAAAGACGGTCTGCGAGTAGCCGTCCCAGTTTCGTGTGAGCAGCTCGATGAGCTCGTACTGGGTGGTTGAGGTGTCCTGCATTTCGTCGACCAGGAGGTGCTGCAGGCGTGCGCCGAGAGCGGCGGCCAGATCTTCCGGACCGGAGTCTGAGTGCAGGGCGTGGCGGGCGAGCAGGTTGATTTCGGTGAAGTCGCACTGATTGCGGGCGGCGAAGACGAGTTGCAGTTCGACCAGCGCGCGGCTGAGTACGCGGAAGAGGGATTTGGCAACGGCCCACTGGTCGCGCGGGTAACGGGTGGGGGGAAGCGCCAGGACGCTTTGCATGAGTAGGAGGAGGTCGTCGCGGTCGCTCAGTTGATTGAGGATTGAGACGAGACGAGAGTGACAGCGGTGCTTTCTGTCGTAGAAGAACCCTAGGTTCTTGCCGGTGAGGCCTCTCTCCTTGCGCCAGTCTCCATCCTTCGTCAGGAGCAAGTGGAGCAGGGCAAACCAGTGGTCGTTGTGGGCGGCGAGGGGTTGTGGAGGGGTGCGGAAGCCAGCGCAGAGGGCAATGGGCGATGGGATTTCGGGGTCATAGGAAGCGGCGGGGGCGAGGTCGGCGGCGAGGGCTGTAAGCTCTGCGAGGGGGCCGGCGGGGAAGGCTTGCGAGAGCGGAGCGAGGGCTGCCTGGATGGCGTGGTCGAGGGCACGTTGGAGGCGAGGCAGGACGTTGGCGTCGAGCCATGCATCGTCGAGATGCGTGGGAGTGAGGGGGACCAGGGTACCCCACTGGTCGCGCAGGCTGAGCATGTTGGCCAGCAGAGATTCGCAGTCATCGAGGTTGCCGTCGCGGTGCAGGAGGAGGTTGCGCAGGGCCTGGTCGAAGGCAGTGTCGCCAGAGCCGAGAAGCAGCAGGGTGCGGCGAGCGGCCTCGTGGTGGAGGGGGCCGGCGTCGTCGGCGGGGGTGAGGAGGCCGCCGGAGCCGGAGAGCACGGGCAGAGTGCGCGCGATCTCGGCGCAGACTGAGTCGATGGTGCGAATGTTGAGGCGCTGCGGATGGTCGAGTAGCTGCCAGCCAAGCTGGCGGTCGCGGGCCACTACGGCTTGGGCCAGGGTAAAGGTTTCGGATTGGAAGTCGCCCTCTACCGGGGATAGCTCGGCGGCTGCGGCGAGTTGGTTCAAGACTGCGGATTCGGCGACTGATTGGCTGGAGGTGTTGCTTTGCGCTGCGGCGGCGAGGTGGGCGAGGACGCGGTCTCGCATCTCGGCAGTGGCCTTATTGGTAAAGGTGATGGCGAGGATCTGTTCGGGCTGCTCGACGGAGGAGTCGGAGAGCAGCTTGAGCAGACGCAGGATGAGCAGGCCAGTCTTGCCGGAGCCGGCGGGTGCTTCGACAATGAAAGAGCGCCGGATGTCGAGGGCCTGGCGGCGTGCCTCAGCGTCGGGCGGGCTGGAGGGAAAATGGAGGAGATCAGTCACGGCTGTCCTCCGGGCCATCGATATCTGCGGAGTTGGGGTCGGCGTCCCTGTCGTCATCGAAAGCATTGGCGTCGAGGGTGGCGGGATCGAGGCGGCACAGCAGACGCTGCTCGCAGTGGATGCAGGTCTTCGGATAGTTCTTAGGATCGACGTTGGCGCGGCCGGAGTGGAAGTCTTCAGCCAGCGCGGTGAGGACCTTGCGCCATTCACTGACCTGTGCCTGGAGGCTTTCGGCCTTCATCTTGGTTGGCTTGGGCAGGATTCCTTCGCGAGACTGGTAGCCTTGGAGACCCATGTCTTTGCCGGGGCGGACGCTGGCGAAAGCGATAGCCGCAAGATTCGCGGCGTCCTTGCCAACAGCCGCGGCGCTGGAGACTACAGCATAGAGCGGAAGCTGCGGCTCATCGGGCCGCTCGCCGAGCCAGTCGGCGGGGCGGGCAACGCCGGTCTTGTAGTCGAGGATGATCTCGCCGGAGGGTTGGCCGGAGTTCCACTCATCCAGTGCGAGATCGACGCGGTCGATGCGGATGTCGAGACGCAGAGGGCCGATCTGCACGTCCTGGAGTGTATCTTCGCGCGACTGGACGGTGAAGGGCGGACGTTTGCCGGCTTCGTAGTCGAGCCACGGACCGAGCAGCTTGAGCAGGCGCTGGCGTTCCGTGTTGAGGTAGGCGCGGGGCCAGCCGGATGCAGGTCGGGCGTGGTCCCTGGCGAAGGCTTCGTCAATGGATTGATGAAGCAGAGTTTTGCGCTCGGCAGGTGTCATGAGCTTGAGCGCAGCCTGGGTCTCGACCTTCGCCCAGAAGCGTTCCAAAACGGAGTGGACAAGGCTGCCGCGCTCGCGGGGATCGAGGCCGAGCGGGGCTGGTTCAAGCGCGGAGGCGAAAAGTCGCTTCTCGGCGAAGGCGCGGAAGCCGCAGGCTGCCTGCGCCGCCAGGATGGACGCGCCGCCCTGCAGGACACGATCGGGTGGGGGCGGGATAGGTTCGCCGTCGGGCAGGGGTTCAAGCTGGATAAGTGCGGGAGCGGGGTCGGCGGGGACAAGCTCGTCAACGCTGAGGCGTTCCAGGGCAATGCCCGCCGTGGTCAAACCTGTAACCACGGGTGCGGGACGCTGCACGCCTTCCGTGGCGGACTGCTGTGCGTAGCTGAAGAGCACGGTGGGTGCGCTGGCGGCGATGCGTTGAGTGATGCGGCGTGCGTGGGCTGTGTCGTGCGCGGGGTCTGTGCCGGGCATGGCGAGTTCGCGCTGCAGGAGCCAGGACAGCAAGGGATTGGGCGCGGTCCTGGCGGGCCATGAGAGGTCGTCGGCGCCGAGGAACCAGAGGGCGTCGAAGCTGGAGCCGGCGGACTCCAAAGGCCCCATGATCTGGATGGGCGCGTGGCGCGACTCAGGCGCGAACAGCGTCTGGGAGGCGATGCGAACCAGTGCGTCAAGTGCGTCGGTAAATGAGACGCGCGGGCCATCGCTGCGGGAATCAAAATCGAGGCTTGCCAGCTCGTCCAGCGCGTCGTCCCATTTGCGGCGGGTCTGAAACTCAGAGCTGTTGTCGCGGCTGGCGGCCCACCCGGCGGCGTCGAGCAGCTCGTGGAAGGCTGCGGCCCAGTCGGCGTGGCTGCGCTCCGCGCGATCGATGCGTGGGAAAAGTTCACGCAATGCGCTCAGGTAGTGCAGCAGGTTTGTCAGATTGGAGCTGTGCTTTGGGTTGGAGGCGAGTGTATGCAGATCGTCGAGCGATATTTGAGGTTGCAGGAGGTGCTGGCGGCGCAGGACGAAGGAATCGAACTCCGCGCGGGCGATGTATTCGGTGGCGAAACTGACGGCGGCGAAGTGGGGCGAGAGCAGAAGCGCGGAGACGCGATCCAGCGCAAACGGGCCGGTTGCCCAGCGCAGAATGTCGAGCGCTGTGGCGGCCATCGGAGTGCGGGCCAGGGGGACGCCGAGCGAGAACTCGTAGGGGCCGGAGTCGGTGGGCGCGGCGATGTCGTTGAGTTCGGGCGCGAGCGTCTGGCGGAAGACGCGGTCAATCTCGGCGCGGGCGGTCTCGAGAGCGGGAACGATGACAGCGATGCGGGAGTTGGGTTGCTGGGTGAGGCGGTTGCGCAGCCAACGGGCGCAGGCGGCCAGCTCGGTGCGCTGATCGGAAGCGTCCACCAGGGCGAGGCTGGCGGCTGCGGGGCCGAAATCCAGCTCTTCGACGACAGTGCCGACGGCTTCAAGTGCGTCGAGCAGGGCGGCTTGCGCAGGCGTTCTTAAGTCGAAGCCGACCAGCAGGAGGCCGGTTGGAGGTGCAAGCAGGTTGCCCGCAAATGCGGCGCGCAGGGATTCGGGCAGCTGTGCCTCGGTAAGGTACTTCGCGCTGTTGCAGCGGCGGTCGAACTCCCCTGCCCAGCGGGCGAAGGCGCGCGTGTCGGCGTTGGCGACAGAGGCCTGTAGGCGGCGTTGGGCGCGGTAGTCGTGCAGAAGACGCCATGCATCGGCGGCAAGCTCGGCGAGGGCGTCGATGGGACGGAGGCTGAGCGCTGCACCGTCGGGTGCGTTGTCTGCTGCGATGACGGCGCGCCAGAGGGTGTGCTCCTGGGTGGAGTTGAGCAGAAGATCGGTGGCGTGGCCGTCCAGCAGAAGGCGGTGCCAGATGCTAGTGAGCCATGCATCCCACGCGAGAATCGCCGGGGGTTCCCAGTGATCCAGGCCAAGTGCGCGCTGATGGAGATCGAACTCGCGATGCAGGGTGCGCGCGGCGCGCTGGTTGGCGGTGACGACGGTCCAGCCTCGCTCCAGCGCCTGCTGAATCTGCCGTGGCAGTGTGTGCGGTCCGTCCATACGCCTTTTATACGCCTGCGGGTTGCGGAAAACGCGGAGGGGCAGAGAGTCGGCAGTCAGGTTCCAATCTAATCGCGTAATCTTCCATTGCTAGGGTGGGAGTTTTAAAACACCAGGTAATGGTTTGAAAAGGAAGGCTGCACCGGAGTACAGCCTTCCAGGTGGACGAGGATCTAGAATCCGCCGTCAACCGTCCAACGCTTCTGAGGATTGTCGTTGCGCACTGCCAGATTGAATGACTTCTCACTTCCATCGCGCAGACGAACCTGGTACGGCACGAAGTATCCGCCATAGTTTCCGGACTTGAACGGCTCGCCGATGGAGAGAATCGACAGTCCTCCGAATTTGCTCTTCACTAGCTCCATAAGGAGAGGGTTGGCTGGAAGGACATCGCGGACTGCATTCATGTCTTCGCGAGCCAGCGCATTGAAGAAGTATTCGGCTGTCTCTTTGGGGCCCGGGATGGGTGCTGCGGCTGGGGGCATCTCCTCGACAGTAGGAATCTGCTCGGCCCCTGCCGGGAGTTGAAGAGCAAAGATATTGACAGGGAGCGGCTGGTTGTAACGGATATCGTTCAACTCCAGCACTGTGACATCCTGCCCGTTAGCATGAATTGCAACCTGCAGGCTTTGCAGCCGCTTGGTTGCCGAATCGAACTTGTAGATGCAGGTGTGGTCCGACTCGTCGATGGATTTGTTCATCGCCCATGAATTTGTGAAGGAACCCTTTGCCTTGCGCTGGACGGTCAGGGTGATGGTTCCGTCGGCTTCGCTTTCCGTCACCTCGGAGGGCGTCTGTTTGGCGGAGTCCAGCTCACTTTGCAGGATGCTCTCGGGGTTCAGCAGCGGGCGCAACCACTCGACAAAGCCTGCCTGCGGCGGCGCTTTCATATAGGCATTTAACTTGGCGATATACAGAACCGACGACTGCCCGTCCATCACTACGGCCCGTCCCGTCTTCTCCACCCGCCAGCGGCTGGGATTGTATTGGCGCCATATCTCCAGCGGGACGAATCCGTAGTCGGTTCCAATCAGCTCAAAGTTGTCGCCGGGCAAGGTCCTCATGCGACCGGTCATGTGGATGGTCTGGATGTCCGACATGGCCTCGATGGACTGCGCCAGCACGCTGAACGCAGGCGTCGAACGGCCTCCGCCGAGGTGGAGAGGCAGCAATGGCAGTAAAAAGACAAATAGGGCAGTTGCACAGGCAGCGACGGCCCAACGCCGCCAGCCCTGTAGGTGCCAGAAGTCTCCGGTTGACGTGGTTTCCAGTGCAGCTGCGTTCGCGATTGCGTTCATGGTTTTGGCTCCAAATTGATGTGAAGCCGCGACTCGACTGGATTGCCGAACCTGCTCGAAGGCATGTTGCTGCTCTTCGAAGAGCGCTCGGCAGGCCGGGCAGTTTGCCAGATGCTCACGAACCAAATCCATCTCGGGGGTCGGTTCCTTGTCGAAAAGGCCGGTCATCCGATGGGTAGCTTGCTGACAGTTCATCTGGTTCCTCCTTCTGCGCTGAGTGCATGGCGCAACTTATCGAGACCATAGCGAAACCGCGACTTCACCGTTGGCACCGATCTGTCTACGACGATTGCAATTTCGGCGAACGACAGCTCTGAAAAAGCCCTCAGCCGGATGACCTCAGCCTCCCGGCTGGGAATGCTGTCGAGCAATCGTCTGAGTTGTTGCGATTGCTCGCGGGCCGCGACCGAAGAGAAAATGTCCTCGCTGGACGCGACCCCGTCCGTTATGGGCTCCGCAATGCGCCGCTGCCAAAATCGATGAAGATCTGTGCAGCGGTTGCGGACCATGCGAAACAGGTATGGCCGGACTTCGGTGATGTGATGTCGCTTGACACGGTCTCGGTACGCCTGAACATAGACGTCCTGCACCGCGTCCTCTGCGTCGGCCTGGTTCCCTAATTGATGAAATGCAAAGTTGACCAGGTCGTCCTGCGTGGCCTCGACGAGACGCTCGAACTGAGCGACCGTCTGTGGCCAGGTCTCGATTTGTTGCGCCATGGTGAGCATCTGTGAATCGCAACTTCCAACAGTACAACGTTGGCGCAGTCCGAAAAGATCTAAATCGAGCAACAATCTTACTTCAAGTGTGAATAAAGCCCGGCACAGTGGATTAGTCGAAGTGCTTGCGCATGGACCAGTGGGCTTGCAGGTCGACGTGGAGGCCGCGGCAATAGTAGATGTCGAAATGCTCGCTGGGGCGGGCCAGCGGATGATCGCTACGGCCGATGATCTGCACGGAATCGCAGACGCGACGCAGACCGTCATCATCATGAGCGCCAACTACGATCAGGTTGGGGCTGCGGTAATCGCGCGGGCCCCAGAAGTAGAACGACTGGTGCGCGCCTATGGGATCGGGCAGCCCGTAGCGCGGACCGAAGAAGTAGAACGCGCTGCCCACGCCATAGTTTTCCGCCCAGATGGCCGTGTTGCGCTGCTGCTCGGGTGTGAGCGAGTGGTAGAAGATTGCGGTTGTCTGCACCATCTCGGGCCAGCCGAACATATCGGCGTAGATTTGGGGCAGAGGCCCCTGAATCTGGTGTTCAAACTTTGGCTGCTCCAGATGGGTGAAGCGGGTGTAAGCCTCAAAGTGATCCGGCGAGAGGATTGGGACCGCGACCGGCAGGCTCAACAAGGTCAGTGCGACGCTCAGTCCCACGAATGTGACAGCGGCCCATCGGTCTCGACGCGCCGACCACTGCTCGATGGCGACGGCCCCAGCGGCAAACATCATGGGATAGATCGGGCCGAGATAGTAGTTCTTCGCGCCAAGCCATTCCAACAAGAGATAGAACGCGAGGAAGGCAATTCCAATTGCGCGGAAGCGGGGCTTTTGCAGGAGCCACACAGCCCCGGCCAGCGCGGCCAGAAAGCTGAGCGGATTCACAATCTGAAGTTGCTGCCCGAGGAATCCCAGTGGCGGAGGGCTTACGTCGCGACCATTGCGCCGGATGTTTGATATCAGTTCGAGGAACGGGAAGCTGTGAGATTGTTGCCAGAGAAAATTAGGCAGTGCGATGACTACCATGAGGGCCACTGCGCACCAGAACCAGCGATTTGCCAGCCATCGCCGCCAGGGCGTGAGCAAGACGCCGGCCATCAGCGCTGCGAGAAAAAAGACGACATCATATTTGTTGAGGATGGTGAGGCCGGCCAGCGCACCGAATGCGATCCACAGGCGTGGGTTCCCGGTGTTTGCAATGCGCAGCATGATCCACGCCAGGGCCAGCCAAAGGGGGTAATCGAAGGCGTTCATCGTGAACAGATGCCCAATGCCGAGGGCCAGCGGCATGATCGCCATAAAGATGGCAGCGACAGTCCTAGCGAAGCGGCCAGCCCCGAGTTCCCGGGCCACACAGGAGGCGAGGCAGACAGCTGTACCGATGGCGAGCGCGGGCAGAAGGCGAATCGCAAACAGCGACTGGCCGACTGCGTGCGCCAGAAGCCAGGCGATCCATGCGATGAGAGGCGGTTGATCGACATATCCCCAGGCAGGATGCTTGGCACACGCCAGGTAATACAGCTCGTCGCGAAAGTACCCGTAGCGGTCGGCGATGGCGAGCAGCAGCCCTACGGTGATAAGAGCGATTGCGAGTGCAGGCGTAAGTGTGGCGGATGTGGGCTGTGTAGTTTCCTCAGCGCGTGCAGTCATTAGGTGTCCCGGTTCGTGGGCAGGTTCGATGATACTGGATGTTATACGATCGCCCACCTTATGCGAGCTACGCGACCAAGCGAGGCGGTAGCTATGGCGGTCTGCAAGTATGATGGAGGCAGGAGGGTGTTGCCTATGCGATTCACGTTGCCGGCGGCTGTTGGGTTGGTTCTGGTTGCAACCTTGGTGGCTGGGTGCAAACACTCGAGCAACGGTGCGGCGGGCGCGGCGAGCGGATCTGGCGCGGCAAATGGGACCGCAGCGGCGGGAGAGCTGAAGACCTTTCCCGTTCGCGGCAGGATCGTTAGCGTGGACGCGGCCAAGGGAATGGTGGTGCTGGACCACGAGGCCATTCCGGGGTTCATGGACGCGATGACGATGCCCTACAAGTTGAAAGACCCGTCGGTGGCCAGCGAGCTGCATCCCGGCGACCGCATTAACGCGAAGATGCTGGTACGCAAGGTGGGTGAGGATGACTACCAAGACCCGCTGCTGGACGAGATTGTGGTGACGGCGCAGGCGCGGCCCGACTATAAGCCAACCGTGCAGTACCACATCCCCACAGCGGGCGACGCAGTGCCCGACTTCATGCTGACCAACCAAAGTGGCCGCACCATCCATTTTGCCCAGTTCAAGGGCCGGGTGCTTCTGCTGACCTTTGTCTACACGCGCTGCCCACTGCCGGACTACTGCATCCGCATGAGCAGGAACTTTGCCCAGATCGACAAGGCTCTGGAGGCCGATCCCGCGCTCTACGCCAAGACGCACCTGCTGAGCATCAGCTTCGACCCTAAGGTCGATACGCCGGCGGTGCTGAAGAGCTACGGCGAGACGTATATCGGAGAAGATGCGAAGACGGCGTTCGCACACTGGGATTTTGCCGTGCCGCCCGCGAGTGAGCTGGCCGCGCTGACCCAGTTCTTCGACGTGGGGATTACGCCGGGCGACGGGGGCACGCTGACCCACACGCTGTCGACCGCGCTGATCGGTAAAAACGGCAGGGTGCGGGCCTGGTATCTCACCAACGATTGGACACCGGACGAGGTGCTGGCGGCGATGAAGAGCGCAGCCGCTGCGTGACCCGCCACGGCGCGCCTCAGTTATGATGGAACTCCGCATGAAAGCTCGCGCAGCAAGAATTCATGCGGGGGCCTCGCCACTCCGCAATGGACGATTAAGCCGTCCATACCTTTGGTCGAGAGGACAGGTTCCGGATCGATTACGAAGCATAAGGAGTTCCACTATATGGCAAAGTTGAGCATCTTTTTCGGAGTGGTATTGATTGTGCTTGGCGTGTGGGGATTCGTGGCCACGGGGAGCATATATCCTACCGCGCTGATTCCGACCTGGACCGGGCTGGCGCTGGCGGTCTCTGGCGCTCTGGCCCGCACCGAGGACGCGAAGCTGCGCATGTTGTGGATGCACGTCGCGGTGACGGTGGGCCTGCTGGGGTTTCTGGGAGCGGGGTCGCGGGCGATTGTGGAGTGGGTAAAGGCGCACGGCGCGCCACTGGCGCAACCAGTTGCGGTCGAGGACCAGACTGCGATGGCGTTGATCTGCCTGGTGTTCGTGCTGCTGTGCGTACGCTCGTTTATCGCGGCGCGCCGGACACGGAACAACGCTGCATCGGGTTGAGAGCCACTTCGTAGCAGCATCACCCACTTGCCGGCAAGGCGCGAGAAGGCATAATGTCATTCGCCTCCGCAAATCCGTGTCTACTACAGGTTACACTTCATAGATATGTCCTCTTCGTTTGGATCGCATGGCATGGGTGGTGGTATGGGCGGCGGGATGGGTTCCGCGGACCGGCCAAGCCGGGGAGCAGGCCGCGCGCTATCCGCGGACCTGACGAAAAGCCGGCCCAAGCCCAGTTTGAAAAAGGTGATGCCCGAGGTATGGAAACTGGCAAAGCCGCGGCGCTGGCTGCTGGCGGGTTGTTTTGTGCTGATGCTAGTGAATAAGACGTGCGCGCTGGTGCTGCCTTATTCGTTTCGTCCGCTGATTGACCTGGTGTTCACCAAGCACAGGATGGGGCTGCTGCCCTTTATCGTGGGGGCTGTGTTGGCGGCGACGCTGATCCAGGGGCTGACCTCGTATGCCCTGACGCAGTTGCTGTCGACCGAGGGGCAAAGGCTGATTGCCGATTTGCGTAAGCAGGTGCAGGCGCACATTGGGCGGCTGCCGGTGATGTTCTACGACGAAAATCGGACGGGCACGCTGGTGGCGCGCATCATGACGGACGTGGAGGGCGTGCGCAACCTGATTGGAACGGGCGTGGTGGATTTCGTCGGGGGCGTGATCATCGCGCTGGAGGCATTTGCCTATCTGATGTATGTGAGCGTGAGCATGACGCTTCTGGCGTTCGTGATTATGACGGCATTTGCGCTGGTGCTGCAGCGGGCGTTCAAGACCATACGCCCCATCTTCCGAGAGCGCGCCAAGATCAACGCCGAAGTGACGGGGCGGCTGACCGAGTCGCTGGGCGGCGTCCGTGTAGTGAAGGGCTACCACGCGGAGGCCAGCGAGGCTCGAGTCTTCGCGGCGGGCGTGACGCGGCTGCTGAACAATGTGATCAGCTCGCTGACGGCGCAGTCTCTGATGATGCTGTCCTCGACGGTGATCCTGGGGATCGTTGGCGCGGTTGTGATGTATCTGGGGGCTCACCTGAATGCGGCCGGGAAGCTGACGCCGGGGAGCTATTTCTCGTATGTAATGTTTCTGGCGTTTATGACGGCGCCCATTGCGCAGTTGGTGAATATCGGCACGCAGTTGACCGAGGCGGTGGCGGGGCTTGACCGGACGGCGGAGATTATGAATGAACGCGAGGAGGACTCGGAGCCGGCGCGCACCCATGCGTTCGATGTGCATGGAGATGTCGAATTTAAGGATGTGTTCTTCGAGTACGAGAAGGGCAAGCCGGTGCTGCACGGCATCAGCTTCGAGTCGAAGCCGGGGACGGTGACCGCTCTGGTGGGATCTTCGGGATCGGGCAAATCGACCATCATCAGCCTGATCTGCGGCTTTCACACGGCGACCTCGGGGCAGGTTCTGATCGACGGCGTGGACCTGGCGACGGTCCGGCTCAGCAGCTACCGCGAACAGCTCGGCGTGGTGCTGCAGGAAACCTTCCTGTTCGACGGAACGGTCCGCGAGAATGTGATGTTTTCGCGTCCGGCAGCGACCGAGGAGCAGTGGATGGAGGCCTGCCGGATCGCGCGCGTGGACGAATTTGCCGAGAAGTTTCCCGACGCTTACGAGACGGTGGTGGGCGAGCGCGGAGTCAAGCTCTCCGGCGGACAGAGGCAGCGCATCTCGATCGCTCGCGCGATTCTGGCCGACCCGCGAATTCTGATTTTGGATGAGGCGACCAGCTCGCTCGACTCTGAATCAGAGGCGATGATCCAAAGTGGACTGAACCACCTGATGGAGGGGCGCACAACCTTTGTGATCGCGCACCGGCTCTCGACGATTCGCCGCGCCGACCAAATTCTGGTGATCGAGGGCGGCCTGATCGTCGAACGAGGAACCCATGAGTCGTTGTACCGGCTGGGCGGACGCTACTTCGACCTCTACACCCGCCAGCACGGCCTGGAGACGAACCTGTTTCTGGCGCCGGGCGAAGGCGACAAAGTGGAAGAGGAAGAGGAGATCGAGACGGAATAAGCCTGCTTTGAACTCAGGTAAACTCATTCTTTGGACACTGCGATGCTGCGAGTTGCCTACGCCGATCTTACCCAATCGCTGACCAGGGCGACGCTGCATCTCGGCCTGCGGGGCGAGCGTGCAGCACTCTGCGCGCGGCTCTTCGCAGAGACCACGCGCGACGGCGTCTACACCCACGGCCTCAACCGCTTTCCGCGCTTCGCCGCTATGGTTGCCAACGGCTGCATCGACGTGGCCGCCGAGCCGACGCGCGTGGCCGGCGCCGGCGCGCTAGAGCGTTGGGACGGGCATCTTGGTCCCGGTAACCTGAACGCCTACGCCGCCATGGAGCGCGCCATCGAGCTTGCGCGGCTGCATGGCCTAGGCGGAGTTGCCCTGGCCAATACCAACCACTGGATGCGCGGCGGCAGCTACGGCTGGCTGGCGGCGGAGGCTGGCGTCTTCGCCCTTTGCTGGACCAACACGCTGCCCAACCTGCCAGCCTGGGGCACGGCCTCTCCCACGCTTGGCAACAACCCGCTGGTGATCGCCATACCACGCCCGCACGGAGCGCATGTTGTCCTCGACATGGCGATCTCGCAGTTTTCCTACGGGTCCATCTCCGCCTACGCCGCGCGTGGCGAATCGCTGCCTGTTCCCGGAGGATACGACGCAGCGGGCAATCCGACCACCGACGCCGCTGTTCTCGAAGTCTCGCAGCGCGCACTGCCCATCGGCTACTGGAAGGGCTCTGGCCTATCGCTGGCGCTGGACATGCTTGCAGCGATGCTCTCCGGCGGCCGCGCCACCCACCAGCTTCCCCGCGATTCGTTGCGTGAGTCGGGAATGAGCCAGATTTTTTTAGCCATTGACCCCTCCACCTTCGCGGACAGGGCAGAGCTCGACCGCATTGCCAAAGGTATTCTCGAATCGCTTCGCATGGCGGTCCCGCTCGATCCCGAGCGCCCTGTGCGATACCCCGGCCAGCAGACACTGCGCCTGCGCGAAGAGAACCTCCGCCTGGGAGTTCCCGTCGATTCTGATGTATGGGACAAGCTGCTCGCGCTGTCGTTCTAGGGCTTAGCGCATAGGCACAATTTGGGGAGTTGCGAAGGAGAGCTTGCCGGCATCGGCGCGCGGGGAAATTGCCGGAGCCGGTCGGGTCTGAGGTGGTTTGGGCTGGTTGCACTGCGCGGCAGCAGGGGTGAGCTCGATTTTGCTGAAGTTAAACGCCATGCCGGCCACGCTGCATGGTATGCGGCGCGGCGACGGCAGGCTGCACAAATCCACATACGATCCCACGGCCCGGAACCGAATCATCGGAGGTCCTTTTCGTTCCTGTGGGTACGCGTGTCGCTGGGGTGGCGCGATAACTCAATCGCTGACAACAGCAAGACCGTGGACGGCTTGAAAACCATTACGTACAGCTCCGCGCAAACGGTTATTATTACTTGCAAATATGATGATTCGCCCTGGAACCTCAACGGTAAATAGCACTTGCTCGCCACGAGGTACGGCGCAAGTTGTATGCATCGGAGGCGGGGGTGCGCTATACCACCGGCTGCGCGCAGAACTTGCAGCGGCGGGCCGGCAAGGGAATTTCCGAGAGGCACTCTGCGCAGGTCTTGGTGGTTGGCGCCACGGGCTTCTTGATCTTCGCAAGAAGATAGTTCACCGGCAGCACCAGCAGGAAGTAGACCACCGAAGCCTGAATGAGGAAGTCGATGACCGCAGTCAAAAAGCTGCCGTAGCCGATCTTGCCGCCGTGCAGGGTGAGGAATAGATAGGAGAAGTCCGGTTGGCCGGCAATGGCGCCGATCAGCGGGCTGATGATGTTGGTGGTAAAGGCGGTGATGATCCTGCCGAAGGCTGCGCCGATGATGACGGCGACCGCAAGATCGACCACATTGCCGCGCAGAATGAAGTCGCGAAATCCCTTAAGCATGGGGGCTCCTTGGTTGAAAATCCCAGGGGCTGAGTATAGCGCATGGATGGTATGGCGGTTAGTTGTCGGCGCGGGCGCATTTGTAGGGGGAAGCAAGGCGGGCGCGAGCTTCGTTGATGGCCCCCTGGGTGTTGTCGTTGGTCTGGACGGCGAGGCGATACTCGTTGACGGCGCGTTCCCTTTGGCCGGTGCAGTCGAAGATATAGCCTAGGTGGATGTGGCTCCATACCTCGGTCCAGCGCGGGTCGTCGTCTCCGCGCAGGGCGTCGCGGAAGCTGTTGGCAGAGGCCTGGAAGTTGCGCTGCATGAAGAAGACCTCTGCGATGCGGTAGGCGGCCAGCGAGCTGGATTTATTTTCGTCCAGCGCCTTCTGGTACTCGGCGAGCGCACCGGTCAGATCGCCCTGCGCGACCAACTGCTGGCCACGCAGCACGGCCACGCGGATGGCCAGGTCGGGGGTGCTCTTCAGCAGCCAGTTCTCCGGGTCGATGGAGATGCGGCGCGGGCGACCGAAGGTCTCGACGGTATAGGACGAGTCGGTCCCGGCCACATCGATGCGCCGGTCCTCGGTCTTGCCGTCGGTCTCGATGCGTAGCTCAACCGGCATGCGGAAGAGGTCGAGGTCTTCGCTGATGGACCCGACGGTGCGGAATCCCTTGTTGTTGCCCAGGCGGTAGACCATGTATTTATCGGTGAAGGCGGGCGCACCGGTGCCGTCGATCCACTGCGAGAAGAATGGCGTGAGTTCCAGATGGGAGCCCCCGTTGTTCGCGCTATTGACCGTCTGAGCCTCGGCGATGTCCTGAACCTGGGAGCTGCGAATTCCCTTATCGGTGTACTGCGAGAGCAGGCTGCGCAGGAAGCTCGTGAAGGCTTCGTCGCCCATCTGCCAGCGGAGCATGTGGAAGACCATGGCGCCCTTTTCCAGGGTCATGGACTGGAACTGCGGCGAGAAGGGATCGAGGCGGCCAAGCGTGCTGAGCGGCTCGGTATCGTAGGCCAGCGCTCCGGCGGAGACGTCGCCGATAGCCGTCTGGAAGGCGTTCTTGCCTGCGGAATCTTCCAGGTACATCAGCTCGCCGTAGCGGCTCATGCCGTTGGTGATCCACGCGTCGTTGAGCGTTTCTGGTGAGACCTGGGATCCCCACCACTGGTGGGCCAGGGTGTTGGCCAGCAGACGCTGCGAGTTGCGATCAACGATGCGGTTGCCGGCGATACAGGCCATCTCGGGAGCCCAGGAGGCGGAGACGGCGTCCTCCGGCAGTTCGACAATATTGATGCGGCCGGACTCGGGCTGGCCGAAGAGGTTAGTCATAAACTCGAACTCGCGCCCGGCGAGGGCGGCAAAGTCGGGCGCGCCGTCCTTGCGCTTCTCGGTCACATAGACGTGGATGTTGCTGATGCCCGATGCGGTGATGGCGGGCAGGAACTTTCCCGCGACAATCGTGCCGGGAAATCCCGGCTTCGACCAGGTGAAGCTGAACTCGTTGCGGCCATCGGGAAGCGTCTTCTTGGACGAGACGCCGCTGCCGACGGCGGTGTAGTCGGCGGGCACGCGGATGTGCATCTCGGCAGTGAAGCGGTCGGTGAACAAACCCGTCATGGGAAACCAGCGGCCAGGGTAAAGCAAGATACTGATGGGGTCAGCGATGGCGGCCAGCTTGATGCCGTCGACCGGACTGGTGTCGGAGCCGGTGAGTGTTCCCGAGTAGGTGAAGTGGAAGGTGTTGCTGGAGCCTTTGGCCAGCGGCGTGGGCAGCGTGACACGCACGGTAAAGTTGGAGGTCAGCCGCTCGGAGTTGAGCGCTGTGCCGGAGTTGTCGGTGAGCGATGTGACGTTGAGTCCGTTGTTCAGCTCGAAGCTCGCTGTGGTGAGGTCATCGAGAGCGTTGAAGGTGACATCGGCGGTGGCGATGAGCTTGCCGGTGGAGGGGTCGAGGTCGGCGTTGATGACATAGCCGGTGATGTTGAGCAGAGGGCGCACGGGCGCGGCCAGCGCGGAATGTGCAAGCGCACAAACGGCGAACGCCGCAACGGCTAGGACGAGGAAGCTACGGGTGGTTCGGGTTCGGAGCCGGAGAGTCATGCGTACGGGTGTCCTCAAGTTGCGTTCATCCTCTAGTTGCTTATGGTACTGCACGGTGATGCAATTCTGAACGCTACCGATTAGACGCTGCTGGAGGCGCTTCGGAGCGCGTCGATGGGTGTGGATTGCAGAAGCTCGACGACGGTGTCCGCAACGCGGCGGATGGGATCGGCGGGTTGACCTGTTTCAGCGGGAGTGGGTAAGAGCTTGCTGCGGGCCTCGGCCAGCGCGGCGATCATCTCCTGGCGAGCTGGCGTCTCGTTCAGCAGGGGGCGCAGCGTGGCGGCGAGCGCGGCGGCTGTGAAACGGCGGTTGAGCAGTTCGGGAACAATGCGCCGCCCGGCGATGAGGTTGGGCATGGCGATGGGCAGATTGCCGTCGGCGTCCGGCTGGGCGGGAATCTCGGCGGGGTAGCGGACGAGGCGTTTGGCCAGCGCAAAGGTGAGGGCGGAGACGCGATAGACCACGACGAAGGGGTTGCCGATGGTCAGCGCCTGCACGGTCGCTGTGCCGCTGGCGACGACGCTGGCGCGCGCGTGGCGCAGAGCTTCACGGGCATCGGGGACGAGTACGATCCGCGGCAGCACGACAGCCCCCGGTTTGTCCTTATTCTCAGCAGCATAGCAAGCGGCGATCTCCTCTTTGATCCAAGCCATGTCGATGGTGGACGCGACCGGAAGCAGATACTGGCATCTCCTCTGCATCTCCAGACTGAGGAGGGCCGCGGTTTGCAGCATTCGGGGCAGGTTCTTATGGGTTTCGCTCATCCGGCTGCCGGGAAGAAGCGCGATCCATTGCCTTGCGAGATCAAGACCATGCCGGGTGGCGTAGGCTTCGCGCGCGATGGTGGGCAACGGCAGCGCGGCCAGAGGATGGCCGACGAACTCGGCGTCCACTCCGCGGGCACGGTAGAACGGGGCCTCAAAGGGAAAGATCACCATCATGCGGTCGACGTAGCGCTGGACAAGGCGAAGGCGGCCGCGCTTCCATGCCCAAAGCTGCGGACTGACGAACCAGAGAACGGGAACGCCGATGCGCTTGAGCCGGCGAGCGAGGCGGAAGTTGACCTCGGGGAAGTCGATGAGGATGGCAACATCGGGCCGGTTGCGCCGGATGGACGCCACCAGCTTGCGGTACTGCGTGTAGATGTACGGCGCGTAGCGGACGACCTCGGTGAATCCCATGTGGGCTACGTCCTCCGCGCGGACGATGCGCTGCTGGCCCGCGTCGGACATCTCGGCGCCGCCGAGGCCGGTAAAGGTTGCTTCAGGCAGGCGCGTGCGCAGTTGCACAATAATTCCCGCTCCGTAGTGGTCTGCGGATGCCTCGCCAGCGGAGAGGAAGATGCGCGGATTGGATTGGGTGACGATGAAGATAAGTTTAGTCTCTCTATCTGGGGCGGGTCAGCGCCGGATAAGATAGAGGCGTTTGGAGGTGGGTGTGGCAGCGAAGGCAAAACGATTCAAGGCGGT
>Ga0326728_10009593_pt1:5000-23201 | contig 23201 bp, 14 predicted proteins | sample MB3enrmetagenome_FD_207602 | JGI IMG/M metagenome (GOLD analysis project Ga0326728, IMG submission 207602) | Lab enriched peat soil microbial communities from McLean, Ithaca, NY, United States - MB31MN | ecosystem: Environmental > Terrestrial > Soil > Wetlands > Peat | place: USA... | reverse complement strand
CCGGGCTTGGGCGAAGTATTCCGAAGCCTCTTGGTAGTCCGGCTTCAGCTTGAGCGCCCATGCCCATTCCCTGGCCGCCTCCATCACCTGACCTGCCTGGTAAAACGTCGCGCCGGTGACGAAATGCTGTTTGGCTTCCAATTCGATCTCGCGGAGCTTGATCTGGCGGCGGCCCTCGGTCAGATACTGTTCCAACTGTTCGTTGTTGGAGTCCAGCCCCTGGGCCTGTTCCCACAAACGCACCGCGGTCGCGAGGTCCCCCGCCTGGTAGGCCTGCACTCCGTTGGCCAACAGCGACTTGGCTTGGGCGAGGGTGACTTTGCGTTCCTGCGCGGCCTTGATGTAGGTTTTGGCCTGGGTATTGCCCGGTTCCATCTTGAGCGCCTCTTCCCAGGTCTTGATCGCCTCGTCGATATTGTCGACCTGGTAAAGCTCGAGCCCGTGGCGGAGCACGCCCCGAACTTGGTTCGCCATCTGAGCGTTTTCCGCCTTGCCCGCGATCTGGGCGAGATAAGCCTTGGCTTCCGCGTTATTAGGATCGTCCCGCAGCACTTTTTTGAATTCGACGGAGGCCTCTTCAGGCATGCCTTTGCGCAGGTAGTCGACGCCGCGTTTGAGAAAGCGCTCCGAGTCCATCTTGCGCTGGGAGGCGTTCATTTGTTCCAACACGCTCTGGGCCGACGCTTTGCTCGAGACGATGCCCTTCAGGGACAGTTCCACTTCCGCGGGTGAGCTCGCCTGGGTGAGGGCTGTCTCTTTCGAGATTTTCCCCTCGTGGTAAAGGCGGACGAGGCATTGGTCGAAGGTCATCATCCCCGACTGCTCGCCGTCCTTGATGTACTGGTTGATCATCTTGAATCGGTTTTCGAGGATCATCGCCTTGATGACGGGCGTGACCACCATGACCTCGGCGGCGGGTATGCGCCCCGTGCCGTCCGCCCTCAGGACCAAGCGCTGGCAGATCACGGCCTTCAAGGCCGCCGCCAATTGCTGCCTAATTTGGGGCTGCTGGTCGGCCGGGAAAAAGTCGAGGATGCGGTCCAAGGTCTGCACGGTATCCATGGTGTGCAAAGTCGAAAAAACCATGTGCCCCGTCTCGGCCGCCGACACGGCCGCGCGCACGGTCTCGGTGTCGCGCATTTCGCCGATGAGGACGACGTCCGGATCCTGCCGCAGCAGATAGCGCAGGGCCGAGGCGAACGTCTCGGTGTCCAAGCCCACTTCGCGCTGGCTGACCGAGCCCATCTTGTCGGTATGGACGAACTCGATGGGATCCTCCACCGTCACGATGTGCTCCGCGCTGTGCTCGTTGATCTCGTTGATCATCGCGGCCAGCGATGTGGATTTCCCGGATCCCGTGGCGCCGGTCACCAAGACCAAACCGCGTTCGGCCGTCGCGATCTGCCGATAAATCGGCGGCACGTCCAGTTCGTCCAAATTCGGGATGACCGCGGGAATAATGCGCATGGCCATCGAAAGCTGGCTCTTTTGCCGGAAAATGTTCGCGCGAAAACGGGCGACGCCTTCCCAATGGTAGGCCGTATCAATTTCGTTCTTGAGATCGAAGCCCTGCAGCTGGCGTTCCGAAAGGATTTGTTTGCACAATAGCTCCACCGTGTCCGCTTCCAGCGCGGGCATGTCCAAGGGTTGGAGCTTCCCGTTGACGCGGACCAGCGGCGGCCGGCCTTGCTTGATGTGGATATCCGAGGCCTTGAGTTCGACCATGTGGGACAACAGTTCTTGGATATGCATCGCTCAGCTCCCGTTTCGACAAACAACAAAACGTTCCACGTCGAACCCGTCGCGCCGCGTTTCCGCCGTTCCCCACCCGGCGTCCAGCGCCCGGACCGCCAAACCGGCGGCCTGCCCTTTCCCGCACTCCATGGCCAACCAGCCGCCGGGCTTCAGATGGCTCCGCGCCCGATCCAGCAAGGGGACCAGCAGGTCCAAGCCTTGCGCTCCGGCGAACAAGGCCGTCTCCGGCTCCCAGGCCGCGACTTCCGGCGCCAAAGCGGACCGTTCGCCCAAGGCGATGTAGGGTGGATTGCTGACGATAAGGTCAAAGGCCCCTTCCCCTTCCAAGGGCGCCAGCAAATCCCCCTTACCCAAACGCACCCGTTCGGTCAGGCCAAGCGCCCTGGCGTTCTCCCCGGCCAGGGCCAGGGCGTCCGCGGAGATATCGGTGGCGAGCACTTCGGCGCCCCGGGCGGCCAGCGCCAAAGCCAGGCACCCCGTCCCCGTCCCGATATCCGCGCACCGCCACCCTTGGACCCCGCCGCCAAGCCCGGCGACCAAGCGCAACAAATCCTCGGTTTCCGGCCTGGGAATGAGGGCCCGCCGATCGCACGCCAATTGCAGACCGTCAAAACGCACCGTGCCGGTGAGGTATTGGAGCGGTTCCCTTTCCCCCCGGCGGACCATCAAGGCTCGGAAGAGATCCACTTCTTTCGGGGTGGGGGCTTCCTCAAAGCGGAGATACAGGTGCAGCCGATCGCACTCCAACACGTGGGCCAACAGGGCATCGGCGTCGCGCCGGGGCGCTTCCACCCCTTTTTTTCCCAGGTATTCCGCCGCCAAGCCCAGCAGTTCGAGCACGCTCCGGCGCGGCGTCGGGTTCATACGGGAGCCAACGCGGCGAGCGCCCGTTGCTGCTCATCGAGGACCAACGCGTCCAAAAAGGGCCTCAGGTCGCCGTCGACAACCTCGGCCAGATTGTGGACGCTCAAGCCCACCCGGTGGTCGGTCACGCGATTTTGCGGATAATTGTAGGTGCGTATTTTTTCGCTGCGGTCGCCACTGCCGACCTGGGATTTCCGTTGGGCGGACGCTTCGGCCTCCTGCCGCTCCTTTTCGCGGGCCTGCAGGCGCGCGGCCAGGACCTTCAATGCCTTGTCGCGGTTCTTGAGCTGGGAACGCTCGTCCTGCATGTTCACGACAAGACCGCTGGGCAGGTGGGTGAGGCGCACCGCGGAATAGGTCGTGTTGACGCTTTGCCCGCCCGCTCCCGAGGACTGGAAGGTGTCCCATTTAAGGTCCCGTTCGTCGATCCGAAAGTCCTTGGTCTCGACTTCGGGCAGGACCATGACGGTGGCGGTGCTCGTGTGGATGCGCCCGGCGGCTTCGGTGACCGGCACGCGCTGAACCCGGTGCACTCCCGCCTCGTGCTTGAGCCGACGCCACGCTTCGGCCCCTTTCACCAACAATACGACTTCCTTGAAGCCGCCGACCTCGCCCTCCACCGCGCTGACCAGCTCAACCGTCCAACCGATGGATTCGGCATAGCGGGTGTACATGCGCAAGAGGACGCCGGCGAACAGGGCGGCCTCATCGCCGCCCGTGCCCGGGCGGATTTCAAGGTAGACGGGCTTGCCCTCGCTGGGGTCCTTCGGCAGCAGGGCGATCTTGAGCGTTTCGTCCAGACGAGCGAGTTCGCTCTCCAGGCCGGGGAGTTCCTCCTTGGCCAGCGCCGCCATTTCCGGGTCGTCCGAATGGGACATCTCTCGGGCCTGTTCGGCGTGCGATCCGATCTCTTTGCGGCGCTTGATCAGCCCGACGACTTCTTCAAGATCGGAATGCTGCTTGGCTTTTTCGACAAAAAGAGAGGTCTGGGCCTGGACCGCAGGATCCATCAGCTCCCGGGTAAGCGATTCGTACTTGGCTTCAAGCGATTCCAGGCGATCCTGCATCCACATCCCCACCGGCGCAATGGCCGAACCGTGTCACCCGCGAAAAGCGCGGGATTTACTGGACTTGGGGCCGCCAAGCGGCCCCAAAACTTTAACAAAAAACCTACACTTGTGGGCAATAAAAAAACCCTGCCCCGACCGGAAAAACCGGCGCTGGGGCAGGGTTAGGGACGCTACTTCGCGTTGCGGGCGTAGCGCTTGCGGAACTTGTCCACGCGGCCGGCGGTGTCGATGAGCCTCTGGGTGCCGGTGTAGAAGGGATGGCAGTTGGAGCAGATGTCCAGCTTGATCTCCTCTACGGTGGAGCCGGTCTTCCACGTGGCTCCGCAGGAGCAGCTGACCTGGACCTGCTGGTACTTCGGATGAATCTCGGTGCGCATGGGGTACACTTCCTCCGACTTCGCCTTAATCGCCTTTGCCCGACGACATGGCTTCCAGAAAGGCTTTATTGTTCTTGAACTTGGAGAGTTTGTCCAGCAAGAATTCCATGGCGTCGACCGGGGACATCTGGTTGAGCACCTTGCGAAGAATCCAGACCCGCTGGAGTTCGTCCTTGTCCATCAACAGCTCTTCTTTACGTGTCCCGCTACGCGAAATATCGATGGCCGGATAGACCCGCCGATCCGACAGTTTTCGGTCGAGGATGATTTCGCTGTTACCGGTCCCTTTGAATTCCTCGAAGATCACCTCGTCCATGCGGCTTCCGGTGTCCACCAAAGCGGTGGCGATGATCGTCAGCGAACCGCCTTCTTCGATGGCCCTGGCCGCGCCGAAGAAACGTTTGGGCCGCTGAAGCGCGTTGGCGTCGATACCGCCGGAAAGAATCTTGCCGCTGGCGGGCTGGATGGTGTTGTAGGCCCGGCCCAGGCGGGTGATCGAGTCCAGCAAAATCACCACGTCCCGGCCGCATTCCACCAAGCGTTTGGCCTTTTCGATGACCATCTCGGCGACGTTGATATGCCGGTCCGCGGGTTCGTCAAAAGTCGAGCTAATGACCTCCGCCTTGACGTTACGCTCCATGTCGGTCACTTCTTCGGGGCGCTCGTCGATCAGCAAAATAATGAGATAGACCTCGGGGTGGTTCGCCGTGATCGAATTGGCGATGCGCTGCATCAGGACGGTCTTGCCGGTCCGCGGCGGCGCCACGATCAGCCCGCGTTGGCCTTTGCCCAAAGGCGTCACCAAGTCCAGAACGCGCAAGGCCAAGTCGTCGCTCTTGGTTTCCATGCGCAGGCGCTGGTTGGGGTACAGCGGCGTCAAATTGTCGAAAAGAATCTTCTGTTTGCCCGTCCCTGGCGCTTCCTCGTTGACGGCGTCGACCTTCAACAGGGCGAAATAACGTTCCCCTTCTTTGGGGCTGCGCACCTGGCCGGCGACGGTGTCGCCGGTCTTCAAGTCGAAGCGCCGAACCTGGCTCGGCGAGACATAAATGTCGTCGGGCCCGGGCAGGTAATTGTAGTCCGTGCTCCGCAAAAAACCGAAACCGTCGGGCAAAATCTCCAGCACGCCGGTGCTGAACAGATTCCCGTCCCGCTTGGCGTTGGCTTCGAGAATGCTGAAAATGAGCTCCTGCTTGCGAAGGCTGCTCAAGCCCGTCAAGCCCAGTTCCGCGCCGAGTTTGGACAGTTCGGCGACGCTTTGCGCCTTAAGTTCATCGATGTTCACAGGGGATCCCCTGAATAAGGCGCGGACGCGCCGAATCTGCCGGACGGCAGGGTGGGTATGAAAGTTTAGCTTGCGGGGGGGAGTCGACGCCCCGCGGCGAGAACCCGGGGCTGTTTTGGATCCAAGAGGCTACACTCTAGGGTGTGCGCGCCGGACTTGTCAAGACGCGATCGGCTTGCCAGCGGCCGTCACCCGGTTCCGCCCCCCCTTCTTGCTTTGGTACAGCGCCCCATCGGCCATGTCGATCAAGCCGATTTTGGTCATCGCGTCCTCCGGATAGCTCGCAACCCCCAGGCTGATGGCGACGCTCAGAATCTGGCCGCCCGTCTCCACCTGAAGCTCTTTGACGGCCTTGCGCAGGGCCTCCGCCCGGGCCATGGCGGCCTCCTTGGTGGTGCGCGGGAGGACCAAGACGAATTCCTCGCCGCCGTAGCGCACCGCCATTTCCGAGGGTCCCAAGCCCGCCTGCAAGGCTCCCGCCACCGCTTTTAGGACCGCATCCCCCGCGAGATGGCCGTAGGTGTCGTTGAAATCCTTGAAATGGTCGATATCCGACATCACCAAACTCAAGGGCTCGTGGTAGCGTTCGGCCCGCTTGATCTCCTCGTCAAGGCGCGACTGGAAATGCCGATGGACCGTCAATCCGGTCAGGCCGTCCGTGACGCTCAAGCGTTGCAGCCGATCGTAGAGGGTGGCTTTTTCCAGGCCGATGGCGATTTGCGAACAAAGAATCCGAAGGTTGGAAAAATCCCGTTCGGGCAACCCGCATTCGCCGTTGTCGAAGACCACCACCCAACCGATGGCCTGTCCCTGGATGATCAGCGGCACCCCCAGAAGGCTGCGCACCCCCGGAGGCAAGGGGATCCCTTTGAGCCCCGGCTCGGCCGCAGTCCGCGGCACCAAAATGCTCGGCCCCTCCTGTCGCTTCAGCCATGTGAACAGGCCAAGTTCCTCAAAACCGTGCTCCAAGGCGCGCACCTGGGACTCTTCCAGCCCTTCGGCGAAACCGACCCGGAAACGGGAATGGTCCTCGTCGACCGTCGCCAACAAGAAGGCGGGCGGCTCCGCCGACGCCGCCATTCTCAGCGTATCCTGCAGGACCTCCCTGGAGAATTCCAGGGTGTCGGCCAAGGTCAGCAGCTTGCTGATCTCCCGACCGGCGTGGAACAAGGCGTCGGTCTCCCTTCCCCGTCGTTCCGCCGCCTGGGCGCGGGCGCGCAAATCCTCCAGGGCGTCCCGCAAAGCCGAACGCCCCCGGGTGAGCGGGGCGCGTTGTTCCTCGAAGCCGCGTTCGTCCGAACGGGCGAATTCGACGAACGGAAGGGGAAACAACAGGCTGACCCATTGGGCGACCAGGCCGGCGAGCACCGCATCGACCCCGGCGCCGTGTTCAAAATAAAGCGCCGCCGTGAACACGCCACAGGCCACTCCGGCGGCCCAGGCCGACAGGGGCGAGGCCCCGAAACCCAGCAACAACAGGCCAGGCGCGAACACGACCGGACCCGGATTGATCTCCGGGCGCTGCCTCAACAGCAGGCTCACGGCGACTCCGCCGGCCAACACCAGGATGCCGAGCGCCATATTCACGTCCGTCTGGCGTTTCATGGTTTCACCTCGGCGGCGCTGACACGGTCCCGGCCATCCTGCTTGCTCCGGTAGAGGGCGTCGTCCGCGGCGGAGATCAACTCGCGCGGCTGGTTCCCGTGCACAGGCGCCTGGGCGACGCCCAGGCTGACGGTCACCTGCCGCTGTTCCCCTTTCAGTTCAAAGGGCTTCGCGCGGACGGACTCCCTTATGCGTTCCGCGACGAGCACGGCCCCTTCCAGCGAGGTCAGGGGAAGGATCACCAAAAATTCCTCCCCTCCGTACCGGCCGCACACGTCGACATCGCGGACGCTCCGCCGGACGACCGCGGCGACTTCCTTGAGCACGGCGTCCCCGGCCGGATGGCCATAGGTGTCGTTCACCGCCTTGAAATGGTCGATGTCCAGCATCACCAGCGACAAGGGCGCCCCGGCTTCGAGATGACGCTTGAGTTCGGTATCCAGCCGTTCCATCAGCGGCCGCCTCAGCAAAAGCCGCGTGAGGCCGTCGGTGACCGCCAATTCCTGCGCTTCCCGGTACAGTTTGGCGTTTTCGAAGGCCAGGCTGGCCAGCACGACCAAGCTTTCGATCAAACGCTGGTCCTCGGTGTCCATGGCTTCCCGATGGGACGATTCAATGCGCACCAGACCGGTGACCTGGCCTTGGGAGCTGAGCAAGGGGGACAAATGGAAGCAGCGCCCGGCGAACTTGGCCATGTCCAGACCGCGAAACCGGAAATCCTTTTCCAAATCCTTGATCACCAGGCTGGCGCCCTTGGTCAGGACCCAGGTGTTCAGGGCATCGTCCCCGATGCGCGCGGTCGCAGGGTAGGGCGCCCCGCCCTGCATGCTGTGGGTTTTCCGGAGGATTTCCTTGCCCTGAACGTCCAAGACGAAAAGCGTCAGGTCCACCTGCAGGCCGCTCAACAGCTGGGCGGCCTGGGAAAGGGTCACCTCGGCCAAGCGGTCCGTCTCCAAGGTGTTGGCGAGGGCGTTCACCGCCTCTTGAAGGCGGCGGAAACGTTTCCTGCGGTTCTCCGTCACCGTCAGCGCCTTCTCCTGGGCCAAAATCTCCTCGCGCAAGCGCGCCAATTCCAGTTCCAAATCCTCGAGAACCTGGCGCCGGGAGTGCCCGCGCTCTTCGGCCGTGGACAAATGGAGCCACCCCACCCAGCCGGACACGCCCAAGGCCAGCAGCACCGCGGCCGTCTCGCCGAGCACGGCGCCTCCCGCCGAAGTGGCCAGAGCCGCGACCAAGGCGGCCGCGAGGATCGCCGCGCAGGCGAAAACCGCGCCCAGGTACGCGCCTACGCGCCGCCAACCGATGGCGACCAAGGGCGGAACCGCCAGCAGCAGGCCCAACGAGACCGGGGCGAAAGGCGCGCGCGCCAGGGCCGCCAGCGCCAAAAGCGCGGCGAAAACCCGGACAACGGCGACCGCCCGATCGTGGAGGATCACCGGTGTCCCCCCTCGGCTTGCCGCAAGGCGCGAACCTCCTCAAAAACGGACTCGAAAGCTTCGACGATCTCCGGATCGAACTGGCCACCGGAGCAACGGCGAATCTCCACCAAGCCCTCCTCCAATGTGCGCGCCTTGTGGTAGACGCGATCGGAGGTGATCGTCTCAAAACTGTCGGCCACGTTCAGGATACGGGCGCCCAAAGGGATTTTTTTGCCCGCCAAGCCCTCCGGGTACCCCCCGCCGTCGAAACGCTCATGGTGGTAAAGCACCAGGGGCACCAGATGGGACAGGGACTCCACGCGCCGCAGGATACCGGCGCCGAGGGCGCTGTGCCCCTTCATGACCTGGAATTCCTCCGGGGTCAAGCGGGCGGGCTTGTTCAGGATCGTGTCAGGGATGCCGATTTTCCCGATGTCATGGAGCAGCCCGCCGAACTGCACGGTCTCGATGAAGGCCTCATCGAGCCGCAGATGCCGGGCGATGGCCACGCCGTAGATCGAGACACGGTTGGAATGCTCCCGGGTGTAATGGTCGCGGGCGTCGACCGTCCCGGCGAGCGCCTGGATGACGTCCACATAGTCCTGGCGCACCGCCTCGTACAGGCGGGCGTTTTCGAGGGAAATGCCGGCTTGGTTGGCCAAGATGCTCAGCAGGCTTAAATCCCGCTGGCTGAAAGTTCCGGCTCCCGCCGACACCGCCAGGTTCAGGAGCCCGACCGGCTTGCCCCGGGCGAGGATGGGCACCAGCAAAAAGCTGTGCCCCGCGTCCTCTTCCGGGACTCCCAAAGTCCAGGAGCCCTGCCCCGAGTCCGGCAACACCAAGGTCCGCCCTTGACGCAGGGCCCATAGGAGCGTCCCTTCGCGGGCTTGGGCGTCGAAACGCACCTTCAGTTCGGGCGTGACGTTTTTTTCCAGGTTCGGCCTGAGGACCCCGCCCCGTTCCTCGTAGAGATAAAGCATGCCCGCGTCGTATTCCACGACCTCGCGCATGACGTCCAAGAGCAGCGTCAGGACGCGCGAAAAAGTGAGCGCGGAAGTGATCGTTTCGCTGAGGCGGTAGAGCTGGGACAGCTCCTCGAAGGACTGCCGGAGCCCCTCGTTGATCTGTTCGAGCGTGTCTATGTGCCGCTCGAGCTCCCCGATCTTCCCTACGGGATCGTCCATCAGGAGCCCCTGGAAAATTTCAGGAATTCTTCCGCCTGTTTCAACTGCAGACCCAGTTCGGCGCTGACGTCCTTCAAGGCGCGCGCATCCAGATCCAGCAGACGCCCGGCGGATTCCTCGAATTCGAACCCGCCAAAATCGCCGTCCATCCCCAGACCCTCACGTCGGCAGATTTGGTTGGCCGCGTGCACCGCCGCGACCAGCGGATCGGACACCCCGTAGGCCGAAGGCTGGTTTTGCCTCTCGATCGCCAGCCTCAAGTCCTGCGGAAGGTTCCAGATTTCCGCCAATCGCCCGCCCACCGCGGCGTGGTCCACCCCCAAGATCTCCTGCTCGGCGATCCAGAGGGGTTTTCCGTCCAAGCGGCTGGCCTCAATGGCCGATAGAAAGGCCAAATGGTCCACCCGTTCCAGCAGGCTTTTCCCGATATCGTGCAAAAGACCCGCCGTAAAGGCGTTTTCTTCGCTTTTATAGCCGACCCTTCGGGCCAAAATCCGGGAACAGACGCCGACGGCCACGCAGTGCTTCCAGAAATCCCGGTAGCTGAAAAGGCCGCGTTCCCGCTCCGAGAACATCATCTTATGCACGCTGACCGACAACGCCAGGTTGCGGATGGTGTTGAACCCGAGGATGGTCACGGCCTGGGTGATGGTGGTGATCTCTTTAGGGAATCCATAATAGGCGCTGTTGGCCAAGCGCAGGACCTTGAAGGTCAGGGCCTGATCCAGGCTGATGATCTGGTTGAGATCTTCCGCCGTCGTCAGCGGATTCGACACGATCTGCAGCACCCGCGCGACCACGTCCGGCAGGGTCGGCAGGTCCTTGTAGCGGGTCAGGGCCTTCTGAAGATCGTTCTGCGAAAGGGTCATCGAATCCGGAGTCCCAGTTTCCGTTTCAGGAGCGTCAAATTTTCGCCCGCGGGAAGGGTCCCATCCAGCACCGCAGCGCTGGCCCGCCGTTCCGCCGCGCCAAACCGAAGGGCGCGTGCCCGCGCGCGCGCGCGGCCGACGGGAACGCCCATCGCCGTCAAGCGCTCGATCCGGACGCGCTCCGGCGCCTGGACTAAGACGATCGGCATCCCCAATTCCGGCGCCCCCATTTCAAAATAAACCGGCAGGTCCGCCACCAGGGAGCCCCCCCGAGCGCGCACCTGGCGTACTTTGGTTTTAAGGAGGCGAAGCAGGCGCGGATGCACCATGCGGTTCAGCACCGCTCGACGTCCCGGATCAGGAAACACAATTTCACCGAGACGCTTCGTGTCCAAGCACCCACCCGCTCCGATCACCCCTGCCCCAAATTCTTTTTTCAGGAGGCGCATCAAAGGCGTCCCCGGGACGTAAAGGCTTTTCGCCAAAGCATCCCCGTCCAGATGTTCCCAGCCTCTTTTTTTAAACAAAGCGGCAATCCTACTTTTGCCTGCTCCGCTAGGACCTGTAAGCAAAATCATGCTAACACCCACCGGGGCCTTGTCCAAGGGTTTTGTAATTCTTTTGTCATTTTTTGGCATCGCCCCAACTCCGCCCGACCCCGACTTCCACGGCCAAAGGGATCGTCAGCTTCATCGCGTTTTCCATCGTTTTTTGGATAATCGGAGGCAACTCTTGCGCCTCTTCGTGCGCCAGCTCGAAGACGAGTTCATCGTGCACTTGAAGCAACATCCGGGTACGCGCCTTTCTTTTTTGCAAAACCGAGTGAACGTCGAGCATCGCCCGTTTCATCAGGTCCGCCGCGGTCCCTTGAATCGGCAGGTTCGTGGCGATGCGCTCCCCTTGCTCCCGGAGATTCCGATTCGCCGAGGCCAGCTCAGGAATCGCCCGACGCCGTTTCAGCAGCGTTTCCGCATACCCTCGTTCATGGGCCTCACGCTTGGTTCGCTCGAGGAAATCCCGGACTGTGGGAAACTGCCCAAAATAGTCTTCGAGAAAAGTCTTGGCTTCCTTAAGGCTCAACGCACATTCCCGGCTAATGCGATAAGCACCCATGCCATAGAGCACTCCGAAGTTGATCACCTTGGCCCGGGAACGCATTTCCGAAGTCACCGCGGAAGCTTCCACCCGGTTCAAACGAGCCGCCGTCTCGGTATGGATATCCCGCCCTTCAAGAAAGGCCTGTTTCAACACAGGGTCGCCGCTGTAGTGCGCCAAAATCCGCAATTCCACCTGGCTGTAATCCGCAGCCAAGATAGCGTCGCGGGAATCCTGCGGCGTAAAGGCCTTGCGGATGCGCTTTCCCAGCGGAGTGCGGACAGGGATGTTCTGGAGGTTGGGTTCGGTGCTGCTCAGGCGACCCGTGGCGGTGGCGCACTGGTTCCAGGTGGTGTGTACCCGCCCGTCCGCTCCCGCTAGCCGGGGTAATGCCTTCAGGTATGTGCCGCTCAATTTCGCCAATTGCCGGTAATCCAAAAGCACCCCGGGCAGGGGGTGTTCGACCGCCAGGGCTTCAAGAACCTCGTTGTCCGTCGAATATCCGGTTTTGGTTTTCCGCCGCGCCTCCAATTTCAGTTCCCCGAACAGGATTTCGGCAAGTTGGGCCGGGGAATTTAGGTTAAATTCCCGCCCCGCGATCTCCGTCGCCCGGCGGCGCAAAGCATCCATTTCCGCCTCGGCTTGGGCGTCCAAGGCCCCCAATTCCGCGGAATCCAAATGGATGCCCGCCTCCTCCATATCCGCCAAAACCGCCACCAAAGGAGCTTCCAGCCCGTCGTACAGCGCATCCAAGCCTTCCGCGCGCAGCCGTTTTTCCAAGGCCGCCCCCACCACGGAAAGGGCTTCGGCCTGCAGCCTCAGTTCCTCTTCCCCAGGTTCGAACAGCTCCCCTTGGGGCGGAGGCAAATCCACGTCCAAGCCCAAGAGGGCCGCCGCTTCGCCCAAGTCGCGCGGTTCCCGGCGGCTGTCCAAAAGCCACGAAGCGAGCGCCACGTCCAGCACGCCCTTCAAGGGCGCCCACCCATCGGCAAACAGGGCCCGCTCCAATCCCTTGGCCTGGAACAAGACCGGCCGATCCAGTGCCCCCAAAACCGTCCGGACCAGCGAAGCGGGAGCCGCCTCCAGCACTCCAGCCCCCCCGGCCTGGGCCAACACCATCCGAAAGCCGGACTCCGAAACGGCCGCGAGCGCGACTCCACAGGGCTTGCTCCGGTCCAAGCCCGCCGCTTCCAGCTCCCGGCCGCCCGCCTGGGCCCCCAATTTGAGCGCAGCCTTGCGTTTGCGGATTTTGGGCGGCGCCGAATCGGGGGCTTTCACCTCCCCGCTGGTGGTCTGCGCGGGGATCGCGGGAGCGACTGCGTCCGTTTTCGGAACTTCCTCACCGAGACGCCTCCTTTGGTCTTCCAGCAGGCTCCTTAATTCAAGTTCCTTGAGGAAGGGCTCCAAAGCGGCCCAATCCGGTCGCTTCAATTTCCAATCGTCCGCCGCGATCCCCAGGTCCACGTCTTCGCGCAAAGCGGCGACTCTCCGGCTCAAGCGCGCCTGTTCCGCGAAATTCCTCAGCGACTCCCCGAGCTTGCCTTTGATATCCGGGGCGGCTTTCAAGGCGCCTTCCAGACTGCCGTGGGCCAGCAGCAGCTTGGCCGCCGTCTTCTCCCCCACGCCCGGAACCCCGGGAATGTTGTCCGAAGCGTCCCCCATCAAGCCGAGAAGATCCCCGATCAATTCCGGCCCCACCCCGTAGCGTTCCCGGACTTCTTCGGGCCCGTACAAGCGCGCGGGGCCCTTCGGATTTTCCCGGTACACGCGAACGCCGTCGCCGACCAGTTGGAGGATGTCCTTGTCCGAGGTCATCAGCACCACTTCGTACCCGGCGCTGCGTCCCTGCCGACAAAGCGTCGCGATCAGATCGTCCGCCTCGAATCCGGTCTTGCGCACGACGCCCCAGCCCAACAATACGGCCAACTTTTCGATCAACGGAAACTGGCTGACCAGGGACTCGGGCGGTGCTTCCCGGTGGGCCTTGTATTCCTTCAGCATTTCGTCGCGGAAGCTTCCGCCCGGCGAATCAAAGGCGACCACCGCCGCTTCCGGGTGGAACTCGCGTTCGGCGCGGCGCAAAGCCCCGGCGAAGCCCTGGACGGCGTTGGTGGCTTGACCCTTGGTGTTGGTCATCTCGGGAATGGCGTAAAAAGCCCTGAAGGCGTAGGCCATGCCGTCGACGACGACGAGTTTCTTCCCGGAAATCGCGCTCATGCCGCCCCCCCTCGGGCCCTCCGGCGGGCCTCCACCATGGGAGGAAGCGGCAGCACGGCGGCGAGCAGCTCCCGCGTATAGGGATGTTCCGGGGCCCCAAAGACCTTTTCCACGGGGCCTTCCTCGACGACTTTGGCGTCCTTGAGCACCACCACCCGGGAGCAGAAACCCTTCACCAGCTTCAAATCATGGGTGATGAAGACGATCCCCAAGCCCATTTTGACCTTGAGCAGGCGCAAGAGTTCCAGAATCTGCCCCTGCAATTCCATATCCAAAGCGCTCACCGGCTCGTCCGCCACCAACAAACGCGGCTTGGTCGCGATCGCCCGGGCGATGGCGATTCGTTGGCGCTGGCCCCCCGAGAACTCGTGGGCATAGCGTCCGGCAAAGGAGGGGTCGAGCCCCACTTGGGTCAACAGGGCGGCGGCGGCTTCTTCGCGCGCTTCCCCGCCCAAATGGTCATGGATCGCCAGATTTTCGGTGACGATTTCCCCCACCTTTTGGCGGGGATCCAGCGAAGCGAAGGGATCCTGAAAGACCATCTGAAGATCCCGGCGCAGATGCCGGACTTCCGAGGCCCGCAAGGCCCGCAGGGGTTTGCCGGCGAAAACGACTTCCCCTTGTTCCGGAGGATCCAGCCAGATCAGGGCCCGCCCCAGGGTGGACTTCCCCGAGCCGCTTTCGCCCACGACGGCCACGATTTCCCCCTCGGCGACGCTGAGATCGACGCCGTCCAAGGCCCGCACCGTCTCGGAGCCGAACCAGCCGGTCCGTGTGGGAACCTTGTATTCCTTGACTAATCCGGTCGCGCGCAAAAGTTCCGGCATCCAGCTCCTCTCAATCCCCCGTCGCCCCGTGCAGGGCCCGGCAGGCCCGGATCATCCTCTCCAAGGCCCCGCTCTCCGGGGCCAGCAACATTTCCGTCAGGCGTCCGCGTTCGGCCACTTCCCCCGCTTCCAACAGGACCGCGTCCTCGGCCAGCGCATGGATCACCGCCAAATCGTGGCTGATGATCAGCAACGCGAACCCCAAATCGCTTTGAAGACGCTTGAGCAAACCCAAAACCTGGGCCTGGACCGTGGCGTCCAAGGCGGTCGTGGGTTCATCGGCGATCAGCAGCCGGGGCTTACAGGCGAGCGCCATGGCCAGCAAAGCCCGTTGACGCATCCCCCCGGAAAACTGGTGGGGGTACATCGCGGCGCGCTCCGGCCCCGGCAGGATCCCCACCTGTTCCAGCGCCGCCGCCGCGCCCCGGCGGGCCGCTTCCGTCCCTAGGCCTTGGTGCAAGGCCAGGCTTTCCGCGATCTGATCCCCGACCCGCATCAAAGGGTTCAACGCGGTGAAGGGTTCCTGGAACACCAGGCCAAGTTCCCCGCCCCGCAAAAGCCGTCGTTCCTCCGGGGAAAGGGCATTCAGCTCGCGGCCGTCGAAGCGCAGGGTTCCCCCGCGCACCTGCGCCCCCCGCGGCAGCAAACCCAAGACCGCGAGTGCCGTAAGGCTTTTGCCGGAACCGGAGGCGCCCAAAAGCCCCAGGCTAGCCCCGCTTTCCAGCGCGAACGAAACATCCCGGACCACGCTTGGGGCGCCGCCAAAGCCGATCTCCAGATGCTCGACCTCCAGCAGGGCCACGTCAGGCCCCCTTGGGATCGAAATGCCGGCGGGCCGACTCGCCCAGATGGTTGACCAGCAGCAGCACCACCGTCACCGCAAGGCCAGGGAAAACCACCAGCCACCAGGCTTCAGCGATGGAGTCCCGGCCCGAACTGAGCATGCTCCCCCAACTCGCCGTGGGGGCTTGGACGCCCAAGCCCAAAAAACTCAAGCCCGACTCCATCAAAATGGCGTCGGCGACCCCAAAGGTCAGCGCCACGTATACCGGAGCGAGGGCGTTCGGCAGCACATGCTTAAAGAGGACCGCCCAAGGATGGGCCCCTGAAGCGCGGGCCGCCCACACGAATTCCCTGGATTTGACGCTGAGCACTTCCGCGCGCACCAGGCGGGCCATGCCCGTCCAGCCGGTGGCGACGATCACCAGCACGACATTCCCCAGCCCCGGCCCGACCACCACGATCATCGCCAAAATCAGGAAAACCGTGGGCACGGACATCAGGACGTCCACGCTGCGCATCAACACCGCATCGGTCCACCCGCCGGCGTATCCGGCGACCGCGCCCAGCAGGGTGCCGACGAAGGCCATACCCAAGGATGCCGTGAGCCCGACGCTCAGCGAAACCCTCGCCCCGAACAAAAGACGGGAGAACACATCCCGTCCCAATTCGTCCCGGCCCAGCCAGTTCCCCAGGCCGGGCGGGGCGAAACGGGCCGCCACGTCAATACGGTTGGGGTCGGAAGGGCTGAGCCAGGGCGCCAGCAGCGCCGCCAGGGCGAACGCCCCAAGGGCCAACCCGCAGGCGAGCGTCGCCCCGCTCCAGAATGCCGGTCGCCGGGCCATCAGCGCACCTGGATGCGCGGATCCAAGGCCGCCATGGCCACATCCGCGGCCAGGTTCCCCAGGATCGTGAGCAGAGCCGCCATAAAACTGACGCCCATCACCACGGGATAATCGTAGCCCGTGGCGGCCTCCCAGGCCAGGCGCCCCATGCCCGGCCAGGCGAAAATCGTCTCCACCAGGACGCTGCCGCTGATCAGGCCCGGCAGGCTCATCCCCAGGATGGTGATCACCGGCAACAGAGCGTTGGGCAGGGCGTGGCGCCAGAACACGGTCCGCTCAGGAAGGCCTTTGGCCCGCGCCGTACGGATATAATCCTGGGACAACACCTCCAGCATGTTGGCGCGCACATAGCGGGAAAGCACGGCCCAGGCTCCGAAGGCGCTGACGATCAAAGGGCCCAGGGCGTGCCAAAAAATATCGATCGCCTGCCGCCAAGCCGGTTCCGCATCCAGGCCCGGCGTCAAAAAGCCGGATACCGGAAGCACTCCCAAAGACACCGCCAACCACCACTGCAACAGCAAAGCGAGCCAAAAAGCGGGAAAACAGTAAGCGATAAAGCTGAATCCGGTGAAAAAGCGGGTAAATCGGGTCTCCGGATGGCGGGCCGAATGCACCCCAAAAGGGATCGCGATCGCCAACACCAGGAACAACGAAAGCGCGTTGAGCAACAAAGTGGCGGGCAATGCCGCGGCGACTTTGGACAGCACGCTTTGCTGATCGCGAAAACTCAGCCCAAAATCAAAACGGACCAAACGCCCCAGCCAATGCAGGTATTGGACCGGCAAGGGATCGTCCAAACCATAGAGGGTCCGCAGGGCCTGAACCGACTCCGGGGAAAACCGCGGATTCATGGCGGCCTCTTCCTGGACCGGCGAACCGGGAGTCAGATGCAGGATGGCGAACGTCAGGACCGAAATACCCAACAAGAGGGGCAGGGCCAAAGCCAGGCGACGAAGGGTATAGCGTAGCAGCATAAAACCCGGAAATAATTTCGGAACTTGAAACAAAGCTCCGTATTCATTTTAGGCCTGGAATCAGCCCTAGGCAAGGAGCGCTTCACCCCTGGGTTCCGTTGGAACCCAGCACCGAACGTCCCCTTGCAAAGAAGGCCTGAATGGATAAATACCCAAGCCTAAAACTTTCGCGGCCATTTTGGGGCGTGCGGCTTGCAGAAGGATCCGGCGACTTACGGCCTGCGGCAAGCTCCAGGCGCAAGCATCGAGTCGCTCGAAACCTGAAACCAGGCACCCGAAATCCAGGGAAGCCCCTTGGTCAAAGAGGACGTCCTAAAGCCGAACCGCTCGCCGATACTCCGAAGCTTCCCCTTTTGTTCGAAAAAACGATTTGAGTCCATCGCCAAGGGTGAAAACTCACAAACAACTTTGAAACAATCGAGCTCGAACCCGGAACCGGCATCAGGAGTCCGGGTCGGCGTCCGGCGTTCCCAAGCCCTGCGGGGCGACCTGAAGGCTGGCCCGCCGGGCAAAAAAAAAGCCCCCAGTCTTTCGACTGAGGGCTTAATTTAATCCCGGCGGCGTCCTACTCTCCCACAGCGCTTCCACTGCAGTACCATCGGCTCCGGTGGGCTTAACTGCCGTGTTCGGAATGGGAACGGGTGTTGCCCCACCGACATGGCCACCGAGAAGCTTTGCTGACTCATACAGACCCCTTGGGGGCGTATGAATCACCATGACAATCCAGAAACGAAGAAGTTATAGCGTTTTATTGCTGCTTTCGCAGGCTCGACGCCAAGGTCAAAATTCAAGACCTTGATCATAAGGTCAAGCCTCACGGCCAATTAGTACCAGTTAGCTGAAAGCCTTGCGGCTCTTACACCCCTGGCCTATCAACCTCGTAGACTACGAGGGGCCTTTAGTTACCCGAAGGTAAAGGGAAATCCAATCTTGAGGTCAGTTTCACGCTTAGATGCATTCAGCGTTTATCTGATCCGATCATAGCTATCCAGCCGTGCCGCTGGCGCGACAACTGGGACACCAGAGGATCGTCCAT
>Ga0326728_10009593_pt1:0-2500 | contig 23201 bp, 14 predicted proteins | sample MB3enrmetagenome_FD_207602 | JGI IMG/M metagenome (GOLD analysis project Ga0326728, IMG submission 207602) | Lab enriched peat soil microbial communities from McLean, Ithaca, NY, United States - MB31MN | ecosystem: Environmental > Terrestrial > Soil > Wetlands > Peat | place: USA: New... | reverse complement strand
GCGGCAGGTTTAGGCTGTTCCGGTTTCGCTCGCCACTACTTCCGGAATGTCTTTTCCTCCAGGTACTGAGATGTTTCACTTCCCTGGGTTCGCTTCCTAACGCTATGAATTCACGTTAGGATAATAGGGGTTTACCCTATTCGGTTTCCCGATTCGGAGATCTCCGCATCAACGCCTGTTGACGGCTCCACGGAGCTTATCGCAGTCTGCCACGTCCTTCATCGCCTCTTGGTGCCAAGGCATCCCCGATTCGCCCTTTGTAGCTTGACCCTATGATGAAGGCCTTGCGGCTTCCATCACATTTTTTTCTTATGAAAAGAATACTATTGGATCAGGAATTTTTCCTCAGCGTCTTGCCTACGTTCGTTTCTGGATTGTCAAAGATCAGCCCGACCTTGCGGTCGGTGTGCCCGGATTTCCGGACACTCTTTTTGGGATGAACGCTATGCGTCCATCCCAAACTGTTTTATGGAGATGACCGGGATCGAACCGGTGACCCCCGCCTTGCAAAGGCGGTGCTCTCCCAACTGAGCTACATCCCCCTAAAGGGTTGCAGCTGTCGGTCGCCGGTATGACGGCCAAGCCCGGCCCACCACGCGGCGTGACCGCTGCAAAGTGGTGGGCCATTCAGGACTTGAACCTGAGACCTCACGCTTATCAAGCGTGCGCTCTAACCAGCTGAGCTAATGGCCCGGGTATCTCCACGACCTTTCGGTCGTTGGAAACCAGATTGGAATAACAACGGGTAATGACCTAGTCGATCCAGGCCAGAAGAACCTTACTTCAAGTTCTTCCTGGTTGTTCCTCCGTAGAGGACCAACGGGATCTCCTTAGAAAGGAGGTGATCCAGCCGCACCTTCCGATACGGCTACCTTGTTACGACTTCGCCCCAATCACCGGCCATACCATAGCTGGCTGCCTCCCTTGCGGGTTAGCACACCATTTTCTGGTACAGCAAGCTTTCGTGGCGTGACGGGCGGTGTGTACAAGGCCCGGGAACGTATTCACCGCGGCATGCTGATCCGCGATTACTAGCGATTCCGGCTTCACGAAGGCGAATTGCAGCCTTCGATCCGAACTGGGGCGCACTTTAGGGATTAGCTCCACCTCACGGTCTTGCAACCCTCTGTATGCGCCATTGTAGCACGTTTGTAGCCCTGGACATAAGGGCCATGAGGACTTGACGTCATCCCCGCCTTCCTCCCCGTTGTCCGGGGCAGTTTCTCTAGAGTTCCCAGCTTTACCTGATGGCAACTAGAGATAGGGGTTGCGCTCGTTGCGGGACTTAACCCAACATCTCACGACACGAGCTGACGACAGCCATGCAGCACCTGTGTGTGTGTCCCTTGCGGGAAGCCGGACTTTCATCCGGATGTCACACCATGTCAAGCCCAGGTAAGGTTTTTCGCGTTGCATCGAATTAAACAACATGCTCCACCGCTTGTGCGGGCCCCCGTCAATTTCTTTGAGTTTCAGCCTTGCGGCCGTAGTTCCCAGGCGGAGTACTTAATGCGTTAGCTACGGCACTGAAGGGGTCAATACCTCCAACACCTAGTACTCATGGTTTACGGGTAGGACTACCAGGGTATCTAATCCTGTTTGCTCCCCTACCTTTCGCGCCTCAGCGTCAGTATCGGACCAGAGAGCCGCCTTCGCCACGGGTGTTCCTCCTGATATCTACGCATTTCACCGCTACACCAGGAATTCCGCCCTCCTCTACCGAACTCAAGCCAAGCAGTATGAAATGCAATTCCTGGGTTGAGCCCAGAGCTTTCACATCTCACTTACCTGGCCGCCTACGCGCCCTTTACGCCCAATAATTCCGGACAACGTTCGACACCTTCGTATTACCGCGGCTGCTGGCACGAAGTTAGCCGTGTCTTGTTCTAGCGGTACCGTCACCCACCTGGATTGTTCACCCAGATAGCGTTCTTCCCGCTCCAAAGAGGTTTACACACCGAAATGCTTCATCCCTCACGCGGCGTTGCTCCATCAGGCTTGCGCCCATTGTGGAAAATTCCCTACTGCTGCCTCCCGTAGGAGTCTGGGCCGTGTCTCAGTCCCAGTGTGGCCGGTCACCCTCTCAGGCCGGCTACTGATCGAAGCCTTGGTGGGCCATTACCCCGCCAACTAGCTAATCAGCCGCGGACTCATCCTTCAGCGCAAGGCCTTGCGGTCCCCTGCTCTTACCTCAATCAGACGATACTGATCGTGGTCATACCCGGTATTAGCTAACCTTTCGGCTAGTTGTCCCAGTCTGAAGGGTAGATCATCCACGTGTTACTCACCCGTTCGCCACTAAGTGGAGTTGCCCCCACTCCGTTCGACTTGCATGTATTACGCACGCCGCCAACGTTAGTCCTGAGCCAGAATCAAACTCTCCATAGGAAAGTCTGGTCATGCTCTATTCTTTACTCGTGAGACCTTCCGGCGTCGCCGCCTTCCAGTCTCGATTGTTCAAGGACCCGTCGTCTTCCAATCTGGTTTTCAAAGACCGAAC
>Ga0326728_10009592_pt1 | contig 23203 bp, 19 predicted proteins | sample MB3enrmetagenome_FD_207602 | JGI IMG/M metagenome (GOLD analysis project Ga0326728, IMG submission 207602) | Lab enriched peat soil microbial communities from McLean, Ithaca, NY, United States - MB31MN | ecosystem: Environmental > Terrestrial > Soil > Wetlands > Peat | place: USA: New York... | reverse complement strand
GCGCTCACGTGAGCGCGGAGATAGTGTGCCCTCGAAGTGTCTGAATGTCAAAGAACTGAAACGACAGTTGCGAGCGGATACTTGCCCGCATGAAAGTAATTGACGGATCGAAACCGCGGCCTCGCGCAACAGCTTGGTCTACAGCGGATTTTGCGTTACGAGCGGTAGTGCAGCAACCATGTCGCACGCCGCCGCTCGCCATCAATTTTACAACAATTTTCATCTGGTTACAAAGGCGCTATAGCGAGGAACCTCACGGGTCAGCACGCGCGCCAGCAATCGGGTTTGAATCTCCAAAATGCGTCGGTAGTTCACTCGATACCCAAACAATGGGTGGGTGACCAGTGTATCCATGCGCTGCTCGTAAGCACGGAAAAACGCCTTACGGCCTTCGGGTTTGAGCATCACTGCTGGCCCCGCCTGCACAAAATCATTCGGAGTTATCATGTGGTTGTTGATTGCGCTCAGCACGGTGGAATCAGCAATGAGCGGGCGAAACGGCTCCATCAAGTCCAACGCGAGCGCCGGTCGGCCAAAACGCGGCTGATGATAGAAGCCGAGATACGGATCGAACCCGACCGCCAGACACGTTACGGCGAGGTCCTTCGCCAACATCGAATACGCCAGCGACAACAAAGCGTTTACCGCGTCGCGTGGGGGACGACGATTGCGATTGATGAAATCGAATGTGAACTGCGATCGGCTCTTGTCCCCCGGTTCCTCGCTGAGTTTGATCATACCCGCGAAATTCTCAAAGTAAACGCGCGAGGCGTTGCCTTCAATTCCCAGCAAGGTGTCCAGGGAGTCAGTTGTCTGGGCTTCTTCCATTCCACGCTTCAATGCTGCCAAAGCCGGTGCGGGCGGTTCGACATGATTCCGCTGGAGCATCGTCCTCTGGTTCTGAATCTTGCCAACGACCAACGTGCGGGCGACGCTGAGGCAGAAGGGCGGCAGGTCGGCATGGCGGAATTGTTCGCGCCGCAAAAAGATATTCTTCAATCCCATCCCGCGCGTGATGCCATAGAACCAACCGCCCTGTGAAAAATAGGTGATGGGGATGTCTTCGGCACAAAGAGTTTGGATGGCCTGAGTCGTGAGTTGCACGTTGCCGAACAGATTGAGCTGGCAGATTTCGCCCATGCGGACTTCCTCCACCAGTTTGTCGCGGTCCTTGATTTGGAGCACTTCGCCGGTCTTGCCAACGCGGAGTCCCTGCGTGTTGAGATAGAGTGGGCGCAAGTCGTCACGAGCCGGCACCAGCCGACGAGGTTCCTTCTCCGTGGCTCGCGTTCCTTCCGCAGTTGCGAAAAGCGTCAACTGTTGTGCTGTTACCTGCGTCGCTTCGTCCACGACCTCCAACTCCATGCTCAGGCGGGTTTCGTCGGGCAGGCAGATGCCCACCAACGAACAGCGTGGGCATTTTGGGCTGTTGACCAATGGCGGCGGAATCTGGTCGGATACCGCGACCGCGCGGGCGCGTTCGGCAGTCGCAACGGTGTTGGCGATCAACTCGTCGGTGATTGGCACGCGGACCCGCTGGCGCGTGGCGACGTAATAAACAATGCCTTCCTCGCAACGGTAGCTATTCTCGCGCAGGACAAGCGCCTGCGCCGCCAGTTGCACGCGGTCGGCATCCCACAGTTCGAGTCCCTCCTCGCCCTCGCGGGGCGCGCCACGCTTATAGTCCACCGGCGCGACTACACCGTCTTCGCCCTCGACCAGGTCAAGTTTCGCCACCAAGCGGAAGCGGTCGCTGCTCAGCGACACCGACCGCCCGTGAATGGTCTCGCCATCGCCGCCGGCTGCGGCAGCCTCGGGCGTCGGAAACGCGCTCGGCTCTTTCTTGTCGATCTTGCTGTGTCGAAGCGCGCCTTCGACCGTCTCGGTGTTTTCCGCAAACAAGCCCTCGACCCACTCGTAGTAGAAAAGTCGCGGACAATACACGAACTCGTTGAGCATCCGCGCCGGTAGCAGGTCGGGCAGGTCGTGACTCGGCGTAGCAGCCGTTGCCGTCACCGGCTGGGCTTGTGAATCGTCCACCAATTTCCCGGCGGGGACGGCAGGCGCTGCATCGGACTGTTCATTCGCGCTCATTTGGATGCACGGCTACACCACAATGCAGGGCGCATCGACGTTGACATATTGTTTGCCGAGCGCAGTAATCACCCGCTCCCCGCGCCCCTCCGCCGGGCCGAGCAGAATGAACAACACTTGGTCCTGCTCGTGATGAATGATCTCGGCCAGCGCATGGCGGCATCGTGCAAGGTCGGAAGGTGTGAACTGGCACTCGAATACCGAGTACTGCAGGTGGTCGCCAAAATCCCTCATCGCCTTGAACACCTTCCTCAGCCGTTTGTCATCCGCAATGTCGTAGGAAACAATGTAGGTCGAGCGCATGGTGATTCGTGATTAGTTATGCAGTTCTCTTGCCTATTCCAGCATAAACAGCCTCCAGCCCAAAGTGGCCAATCGGTTCATATTGGTATAGCTGAAGATGGAGCGAAGTTTCCATAGTACCCGTCCTGCAGGCGTTCGGACTCATAAACACACTGAACTCCCAACTGCCGTAGCTCGGCTCGATGATCGGATGGCGATGCCAGTTGAGGGAGTTCGAGCAGGGAACGGATGGCGTCCAGGGTCAGCCCCTGAGTTGATGCGCCCCCGTTCACTTGCCAGATGGGCCAACGAAACCTCGTGGTGGTTCTTCTACCCTGTTTGACCAGATGGAAACCAACTGTAGCGGCACGCGTGGCGCGGGGATGAATGGGAAACAACGGAATAGCTTCAATCGCCAAACGGTTGGCGGCGAGTTGTACTCTAGCCGGGTCTGTGCTGGGGTCGTCCCACCGCAGCGCGTATTCACGTTTGTCTGACGGGTCCCAGCGCAGTGATCGATTACGTCCAGCATCGGTGAACCGCCACGGTTCCATGAGCGTTGCGGCAACGTGGGTTTTCCCTGTGTTTTTGGCGATCTCGCGGATAATAGGCAGGTAGTCCTGATGGCCGGAGCCGTTGACCATGCGTAAAGGTGTGACGGCAATCTGCTTGTCATCTTCAGGTAGTTCAGCACCCGAGGCTGCGAGGAAACTGAGAGTAGCCCAATCAGTGATGCTCGAAAATAGATTGCGAAACTTGGTGCGCGACAGCTTCACGTTCGGTTCGACCCTTCGGGCCAGAGATGAGTAGAGAGTCTTGCGCCGGCTCAGGCTAGAGAAGACTGCATCCACTAATCCATCGTTCTTGATCGCAACGGAGAGGTGCAGGGCTGGCCGCCAAGTGCCGTGTTGTGCCCAGTTCAAGCGTGGCCTCCAAACGCTGTGATCATCCGTCAGTATTCGCAAGAGGCCAAGGGCTGCCAAGAAACCAAGAGGGTTGCCACCCTGGAATCCCGGCAGAACGAATTTGCTCATAGTGGTATCGTTCTTCATGGTTTGTCCTGCCCACTTGTGCTTTCGGAAACCGCCCAGTCCGCGAGACGGAGAAGCGTCTCAATAAATGCAAGTTTGTAGGGGCCGTAGCGCCGGTGAAGCTGCCAGAAGCGGTCACAGACGCCATTGCCCAAAGAGTATAGGTGGGGGCCGATTGAGGCTGTAAACTCTGCCTCGTCATGCAGACCGGAACAGGCGTGATGGATGGCCAGTGGCAGCGTTTCTTTTTCGTCGGGCACCGGTGGCAGGGCTGGACGCGCGAAACCGTGATGACTGGCGATCAGATGGAGCACTAAGTCCGGGTCTTTTGCCATGGTCATTAGAAGCGGGTGGTTTTGGGCCAACGCCAGCGACGCTGCTTCGTGACGGGCTCCCCGAGGGTAGGTATGGACGTTCTCACGACTGTTGATGGGACTAGTGCTCTTGGCCAGTAGCTCGGTTGTAAGGAGGGATCGTCCGTTCGAGGCGACAGGATTGCCCAGCATCTCCTGAAAACGAGGGTCGGATTTGCCAAGGTCATGCCAAGCACCGGCCAAAGCGAGGTGCTCTGCAAGGAGTTCACTCAACCCGCACGCCTTGGCAAAGGCACGAACCTCGCGCGCCACCAAAGCGGAATGCTCCGCCAGTTGTTGCTGGTGGGATGCGCGGGAGCTTTGGATGTCGTCAGCGAACTCAAACATGCCGGTACTTAGGCTTTCCACTTCCGGCCGCGTTCGCTTCTTATAGCGAAGCAGCACGGGCGCCGGGGCATTCTCACTACTAAGGTGCAGCAGTTGCGGTTCATACCAGTCGGCCCATTTCGCCAAGCGCGCAGAGCAGGCTTTCCAGAAGAAGGCGAGAGCCGATGATTCATTGGCCCCCGCCTCGGTCACCAGCGCGCGGACTACCCTGAGAAGTTCCTCTTTGTCCAAGAGGCCATCGGTATATTGAGCCAGCAACTCCTCAATCCGAACCTTCGGCAAACCAAGATTCGCCGTTGTGTCAGGATGGAGTCGAAGGACCAGTTGGCCGCGCTGAAGGAGGTGAGCCGGTTCCGCCACGTCGCGCACGGGAGCGGTGCTATGCGGAGACCAACCGAAGTCGTCACACCCGCCTGCGGTTGCGGGGAGCACGACGGTGTCGCCCGGACGCAGTCGTCTAAGGTCGCCGGGTGCAAGCAAGAGATCGGATTCCTCAGAATTGATCCACCGCAGGACAGGACAGCGCAGTGTTTCGGCCGGCATCTCTTTGATGGCTTCACCATGCCCACCTTCGGTGTCGGTGAGCAGTGGAACATCGTGGTCGCGCAACCAGCGGGCAAGAGCGAATAGCGGCAGTGGCAGGGCTTCGGCAGAGCAAGGCGGCAGTTCGGAAACTGTCTCCGTCCAAGTTTCGGGTGCACCAGCGGACAGATCGGCTCGCCACACGACTTGCAGATCGCCAAGGGCCTCTTGCGGACCATGGAGGAACAGACTAACATCCGGCTCAGCCACCGGCGACGGACACGTGCGCGCCAAGGTATCCAAGTGCTGCGGCAAGAAGATTGGCGCATCTGGCTTTGGCGCCAAGAGAGCGGCAAGCTTCTTCTCGGAAGGAAGTTTCTGCGACAGGGCCAAGTGGCCAAAGTCTACCACTGGCCCCTTGCCGAGTGGATGGCTGGCTTTCGCACTCTGTCCGTTCAACCAAGCCCAAGTCTCTGTCAGCGCTGTGCCATACAGGAAATGATCGGTTCCCTTTCCCGTCTGGTCGGTGCGAGCGACAATAGCGGCGAAGGCCGAATTGTCGCGTCCACTTCGCGCGAGCCGACCAAATCGCTGACGAAGTGCATCCAAGGATGCGCATTCAGTGACGAGGGCATCAAAATCGAAGTCGGCGCCAACCTCCAGACACTGGGTGGCCACGACAAAGAGTGCAGGGGAAGAACGACTGGGGAGCGGGCGGCCGCACTTGAGTCGTTCACGCAGGTGCCGTTCGCCTTGCAGGAGCCTCCAGCGGTCAAACGGCCGGGAGCGGCCGGTGAACAGCACAGTATTCTGGTCAACCTTAAGCAACGCTTCATGGGCCGCCCGCGCCGTGCCGACCTGGTTAAACATCAGTGTCACAACACCGCCGGGTACTTCTCTGCTGAGACGCCGCGCCAGTTCAACGGCCTTGGCAACGAGTGCGGCTTGGTTCTGGCGTTCCAGTTCCCTTTTTTCGTCTGGACGCATCTTCTGCGTCGGCTTGGCGCAACGCACTTCCGCCAAAAGGGCCAATTTAGGAGTTTTCAGCCGCGGCCCCAGCACCGGATGGTTGATGTCGTCCTTGCCTTCTCGGAAAACACCGGCCGCGTCAGCAGACGTGGCCGTCAGTAAGCAGACGGCAAACGGCACACGGAATTCATGTAACGGTTCTCTCCGCAGATGTTCTCGCACCGCTTCGAGCGTCTGGGCGAAAGGATTGGACAAGTGTGCCTCGTCCAAGAGATACAGCGCGTCGTGGGCGGCCAATGCCGCGTGAATTGGGCGCGTGCGGTCGCCGACTCCATATCCCCGGAACAGCAACCGCGAACCGATCTGATCCACTGTGGACACACAGATCAGAGGCTGCGCAGGATCTCGCACCCAGTGGTTGTCGCGATACAAGCCGCCCCGCAATAGCACAGCATGGATAGGCTCGTCTGTGTCGCCACCGAGCCTCAGAAGGCCTCTGGCAATCATCCCCAGCGTGTTCTTGGCTGCCACTGCGTTCTTCAAAGCCTCGGCAATTCGTTGCGCTCGTACAAACGCCTCATCCACCACTATGCGGCGATCTACCACAAAGAAAATCCGACGCGCGGCAGTGCGCGGTTGCGCGTCATTCGCAGCCTGTACGGCCAAATGATAAATGGCCAATTCCAACGCGGCGGTCTTGCCGGCAGCGGTGGGCACACCCAAGGCGCGTGGCCAGTGGCCCCTTTTTTTCAGATGTTCTGCGAGTCGAGATTGCCACGGAAACGGCGCGTAGCCCCAGAGGGCACGGAAGAACTCGTCGAAGCTTGGAATTCCTGACTTGGGGGTGCTCATGGTTAGTCTTCTTTCAGCGGGCGGAACAACCCATAGCCGTAGTAGCGTCCGGCCCCAATAAGAATCGGACCGACTACAGCTTCTTGAAACTCCAGTTGAACATGAACGTGCAACCGATGGGGTTTGCCCGGCAACGCGCGGACTGGAAACTCTGAAGCCACAGGCACAGCCAGCACTTGCGAAACAGCGGTGACCGTCACCGCCATGGGAATAGGTAGCCCGACACGCTGGCAGGCTGCGCGAATAATAGCAACAGCTTCCTCGCCGTACGGATCTTTCTTAGGATAACGGTCCAAGACAACCGGCGTTACAGAAGCCCATGTGAGCGCGCGCCGTGTCCAAGTTCGCGGGCGAAGCGCATCACGGTCTGGCACACCAGGGAGCACTTCGACTTCACACGCGCCAGCGCGACCGAACGTCAGACGACGTACCTTGAGGCCTGTTGTTTGGATTGTCGCCCAAACATCCGCCGGTAATTGCGATGGTAGGACCACCGCCACACCCAAGACATGACCTTGGGCGTGCCAGTGTCCCACATCCGCAAGCGGAATGAACGCAGCGTGGTCCTGCTGGCTTGGTTTGCCGTCCGGCGTGTGACCCGAAAGCCACTCAGGCGGCGGTTGCGGCCCGTGTTTCATCAACGCGTCACGCAAAGCCGTACACAGAGGAAGTGTTGCCCGCAACGTCAGCCGGTTACGGCAGCGAAAGAGTACCCATCGCTCACTAAACAAGCTGTGGATCAGTGGGTGGTCCGGCTTGGTTGAATCCACAACTCGATAGGCTGTGAAACCGGTTGCTAGTGTGTGTTGTCGAATTCCCTGATGGATCTGAAACTCCTCTTCTAAGCCCTGCAACTGGCCAAGGGTCGGTGTGCGCAAAAACAAAGCTCCTTCGTCATCAGGCACGTAGTTCGGTACTGGAGGATCGGCGTTGACGGTCGTTCGCACCAAGGAGGCGGAGTGACCCAAGCTGGCAACCTTTCCGCATAGCGACACCAAGGCAGCGTAGACCGCGTCTCCTGGCACTGCTTCCCGCCAGATGAAGTACACGATCGGCGATGCCGGCGTCACAGAAGGAAACCTCCGGGGCTGGCGGCCTCGCCTTTCTGGCAGTAAACTGGCAAGTTTCAGGTAATCCCCCGGTGCCTTACCCTTCGGTGGACGACCGACAGTCGCGTCGTTGACAGGAACAAATACCTCCGGGCATTCGCGCACTGAACAACCGCTAGCAGCGAGCGTCGGCGGCTTCTGTTGTTCCAGCCATTCCAATGCGGCCCGCTCGATTGCCGAGCCGTCGCTTTCATGAAAAGCGGCGACCAGCGCGGAAAAAAGTCGCGAGGGGTGTGGCGGCCACTCTGAGACACCACGATCTGTGTGGGTGGCGGCGTAGCACCGACCGTTTAGGAACTCAACTTCAATCGCGAGCATGGTATCGCACCAGAGGGAAGATTTCAGGTGGTGACATTCATGCCGCGACTGAGACGAACCAGCGTGAGCAGCTTTTCCGAAGGCTGTAACCGCAGGACATGTCCCTTGGCCGGCAACAGTTTGTGTTTGCGCACTTCTACCGCCGCTGCGTTGGCAACTTGGCAGGCATCATCGGCAGAAGGGACAGCAAACTCCTTGATGGTTCCGTTTGCCTGCACCAATTCGAGCGCGCGGACCTCATCAGGAATCGGAATCAGCTCGCATCGCGAGCGCAGCCAGTACCCCTGCTCTCGGCTGCACGCAACCGCAGCCAGACCGAGAGCGCACAGATAGGCGCGCGCCGCTTGCTGAGCTTCAGTGCCAGCTTTCCCGAACCGCAACATGCGCAGGCGGGTTAGTGAGAGAACGGTGGTTTGGACGGCGTAGCGGATACTCGCCCCACCGGCCGTTGCATCAATCGAAGGAGCGATGTTGCCATGTAAAATGGCTGACGGTGAACCATCGCCCGTGCCGTCCTTGCTTTTGAGCCGGACGGCTTGACCATCTTTGTCTTTGGTCGCCTTCTTGGGATCAAGCGTCCACATCTCGGTGGGATGTTCATAGATTGTGACGCCCTTCTTCTCGATCCCCAGCGGATCAATGCGACTCGCGGTCTTCTCTCCCGTCGTAGACCCAAACCCGACGATCTCCGACACCAATGCGCGAGCGAACTTGGTTCCGAGACCGCCCAACTCGCCCGTGCTGTCCCAAATCCCAAAGATCAACGAGGTCGGACACAGTTCGAGCAAAGCTGAGGCGTCCTTCTGCGAGGCTGTGCCAAACCGCTTTCCCGACTCCGTCTGCCGCCAAAGCGTCTTGTCGAGGTAACTGTCACGCAGGATGGCGTCCGCCAGCCGGTGTGGGGCCTCCAGAACTGTAATCCGCCCGATGTCGCTAAACTCGCTTGGAAAATCCACCTGCACCATAGGCAGATCCAGGTGCTCGTTGTCGTACACATTCAGCAGTGCCAACTCCATCCGATTGGCCTGCGACTGTACCGAGTCCAAAAGAACCGTATCCACCTCTGCTCCGTCCACCACCCGTTTCTCTTTCGCGTATTTGTCCGCCCGGTTGCGTTCCTCAACTGCATACGTCGGTGGAAAGACCTTGTCTGCCGACTCCCCTATGGGAGATAGTTTTGTCACGAGGCGAAATGCTGCATCTGTTCCACCCACAGCCTCCTCGATCGTCTTGAGTGTTATCTTCTGTTCAGACTTCTGATTACTCACGATTACCTCCTTCATTGATTGGTGAATGTTTTGACGACAAAGCGGTTCTCCACCAGCACGCGCATGGGAAGGCAATAGACGAGGCGGCGCGGAGTGGATTGGCGCGTTTTCTCATCGGCGAATCGCCGGCGATAGAGCCAAGCGAAAATGACAGCGGCGGTTTTGCCGAGGCCGGTGGGGATGTCGAGTAGCTCCTGGAAGTGCTTGGCGGTCGCGAGCCGGATTTCATAAGGGTGCGGCGGCTTTCTCGTTGCCTGCTTGAAGAAAGCCTTGAAGTTGCCTCCAAAAGTGGCTCCCAGCGCTCGCATAGAGGCCAAGAATGAACCTATTCCCGGCGCGGGTAAACAAGATTTTTGGGCCACTAACCGAGCCTTGCTTGGCCTTGGTAAAGATGGTCGAGTTGTGTCCGCTGTCCTCTATATAGGAGCTCTGCAACCTCGTCAAAGAGTCCGACAAAGTGGTAAATTTCTGAGCCTGCAACCATGAAGACGCGCGAAAGCGGGATGCCCGGTGAGACCGTGTGGGAGCGTTTCTTTGACGCGCCTGCGATTTTGGGCCGGCTGGGGCTGCTCGCGGAGGCGCGTGGAGTGGTTGAGTTCGGCTGCGGCTACGGCACGTTTACGATCCCTGCTGCCCACCTCGTGCACGGGACGGTATACGCATTCGACATCGAGCCGGAGATGGTGGAACTGGTTCGCGCCAAAGCGCAGCAGGCGGGTCTCGCCAATATCGTCTGTGAGGTCCGCGATTTCGTCGAGCAGGGCACCGGCTTGGCCGACGGCACAGCAGACTATGCGATGCTGTTCAACATTCTGCACGCGGAGCAGCCGGTGGTATTGCTGCGCGAAGCACACCGCGTGCTGCGGCCTTCCGGCATCTGTGCCGTCATCCACTGGATTTACGACGCCTCGACGCCGCGTGGCCCTGACCTGAGTATCCGTCCTCGGCCCGAGCAGTGCGCCGCGTGGTTACGCGAAGCGGGATTCGAGACGCCAAGCGGCATCCTGTCTTTGCCCCCGTATCATTACGGCCTGGCCGGGCGCAAACGCTGACGGCTCAACACCGCGACCTTGTTCGCAAGCCATGAGTGGATCGGGTTGTTTCTCAACGTGACGTTGCGCCAACGCGGATGCGCAGTGGAGTTGCGATTGCAGAGATCGATGTGGCCGTGAGAAACTAGGGCTCACAGCGGCGACATCGCCAGCGCATCGCATAGCCCCCGCCAGAAGACAGTCTCGGAGCTTTGCGGGCAACGGCGCGGGGGGCTTCGCAGGTGTTGGGGGAGTTTCTCTCGTGGGCAGCACGCCAACCACGCATACGCGACCGCATGCTGCCTTGCTACCAACAACGCTTGCGGGCTAACCGCCGCATTGCCGTAGATTTCGTCTGTTGGGGGAAAGGAGGCCGACCTTGAATCACCCGTGCTTTCCGTGCTTTCACAATTTTCTGCAAGTCGATATTGACATTCGCGCATGCTGAGGTAAACTAGCGGCGGGTTGCAGAATAGTCGAATGGCAGCGTGCAGGAGTGGCGACTTGCATACAATTAATTCGTTGTCGATTCTTCGTTTGGCCTGTCTTAATAAAGATCTGGCTGCTTTCTCTTTTGCCCGCTTGCGTCTCAGAAGTTTTATTCCGCTCATCCGCTCCAGGGACACGGGCGGACGCCGGCCCCGTCTTCATGCGTCGCGTCCCCGGAGCAGCCTCGTCGGTCTTAATGCACTGATTGTTCTATGCTTCATGATGACCGGCCACAACATTTCCCAAGTACAGGCAGACGGGAGCCAGGGCAGGGTGACGGAGGTCATGGCAGGCCCCTATCAGGTCACCGGCGACAACAAAGGTGGCGTGGTCGTTTCTGACAAGGCCAGTGGCAGGCGGATCACCACCTTCCAAATGAAAGAAGCCGTGGTACGGGGCATCTTTCTGCTGGACGATGAGAAGGTCCTTTGTGCAACCGAACGCGACCTCAGCGTGTTCTGGGACCTCAGAACAGAAAAAAAACTCCTGCAGATCGACCGGCAGATTTATGGATTTTCACACAACCGACAGATGTTCTTCACCTACAGTTCCGACGGCACGTCTTTGTATCGCTATCCCGACCTGATGATTTGCCGTTTGTCCGGGACGACAGGCGAGGGACCCGAGGAATTTGAATTCTCGCCGGATGATCGCCACCTGGCGGTTGTGTACGCCACCGGGCTGCCCGCCAACGATCAGAATTACCCCGGCATGAACCCGGTGCGGCGCGGGATTCGTTACACCAAGCTGTTCGATCTACAGACGTGCCATGAGATCGATGAGTTTTCGAAACTGAACGTTCGACAGGCCGGCGAGTTCTCGCCGGATTCCCGGTACTACGACCTGAAGGGCGCCTTCATCAGTCTGAACCAGGTCAGTCTGCAGGGGGCCTGGCGGTTTGATCTGGCGACCCGCAGCGTCGTGAAACTTGATTGATTAACCTAAACCATGCTCGTGATTGGAGGAGAAAGGAGAACAGTATTATGAAGCCACAGAAACCATCATTGTTTTGCGCGCCTGACAGGGCAGCCCCACGGGTCAGACTGCTTGCCGCAACACTGATTGCCATTGCCGTCTGCGCAGTCAATGCGCCCGCCGTCCAGATGGATGTTTCAGTCAACGGCACCAATTATGGAACCGTCACGGTGACCAATTCCGGCGGAGCCAGCCAGGGTTTGCAGGGCAACTTCACGGCAAACACGACCTTGGCGCGCATGGAAGCGGCCCTCGGCCAGGACCACCTCAACTGGCTGCAGATCGTTACCGCCGACAACATGCCCCCGCTGGGCGCCGGCAGCAACGTGTTGACTGCGCCCTACCTCGATCCGCCTGTCGGCGGGTATATCGATCAGTGGGCCGACCAGCGTCCTTGGTACTTCGACGAAGTCTCCCCGCCGGCGACCAATACCGTGGCCTGGACCAATGCATATCTCTTGGCGAACAATGTGACCGCGACCCAGTTGAACTATTTTGATTTTCCCGGCGGAGGCACCGGCACAGTCGTCAATTTTGTGACCTTCCTGGTCAGCGACTACGGCAACATGACCTATTCGGTCCTCAGCGGATTCACCTGGAGCGTCAGCGTGAACGCCATGACCAACACTGTGATCACGTCCCTGGCTGGTGGGGCGGTATTCAGCAACAGCTACTCCGCGCTGGTGCAAAACCAGACCGGATGGGTGTTGGTTCCAGAACCTTCTGCCCTCCTGCTTGCGTTGATCGGTCTGGTGACCGCCATTGGCATTTACAGGAACAGAACACGCGGCTGAGTGCGGAAGACCTGATCTACATCCAGGTGGAAGTCATCCATTGCGTTTCATGGCGTGAAATGATTCGTTTCACGGCATGGACAGTCACAAACCACGGTGGTTTCGACGGAATCCGCAATGAAATCTGGAAGGCACGGATGAGCCGCAGTTACCGGTAGAAGCTCGTAGAGCCTCGCGTTGATTCCAAAATCGGCGGGAGCATACTGGTTCAAGACCGACGATCTACCGTTGGGCGAGTGAAAGAGGTCTGTCATGCCGTCGGGTTGGCGGAGTTGTTTCGTATCCAGCCGCAGAAGTTCAGAAATGGATGACGGAACATGGTTTCGTAAGTAGAGAATCCGCCTGAGATTTGCGGCCCAGAATGATTCCTGCAGCCGAATCGTGCCAGCGTCATGCCGAAATTCGTGGGATCACCAGAGCCGCCACGATACCCGCCACGCTTCTCCAGCCTGCATTTTGCAGGAAACGATTGTAGGGCTGCCCCGATTGCAAAATCGGGGCAGCCGTTGTTCGACAATGTCTTCGGCGCGAAACACCTGCCCCGATTTTGCAATCGGGGCTGCGGGCTTCGCCTGACTGCCTGCCTGCGCAGGCAGGCGCCCTACAATTCCTGGCGCAGTTTGATTGCGCTTTGGCCTCCTTGTGCAATATCCCGGCCAAGCCGCGCCAGAGGCACGATCCACCAGCAGCCGGCAAAACACCAAACGTCGGTTCGATTCTGACACCTGCCTCCATTTTCATTCCGCGTGAGTCCAACGACTTGCGCGGGTTTTGTTTTTGTGGTGCGAAACGGCCAGAGGGGTTGTGATACTCGCTGTGATACTCGGGCCGTTTCGGTCTTCGCAACGCGGCAGCATGAAAGCCGCTTTCCGAGGACGTCATACTCTTCCCGCGGTTGCGTGCGGACGTGCGGCGAAAAATCAGGGTTGAAAACGACCTCAGAATCGTGTAGAATAAATGGTGTTGCGACAAGGATGTAGGTTAGCACCCTCTGCTAGCTTGCTGGAGCGGCAACTTGGTTGCCACCAGTAACGGGTAGGCGGCCAGCGAGTTTGTTGGCAAACGGGTAAAGACCGTCCGGCGAGACGGATACCCGGCTCACGCAGCACGTATGTTGAATTGGTTTCCGGGGCGGACCGTTTGGACGAGGATGGCGATGCTGAGGCCATCTTGGAGCGACGGCAAACGCTCACAATCGGCACGTCAGCATTGTCCAAGGTGATACCATGAGTGCTCGACAGGCCGAATGGTCCGCAGTGGTCGCGGGGGCATAAGTCATATGGGAATGTCGGGTAAGATGCGCTCAGGTTGACATGAAGGGTGAAAAGGGAAAATGGAGCGTGTGGCTGGGGCTTGTGGTCGTGCTTGTCGTTGTTCCCTGCGTGCGTGCGGTGCTATTTGAAGCGACCGGCGATCCCACGTATAACACGAATGCCCCGACCGGCTCCCTGACCAACAGCGGGTGGCAATACGAAGGACAATGGGGCGCCTATCTCGGGACGCCAATCGCCCCGACGTTTTTTCTCGCGGCCCAACACATTGGCGGTTCACCCGGCCAGCCATTTGTCTTCAACGGAATCACCTACACAACGGTGACGAATTTTGATGATCCGAGTACCGATCTGCGGATCTGGCAGGTGGGCGAGACGTTTCCCTCTTATGCGCCTCTGTATACGCCGTCGAACGAAGTGAGCAAGCTGTGTGTTGTCATCGGGCGCGGGACGCAGCGGGGCAGCCTGATCTCGGTGGAGGCTGGTCGAACCAATGGATGGATGTGGGGCGCGAGCGATAATGTCGAGCGCTGGGGGGAAAACACGGTTGCGAGCGTGTACACCAATGGCAGCAGTGACGACCTGCTTTTGTACGCCCTTTTTGAAGCCAATGGAGCCACCAACGAATGTGATTTGTCGGTAGGCGATTCCAGTGGCGGCATGTTCATCGAGAACGGAACAACGTGGGAGTTGGCCGGGATCCACTACGCGGTGGATGGTCCGTTTAGCTTTGACGGCTCATCGGCCGACGATTTTGATGCCGCGGTGGTAGATTTACGGGGATTGTACTACGAAAACGATTCGGGCGGCTGGACGCTGGAGCCCACCAACAACTTTCCAGAGGAGGCTGTGCCCAAAGGGTTCTACAGCACCCGCGTCTCGACGCGTGTTCCGTGGATCAACAGCATCCTCAACGCTCCGCCCACGGCGGTTTTCAGCGGTAGTCCCACCAACGGGGCCGCGCCCTTGACGGTGACTTTCACGGACAGTTCCACCGGCCCGATTACGAATCGGTTCTGGAGTTTTGGGGATGGCAGCACAACGAATTTTGTCAACGCGACCAACCCGACGCACACCTACGCTGTCGGCGCGTACAACGTGACCCTGATCGTCAGCGGCAATGGTGGGTTCAGCACCAACACCATGGCGAACCTGATCGGCGCTTACGACCCGTTCGCGTGGTGGCAGCTTTACTACTTCGGCAGCACCAACAATAATTCGAATACCGCACCTGGCGGGGATTACACCGGCACCGGCATGAGCAACACCAATGAATTCCTGGCAGGCTTCAATCCCACCAACGCGGCGGCATACCTGCACATCATCAGCATCGTCACCACGAACAGGGACATGAACGTGATTTATCTGGGGGCCAATGGCGACAGCACCTGGTCGCCGGGGGTAGCGTCACGGACGAATGTGCTGGATTACACGACCGGCGACGCCAACGGCAACTACACGAATGGCGGTTGGCACGACACTGGCCAGACCAACATCCTCAGTGGCGGGACCGGTCTCGGCGTGGTGACCAACATGGTCGACAGCGGCGGCGCGACCAACACACCGTCGCGGTACTACCGGGTCCGCGTGTTGTTGCCGTAGCGGGAGGGATGTTGAATTGGTTTCCGGAGCGGACGGCTTAAACGAGGATGTCGATGCTGAGCGCGCGCCTCCGGGTCGGCGGCTGCGGCTGAAAGGCCGCGTCAGCGCAGGCGCAGCCGCGCGAACAGCCAGACTTTGAACCAGTCCAGCGCCAGGAAGTACAGCACCGCGGCGGTGGCAACGCCGGCCAGCAGCGCCGGACGGATGGCGGGCACGTGCCAGCCCGACAGCGCGAGCGCCGCCGTCACGCCCAAGCCGAAGAGCGTGCTCCAGAGCATTTCGCGGCTGGGAGGCGAGGTCCAGCAGTGGTGGCGCTCGCGCAAGAGATAAACGCCGGCTTGGGAACTCAGGATCAGCGTCGCGAAGGTCAGCGTTTGCAGCCGCGCCGGGTCCAGGCGCAGGACGTGGTCTGCCAGCAGAAACACCCCCAGGCTGAAGATGAGTTTGCAGAAGGCGAACGCCGCGCTGGCGGTCACGACGGCGCGGGTCCGCCATTGATTGGGCTGCGCCGACACGCTCATGCGGTCGGTGCTGAGGGACATCGTGAGGAAGTCGTTGAGGAAGATGATCAGCACCATCAGCAGCGGCGTGAGTGCCTTGTGGCCGGTCAGCAGGAAGCAGATGACCAGCAGCAGCATGATCTCGATTTTCTTGGCGAGCATGTTGAGGGTGTAGGTCATCACGCGCTGGAACACCCGCCGGCTCGCCTCGATGGCCCGCACCACGTCGGCCAAGCCGGGCCGGGTCAGCACGATGGCGGCCGCGGCCTTGGCCACGTCGGTGGCGTTGGCCAGGGCCACGCCCGCCTCGGCTTGGCGCAAAGCGGGCGCGTCATTCACCCCGTCGCCGCTCATGCCCACCACCGCGCCCTGCCGCTGAAAGGCGCGGACCAGCTTGAATTTGTCTTCGGGAAACACTCCCGCGAACACGCTGTTTTGCAGCGTGCCATCACTGAGGTCGCCATGCAGGTCGGCTGGCGGACACACCTGCGGTGGAATGCCTACCTGCTCGGCCACGGCGCGCGCGGTGAGCGCATTGTCGCCCGTCACCATCACCATGCGCACGCCGGCGTCGTGGATCGCTTTGACGACCGCGCGGGAATCATCGCGCACTGCGTCTTCGAGGCCGACCAGGCCAGCGAACTGCAGCTTGCCTTCTTTGCCGGTGGCCACGCCGAGCACGCGCTGGCCGCGCGCGGCCAGCTCTTGTTCTCGCGGCAACCACGCGGATTCCGGCACGCCGCAGAGTTGGGCGACAACGGCAGGCGCGCCTTTGGTGTAGCGATGCACGCCGTCCGCCTCGTGATACGCGGCCTCGGCGCGCTTCGTCGCGGGGTCAAACGGCTTGAACTCGGCGCGCGTCGAGCCGTTGCCCATCAGGCCCCGCGCAGCCGCGGCACGCACCATCGCGCCGTCCACCGGGTCTTGTCCCGCCGGATCGCTGGCGAGCCAGGCGGCGCGAAGCAACTGCTCCTCGCTGAAGCCGTCCGCCGGTCGCAGCGTGCGGACGGTCGCCTCGTTGCGGGTGAGCGTGCCGGTTTTGTCGCTGCACAGCACGGTCATCGAGGCGATGTCGTGCAGCGCGCTCAGGCGCGTCACCAGCACGCCGAACTTCGACAGCTCCAGCGATCCGAGCGCGGCAGCGAGCGTGAAAGTCGCTGGCAGCGCGACGGGAATGGATGCCAGCAGGATCGTCAGCACCAGCGGCAGCGTGTGCGCCAGCGTCAGGCCCTGAACGTGCGCGACGCCGAAGACGATGACGATCAGGCCCGCGTTCAGCACGAACAAGTCACGCACAACGCGGACGATCTCCCGCTCCTGCCGATTGGCGGCGTGGGCGGTACGCACCAATTCCGCCGTTTTGCCGAAAAAGGTGCGCGCGCCGGTCGCCGTGACCAGGCCCGTGGCTTCGCCGCCCCGCACCAACGCACCGGCGTAGGCGGTCTTGCCCTGCGGGATTTGGACGGCGGAGGATTCGCCGGTGAGCGCTGACTGATCCACCAGCAGCGAGCCGTCGCACACCCGCACGTCGGCGGGCACGATGCCGCCCTGGCGCAGATGAATCAGGTCGTCGGGCACCAGGTCCTCCGCGCTGATGGTGTTCCACTGGCCGTCGCGCCGGACGCGGGCTTCGACGCGGAGTTGCTGCCGCAGCAGCGCCAGCGCCTTTTGAGCGCGCCCCTCCTGCAGTAAACCGAGCACCGCGTTCACCACCAGCAGCCCCGCGATGACGCCCGCCTCGACCCGTTCGCCAAGAAAGAGCTGGATGAGGATGGTGGCTTCCAGCAGCCACGGAATCGGCGCCCAAAACCGGCAAAGGAATTGGCGGAGTGGATGGGGTGTTACCTCGCGCACGGCGTTGGGGCCGAACTGCGCGAGGCGCGCGCGGGCTTCGGCGGCAGTCAGGCCGGGCGCATCGGTGCACGGCGGCCCTGCCGGTTCACTCGCGCCGGCGTTTGGTGGCGTAGGTTCCATGGCCCAAAGCGTCTTCAATATCACCCAGTTCCGTGGGCCTTGGCAAGCGCTCGCTCAACTTGTTCAGCTTACGCTATCCCACCATTTACAAGGATATTTTGGCCGGGAATCCAATTCGCGACGGCGCTCGCCAAAAATGCGACCACCTCGGCAATTTCCGGCGGCTGCCACCGCCGGCCAAACGCCGCCGCCTGTGCCAGCCGAACAGCAGAAGCGTGGTAACCGGCTGAGGCGAGAGCGCTGTCATGGCCGAGCAGTGAAGCAAGACCGGCACAGCCGGGCAAGCCGCGCGGACTCAGGGGAGTGTCCTGATTTGGGTGACTATCCCTACACGGCAAGTAATGGTTGGCTGGGAGCCTGTTTCGCAGCCATAGCCGACCAAGATAAGCACCAACACAAGCGGGATAAAAATGAATTCACACTTGTCAACGCGAAATTGCTTTTTGTTGTTGTTTTTGTAAGTCTCGATCACGGCATGAACCCGCCCGCACATGATCGCCGCTGGCTGCGGTGGGGTTGCCTCTTCGTCGCATTGCTCACTCTTGCGTCCCATTGGCCGGGCGTTTATGGCCAGTTTGTCGATTGGGACGACGCTTCCCACATCACCGGGAACCCTGCCATCCGCGCATTGACGTCGCACAACCTCTGGTTGATTCTCACCGAGCCGACCGCGAAACTATACATCCCGCTGACATGGTTTTCCTTTGCGGCCGACTATCAGGTCTGGGGACGCGACCCTTTCGGCTATCACTTCACGAATCTGGTGCTGCATCTTGCCAACACGCTGCTGGCGCTGGTGTTCGTCTATCGGATCCTCCGAGGGCGCTGTGACTTCGCCGCACCGGTTGCCGTGCTGACGGCGGCGATTTTTGGCGTCCATCCACTGCGGGTGGAGTCGGTCGCGTGGGCGACAGAACGAAAGGATGTCCTGTTTGCCTTCTTCTTTCTGTTGGCGCTCCTCGCATACCTTCACTGGGTCGGCGAAGGCAAACGGTCCACCTGGTGGGCTTGCCTTCTTCTGTTCATCGCATCGGCTCTGTCCAAATCGACTGCCGTGACGTTTCCTGTCGTGCTGCTGTTGATGGACGCGTTCCTGTTCCGGCGGAGGGCGTTCGGGGAAAAGATGCCGTTGTTCATCGTCGGCCTGATCATTGGCGCGGCCACCTTTGTGGCGCAGGCGACCGGGAAAGGCGAGACCGTCGCCACGGCCAACGTGATCCCGGTCTGGGGACGGATCGGCCTCGTCGGATACTGCGCGTTTTTTTACATCCGAAAGTTTTTCTGGCCATTCCACCTTTCCGCCGTCTACCCAACCTTCGACGAATTGGGTTGGGATCCGATGACGGCGGTCGCTTACGCCTTTGGATTCGTGGCGGTCACCACAGCGGTTGTCATTTTGCGCCGGCGGGCGCCGGTTCTGTTGCCCTCGTGGTTGTGGTATTTGATCACGTTGTCGCCAACGATTGGGCTGGTTCCGGTTGGCATCCATGTTGTCGCCGACCGGTTTTCATACCTGCCTTTGTTGGGGCTGGCGCTGCCGCTGAGTTTCGGATTGGTCGCCGCCGCGCGGGCGCTCGGGCGGCTTCACGCTGCGGCGGGTCTGGCTTGTGGCGCGTGTGGCCCGGTTCTGCTCCTGGGATTGGTGCTGCTCACGACTCACCGAACGCGGGTTTGGAGGAACACGGAGACGCTGTTTCAGAACGCGCTCGCGGAAAACCCGAATTGTCTGCCGGCGCTCGTCAACCTCACGGCGTGGTACACCGACCACAAACAATATGACAAGGCAATCGCGCACGGACGGCGCGCCATGGAGGTCGCGCCCAACGGACTGCCGGGGCGCAAGAACCTGGCGTACGCGTTGATCAACGCGGGCCGTCAACGGGAAGCCATCAGCGTCCTTCGAACGGCCATCGGGCATGAGGTGGATGATGCTGATGTCTGGCGGGCACTCGGCGAATGTTTCATGGCCGAACACGATTGGAAAAATGCCGGAGCCGCCCTCCAGGGCGCGCTGCGCCACACCGGAGCCGACAAGGGCGCCATCCAAGCAGACCTCGCTGCCATTCAGGAGCACCTCGATCCCGGCGCCACCGCGCACTGATGTTTCAGCGCTCGCCTGAAAATGAAACACAACTGACGCAGCTCAATAGTTTGGGAAATCTTTTTGCCAACATTGAAGCCAAAAGCGGTGACAAATACGGTCAGCCGGATTAGCGCGGCACGCGGCGCAACTCAGTGAGTGGCGGCAGTTCCAGATGATCAAACACCGGCGTTTGCGGATTGCCACGCGGAAGGCGGGCTTGACAGTCAACGTCTCGGCGCGGGCGTTCATCATCCGGTTGCCGATGGCCGTGTCTTTCACCCACGATGGAATCAGTCCCCAGCGCCTCGGCACCAACTGTCGTTGGCCTTCATCGTTGACGACGATGACCATTTTGGTCGGAGCGTATTAAACCAAGGCACGAGGGTATCGCTACAAAACGAAGCGCCCCTCGCTGCACGAAGCAGCCGAGGGGCGTCTGTATGAATTGGAGAGGATGTGCTGTTACTGGCCGACTTTGCCGGCAAGCCCCGCCTTCTGAAGGGCGGTAAACACGTCCTTGTCGTTGAAGTTACCGGTTACCGTGAATGATTTGGCGTTCTTCGCCGCTGTATTGGCTTTCACGCCGGGGACGGACTTGAGCGCGTCGTTCACGTCGTCAACGCAGCGCTTGCAGCAGAGATGCACGCCGGCCACCTGAAGCGATTGCACTTTCTGGCCCTTGGCCCCGGTGTCGTCCTGCATCTTGATGTCGGGATTGCTGCTCGTCCCGAAGTAGCCGGCCGCCACGAGCGCATCAGCGGCCTCTTGCACCGTCTTGATGTCGGGCCCGGTCAAACTCACGGTGCCGGCATTCTTGTCCGCGGATGCGGTCACACCGGTGACCTGGCCGACAGCCTTTTGGACGCCGTTGACACAACTTTGGCAACAAAGATGGACGCCACTGATCTTGACGGCGACATCGGCAGCGTGAATTGAAAACGCCAACGCAAACAAAGCCACAACAAAGGTAACAACAGTTTTCATAGTTCTCCTTCGATCATGTTGACCGACATTTCCCATATGACATGTGCCCCGCGACTACGGCCGACAATTCAATCGGACGAGCGCCCATGGTATCACCTTTGACAATGCTGACAAGCCGATTCTGAGCCTTTTGCCGTCGCTCCAAGTTGGCGTCAGCATTGCCATCTCAGCGACTCGGGGCATCTCATTGCTTCCCAAAACCGTTCGATGTTTTGGAGCTTCGGGAGACAGTCAGGCAACTGCTCAGACTTTGTAGACCGGATTCCGAAAGTTGAAGGATTCACCTTGAGGGTTGGCCAGCGGATTTGTTTGCCATCATCGCCTGCGTACTTTATTCTCTCGTAGGCGAAGTCATCAGATCGCACACAACCAGAGGGAGAAACTATGTCTACTGTCAATCAAACCATTCGTGAACTACAGATTCAACGTAATCGAGGGCAGCGTCACCTCGAAAAACTGAGTCTCGCAATCAAGGCGCTCGAACAACTCGGTGGAAGCGTCGCAGGAGAACCCAAGCCGAAGCGGAAGTTGTCGGCAGCCGCTCGTGCAAGGATAGCGGCATTCCAGAGGGCGCGCTGGGCAAAGATCAAGGCGCAGAAGAAGTAGCAGGCTCGTAGCTTGTTGGGTGGGTTCTAGCGAAGGTCTGGATTCTATTGTCCAGATAAACGCTACAAACCCGGCGTGATATCACAGCAGAGATGTTGTGCATCTAACTACGCTGGCACCTCAGTTCCGGATTGGTTTGGTTCCGGGTTTGTGGTTCCTGCAATCCTCCTTCTGCTGCGCTAGGTGCATGGCCACCCAATCACTGAATGTTGTTGACCGATCAGGGGCAGGCCCGCAGGTCCGATGGTGTGGGGAGGGGGAGGGAAAACCTCCGCCTTAAATGAAACGAGAACAGAAGGACTGGCTGGATAAAAACCTGAAAGAACACATTAAGCGCCACCATCAAAAGTCCGATGGATACCGGATATTCAGACGGGCACTGGCGATGGCCTAATCTCACGGATGCAAAAAAAATCAAGATCGACCACGCTCTATTCTCTCAACCGTGGTGCGGGTGATCTGAATTTCGTGATACATCTCCAAGAGCGCATCTGTCAAATACTTCAATCCCTCGGCAGTAGAAGCATGAGATAGTGGGCTGCCATGTTCTCGGTGTGCATCCTCGAACTTGCTTTTGGCTTGTCTCAACTTGGAATCAACCATAGTTCCTCCATTTTCGCCCAAAACTGTTGCTATGCGTGGTTCCGCTTACGCGCGAACCATTTCACATGCCCATTATGAAGCATTTGCCGATGCGACGCAAGGCTTGGCCGCGCCTCGCGCATCACCCTCACCAACGATACGGTAGACATCCCACACGTCGCTTGCACGCAGCATCGTCACCCGGTCCTTGAACCCTTTACCGTCGCGCCCGGCCAGGAGCAGAATGAAGGTTATGGAAACGCAGCTCAGCCCGTCGTTGAAACCGTCCACAGAACACGCGGCCAGTTCCTACGGCATCCCCGTGCTGGTACGGTCTGATACTGGTGACGCCTTTTGGCCGCGCTGATATGCTCGACGTGTGTCACTAGGGGCCGCAGCACGCCGCAAATGTGGTTTGTCGGTTGGTCAAGACCAAGCCTGAAGCGCTGCAAGCGGCCAAACGGTTTTGCTCGCGGTGGCCGGGCGGCCCGCAGCCGTAGAAACATTGCAACCGAAGACCGCAGTCCGCGGCTGAGCCGGGTGGCGAGTGCAGTCTTTCACGGGCTGAGTGGTTCGAGCACGAACAAGGTACCGCTCGACGATTTGTCTTGGGTTGTGCCGGTAATCTTAAATACTCCCTTTGGCGAGAAAGCCTGATTGACCACAAGGCCCGCAGTAGCAACACCTCTCAGCAAGACCGTCTCGTCGTGGCCGACCCGCCTCGATTTCGGTGGCGCGCCACGCTGCTGGGGCACTTCTACGTCATGCGACATTAGAAGTGACACAATCATTTCTTTTGGCCCAAGGATTTGCACAACCTTCCCTTGAAAGACGCCCATTGACCCGACTTTGAGCGGCTCGGTAAACTCTTTGTCACCGAAGCTTTTTTCAAGGGCAGCTTGTTGGGCGGCAGCCATTTGTGCGGCGTTTGCTTTTTGGTCTGCATCGCGCCATTGACTGGCTTTACTCACGTCGTACCCGAATCGCTTTTGAAGTTCTGGCGGCAGCTTTTCCAGCGGAATCCTCGCAATACCGGTATTGTGGAATATCGTCACCGTGGCAGGCGTGACTGTGCGCCATGTGACGTTTGAATACGTGACGCCGTCAATCGTGATCGTGGCGGGCAGCGCGTTGGTTTCGTCAGCCAAGAGGGGATGCATGGCAAA
>Ga0326728_10009590_pt1 | contig 23204 bp, 19 predicted proteins | sample MB3enrmetagenome_FD_207602 | JGI IMG/M metagenome (GOLD analysis project Ga0326728, IMG submission 207602) | Lab enriched peat soil microbial communities from McLean, Ithaca, NY, United States - MB31MN | ecosystem: Environmental > Terrestrial > Soil > Wetlands > Peat | place: USA: New York... | reverse complement strand
TAACAGGATCATTTAGCGCATGATGGACTGGCAAAACTCTTTGTATGCCGCGTCTGCGTCATCGCAGTTCTGTGCGATGATGTTTCTCAGGTGAGTAAAGGAATCCAAATCCATTTCCTGGAATTCGATCGCAATCCCTGCTTCAGTCTGTCGGACGGTCCTGCCCTTGAGGCTCATTGAGATCATGGACGAGTCGGATAAAATTATCGAGATGTCGAGAGGGCTCTGGCCTGGAAGAGTCTCGCCGGTAGCCAAAAACATCCCCTTCATACTAAGGTTTTCGACCATTCCCTGAATGCTTGCCTGCCCGGTCTCAACGGTTGCGGTGATTTTGAAAGGCACTCGCCTGTGTTTGCGCTTTTCCATTTGGGTCCCTCTTTTAAATTGTATATTGCCACATCTCGATGACTGTATTCAATTAATCGGATCGATTCAGATAGAGCGAGAGAATTCTTTTCAGTCAGCCATAAATTCTGAGATGCCTGAATCGTTATCATACGGGCTCATTCAAATCAATTCCCATTTTGTATTTCGTGCCTGTTTTCGGCTGGAGAGTGAACAAACAGCACATGGTGATAGTCTTTATCCTTTTTCCTCTGAGAGCCGACTAAATAATAGTAAGTGGCCGGCGACAGAAGTTGTTGTCGGCCAAAGCGAGACAAGAGGCCAATTGGCCTGAGGATTGCTCCTGGTAATTGGAAGCAGGGAGCTGCCGGCAGTGAGCAAAAAGACCCGTTGTCATTTTCTGACCCCACGGCCTCAGTTTCTACGGAAACCGGACCAGGGAGTGGGGGAAAAAAGCGGCAGTAAGAAGAAACAGGTTTAAGTTCTTTCTGCTTCCCGCTTCGTGCTGCTTGCAGCGCCAACTTCCCGCTTATTACAGGAGGGCCTCTCCATGTCCGAGATAAAACGCGAAGAGATTTTAACTGCCGTAATTGCCGGAAGAGGCCCCGCTTACTTGCGGGGAGTAAATTTGTCTTCCATGAACCTGTCCGGCGCCGGCTGGCTGGCCGAGGCCGACTTGCGGGGGGCCGACCTCTCCTATGTCAATCTAAAGCGTGCGAATCTGAGGGGGGCCAACCTGGAAATGGCGAACATACATTCGGCAAACCTTACGGGGGCTAATTTCGAAGGCGCAAACCTTTTCAAAGTGAAAGCCAACGTGGCGAACCTTAACATGGCCAATCTTCGCGGAGCGAACCTGAAGGAAGCCAACCTGGTGGGGGCTTCGCTGGTGCGGGCCGATTTGGAGGAGGCGGACCTGGAAGGCGCCGACCTGGAAGGCGCCAATTTGGAGAGAAGCAATCTTACAAAAGCAAGAATTACAAAAGTGAATCTGAAATTGGCGAATCTGGACGGAGTGGACCTGACCGAAGCAGTATTGGGAGGCAACAGAGGCGCCGGTGCAGAAGGCGACGATGAGATCGGAAATTTTCACGGCACACTCACCGCAATCAGACTGACGGACCTGCTTCAGATCGGATGCCTTTCACGCTCGAATCTGAGTATAGAGGTGTATTCGCCAAGTGGGCGGGGCAGTGTTCAAATTGGCTCCGGCAAGGTCCTTCATGCCCAAACGGGCGGCGTCGAGGGCGAAGAGGCTCTCATGAAGATCCTGGGTTGGGAAAAGGGGCGCTTTATCACCTATCCTCTCAATCCACCAGGCACGATCTCTATCGACACGCCGCTGGAGCAACTCTTGCTCGAATGGCACCGGGTTCAGGACGAAAGAAGATTCTCGGACAAATGTTCCGGTCTGGTCAACAAGATCGAGAAATACCTGCCCATCCAGGCGCAGGCTTCAAGGGAGCTGGTCGAGTTTTTCGAGAATACGGGCAACAAGATCGGCTTTTCTGAGAAGATCGAGATAACCGACGTGTTTCATGCGGAAGGCGAGGGTGACATTTTGTGTTCGATATCCGTTAAAGGACGGGAGCTTCCGGCTCCCTTCAAGCTCGTGAACCTCGACCACAACCATCCTCTTTACAGCGACCTTGCAGGTATCAGATAGAGTGGTCAAAACTTCTTCCCGCATAGTTCTTGCATGTCGATACTCTGTACGGCGCATTCTTACTAATTGGAGAACATCCACCGATGGACCTTGTACTGACAAAAAATGATATTGGAAGACTCGAAGAGATCATTTCCGATCAACTTCTTGATTCAGGCGCAGAACACGTCGTTTTAGCCGATCTTTCGGGCAACTTGATCATGGAGTGCGGCTCGTTGGAAATGGAGGATATTTTCTCCCTGGCGGCCGTTTCGGCAGCCAACTTCGCGGCCACCGCCGAGATAGCGAGACTGATCGGCGAGGAGGATTTCGCTCTTTTGTTCCACAAGGGCGGCAAGCGCAATGTGCACTTCAGCCGCCTGGCCAAAGATTATCTCGTCATAACGCTATTCAATGATAACGTTTCGCTGGGGCTTATCCGGCTCAAGCTGGGGAGTGCTATAAGCGAAATGCGCTCGATTTTCGGAGAGCCTGAAGGGAAAAGTACGTGGCATTCATAGATCTTAGCAAAAACGAAATCCAGGCAAAGATAGTCTACTACGGCCCGGGCCGTGGAGGGAAGACCACAAATCTGCTCTATGTACATGAATCCATGTCCAGGCAGGTTTGCGGCAAAATGGTGACTATCGACACGAAGGGGGACAGGACCCTTTTCTTCGATTTTCTGCCTCTAAATATAGGCAAGGTCCTGAACATGACCATTCGCATCCAGCTATATACCGTTCCGGGACAGGTCATGTATAACACTACGAGAAAACTCGTATTGAGAGGAGTTGACGGAGTGGTCTTTGTAGCCGACTCCCTCAAAGTACAAAAAAATAAAAATATCGAAAGCCTGGACAATCTGATTCAGAACCTGAACGAGGAGGGACTCACTGTCGAGCGTGTCCCGATCGTGCTGCAATATAACAAACGAGACCTGGTCGAATCGAATATTCCACTGCTTCCGGTGGCCGAGCTTGAGTGCGATCTTAACGAGGGACTGAACGTGCCATTTTTCGAGGCCAGCGCAGCCAACGGAAGCGGCGTCTACGAGACCTTGCGCGAGATAAGCAAACGAACGATACGAAGCGTAATCCAAAAGGTCGGCGGCCAAATTACATGTTGAGATTGATGGAAAGTTCCCGGTTCCCTGAAGTTCTCGAAACAACATGGTTCAGAAGGAAAACTAATGCCTGAAAAAGAAGCGCGCCAAAGCAAAGCGGGGGCGGAAATTGATTTCCGAGCGCTCGAAGTGGAGATCGACAGGGAAATAGACAGTCTGTTCGTACCCTCGGTTCATAATGCGGGAAAAGCCAAAAAAGAGTTGGAACTTGATGAGTCCTCTCAGATAAATCCTGAGGAGTTGCAATCTTCAGGAGAGCTGCCGGCGGGCCTTAATCTGGAGGCCCTGAAGGATGAGATCGACAAGGAAATAGACAGCCTTTTTGTTCCTTCGGCCAAGCCCGGCTGGGACGAAGGGCCGGCCCGGATCTGGGACCGGGAAGAGCCGCAGAAAGCTGCGGTTAAGCCGGCGACTGTTGATGCCCGGAGCCTTTCAATAGCTCGAGAAGAAGGCGCTCCACTACCCAAAGCTTCGGAGGCAATTAGACCAGGCGCAAAATATAACCCGCCATCTGATGAAACGTTCGACTCTCAGAAATATCAAATGCAGGAACTATCCAAACTAATCGAAACATTCAATGCCGCTTACCTGAGCGTCGACTGGGATTTATCTCAGAAAAACATACAAAAACTCATTGTCGCCCTAAACCAGCTCGAACCCTTCGCCTCCAGGACTTCAGAGTCAAAGTCCGTCTACAGGATAATGGATGCCATTCTCAGGCGGCTTCACGACCGGCCCCATGCCGTAAACAGCAGGCTGGTCCAATTGATCCGCGATTCTCAGGGGCTGCTTGCGCACATGCTTCTTATAGACGGCAACATAGGCCCCCATGAGAAGAGGAGGCTCAGAGACCTGATTGAACGCTTCCAGGAGCTGCGCCAAAGAGCGCTTGCAGCCAAAGCCGGCGCTAAAAAATCCGATATTCCGTCTGACAGGCAGGGCCGGATGCAGGCGCAGACGCAAAAAGCAGAAGAGCCTGTTGCTGAAACCTCTGAAACATGCCAGAAGGCGGAGCCCGTACCACAGCCCTCTCCTGCTTGCCGTGAGAACCTTTGCCTGATGATATTTTACGGGAAGTGCCTGGCCCTGCCCGTTTCTTGCGTACTGAAGGTTGCACGCTCTCCCGGAAAGAAATGCCAAAAGATACTGAAACGGGGTTTTGCAACTCTTGCCGATTTCAAACCATTCTTGCGGGGAATTAAAAGCGGGGTCCTCGGAGAGTGGGCGAATCTGGATGCGGAAATACTCAAATCCTACAGGTTCGAACCGGTGGGTCCCCTTTCGCCGGACCAGTTGGTGACGGGCGGACCCATGGCAGTGCTGGCCACCGATGGACAAACCCATATGATCGTATTTTGCGAAATCGTCAACTTCATAGCCGATACGGAAATTATCGGCGGACCTCAAACCGATGGGACGTTTGGTCCATTCGAAAACAAATCTCATGTTCTGGTGCCGGTTTTTAATCCACAAAGCACGTTTTGCATACCGGATGCAAAAGCTCGGAAAACGGCGGACAGCAGCGGAGGCATTTGATGACGCCAGGAGAGCTGCTTCAAAAATTCCTCGGCCGTTTGTCGGAAGCACGTTTTTGTATGGAACAGGGTCTGGCCGATGGGACCGCTGACATAGTAAAGGGGATACTGGCTGAAATCGAGGTGGACGATCTGCCTCAGAAGATAAAGGAGGAGATTCGCTCCCGCGCGGAGTCAATTCTCAACTGCCTAAATGAACACTCCGGGTTGCAGCCCGCTCAAGAGGAAGAATTTCAGGCCACTGAATCAGCCCAGTATTACGACTACGGACTGGCGCTCATGGACGGGCAATTCTGGGAGGAGGCCATTCAGCAGCTCGGCATAGCGGCGGGACTGGGATATCAGCGCCTCAAATGCTGGGAATATTGCGGGGACTGCGCCGCCAACTTGGGCAGATGGGAAGACGCCTTCCGATTCTATGAGTATGTATATACTGATGAAAGTCATACCGACGAGCAGAAAAAGGCGGTGCTGACGAAGATTTCAAAGTGTTCGCAAGCTCAGAGAAAAGAACATGCCCAAACAATGGCGATAGCGAACGGGTCCATAAAGGAAGAACCGGAGGACTCGCAGGCACAATCGGAATTTATCAATCCATCCGTCTTCTCGATCGACTCCCATTCGGTTGATACAATCATCGGCCAGACGGTTACCTCATGGGTAGACCAGACAGGCAACACTCTGGACGGATACACCTATTCTTATCGAGTTACCGACCTCCTGCACGTCGGTTCCAGCTCTCTAATCGTGGAACTGGAAGAACAGAACAGCGGGGAAAAACATGCAGGCCAGGCCTTGAGCGGCAAACTAAGAAATGCACTTTCGGCCGAAAAGCTGGCCGCATGGGCGAAACGGCAGATGTTGATCAATTCCCGCCATCTGGCGAGGATCTACGATCTCGCAAGTATCAACGGAGACATCTTCGTGGTGCGGGAACACCTGCCGCTTTCGTTGAGCGACCTGTTCACGGCGGGCGGCAGTATGCCGATTCCTCTTGCCGTGAGGTTAAGCTACCAGGTGCTGGAAGCCCTTGGAGACCTTCATCTTCACATGGCCTCTGACGGAAGGATACTGAACCTGTTCCATCTTGATCTGCGCCCCTCACGCATCTTGCTGCACAAAGACAAACCTTTTATCAAGATATACAACGGCGGCCTCTGGAGAGAAATAGAAAAGGCCAGCCCGGCAAAAACGAATATAAAGGACCTTCCGCTGCCCCATCTTTGCTACAGAGCCCCTGAGCAGTTCAGGGCCTACCTTGCGCGCAAAAGGCCTCCCGTTTTTACCGATATCTATCTTTTTGGAGCGCTCCTTTACGAAATGCTGACAGGGACTCCCGCGTTCAAGGCATCTTCTTTTGGTGAATATGAAATACAGCACTGCGAACAGTATCCCTCTCCACCCAGGGTGTGGAGGCCGGAAATTCCCGAAACACTGAACGAACTCACCATGAACTGTCTGGCAAGCAACCCGATGCGTCGTTTCCGCAGCACAACACAGATATCGCTCGCGCTGGAAAAGTCTTTCCCGCTGGAGATCGCCCGCCCCAAAGACAACTTATACCCAAAATACCTCGAAAGACTGAGGCTTATCTGAAAATAGGGGCCTGTCGCCCCACCCGGGCTTGAATGATTTCGTTACTACGAAGTATTTGGACGGAAACTAACTAACGCTGGGAATTAAAGATGTTTCCTCCCCCGGAGTCCCCCATTACCCCGGGGGAGGACAACACTATAGGAGGTAAAGGAACAATGAGATAAATAGTACAAGTTCGAACCCATGTCAAATAAAATGCACAATCGCAGCAAAAGATTCACTCAATCCTTTTAGAGGACGATACTGCGGCTCCCGTTCCGCTATATTCCCAGATATCGGGCGTAAAACGTTCTGGCCTTCGCCTGATCCGTCGTACCGGTAACGATCGCCCTTCCATCCGGGAATATGACCATTTCGCCCTCGTCGACCTTTAAGTGAATCAGCAGGCCGCTGGTCGTTACCCGGCCCACCTGCTCCAGCCTTCGTCGAAGCGACTCGAAATCGAGTTCGATCTCCCCGGGGGGGTTTACCTGGACCGAGTTCCGACCGCAGAGGGAGGTTGTCCAGGAAACCCGAACGGCATCCAGAAATTCGAAATTCCGTTGGGCGCAGCACGGACAACCGTCTTCTTTCTGAGGCTTCATGAATTCAAACGAACTATTCCAGATATCGACATGCAGCAGGCCTGCATCGGCCGGCGGCAATCCCAGCAAGATCTTCACGGCAACCGTCACCTGCATTGAAGCCACGACGGCAACCGCCGAATTGAGAACACCCACTGTATCGCAGGTTGCAAACGTGCCTGGATCGGGGGGATTCGGAATAACGCAACGCAGGCAAGGGCCCACACCCGGAAGGATCGGCATCACCATTCCCACGGTGCCGAGCACCCCTCCGTACACCCATGGCTTTTTCAATTTGACACAGACGTCATTAATCAGGTAGCGGGTCTCGAAATTGTCGGTGCCGTCGAGAATGAGATCGGCGTCGGCAATCAGCGATTCCGCGTTTCGGACCGTCACGTCGACAGCCAGAGTTTCTATCGAAATGGAAGAGTTGATCGCTCGCAGATGTTTTGCTGCGGCCTCGGCTTTGGATATATTTGAAGTCGCGTCGCTTTCTTCGAAAAGGACCTGCCGCTGGAGGTTGCTCAATTCCACAAGATCGCGATCCGCAATTCTAATCCTGCCAAGACCCGCCCTTGCCAGCAGGTTGGCCTGAAAGCATCCGAGCGCTCCGCATCCGATTATGAAAACAGTGCTCTCCGCCAGCTTTAGCTGTCCGCCTTCGCCGATTTCGGGCAGAATTTGCTGCCGCTGATAGCGATTGGCAGGTGGACCCATCTTCACCCCTGTTCACTTCTCACTGTGCTCTATCCATCCTCCCCCGAGCACTCGGTCACCACGGAAGAAGACAACAACCTGTCCCGGCGTAACGGCCCTCAGGGGACGATCGAACCACACCTTCGCGGTTCCATCTTCCCCAGGTTCGACCACGGCAGTGACCGGCGCCTGGTTATAGCGAACCTGAACCGAGCAGCGAAGCCGCTTAAACCTCGGAACAAAAGCGATCCAGCGGACACCGGTTGCCCTCAGTCCCCTCGCTGCCAAATCTTCTTTTCTGGTGGTCAGAAAAACCGCCGCGTTCCCGGGATCTATCGACTTTACCCACGCGGGCGAACCCAGAGCGACTCCCAATCCGCGCCGCTGCCCTATGGTAAATTGGTGAATTCCTTTGTGCACACCCACGGGCCTGCCCTCTTCATCGATAAGCGGACCGGGTGTTGCCGCCTTATGCAACCGGCGTCTCAGACCCTCCGGGTAGCCTGTTTCCTTTGCGGCGAAACATGCATCCTGACTTTCCTCCCTTTCTGCATTGGGCAATCCCATGAGCTTGGCTACGGACCGGACTGTCTCCTTCGTGAATTCGCCGATCGGGAACAACACCCCTGAAAGCCTCTCCGGCAATATCGAAAAGAGAAAATAGGACTGGTCTTTTCGATAATCGGCGCCTCGCCTTAGGAAGAGCGCGCCATTATTTCTCATACCGAGGCGGGCATAATGACCCGTGGCTAACTTAGTCGCGCCCAACGCCCTGGCATAGTCGAGCAGCAGTCCGAACTTGATTCGCTCGTTGCATATGACGCATGGGTTGGGGGTCCTGCCGCGTGAATATTCTTCCCAGCTGCTGAGCAGGACCGTATTTTCGAATTCCTGGCGGCAGTCCAGAACGTAGTGGTGTATACCAAGGCGGCCCGCCGCGGCCCTGGCCTGCGCGATAGCATCCGTTCCGCAGCACGATCTGCCCGCAACGGACTCATCGCATGCCTGAAGCTGGAGCGTTACCCCGACAACTTCGAATCCCTGCTCCAGGAGCAAACCCGCCGCCACACTCGAGTCGACCCCACCGCTCATCGCCGCCACAATGCGTTTTCCCGGCGCAATCAACTCCGCATCCTCCCTGCCAGGTCCGGAAGGACATCCAGAACGCTGTCGATTTCCTGCTCCGTGTTGTCCGCGCTGAGCGAGAACCGAATACAACCGGTTGCCTGCCCGAACGAACATCCCATGGCTGAAAGTACGTATGAAGGCTCATTCGCATCGGATTGACATGCAGAGCCCGTCGAAACGGCAATGCCCACCAGGTCGAGATTCATGGCAAGCAACTGACCGTCAACCTCTTCGAAGCTAACGTTCAAAGTGTTCGGCAGTCGAAGTTGCTGACAACCATTGACCTTTACTCCCGGAATCCGCTCTAAAATCCCCTTTTCCAAACGGTCGCGAAGGGACCCGACCACGGAACTCGAATCTTCGAGCCTTGTTGCCGCAAGACTGCAGGCCCGGCCAAAGCCTGCGATGGCGGCCACATTTTCCGTGCCGGCCCGCCTCCGGCGTTCATGATGTCCCCCGTGGATCAGTACCGGCCCTGGGATGCCCGAGCGGACGAAAAGCGCCCCGCAGCCCTTGGGACCATGAAATTTATGAGCTGACAAGCTTAACAGGTCCGCCCCCAGTTCGCCTACGTCAACGGGAATTCTCCCCGCGGCCTGCACGGCGTCCGTGTGGAATAGAATTCCTCTGGACTTTGCCATTGCAGCCGCCTCCCGGACCGGCTGTATGGTGCCTACTTCGTTATTGGCGAGCATAATGGAGATGAGGATAACGTCGTCATCGATGGAATCGGCCAGGGCGCCCAGGTCTATGCGTCCCAGACCGTCCACGGGAAGATATGTGACGGAAAGTCCGTTTTTCTCTAGATAACGGCAGGAATTCAGAACGGCCTGATGCTCTACGGCAGTTGTAATGATCCGGCTTCCAGGTTTTCCAATTGCGCCGAAAATTCCAATCAACGCCTGGTTGTCAGCCTCTGTGCCCCCACCGGTAAAAACGATTTCGTCCGCGGACGCCCCAATGAAATTCGCTACCTGCTCACGTGCCCGATCCATGCCCCGTCTCGCCTCCTGGCCGAACCAGTGGGTGCTTGAGGCATTACCGCAATTATTCCCAAGGTACGGCAGCATTTCGTTCAAGACCTCGGGATCAAGGCGGGTGGTTGCGTTATTATCCAGATAAATGCGCTTCATGAGAATATCCTGGAGAACGGTTAGGAAGGGCGGTTTCCGTCCGCTCGCTATGCACCGCTCATTCACTGCTGACTATCGTAAAGCCATTATTCACGGCGCCGGTCAGATATCCTGAACAACCGGGCGTCACATACATTTATCCTGAGTCCTTGCATGGCTGCACGGTGTTTTCCAGCCGCTCACAATTCATAATTTCTCCTTATAGAATAACCGGATGGGCGAAAATATCATACGGGAACTTTTTGGTGAAGTGTGAGCAGTGAGCTTCGCAGTCAATGGTGCAGCTCAGCGAGTGAGCAGTGCGCGATGAGCGGTTAACGGCTAAGGGCTTCAAATCGATTGCGCCTGTTCGTCAAATCGCATCTTGACCGATACTTTTCTGTGGATTACTCTGTGGATAAGAATCCACAGTCGAGGGGCTTTTATGAAAACCATTCAGATGACGATAGATGAACCGCTCCTGGACGAGGTCGATCATGCCGTCCAGGATCTGGAGACCACTCGTTCGGCATTCATCCGCTCAGCTTTGCAACTTGCACTTCGGCGGCATGCTGTCTCCAAATTGGAGCAGCAGCATTCAGAAGGTTACGCCAAACATCCCATAGCTCCGGGTGAGTTTGATATCTGGGAATCGGAGCAGGAATGGGGGCAACGGTGACTCAAGGAGACGTGTGCTGGTACACTTTCAAAGAGCCGGACAAACGCCGGCCGGTCCTGATTTTGACACGTAATTCCGCCATCCCGGTCCTTACATCACTGACCGTTGCTCCCATCACAACAATAATTCGCACGATTCCGACCGAGGTGAGGCTCAGTCAGGCTGACGGCCTCTTCACGGATTGCGCAGTGAACCTGGATAATATCCAAACCGTTCAGAAGGCAAAAGTGGGGGCTTTCATCACCCGTCTTTCATCGCATCACATGCAGGCTGTCAGGAGAGCTATAGAATTCGCGCTCGGCTTCGACGCCATCGATTGACGAGGGTCTGCGGTCTATACGGAATAAGAAATGGGAATTAATTTGAGGCTTTTTAACGGCTGCTTCCGGCAGAGACTCAGGCCGAAAGGCAGTCGTCCGGAATCGGGACATGGGTCAGAGATGCATAGCCATTGCCATTCATCATCTCTGTCAGGAAACGGCTATGGAGCGCGTGCCCGGCTTTGCAGATCTCGAATCTTCCCAGAACGGGAAGGCCTGTTAAAGCTAAATCGCCTATGAAATCGAGGATCTTGTGGCGCACGCATTCATCAGAATAGCGAAAGCCGTCCGCGTTGAGTAATTCATGGTCGTCGAAGACGACGGCGTTTAGCAACGAGCCTCCCTGGATCAAGCCCATTTTCTGCAAATGGCGGACATCTTTTAGAAAGCCAAATGTTCTGGCCTTGGCTATTTCCCGGCCGAAACTGCCATTTTTCAAAGCCCAGGAATAAGCCTGTTTTCCCACGCACGGGTGCGGATAATCGATTTCGTAGCGGACCTGAAACTGCTCGGACGGAGTTACCGTTATGAACGAATCGCCGGTTGAGACAGTCAAAGGCTTCTTGATCGTCAGGTAATTTCTGGCTTCATCCTGTTCCTGGATGGAGGCTTTTCGAATAAGCTTCACATATGGGGCAGCGCTTCCGTCGAAAATCGGCGCTTCCGGTCCGCTCAGCTCCACCAGCACATTATCCACCCCGCATCCGTAAAGAGCCGCCATAAGATGTTCGACGGTCGAGACGGCTACGCCGGAAGAGCCGATCGTGGTTGCCTGGAATGTATTGACTACATTGTTATAGTGGGCGCAAATGGATGGGCTGTCATATATGTCAGTGCGTACGAATCTGACACCATGACCGGCCGGAGCCGGTTTCAAAACCAGAGCCACTTTCAAGCCGGAATGAAGCCCCACCCCACTGCACCAGACGGATTGACCAATGGTATGCTGTTTGAGATAAGTCACGCCCCTGTAATCCTCCCCGCCGCCCTCCTGAGCATCTTTCATGCCAAACATCTTACGGCCTGTTTGATCCTCAAGTATGCAAGCTGGGAGGTACTTTTACATGTATGTGACAAAAATGACAAGAACTGAATACAAATTTCATGTGTGGGAAAAATCAGACACATAGCCCAATTGATGTGTCATTTTTGCCACAGTCCCTGACCTGTTGAAGGGCCGCCACTCGGCGTTTCGTTGGGAGCGCACCGTGCAAAAACCTAACTGCTTGATTATTTCTTTGGAATATTTGATACTTGCAAGTCAAGGCGCATGCCCGGTACCATTCATGCCGCACAGGGAAAATGAGACTGCTTTATAACATTTTTGATTCACAGGAGTTTTCATGAAAATAAGCCAGTTCCCATCAGAAATGCAATCTTGTGTCATCCCTGAAATCGGCGGCGAATATCTTTACCGTTGTCTGGGGTGCGGCAGCCGTTTCGGGATCGAGGAACTTGTCTACACGTGCCCGAAGTGCGCTTCCGTTCTCCTCATAGAAGACAGGCAGTGGGATCGTCTCAAGGAGGTTCCCGGCGCGAAGTGGCGAAAGATTTTCGATTACAGGAAAATGTTGAATATTCGGGCGCTCAGCGGAATATATCGCTTCCACGAACTGATCGGCTCGATAATACCTCTGGAGGACATCGTCTTCTTGGGCGAAGGGCACACGCCTGTGGTCTCAGCGAACGAAGCCATGAAAGAATGGGCCGGAATGGAGTTCTACTATAAAAATGACGGCCAGAACCCTAGTGCATCCTTCAAAGACCGCGGAATGGCGAGCGCCTTCAGCTACCTCAATTATCTGATGAGCAAGCGGGGCGTTCGAAATGTCCTGGCGATCTGCGCATCTACGGGGGATACTTCTGCATCGGCGGCCCTTTACGCGTCGTATCTGTCCGGGAACGTAAAATCGGCTGTCCTTCTGCCTCAGGGGAAGGTAACTCCCCAGCAGCTCGGCCAACCGCTTGGAAGCGGGGCAAGAGTCATCGAAATCCCAGGCGTATTCGACGACTGCATGAAAGTGGTCGAAAACCTTTCTGAAAACTACTCCGTGGCGCTCATGAACTCCAAAAACGCATGGCGAATTCTGGGACAGGAATCTTACAGCTATGAAATCGCCCAGGCATTCGACTACCACGTGGACGGACTGGCAGTGGTAGTGCCAATCGGAAACGCGGGGAACATAACGGCGGTACTGGCCGGCTTCCTCAAAATGTACGACCTTCGCATAATCGATACCTTGCCCGCCGTGGTCGGGGTACAGTCGGAGCATGCAAACCCGGTCTACCTGTATTACCTCGAACCCGAAGAAGCCGGAAGGAAATTTCACCCGGTGACCGTTCGCCCGAGTGTGGCCCAGGCCGCGATGATCGGAAATCCCGTTTCCATGCCGCGCGTGATAAAGCTGGTCGGCCAATACAGGAAGATCGCCGGCGAGGGGTCGGTACGCATCGTTCAGATATCCGAGCAGGAAATCATGGATTCAATGCTGTTTGCAAACCGCAATGGGCATATAGCCTGTACACAGGGGGGGGAATGCCTTGCCGGCATTCGAAAGGCAGCATCGGAGAACAAGATCGATAGAAGCCGAACGGCCATCCTCGACGCGACCGCACATGCGCTCAAGTTTGCCGTCTTCCAGGATAAATACTTCTCTGACGCGTTCGAGCCTGAATTCGAGGTGGACCCAAAACCGGAGCTGCTAAATGCCCCATTATTGATCGATATACCCGATTCGGTTCCAAGCCCGGCCAGAGGAGGGCTCAGCCCGGAGCAATTCAACGAATTCGTAAAATTTGCTTCTTCGAAGATAGCCTCAATCCTCGAGCTTAAGGTGAAGGGCGACGGATGAGTGAAGGCAAAAGGCAAAGCAATAAATGATTCTTTCAAAGTTTTGCCTTTTCACTTTTTATCCTTGCCCTTCGAATGGATGAACAACAGTGAGCATAATTGCCTATAGAGATATTTTGCCCAGGATTGCCGAAGACGTCTTCATAGCTCGAGGCGCCTGCGTCATAGGAGACGTTGTAATCGGAGAGGGAAGCAGCATCTGGTTTAATACCGTGATTCGCGGCGACGTCAACATCATAAGGATCGGATCGTTCACGAGCGTTCAGGACAACTCCACCCTTCATGCGACCGGGCCCCGGGTTCCACGGTTTCCGCTGCACATCGGTGACTGCGTGACAATAGGCCACAGGGTTACTATTCACGGGTCTACCATCGAAGACGAATGCCTCATCGGAATGGGATCTATCTTAATGGATGGCTGCAAGGTTGGCAAAGGCTCCGTTGTCGCCGCAGGCTCCCTGCTTCCGCCCGGCTTCGAGGCCCCGCCGAGGTCAGTCATAATGGGATCGCCCGCCAGGATAAAAAAGAAGGCCGGAGATGCCGAAAGAGAAATGATTGAGTACGGCTGGGTCCATTACCGGGAGCTTGCCACTGAGTATTTTAAGGCTGATAAGGCGAGACAGGCGAGGCTTCGAAACGGTGAGCGGTGAGCAGAATGGAACCTGCTTCGGATGTGACAACTTATCCGGCACAAGCCGAATCGCCTGCGCCTTCGATGCTCCCCAGATCTACGTACAGCATGAAAAGGGTTCAGGTAGATTGCCACATCCTTGGCGAGATGGTAGATTTAATGAATTTGTTACGTTCAGTGCCACCTGAAACGCTTCCGTATGTCGACAATAGTTCACGGAGTTGCCGGATGAGAATGGCATTGGGAATAATGAAGAAATGGTTATTTGACTTTGGCTGGAATCTGCATGATAGGGGGAGGGCGGCCATCTGCATCTCGTTAGGAGTCGCGACGGCGCTTTTGGTCAGCAAGCTTCTGGATTGGACATGGCAACTTTCTATTTTGTGCGGCTTGATTATGACAATGGGGGGCGATCTAATTCTCCGAGGCCTCGTCTTTTTCAGCGCCGATGGCCCCATGACGCGAGAGCGCGTCTCCCAGGACGAGCCCAACCGGAAGACCTTGATGGTGTCGATCATCTCATTATCGATTATTGCCACAGGGACAGTGGGCCAGGTTCTCACGGCGGTTGGCAAACACCCGCAGGGACAAGCCCGCATCCTGCTGATCCTTAGTGTGGTGGCCGTGCTGCTGTCCTGGGCCGTTTTGCACACAACCTTTGGAGTGCATTATGCACGGTTGTATTATGAAGCCAAAGATATCCATGGTCGCCCTTTTAATGAAGGCATGCGTAGCGGCTTTCACTTTCCAGGAACGGAAACCCCGAACTATATCGATTTTCTTTATGTTTCTTTTACTGTGGCGCTGACTTACTCCATGAGTGATGTTGTTGTGGAAAATCCGCTGATGAGGCGCACCGTTCTCATCCACAGCCTAATCTCATTTTTCTTTTACTCCACAGCATTGGCAGGGCTTCTAAATGCCATTCTCACTTCCTGACTGGATCGAAACCGCGTCAGAAAGCAGGTAATTGGAGACTCGCCTATGGGCATCGGCGTTAGTCGCAGTGGTTCAATCTTTTATGTAAACAAAGTATCTGGAAATGGTTCGGTTACTAGAGTGTAGAAGAGCTGCGGCGATTTGCCGACCATGGAGTCTCTGGCCGCCACAGCTCTTCTCCGCCAGCACCTGCCCGACATAAAAGTCCGGTTCGTAAATGTGGTGGACCTGTTCAAGCTGGTGCCGCACACCGAACACCCACACGGGATGACCGATCGCGAGTTCGAGGCCCTTTTCACTTCAAGCAAGCCGGTGATCTTCAACTTCCACTCTTACCCGTGGCTGATTCACCGATTAACCTACCGCCGGCCCGGCCAACATCACATTCATGTGCGCGGCTACAAAGAGATGGGAAATATCAATACGCCCCTCGAGTTGGCTATCCGCAATCAAACCGACCGATTCAGCCTGGCCATAGACGCCATCGACCGAATACCCCGTTTCTGTGAGACGGGGTCCAGCGTGCGCGAGGCATTGCTCGACCAGCAGATCGCATGTATGAACTATGCCTTCGAGTTCGGCATAGATCGAAAGGACATCACTGACTGGAAGTGGCCCTTCTAATATGAAGCAGGGCTAAGGAGGTATTAGAATGGGTGAACAAGAGCTTGCCGCCACGGTCCACGCTATGATGCAGCCAGGCAGGGGCCTCCTGGCGATGGACGAGAGTAACTCGACCTGCAACAAGCGTTTTGCCGCACTGGGAATCCCGCAGACTTTAGAAGCCCGCCGGGCCTGGCGGGAATTGATCTTAACCACACCCGGCTTGGGGGATTTCATCAGCGGGCCTATCTTGTATGACGAGACCATACGCCAGCCAAAAAATGACGGCACGTCTTTTGTCAAGCTCCTGACTGAAGCCGGAATCGTTCCGGGCATTAAGGTAGACACCGGCGCCAAAGACTTCGCCGGCCATCCAGGAGAGAAAATTACCGAAGGTCTGGATGGCCTGAGGGAGCGGAAGTTTGGGTTCGAGCCGGAACAAATAATGGCTGCAGCGAAAGAGCAGCTTGGGGGCAAGTAGCCGTGGCCTGCTAAGCCAACGGTCACAACTACACTGACGGCACTAACGATGACTTGAGTTGGAACTGTGGCTGGGAAGGAGCGATGAACCATTTAGTCAAAACGATCATTGTTGGAAGGTAACCCTCTGATTCAGTCCTGGCGCGAGCTGCAAAACAGAGCTGTGAAGGAAGCCCAGGGGTTACCTTCCTTTATCTTCAGCTATCGCTAACCCTGAAAAGGAGAAGTAAGATGAGATCTCCTGTGGAAAATGTGGCAAAGACCCTGGGAGTCAAATTTCCAGAAGAATATGTGAGGTTCATGGAAAAATATGGAAAAAAGTTGCCCACCGATCCCATTAGCGGGCAAAGCTGGGTTTTAGGGCTGGGGGACGCTGATTTTGTTGAAGGTACAACGCTTGCATTTCGTTCCAAGTTACCAAACTTCGCACCAGAAAATGTGGTGATCGGGTACTCAGGCCTTAAAAAAATAATGATAGACAAGATCGAGGAAGAAATAGATGATTATGTGATGCTGAACACGCAGGACGGGAAGATTCTGTCTGTCGATTCTCTTGGAGCGACGAAAATAATCGCAGATGGCTTTGAAGATTGGGCGGGTTCAGAGATTCTGGCTGCTGAGCTTAGAGACAAATACACGAGCACTCTAACTGTTGTCCTGTTCGATGATGTACTGAAGGCCGAAGAAGCTCGCACAAATCTGCTGAAATTGCAGCACCAGGGCTACATCGATCTTGAGGATATTGTTGTAGTAGTGAAAGAAGCGGATGGAACCGCGAAGTATCACCAAACTAACGAAATGGCAAAAAAGGGGGCAGCCGTTGGAAGCTTAACGGGGCTAATTGCAGGAGCGCTTGTGTTGCATCCGCTGCTGGGAGCCGTCCTGGTCGGAGCAGCAGGCGCAATCACTGCTTCGTTTGCAGACGCAGGGATAGAAGATGATTTTATCATGAATCTGACTGCAAATTTTAAGCCCGGATCGAGTGCATTGTTTACACTGGTGATCAGATCGCAGCCAGAGAAAGTGCTCCCGACTTTCCAGCTTGGGGGCAAAATCCTGGTGACCTCAATGAATAAAGAGGAAGCGGCCAGACTGCAGGCAGATCTGGATGCGATTCAGGAGAACATATACAAGAACCAGGAATCTAAGCTGGATAGAATTAAATAGCTTGGCGTCCTTTCAGATGGGTTTTAAAAGAACACCGCCTGGCCGAGCACTCCAATCTATGATGTGACATTGTTTACAAGTGCTCAACCAGTCCCCTTGGGAGCGTCAGGGATAGTGGCAAAGGGAACGGAGACGCACGCCGCTCTTTGGGGAACATCAGGAGCGGAACTTAAATGGCTAGACCCGCGACGCGCGGCTCTGCTGGACGTAGCCCGTCATCTTTATCGTGAGCAGGGAACGTTCCCCACTGTGTCGAATATCGCCAAAGCCGCGGGGATCGCGAAAGGAGCTGTCTACCTGTAGTTCCGGAGTAAAGAAGAGATTTTTGTCACGCTTCTCGAAGCCGCCTTCTTGGAGCTTATCGCCCGACTGCTGCCCATTATCGAATTCCTCGATCCTCGCCCGGAATTTGCGCCTGACACTTTTGCGACTCATTACGTGAAACTTCTTACTGAAGTACCCGATGTGGTGCCGCTCTCATCTGTTCTCAACGGCATGTTAAGGAAAACCTGCCAATCGAGTCGTTTTGGCGTCTGGACAGGAATGTCGGCGCTGATCTATCCAAAGCCGGAGCTTTGCTTGAGCAGCGCTTAGGGGGCCTGATGCGAAGCAAGGGAACCGATCTCCTGCTTCATACATGGACTTTGACCATAGGGCTTTGGGTAATGATGGACATTCCGAATGAGATGAAAAAGGTCCTCGATGACCCTGCCCTGGTAACTTTTCGCAACGGATTCCACACGGAAGTGAAGACAGCAGTTGCGCAATTATGGCGGGGGACCTTGATTTGCCGGTGAGCGTCGCTTATCAAAAGTCGTAAAGAAAGTCGGACTGGAAAGGACTGGGTACAATGCGATTCTTATCAGCCGTTAGTTTCGTTTTAACCCTTCTTGTGCTGACCTCCTGTTCGCAGGACAAAAGTTCGGAGCAGCCCGCCGCCAAAGCGATCCCGATCAAAACGGGAAAGGTGCGACACGTGCAAAAGCACGAATCCGTGTCGGTAAGCGGCACGGTGACATCGCCTGACGAGCCGGTCCCGGTTTCATTTCTGGTCTCGGGGAAGGTGATCCAGGTGGTGCCCCGGGAGGGCGATTACATTGAAAAGGGACAACTTCTGGCGGTTATCGACCCGACGGACTATACGCTGTCGCTTCAGGCCGCCTCCGCGCAGGTCGGACAGGCAAAAATCGCTCTGAATCGCAGCAAAGACGAATACGCTCGGATGAAATTCCTGTATGAGTCCAGGAGTCTCGCGGAAAATGATTTTGAAAAATACAAGGCGACCTTTCTGAGCGCCAAACAGCAGACAGATCAGGCAATCGCAAACGAAAAGCTCGCCCGAAAGCGCCTGAGCGATGCGTCCCTCTACGCCCCTGTCAGCGGTTTCATTTCGAAGCGGTCCATCGAACCAGGCCAGACTGCAAGTTCCGGGAGTCCTGTCTTCGAGATCGTAAAGCTCGATCCTGTGGAGATCAACGCGGGCGTGCCTGAGACCGACATTCATCTCGTCAGGGTCGGTCAGACGGCAGCCGTCACGATCCCCGCTTTGCCGACGGAATCTTTCGAGGGAAAAGTACGTGTCGTGAACGTCTCGGCGGACCCCAACACCCGAACGTTTATGACGCGGATTGTAGTGCCGAATCCCACCCATATTCTCCGGGTGGGCATGGTTGCCGAGGCCAGGATTCAGGGAGACCGGGTGATCGACCTGATGACCCTTCCGGCCGAGACCATCCTGCGGGACCCGCAGGGGGCCACGATTGTTTTTGTATATTACCCCGAACAGGGGCGGGTCTATTCGAGGCGGGTCGAAACTGGAGTCGTTTACGGCCGGGAGATCGCGATCAAAAGCGGCCTTTCAGGCGATGAGGCCATCGTTTTTGCAGGACAGGAGAAGCTCCGGGACGGGGCCGTTGTCTCGCTGGAAGGGGAAAGCGCTCAGGTGCAGGACAGGCCGGGAGAAAAAGGGGTGCGGCAATGAACCCGGCAAACGCATCTCTTCGCTACCCGACAGTTGCTTTGATCCTTGCCGCTATGGCCGTCTCTGTCGGACTTTATTCCTTCCTCTACATGCCGCGCACGGAAGACCCCACCATCACGATTCGCACCGGCCTGGTGATCGCCCTTTATCCGGGCGCAACCTCGGAGCAGGTCGAAAAGCAGGTGACGAAGACGCTGGAAAAGCACATTTTCAAATTTCCGGAAATCCGCAAGGATAAAACGTATTCAACCAGCCGCCCCGGTCTGGTCATTATAAACGTGGAACTCGAAGATAATGTGAAAAACTCCGACGTCGTATGGGCCAAGATACGCCACGAGATGAACGAGGTCCGTGAGACCGAGTTGCCCGACGGTGTCCGGGGACCCATCGTAAACTCCGACTTCGGCGACACAGTGGCAATGCTTTTGGCTGTACACGGCAAGCGCTATGGATACCGTGAACTCCGCGACTACCTGGACAGAATCCAAGATGAGCTGCGCACGATTCGCGAGGTGGGCAAGCTGGCCATGTACGGCGAACAAAGCGAGCAAATCTGGATAACCAGCGACCTGGAGCGCATTTCGCAGTATTTCGCGGACCCTCTTAAAGTGATCCAGGCCCTTAAGAACCGCAATATCATCGAGAGTTCCGGCCATTTTGAGGCCGACCGCACGAAGATTCCCCTGCGCACCACCGGCCTTTTCAATACGGAAGAAGAGATCAGGAATGTGCTGGTGGACGTCTCCCGAACGGGGCAGCCCGTCTATATCCGTGACTTTGCCGAGGTGGAACGGCGCTACCAGGACCCCACGTTCGTGGTGCGCTACGACGGCGAGCCATGCCTGATGCTGTCCGTTGAAATGCAGAAGGGGAAAAATATAGTCGAACTCGGAGATCGAATCCAGGACGTCTTTACCCGCCTTGGGACGCTGCTGCCGCAGGATATCCGGATTGACCTCATCGCCAATCAACCTGAGGTCGTCAAGGAACGAATAACGCATCTGAGCCATGAATTCATGATCGCCATCGCATCGGTGGTGCTCGTCACGATAATTCTCCTGCCCATCCGGGTGGCGGTGATCGCGGCCATCGCCATCCCAATAACGCTCTGCACAACTCTCGGGGTGATGAACGCCGTCGGGGTCACTCTGCATCAGGTCTCTATCGCTGCGCTCATTGTCGTCCTCGGGATCGTCGTGGATGACGCCATTGTCATTGCCGATAACTATGTCGATCTTCTCGACCGCAAATTCTCCAGGGAGGAGGCCGCCTGGCGCTGCGTCGCCGAAGTTATTGTTGCGGTCCTTACCGCAACGGCGACAATCATCTTCTCTTTCCTGCCCCTGCTGGTAATTACGGGATCGGCTGGCGAGTTTATCTTTGCACTTCCAATAACCGTCGCCATAGCCCTGAGCGTGTCGTTCATTGTGGCCGTCACGTTAACCCCGATTTTCTGCCGGTTCTTCATCAAAAAAGGGCTCCACGACGAAAGCAGCGAAAAGGTCACTGGAAGCAAGAAAAAATTCAGCATTTTGAACGTGATTCAGTCCGTCTACAATGTGGTCATCGTCTTTTTCATGCGCCATAAGGTTCCGGCCATGGCGATAGGGGTGGGGGCATTCGCGGCCGGGCTCATCTTTTTCAGATTCGTGCCGCAGCAGTTTTTCCCGTCGGCGGAGCGCAATCAGTTCGTGATCGACGTGTGGATGGGCCAGGGGACCCGCATAGAGGCAACCGACGCGGTGATGCGCCGGATAGAAGCGTACATGAAGGGAAGGAAGGAAATTGAGCATTTTGCAGGTTTTGTCGGCCAGAGCGCGCCTAGGTTTTATTACAACGTCGATCCTCAGCAGCCGGATGCCGCATACGGGGAGTTCATCGTAAACACCCGATCAGAAAAGGAAACCCCGGCATTGGTGAAGGACTTCCGGAATTCCCTCGCATCGCTGGCGCCCGAGGCGCTGGTAATAGTTAAGGAACTGCAGCAGGGAAGTTCATTGCAGGCGCCTGTGGAGGTGCGAATCGTGGGTGAAGACATCCGCGAACTGGAACGCCTCGGTTCCCAGGTGGAAGAACTGCTCGCGCAGGTCCCCTTTTCGGTTTTCGTCCATCGTGACTATTTTAATGAATCCTGCATGGTCGACGTAAACGTAAACGAGGAACTGGCAAACAGACTCGGCATAACTAATTCTCTGGTTTCGAATGTTGTGGCCGGGGCATTTGACGGTGCTCCGGTGAGCACGTTCTGGGAAGGCGACCGGTCCGTGACCATCCTGCTCCGCCTCACAATGACCGCCCGCTCCTCTTTCGGCAATGTGCGCGATGCCTATGTAGACTCCCAGGTGACCAAGGCCAGGGTGCCGCTTCGCGCTATCTCCACGCTGGAGCCGGAATGGCAGCCAAGCAGGATCGTGCGGCGCAACGGCGTGAAGACTCTGACTGTTCGAAGTTTCATCCAGGGCGGCCATTATGCATCACAACTCCTTAATGCGGTTCAACAACAGATTGAGAAGCTGCCGCTCCCGCCGGGATACAGGATTGATTACGGAGGGGATAAATTCAACACCGACGAGACCTTCCCCGAGATGATGACAGCGCTCGGCATCAGCTTGGTCGCTATTTTCCTCATACTGCTTATACAGTTCAGGAATATTTCGGATACGCTCATCGTCATGTCATCGATCCCTCTCGCACTGCCGGGCGCCGTCCTGGGGCTTATAGTTACGCACAACCCGTTCGGGTTTACGGCCTTCATGGGACTGATCAGCCTGTGCGGGATCGTGGTGCGAAACGCGATCATTCTCGTCGACTACATTAATGAGAAAATGCGCGAGGGGCACTCGCTTGAGCAGGCCGCAGAGGAGGCGGGCGAGCGCCGCCTTCGGCCTATCTTTCTGACGACGATGGCCGCCGCCGTGGGAGTACTGCCGATGATTCTTTCGGGATCGAGTTTGTGGAGTCCGCTGGCAAGCGTAATCGCAGTTGGACTGATTTGTTCCATGTTCATGACTCTGCTTGTGGTCCCCGTGCTGTTCGTAGTAGTCAAGTCGCGCACGTCCAAGCCTCCTTCCGGCGCTGTGGCGGCAGCGCTCATCGCGGCGCTGATTCTTGCGGCAAGCCCTGCATTTGCGGAAACGAAGCGCCTCACCCTGCCCGAGGCGGTCGACCTCGCCCTCAAGGGCAACTCCGCGCTCAAAATTGCCCGCTTCAAAGTGGACGAGAAAGGACAGAAAGTGGTTTCAACAGGCGCCGACAATTTTCCACGCCTGTCCAACTACTCCTCGTTTCTTGGGGTTTCCGACCCAAATTTGTTGACCGTCCCTATCCCTGGCATTGGCGCACTTCCGCTCGAGACGACCTCCATAAAACAGGGTTCTTCAACGTATTTTCTTAGCAGTACCGTTCTAAGCCAACCTTTGACGCAGCTTTTCAAGATTCGCGAAGCAACCGGAATTGCACGGTCCGACAAAAGAGTGGCGGAGGCTGAGTGTAAGAAGGCCGAAAACGATGTCATCCTTGCCGTGCACCAACTCTATTACGGCCTTCTTACGGCCAGTAAACAAAAGGAGGCGGCGGAGGCAGGACTGTCGGCGGCCCAGGAAAGCCTGCGCGAGGCCGAGAAAGCGGTCATCGCCAGGACCCTGCTCGCAGTGAGCATAACTGAGGCCCGCACGGCCGTCCTGCAAAACAAGCAATCTCTTCTAGCGGCCAACATCCAGATCTCGGACCTTAATTCGGAACTGAACAACCTGCTGGGGCTTCCGCTCAATACTGAGCTGGAGCTATCTGACCCCGGTCCTTCCG
>Ga0326728_10009588_pt1 | contig 23210 bp, 24 predicted proteins | sample MB3enrmetagenome_FD_207602 | JGI IMG/M metagenome (GOLD analysis project Ga0326728, IMG submission 207602) | Lab enriched peat soil microbial communities from McLean, Ithaca, NY, United States - MB31MN | ecosystem: Environmental > Terrestrial > Soil > Wetlands > Peat | place: USA: New York... | reverse complement strand
CCTCTGGAGAGCTGAGCTGCGCTCCCCGCAAATCTATCGACTGCTGCAAAAACGTAGGGGCCTAATGGCCATTTTCCGGCCATATTTGACGATGACGAGCCAAATTCACGCCGGATTTAGGTTATAGCGCCTTGAGGAAGGCCAGGAGTTGGTCATCAGGCCGATAACGGCCAGGCTTTCCATTGGGCGGAATGGTTTTCGCCAAGGCTTCCTCCTTCAGCGCCAAGTTGGCATCGAGATAAATTTGCGTTGTCTCGACCGACTCATGCCCCAACCAAAGGGCGATAAGCGCTCGATCCACACCGGCTTGCAGCAACTCCATGGCCATCGTGTGACGGAGAACGTGTGGTGTGACCCCCTTCTGTCGCAGAGATGGGCACACCCCACGAGCAACGGCTGTGTGCTTAGCGAGAATGTACTGAACGCCATCCGCACTTAGACGACTGCCTCGAGCGTTCGGAAACATAAACTCCGTGCCAGCCCTAGCTGGCTCCCGCAGCCATGCCTGCAAGACTGCGATTGTCTGCTTTGCGAGTGGCGTACAGCGTTCCTTGCGTCCCTTGCCTATGACCCGGACATGAGCTCCAATTCCCAAGCTCACGTCCGACCATCGCAATGCTGTCAGCTCGGACAGTCGCAACCCCGTCTGGAGTGCGACCAAGAGTAACGCGTGATCGCGCCGTCCAAACCAACTGCTCTGGTCAGGCGCGGCAAGCAGCGCTTCGGCTTCTGGCCGCGTAAGGAAATGAACAATCGCCCGAGTATAGCGCTTGTCGGGAATGGCTAGAACACGCTGGATCTGAGCAGATTGGGCTGGAGCCTCAAAGGAGATGTAGCGAAAGAAAGAACGAATTGCTGTCAGCCGCAGGTTTCGGCTACGGGCAGTAATGCCACGACTCTTCTCCAAGTCATCCAGGAATGTCGTGATCAATGGCGCGTCGATTTCTTCGAGAGCCAGGGCTGAAGGCGGCTTTTGTAATCGCCTTTGAATGAACTTCAGGAGCAGGCGGAAGGTGTCGCGATAGGAACTGATCGTGTGAGGGCTGACCTGACGCTGCTCGATCAGTCGCCGGGTGAAAAAGCTTTGAAGCAAAAAGGCAAAGTTCGGAGTGGGTTTCATGGCTCCTCCTCCCAACGCCGCTCAAGGCGTTTGACTGCCAGCCCCATCAGTTCTGGGTACGCGCTGAGATACCAATAAGTGTTGGCGATGCAAACATGGCCCAGAAATGTAGACAATAGCGGCAGACGCGGCTCTATCTCTAAGCCCGAGCGGTACCAGAGCAACAGGGTGTGAACCGCGAAGCGATGACGAAAATCGTGAAGCCGCGGGCCACGGCTTGCCGATGGACCGCGCAATCCGAGTTGCACCGATAAGCCATTGAAGATTCTGTAGATCTCGCACTGCAATACTGGAGTACCACGCCCAGATATGAAGAAATGGGCAGCGGGGCGTCCGGCTAAATAGTCATCGCGTCGCTTTTTGTAATCGCTCAGCACCTTTTGTGTGGTTGGGTGGAGTGGCACCAGGCGGGACTTACCGAACTTGGTTCCCCGAATGGTCAAAACGCCGTCGATCAAATCCACGTCCTCGCACTTCAACCTTATTGCCTCGCCACTGCGGAGGCCCGCGACGGCCAGAAGTCCAAGGAGGCAGTAATGCGTCTGGGCGTTGAAATCATTCCTGAACCTCAGGTTTATCACCCCTTCAAGCAGTCGTTGGATTTCATCCTCCGTGTAAATGTAAGGCCGGGCTCGGTGTCGGAGACGCGGAAGCAGTGTAGAAGGTGGAATTTCGGTTCGTGAGTCGGCTGCACTTCGATATTTCGCAAAGCCACGCACCATCCTCAGCCGTTGCCACTGCCATCCTGAAATCGATACTGTCTGCTGTGCCCATTCCAGTCCCAGTCGAGTGGTAATGTAGGGGGCATTCTGTTGCTCCAAGAATGTGACGAATTTCAAAAGGCACTTCCCGTCCTTCTGGAGCTTGAATCCCAGGTCGCGTCTCATGCCCAGATAGTCTTGAAGTGCCACGCGTAAACTATTCATGGGCACCTCCCGGCCAAGGGAGGGCCAAAGGCCGTAGAGCAGTGAGGTCCACCTTGGCATAGATGGCAGTGGTTCGAGGACTTCTGTGACGCAACAATTCCCCAATCTCCGCCAGTGAAGCACCGTGGTCCAGCATCTGAATGGCAAGCGTGTGCCGAAACTGATGTGCTCCCTTATGAGGTGATTGGATCCCAGCCCGAGCGAGAGCATGCTTAACGATCAAACTCACTGCCCGGTGGTCGCTGAAACCAACAGCCGGGGCAGGACCACGCAAGAACACGAGTCGGCTAGAAGCACGCGGTCGTCCGTCCCGCAGATAGGCGGCGATCGCTTCGCCCACATCAGAAGGCAGTGGCAATTCAGACCAGCGGTTGGGTTTGCCGCGTACTCTGACTCGACCCGCTTCCCAATCTATATCGTCCAAGGTTAATGAGGCGATCTCGCCGGCTCTGAGCCCAAGGCGGGCGAGCAGTAATAGAATCGCGTAATCTCGCCGGCCCATCGCCGTCTTCCGATTGCAGTAGCTCAAGACGAGCTCCACTTGTTTCAGAGGGAGGGCCCTCGGAATCGAGGACATTGACCAATTGGAGACGGCGGGAACAGCGGCTGATAAGTCCGTGGTGATCTCACCCAGGTACCGCATATACACCAGGAATGCCCTCAACGCGGTCGTCATCATCTTCGCCCGTTTTGGCTGAAGGGCGGCCTGCTTCCGAACGAAGTTGACTACATCGTCTGGGCGAAGCTGTGAGAGAACAAGCCGTCCATCGCCGAAACGGCGGACCAGAAAGCGCCTGGTGAAACCTCGGTAATACTCTATCGTTTGGGGAGCCAGTCCACGTTCTCGCTGCAAGTACAAAGCAAACTTGTCTTCTAACTGCTTCGCTGGAGTGTCTACAATTGGTGCCAGCGTCTCTCTGACTATGCCGTTCTGTCGAAGCCAAGCCAGAAGGCGGTTCAGGTTAGTGACATCGCCGTGCTTTACTTCCCTGTGGTGTTCCAAGTAGCGCACCATATGTTCCGGTGTAATCTCCTGCAAGGCTATTCTGCGGTGCTTGAGCCATCTACTGAACTGAGCAATTCGTCGGAGCAGTACGCGCCCAGCGATCCTCGTATAGTTGAGATCGCAGAGCTGCTGCGCAAACAGATCGATATATTCCTTCAATGGACCTGAGCGCATTCGACGCAAGGATTTGGGTTCGGTGAAGAATCGTTCCATAAGACACCTCCTTTCACCAGAAGGTGTCACGAAACAAATCAAAAGACTATGCCGAGTTCTGAAAGACGCTCACTCGAAGAGTACAAGCTGGCGGGCAGAACGAATCGGCGGGAAGGTGGGAATGGAACAGCGGGTTGGATCCTTACTCGGCATAGTCCTCGACCCGGCATAGTGGAAACTATTCCGTTCTCGGAATAGCTTCCAAACGGCGTCGGCTGATTCTCCGATCCCTTTCTCCGTTACCAGTTCGCGCGCCATTGCCATCAGGATGTCGTCGCCTTCGTCGATCGCCTGAAGACCGTCGCTCGCAAACTTTCCTTCCATGGCCAGCGAAACCAACAGTTTCTTCCCCATCAAGCGCAAGCACGCTTCCTGCATGGTGCCAGCGTAGTAGAAGAATTTGACGTTGACGTTCAAGCGCTGTCCGATCCTCCACGACCGCCGGCTGGCTTGTCGCAGGGTGTAAATGGAATACCCGGTTTCGTAAAAGAAAATGTCGGGAAAGGACCAAAGGTCGAGTCCCGTCTGAACCAGACGCGGGTGCGCAATCACCACCTGGACGCCTGCGCGCAGTTGACGGTCGTACCAGGACTCCCGGAGCTCCGGGGCAACTTCCGTGGTCAGTACAGCGACGCGGATGCCTTCTTTTGTGAGGATGCTCTCTAGCCGACGCGTCACATCTCGTTTCTGGGTATAGACCGCATAGATCTGCACCTTTCTCCCGCGCTCAAGCGAAGCTTTTACTTCCTCCACGAGGCGCCGCTCCTTGGCGTAGACCAGGCTCTGATCCAGATCGCGAGTCGCTGCGATCAGGAATGGTTCGCGACGCTGGGTTTCAGGGTTGAATTCCCGCCCGATCAAATCCCCGAAGCCGAAGGGCCGGTCAGGGTAAGCGAGGAGAGCATTTAACGCCACGCTGATCACTGACTGGTTGCCTCGATGCTCGCGGAGTGCCTTCTTGATGTCCTCTTCCAGATCCTCGTACGCTTTCTTCAACGGCTGATCCATCTCGATGCTGACCACTTCCTCTCGGTAAGGAGGGAGAGCGTCGGAGATGTCTTCCAGCGACACGAAGGCGCCAAGACTCATCAGGAAGCGGCCAAACAGCAGCGGTGATGCTCCCGGGCGGTGACGAAAGCGGGTTGTGACGCGAGCCTCCGAACAGGCATTATCAGCCGGCTCGATTACTGTGATCTTCTCCAGCAGGCCGTAAGCTTCGGTGAAGGCCCAAACGCCAGCTTCCCCATGCTCGAAGCCCTCCTCCAGCATCCTCGAAGGTTCGAGACGAAAAAGGATATTGAACAAGTCCAAGGCGTAGCCACCCAGCAGAGTGCCGGTGAGCACTGCGATGTGGCGGGCACAGGAGGCGAGCGTCCCAAGGGCGTTGCCCTGTGCCGTGTCTCCTCCCTTCAACTCGTGCACCTCATCGGCAATGGCATAGTCAAAAAAGTTGTCCATGTACCGACCGATGAAGTCGACAGGTGCAAAGCGCCGGATCTTCTTGCCATCTGCCTGCCAAAGCGCACTGTAGAGCTGCCGGCGGGCATGATTTGTTTCTTCTACCTGGCCCAGCGTTTCACTGAGCTTCACCTTCTTGAAGTCCATCGCCAGGAGGCGTTCGCCCTCTGTACCGAGGTAGACCGGAGACCCACTGTCAGGATTGATGACGCTCCCCTGATAACGGCCGCAGCCGGCAACCCGGTAGGCGTGCCTCCAGAAGTACCCGAGTTTGGCGCGGTCTCGACCGACCACGAAGATTGCAGGTGAAGGACAAATCGAACCCCAGCGCTTTCGGGCCGAGGGTGCTGTCTTGCGCAAGCGCAATTCGCTCAGGCTGGCCTTCAATCCCTCGCGCACGATGCGTCCGTTTCGTAACTTCACTTCGTTCACGCCATGATGGGCATTGGAGCGGGTTGGCGTTCGCAGACCATCGATGATGAACACGCGGACCCGGGGCAACGTGAGGATCGTTTCTCGACACCACTTTTCCACCAGTTGTGGCGGGACCATCGCGAGCGCCGTAAACGGTCGGGCCTCGGCGTGAGTATGTACCGCACCTAGCGAAATCAATGTCTTGCCCGTGCCACACTCGGCGATCACTGCGCCTGCGCGGGCCTGCTGCCAACGCCGGACCAGGCCCATAATGGCAAGCGTTTGGGCCGGGTAGGGCTTCCGAAGGAGCTTGCCAATGATTGGTGACGGTGGGTCGTCGATGGAATGCAACGGCGGGTGCGACTGAAGGATCCTCTCACCCAGTTCCGACGAGCACATCCTGAGGTAATTACTGATCGAGTCCGGTATGGGCACAGTCTTCTCCTCTCGCTTTGAGTGCAACGAGTAAATGCGGTTCGCGTGGCGCTGGACCCACGCCAATAGGTGGGTGATTGTTTGGTGGATCACACGTGAGCGGTCGAAGCGCGGGTAGCTGCTGCTTCGAGCATGGCGAGTGGTATCTCTGCTGTCTGGATATGATAGCTGGCATGTCTCGGGATGGCCGTGAATGCGATCGAATCTTGACGAACGATTATTTGCCCGCACTCGACGGCTGCGATCTGGCACGAGGGCACCAAGAAGCTTTCAGGAACCATAAGCACCTCGTTCTTTTCGACCCCAAGCTCATCCAACACATTCGCAACCTCGACGGCTGGTTCGACCTCTTCTTTAGTGCTAGCGAGACTTACCCAAGGGGAAAAGTATTCCACATCGTGAGCCCAGTAATACGATTCGTCGACGTCGGGGTCGAGGCTCTTCTGTTCTCTGAGCACGACCATCCTTCGCAGGGCCAGAGCAGCCAGTTCCGGGCTCAGGTCCACGAGCGCGAGTTCGCATCCCCCATCGCAATGTTCGTTGTTGCTTGAGACCTTCAAAACAAGCGTCATTATGCCGTCACCTCCTCCTCCGCCAGGATGGCGGGACCCTCTTCGGCCGTCTCCTGACGGTTGCCGTCGTCCACGTTGGTCTCACTCACTCGAAAAAAACTGGACGACAGACTCCAGCGAACCGGTCCGTTGCCCTCGGGAAACTGCATGCGCTTCTGCCGCAGTGCCCTTCCGATCCACTTCAGGAACATCTTCTTCGTGCCGCTCACGAGCACTGGCGAGCATCCCAGCCCGAGTAGCGGTCTGATCGTCCCGTGCCGCCTGAGTTCTTCACTAAACCACTCAGCCCACTCTGGCACCACGGGTAATCCGAACCGCTGGGATGTGCGATAAAGCACGAACGTCGGGTCGTTGTCACATAGAACGGTCCGTCTGCCTTCTGGGTCCATTCCCGGCCGTGTCTTGGCCAGCTCTGCCGAGATCGCCACCAGATGGCGGATGGGTCTGCGACCGCCAACATTGATGGTTCCGCGAAAGCACTGCGCGCCTTCACCCAAGGTGATCACGAGCGGTTCAGATCCTGGAGCCTCTACAGTGAAGTGGTTTTGCTCGACGACGGCTGCCCATACGGCGCCAACATCGGAATCCCCACCCAAGACCGAGATCAGGTGGCCCTTACAGGTCCCCTCGTTGTTCACCTCCCCAACGAACCGATCCACTCGAAGCCGGATTCGCGTCGTGGTGTCCTTCGTTCGCTTCGTGTATTCCAAAACGCCGAAGCGCTCATGGGCATTCTTCATGATGGCTTTTTCCTTTTGGATTGGTGGGATTTGACTGCGGCGGGGGAAAACAAGTTGGGGTGATGGGAGGATTACTTCAGAACAGTGACTTCGCCCGTGCTGTAAACGACGGTCAACTCGTTGGAGAATCTTTCCCGTTCTCTCAATGTGATTACGCCATCCTCTTCTTCCTCTGTCTTGTCCACTATCTTGACTGCCTGCCAGAATGATATATGACGTGACTCATTATTGCCAAATATACCATTAAGAAGCCCTGAACAGGCTAGGAGACCGACATGACCGGCATGCAGGGGTGTGAGGGGGCGGCCGGTTGCCGACACGGGCTCAGCGAAGAGGATGCGTCCCGCCTGTCTGTAGGCCGCTGACGCCGGAAGCAGATCCTCAACTTCGTCGAGCGGGAGTCCACGGTAAACCACTTGTGCTGGTCCGCTCACGGGAACGTCGTAGCGCGCTTCGGACTCTAAAGATAGGAGAGAGATTTGGGAGGGGTTCCTTGCCAGGCTGGCATAGTAAAGCCGCGCCCGGGTGATATCGCTGTCGGCGAGATGCTCTCGCTCGCGTCTGGTACGTCGCACTCCGAAGACGACCACCTGCTTATAACGCACACACTCCGGCGCCTCAAGGCGGAAGACCCGGACATCGCGGAAGTGGGTGGCGAGAATCTGACTACACTCGGCCAGTCTCTCCCCTGGAATGACGAAGAGCAGAACACCGCCAGGCTTCAGCCAACGATACGTGTGGCTCAGAAACGTCTGCTCGGTGCGACGACTGTCAGTTGGTCCGAGGGCCCAATCGTAAGGTGGATTCAAATACAGGAGCCCAAAGCACTCTGCGGCGCAATGAACTTCCAGCGTGTTGCCTTGGACTATGTTCGGAATCCGCTGCCTGGCTTGCTCGGCACGGTAGGCGTCGAGCTCGATCCCGTAGCGAAGCACGTCGGCGGCACTGGTGATCGTCTCAAAGGCCACCCCATCGCCAACGCAAGGATCGATCGCTGAAGCCGGCTGTGCCGGAAACATGATGAATCTGCGGATGCGCTGGGCTTCGGACAATGGTAGAGGGTAGAAACCAAGTCGACTCTTACCCCGGAAGCGCAAAGCGGGGCTCCTTTCTGGTGGCCGTTCAAACAACTACGTCAGATTTTCGCCGTTTACCGTCAACCGACCGCATCGGTTCGACTCGCCAGTAGGCGTTATACAACAGCAATCCGGAACTTAGCCTCTTAGAGTTCTGCCCCTGTATGTGGATGAACTTATAGCCGAAGAGCATCGATCAAAGCAGAAAGCGCAGCCGGTTGCTGTCGGCGGCTCGGATAATAAAGGAAGAAACCAGGAAACGGTTGACACCAATCCTCCAGCACGCGGATGAGCTCCCCGCTGGCGAGTTGCGGTGCTACACGCTCGTCTGACACGAAGGCGAGGCCGATGCCGTCAATTGCAGCGCGTATCAGGGTCTCCACATCATCAACGATGAGTGGGCCATTTACGGCGACAGACAAGGATTTCTTGCCTTTTTCGAATTCCCAACGGTAAACGCCGGCGCTGCCATGCCGGAAGTTGATGCAGCGATGCTGAAGAAGATCGTGCGGCGTTTTCGGCTTGGGGTGCGACTTGAAATATGACGGCGTGCCCACGATGGCCGCCCGATGGTCTTTGGACACGCGGACCGCGACCATGTCCTTTTGAATGTACTCGCCGAAGTGAATTCCCGCATCGAAGCCACCCGCCACAATATCGAGCCGGCTGTCGTCAGCCGTAATATCGAGAACGACGTCCGGATAATCGCGAATGAAGTTTGCGAGTTTTGGTCCGAGTACCGTAGTTCCGGCAAGCCGCGGGACGAGCAGGCGGACGCGCCCGGCTGGCTTGTCGCGCAAACCGCGGAGTTGGTCTACGGCATCCCGCACCTCCGTGAGCGCCGGGCGCAACCGCGCCAGTAGCTGCTCTCCGGCATCCGTGGGGGCAACGCTCCGTGTCGTCCGCGAAAGCAGACGCACCCCCAGGTCTTCCTCCAGGCTTCTAATAGCATGACTCATCGCAGAAGGCGAGACGCCCAGCCGTTTGGCGGCCTTGGTAAAACTGTGCTCCTCTGCTATGGCGAGGAAGGCAGCAAGAACGTTGAGATCGTTCCGTAGCATTTGTGAATGACGCTCACAAGCCTTTGTTCTTTATACATACTACTCAAAAACCTCATGCGGGCATAGATTGGAATTGAGGAACGGAGAGAACGGTTGGGCAGAAGTTGCGAGGAAGGAGGCACAATGCAAAAACGCAGACTTGGAAAAAGCAATTTGGAAGTTTCGGCCATTGGACTCGGGTGCATGAGCATGAGTTTCGGCTACGGTCCGGCCGGAGACAAGCAGGAGATGATCTCAGTGATCCGGGGAGCGGCGGAACGCGGTGTCACCTTCTTTGACACAGCTCAGGTGTACGGTCCGTTCGCGAACGAAGAACTCGTGGGCGAAGCTCTGGCCCCGTTCCGTGGACAAGTGGTCATTGCGACAAAATTCGGATGGAAGTTCGACGAAGTTGATGGCAAGCCCCGCAATGCGGGCGTCAGCAGCCAGCCGGACTACATCAAACGAGGCGTCGAAGGTTCACTCAAGAGGCTGCGGGTGGACGCGATTGATCTTTTTTATCAGCACCGCGTTGACCCCGAAGTCCCCATCGAAGAGGTAGCCGGAGCCGTCAAGGAGCTGATTCAGCAGGGCAAGGTCAGGCACTTCGGCATGTCGGAAGCAGCCGCACAAACCATTCGCCGGGCGCACGTTGTTCAACCGGTCACGGCGGTTCAAAGCGAGTATTCTCTCTGGTGGAAACGCCCGGAGGAAGAAGTACTGCCAACTCTTGAGGAACTCGGGATCGGCTTCGTGCCATACAGCCCACTCGGCAAAGGCTTTCTGACGGGGAAAATCAACCAGGAAACCAGCTTTAGCAGGGACGATTTGCGGAGTCGCATCCCACGTTTTACGCCCGACGCCAGAAAAGTGAATCAGGCCCTGGTTGATTTGCTTGGCGGCATAGCCAAACGAAAGAAGGCGACACCGGCTCAGATCGCGCTCGCCTGGCTGCTCGCGCAGAAGCCCTGGATCGTTCCCATCCCCGGTACTACGAAGCTGGCGCGCGTCGAAGAAAACATCGGAGCCGACAACATCCAACTCACACTGGATGATCTCCGCGAGATCGGCCGGGCCGCCTCAGACATTACGATAGAAGGCGCTAGGTACCCCGAAGAACTGGAGAAAATGACGTATCTCTGAATTTGTGTGAAATAGGAGGTCGACGATGCAGGGAGCTGTTTTGTATGGTCCGCGCGATGTGCGCTTCGAGGCGCGCGAGGTCCCGACAATCCTTAAACCGACGGACGCCGTCATTAGAATCTCAGCCGCGTGCGTGTGCGGGTCTGACTTGTGGCCCTATCGCGGGATCCAAGCAATTACCCAGCCGACTCCGATGGGGCACGAGTATTGCGGCACCGTCGAAGAGATCGGAAGCGCGGTTAAATCAGTCAAGCCCGGCCAGTTCGTTATCGGTTCGTTTTTCGCGTCCGACAACACCTGCCCCACCTGCCAGATCGGATACCAGTCGTCCTGCCAGCACCGGGAGCTGGTCGGCGGCGCGCAGGCGCCGTTGTTGCGCGTGCCACTGGCGGATGGGACTGTGGTGCCGACGCCAGGTGTACCGGCGGACCACCTCGTGCCGAGTTTGCTGACTACCTCCGACGTGCTAGGCACGGGCTGGTTCGCCGCTGATGCCGCCAACGTGAAGCCGGGCTCAACGGTCGCGATTGTCGGCGACGGGGCGGTCGGGTTGCTCGGTGTGCTTTCCGCCAAGCAGATGGGGGCCGAGCGGATCATTGCGATGAGCAGGCACGAGTCGCGACAGAAGCTCGCCCGCGAGTTCGGCGCCACCGACATCGTGACCGAGCGCGGAGAAGAGGGGGTGGCTCGCATCAAGGAACTGACTCACGGAATCGGCGCCGACTCGGTGCTGGAATGCGTCGGCACGCAGGAGTCAATGATGCAGGCGATTCAGTCCGCTCGGCCTGGCGGATTCGTGTCCTACGTCGGCGTTCCCCATGGCGTTGAACTCGACGGCGAACAGTTGTTTTTCTCCCACGTCCATCTGCACGGCGGGCCTGCGCCCGTTCGCCGGTACTTGCCCGAACTCATCAAGCTGGTGTTGGACGGCGACATCAACCCCGGCAAGGTTTTCGATCTGACTCTGCCTCTCGATCAAGTGGCAGAAGGTTACCGCGCGATGGACGAGCGGCGTGCGATCAAGACGCTGCTGTACCCAAACGGAAACAAGTAAGGAGAATCCACGATGAGCACATGGTCGGAAAACGAACTCCAAAAGATCGCCGAAACCGACGATCTGCACATCTCACCATTTCGCACAGACGGAAAGACATACGGAACTGCGACGTGGATTTGGTCCGTTGTAGTGGATGACTCGCTGTACGTGCGTGCGTACAACGGTCAAGACTCTCGCTGGTATCAGGCAGCGTTGCGACAGAAAGCCGGCCGCATCAGTGCTGCCGGCATTACGAAAGAAGTCTCATTTGACCCGGTGAATGGCGAAATCAACGACCAGATCGATGACGCTTACCGAACGAAATACAAAGGCAGCCCATATCTGAAGCCCATGATCGGGGAAACTGCCCGATCAGCCACAGTAAAAGTCATCCCACGCAAGGCAACCGCCTGACCGGTAGCAATTAGACGGAGGTGAAAGGAAAATGCCGCATGTAGTCGTGAAATTGTGGCCAGGCAAGTCGGAAAACCAGAAGACCCGTCTCGCTGAAGCTATCTCCAGGGATGTCATGAGCATTTTGCATTACGGGGACGAGTCCGTCTCCGTCGCCATGGAAGAAGTGAGGCCAGAGGAGTGGGTGGAAAAAGTATATAAGCCGGAGATCAAGAACAATTCCGATAAGCTCTACAAGAAGCCAGGCTATGACGAGAAAGACCTGTGAGGCCTAAAAGGCGACTCAAAGCGGTGATCGCGTGTACGCTTCCTCATTGCCTTAGTGTAGCTGTGCGGCACCAGAGAGGTGAACCAATCCAATGCAGACACTCGACGACGTTAGGACGGTTGCTCCCGCACTAGAGAAGTACGCGCAAGGAGCGGTGGCCGAACTATGGAAACGGCCTGGGCTCTCGCCCCGCGATCGCAGTATCGTGACGATCTCGGCCCTGATCGCACGTAACCAGACCATAGAGATGCCCTATTACATGAATCTGGCGCTCGACAACGGCGTCAAGTCACGGGAGATTTCGGAAATCCTTACCCATCTCGCGTTTTACTCCGGTTGGGCGAATGCAATCTCAGCAGTAGCCGTTGCGAAGGATGTTTTTGCGCAACGCAACATCGGCACGGATCAATTGCCTCCTGCATCCCCTGCGCTTCTTCCACTGGACAAGGACGCCGAAGCAAAACGCGCAACCGGAGTTCAACAGAACTTCGGAAACGTCGCACCCGGAATCGTGCAGTACACAACGGATGTTCTGTTCCGGGACTTATGGCTACGCCCCGATCTGGCAACACGTGACCGGAGGCTGGTAACCGTCAGCGCATTGATTGCTTCCGGCCAGGTTGCCCAGATTACTTATCACCTCAGCAAGGCAATGGATAACGGACTGACGAAGGAGCAAGCTGGCGAGGTCGTCACGCACTTAGCCTTCTATGCTGGATGGCCGAATGCCTTTTCCGCCTTGCCCGTCGTCAAGGATGTGTTTGAGAAACGTGCCAAATAGTCGCCGGCGTGCCGTACGGGTGTGCGAAGAATCGTTGCCGTTAACCACAAGCAAGACACCCGAGTCGTCGCCACTCTGACACTGTCCGCGCGGTCAGTTGACGGTTACATCGGCTAGGCGTAGAAGTCCCACTAGAGAGCGCCCGAGCGCAGAATACCCACGCGATCTTTTTGATTAACTTTGGCGTATCCGCGAATAGAGCCTGCTGACGTGTCGGGCCTGTTTCCAGTACTGCGGATCAATCCTGAGCGCGTGGGCCCCTCCTGTCCCCAAATTGATGAAGCCGCCATGATGGGAGATTGCGCCATAGCGAAACAGCCGGGCCAGCAAGGCCAGCGCATGCTGGGCGAGGATCGAGTTGACGAAGGGTTCTTGTCGCTCCAGGGCCTCGACTGCACTGCAACTTGGTTCGCCGTCGTTATCCAGAGTCTGATCGCAAATCTCAGGGTAAAGCTCGGCTGCGGAACGCAGTCGTAACTTTGCTCTGCGGTTCCGCTCGTTAAGCGGTTCACCCAAGATGAACTGGCCGCTATCGGCGTTGTTCCCCAAGTCGAGCCAGTACGAAACGGTGCTCCAGTTGCTGACGGCATCGCGAATTGTAGCCCGTGCCGCCCGCGTATCGACGCAACCCACCACAATGTGGGCGCGAAGGTCATCACCGGAATAACCTCGCGAGATGTGGGTTCCAGGCGCTAGATGAGCCGGTACTGCCTCCCACCTCAGGCCCCAAAACATGTTTATTCGGTTGACCAAAACGACGGCTTTATTCAGGCCGACCTCTGACCGCAAAAGGCTGGCGGACGCAGTTGGTGGGTGAGATCGTATCGCCGTCCAAGACCGTGACGTGGAGTCCTCCGGGGTGGCCGCGGGCCACAAGCGATTGATGCAAGTACGGCAGGCCTGCCACAACCGCGCTGCCCGTTCCGCCACAACCTACTACCAGCACACGTACCTGCCGTTCGAGCAACTCCGAGTGGATGCGGTGAGTCTCCATGGCCAACTCCTCAGTGCTCGCTTCCGCGCGCGGCGAATTCTTGTAGTGTCTCGCCGGCATCGGTCAGGTACTGAACGGGAAACCTCTTCCTGCCAACAAGTTTCCTCCACAACCCGATGAAGCCTCCGGGGTGGCTGGTGAGTCGCACCGCTCCGGCTGCATGTGTGAATTCGGATTGAAAGTATGCGCCTTCCCAACCAGGTATCGAGATGATGTCGGAAGATTCGGGTACGCGCATGCTACCAGCACAGACCAGGCCCCGACTATCCGTATTCCAATAGGGAGCGGTCTTGAGGGGCGTCTCTGGTCCCGGCCGTGAGGCCGTTGCCATCGCTCGCACAAAGAGGTCCTTGCCAAAGACTTTGAAGACGAGTGCCGGATGCGGGAAGACAAGACCGTTGATCTTTCGTGCTTCCTTGTCAGTTCCGCCGAAAAACATGACTCTGCGTTGCGGCCGCGACCACCATACCAGCAGGTCGGGAGTGCGTGCCAGAATGTTTTCAGAAAACATTTCCGGTTTGACCTGCGCTCCAAGCCCTTGAGCGAGGATGCGTACGAAGGCGGTAGTCAGGGGCTCGCCGGGCGCGAGATAAGGAACTCCATCGTCAGCCTGCTTAATCCGGTGGAGGCTTGCAAAGGCCCCTTCACCTCCAGCTCGATAAAATGAGCACGGCTTCGCTGAGTTTGAATTCGGAATTGGCTCCGATGGCGACGTAGGCTTGCATGGCTATTATCCTCAAATGACCCACTTGTCGTTACCTGGCATCGAATCGATCAACTGGCCTGCCGCCGCAATGGTCTCGCAGGCCACTCCGAACACGTGGAAGGCGTCACGAACGGTCACAGTATGCGTAGGATCGAATGGGATTATCAGATTAGGCTCAGGCGTAACCTCTAACATTCCGTCAGCCTCTTCCGTAAAGCATGCTTCAATCCCGTCCGCTTCAGCGAACAAGGCCAAAAGGCACGGCAAGGGCGGATTGCAATCAGAGAGCTGTTGGCCGATGTCATCACCAAGCTCGAGTCGCTTGGCCTGGGCGGAAAGGCGATCGAGATTGATTGCAGCTTCGACCAGTTTTGCTGTCAGTGGGTCGTTGATTTTGGCCTTGAGGCAGGCAAGCTCGCCTTCATCCAGTGCTGTCTGGCGCATGCATGGTGGAATCGACCCCTGGACATCTGGGATCTCGTACTGGTCAGCATCAGCTTCCTGCGCGGCCCATTCGCGCAGCGTCTCAGCGCGTTCCTCGGCATCCCTAAAGTCGTAGACCCGGGTCCACCTGTTAAGGGCTCCGACAAAGAGGTGGAAAAAGGTCGCTGGCAGATGTGGATGAACTTTTTCCAGCAATTCCAACGTTGGTCCGAAGGTCACACAGCCACAGCTTGCCTCGGAAGGCTCCACAATGAGGAACAACTGGTTGGGCTTGCTTTCATCGCGCTCTGCCCAGTCGCAAGGAGCGTCGCTGATGCTGGCTACCAGCAGGAAGCGACGACGGATGGCCGATCCTCCGTGCGCTCTGATCCAGCGCTCAAGCGTAAACCTAGTGAACGATGTTGGGTCGCACTCAGCCCTTTTCCAGTCTACAGGGACGGCAATATCCAACTCCGCGAGAGCCTTGGCCAGCATCACAGCCATGCGATCATCGGCAACCACGCGATGGATTAGCGGGACGCCTGCCAGTCGTGGTAACAGGAGGCTGGCTCCTTGTGCCATCAACTGACCGGGGGAAGCCAGCCGGGTGGGGCGGCGAGTGGCGTGCGATTGTAAGTGCGAACGCTGGCGTCGACCGCGGCAGCGAACAATGCGGCTGTGGTCTGCAGTTGTCGGCATCTGGCGAACCTCCCCACGAGTGTCCGGTAACGAGAGTGGCGGCCCTGGCGAAGGCTTTCAAGTTCCGCCAGGACCGCCTGCTTCGTCACCTCCTTCCCTTTAGGATTTCGGCTCATTGGGTTACCCCTTCGAGCCAATGGCTCGCGTGAACTGATAGCGCAGCTTGTCTCCGACCGCCTCCGGCCCGGTGATTGCGGCCGTGGCGATATCAGGATACTGATGTGCATACAGCGTTCGGACGTCCTCGACCGAAAGCTTGGGGTCCGGGTCGGGAAGCCTCATGCCGTTAAATTCGAAAATTCTGGAAAGAATTTGGCTCTCCATCAGAGTGCGAGACCTCCATTCGATTGAGTTGGAACGGCTTCGGGCGTGATGGGTGGGAATAGCCCGAGCGTACCCGTCGATGCGTGAGAGGGTGCGGCCTCAGCAGGAATTGGGGATGTGGAAGAAGAGGTTGATACAGCCTCAGCCGCGTTTGCAGCGGTACCCATATCGGATGGCTTCTGAGTTGCCTTCTTGCGCTCATCGGCCTTGCGCTTCGCTTCCTCCTGCGCTGCCTTGGCAGCAGCTTCCATGGTGGCCTTGGCTTCGGCCAAGGTGCAGGCGGTTTGCTGGTGGGTTTGGACATAGCCAGCCAAATGCTTCCCGAGGTCAGCATCGAGTTCCTCGGGCGAGCCGGTATAGGTGAGCGGTGTACTGAGAGCCGGGTTGTCGTCGGCCTTTGACAGAGTGGGAATGACATTAACACGGAGGGTCTTGTCATCCACCTTGGCCACCGTGATGAGCACAGTGCGGCCGGCAAGAAGCGGCATGAGTTCAACGAACACTGGACCTCCTTCGTAGCACAGGTGATTGTTTTCACAAGCGCTGTCTGCGTGTTGAATTGGAACAACAGAGATAAGAACGGCCCGCAGCAGGTTGTTTCCGAGTACCCGAAACCGAAGGTTAAAGGGTGATGTTCGACACTACGGCATCCAGCGCGGGCAATGGTGGTCGAGAGACTACGTTGGGCCGAGCGAGCCGACAACTTCCGGATAGCGCGTCATCCGCTCGATAACATAGGTGGGCTGTCAGAATCAGGTTATTTCCGACTTGTTCGTCAACTGAACTGTGATCGGCAAACGCTACGCCGACCATAACTAGCGGGGTGCAATGTGTGCGGCCTCAAGCTTCTTCAGCTCTTGGAACCAGTTGACAACCACCTTGTACTCAGTAAGACCGCGGTGGGGAGAATCGTCACGGAGCATGAGGAATTCGCGGCCGTCCGGCGTCAGGTCGTAGTCGTTGACCGTACCGCCGAGTTGGAACGAGCCCTCGAACAATAGCCGCGGCCTGCCGGAGGAAAAGATCGGCTGAGTCACCAGGCTCGAAACCATCATCTTGCCGCCGTTGCGGTAATACAGCTCTTTGCCATTCACCGACCAGTGAGGCTGCAGGCCGCCGTCGGAGGAAACCTGCCATCGGCCTCCCCCCGGTTCGGCGGACCGCACATAGACTTCGTTCCGGCCGGATTCGTCGGATGTGTAGGCAAGCCACCGCGCATCCGGGGACAACATGGCCTGCCACGCCTGCCCGGAGGCATTGGCGAGGGTCACTGGCTCACCCGTGGCCCGCAAGAGAGGCCCGCGCCCCCCAGATGCAGGGGTATAACGCACAGGCAAAATACGCACCTGGAGCTTGTCACCTTCCAACTCATACTCTGTCAGGGCCAGTCGTTTGGCGTCGCGCGACCATGACGAGGCAAAAACCGATCTCTTCGGGGACTCATAGAGTGCCTGAGGTTCGGCGCTCGCATCGGCCGGCATCCACATCAGGGTGGTCCCCCCTATTAAATGGCCTCGCGTGAACACCAGCAGTTTGCCATCCGGACTCCAGGTTGGCGACATATCGCTCCAAGTCGGGACCATACCGTTGACCGGTGCCGTGGTAAGGCGGGTCGGCGATTCGCGCGCGAGGTCACATAGCCACAGCAGCTGTGTGGAACCTTGAACGGCTGAAACCGCGAGGAACCGGCCATCCGGCGAAAGTCGCGGGTCCCAGTAGTCGCCTGCTGGAAGTGGCAAGGATCGCACTGCGCCTGCCCTGTCAACCATTACGACCGAGTACTTGCTGTCCCGAGCCGGAGCGTAGACCAGGGTACCAGCCGGGGAGGCCGCGAATTCGGGACTCACCCAGGACGACCTGACATCGACGAATACGTGGTACGGAAGGATGAACTCGGGACCGGTGGTCAGCAGGGGCTCAGGATCGAAGGGCACGGCCCAAAGTGCATTGGCGCGGAAAAACAGCAGGTGTCCGGTTGGGATATAAGTGCCTCGTGAAGCGCTTTCGAGTACGATCCGGCGTTTGCCGGTCTCGAGCGACTGAACAACAATCGCATCGCCAGGAGTTCGCCTTCTGGCGGTGAACAGCAAGTCGTGGCCGTTGGGCAGAAGTTGTGGCCAGTCGTGCTCTTGTTCCCCAGATTCGAGCTTCGTAACCTGCTCCGGCACTCCGCCGCTCACCGGAACCCGGCTGATACCACGGCCGACAATTCCGAAATATAGATTGCCATCGCGCGCCCATATACCGCCGAGCCCGACGTCGGGGAGCGAGCAGACATCCAGCAACTGGTCACCCGACAGCGCCATTTTCTGGACCTTCTTTGCCGCCACGAACGCCAGCCATTGTCCATCCGGCGAGAAGAATGATGCCGTCTCCAAGCTGGGCGCCGGCGTCAATTTCCCGGCGGACTGCTCCAGGTTGTAAAGGTATAGCCCGTAAGATCCAGTCGGCGTCTTCACTATTGAGGCGATATGCAGCCCGTCGGGAGAAACTGCCAAGCCCGGATCAGAGTCGTCCAGCGGCGTTTCCGGCGGGGTTTGCACGGCGAAGTGCACCACTGAACCTTGTGCAGTCGTGTGCGAGCGGAAGTGCAGCATCCCTCCGATGGCTGAGGCTACCAGGATCAGGGCAGCAGGGACAAGGATCCGCCAGAGTCTCCTCCCTGCGAGAGGAACCGGGATTGGTGTCACCACTCGGGATTGCGAAGTTCGCCCGGAATCCGTGTCCCGCTTCAGGCGCTTCAAGTCCGTTCTCAGTTCGGCAGCGCTCTGATAGCGCAAATGCCGGTCCTTCTCCAGCGCCTTGTTAATGATCCCTTCGAGCTCCGCCGGCATCGCGGGATTGACCCGCAGCGCAGGCATCGGGTCACGATTCAGGATGGCCTCGAAGATGGTGCCCAGCGAGTCGCCTGCAAACGGCCTCCGCCCCGTGGCCATCTCGTAGAGCACCACCCCGAAGCTGAAAAGGTCGGTGCGCTGGTCCACCTCCTCGGCCCGCACCTGCTCGGGCGACATATAGTCGACCGTCCCCAGTACCGCGCCTGTACTCGTCAGCGACTCTTCGGCTATTCCGTCGGTCGATGAGCTTGAAACTCCAAGCTTCGCGGTTGCGTACCCTCGTGCCGGTGCCAGCTTCGCCAGCCCGAAATCCAGAATCTTTGCCTGCCCGCGGCTTGTCACGAAAACGTTCGCGGGCTTGATGTCACGATGAATGATGCCCTTCGCATGCGCCGCGTCCAGCGCATCGGCAATCTGGATCCCTAACTCCAGAAGCGTGTCCAACTGTAGGGGCGGTTCGCGAGGCGCCCCTAAGCCGATGCGATGCTTGAGCGTCTGGCCCTCCAGGCACTCCATGACGATGAACGGCTGGCCTTCGTGCTCGTCAATATCGTAAATAGTGCAAATATTCGGATGGTTGAGCGCGGAAGCAGCCTGTGCTTCACGCTGGAACCTTTCCAGGGCTTGCCGGTCCTTGGAAACTTCTTCAGGCAGGAATTTCAACGCGACGGTGCGCTTGAGCTTGTTGTCCTGGGCCTTATAAACCACTCCCATCCCACCGCCGCCCAGCTTCTCCAGGATGCGGTAGTGGGAAACCGTGCTGCCCATTCGCCCCGGCTCGCTTTCACTCTCCTTTGCCGCGCCCCCTTGCGAATCGCCCTGCCCCCGCGCCTGCGCCGCCACTTCCATGACCGGGGAATCGATGAAACTCGCGCTGTCCTTGTGCGCCAGCAAAGATTCTACTTCCGCGCGCAATGCACCATCCCCCGCGCACGCTTCGGCCAGAAATGCCGCCCGCCGGCTCTCTTCGCACTCCAGCGCCGCCTGATAAATCTCTTCGATCTTACGCCAGCGTTCAGGCTGCATGGTCTTTCTCCGCACCCAACTCCCGTCCCAGCCAAGCCTTCGCCATCCTCCAGTCGCGCAGGACGGTGTCAGGGCAAACTTTCAGGACCTCGGCGGTTTCTTCTAGGCTCAGTCCCCCGAAGAAGCGCAGTTCCACCACCTGGCTCTTGCGCGGGTCCAGCTCGGCTAACGCTTTCAGCGCATCGTCTAACTCCAACACGTTTCGCCCTCGCTCGTTACCGCCCACCAATCCTTCATGCAGAGTAATGTCTTGCGCCCCGGCGCCCCGCTTCCGGTAGCCCCGGGCTCGGGCATAATCAACCAGAATTCGCCGCATCAACTGCGCCGAAATGGCAAAGAAGTGGGCCCGATTCCTCCAGTTGACCCGGCGTGAATCTACCAGCTTCAGATAAGCCTCGTTGACCAGGGCGGTGGTTTGTAGGGTGTGGTCCGGGCGCTCGCCTGCCATGTAGCGGTGGGCGATCCTTCTCAGTTCCCGGTAAACGATAGGAATGATCTCGTCCAGGGCCGCGTCCTCGCCTCGGCCCCAGGCTTGGAGGAGCGTTGTTACCTCGTGCGTTTTGGGCCGCGCCATGAGCACCACGCCTCCGGCACAAGTGATTCGGAAGTAGCGCGAATTATAGCATAGCCAGCCAGGCATTCGTTTCCCAAGAAAATCTTCTCTGACGTTCTGATCTTCGCCCTCTTTTCCCGCCTTTCCCGGTGAGGACCGAGGTGATCGTCCTCATGAAAGAAAACGAGAAACATGGTGGTGGCAAGCCGGACGGCAAGCCGCCCATTGGAATGAGTCCGCAGTTTGTCGGAATGACGAGACCAAAAGGTAGGACGATTGCCACGCCGGCTAGCGCTTCCTGCGTCGGCTGAGCGCGGCAGGGAGGAAAAGAGTATGGAAACAAGAAAAACGGTTCAGTTCAATTTCGCCTCATTTTTCCAAGCTGAACGATGGTTTACGGTGCTTTGGTTGGCCGTCTGCATGTTAGGGGCAGGCATCTTCGCCATGGCCCAGAGCCCCAGAATTATCGAATTTGATGCTCCGGGCGCGGGCAACGCCCAGGGCTCGGGCTTGGGCACTCAAGGGGAGAGCATCAACCCGGCGGGGGCGATCACGGGGCTCTACGCAGACATGAACAACGTGATGCACGGCTTCGTGCGAACCCCGCGAGGCAGACTCATCACCTTCGATGCTCCCGGCGCGGGGACTGTACCGAACCTCTACTTTAAGTCGACCCCTGCCGGGACCTACGGTGGCCAGGGCACCTATGCAATGTCCATTAACCCCGAGGGGGCGATCGCGGGATCCTACATTGATGAGACCAATCTGGGCCACGGCTTCCTGCTCGCTCCCGACGGTAAGTTCACGTCGTTCGACGATCCGGACGCAGGCACAACCGCTTACCTCGGTACCTTCGCGTGGAACATCAACCCAGCCGGGGTGATCGCGGGAAACTACTGGGACGCGTACTCTGTCCGTCACGGCTTCGTGCGCACTCCGAATGGCAAGTTTGCCAACTTTGACCCCTCTGGGAGCGTGTCCACGTTTGTCTGTCTAGCCGAGTGCATCAACCCAGCCGGGGCGATCAATGGATACTACTTTACCGCCGACGGTGTGGCTCATGGCTTCGTGCGCTCCCCGGACGGCAAGATCACTGAGTTCGACGTTCCGGGCGCAGGCACAGAAGGTGGCCAGGGTACTTATTCCGTGAGCATCAACACAGAGGGGGCAGTGACGGGACAGTATGTATCCTCGGACAATGTGACTCACGGCTTCGTGCGCGGCCGGGACGGTAGGATCACTGAGTTCGACTTTCCGGGCGCAGGCACAGACGGTAGCCAGGGCCAAGGCACCTATGCCGAGGCCATCAATGATCGGGGAGAGGTCACGGGCCAATACTACGATTCGAACGATGTTCAACACGGCTTCGTGCGCACCCCGGATGGCCGCATCACCAAGTTTGACGCTCCGGACGCGGGCACGGCCGCGGGCAGCTACGAAGGTACCGTTCCCTTGACGATCAATGCTGCGGGGGAGGTTACGGGGGCGTACTTCGACAGTAACTATGTCTTGCACGGGTTCCTGCGGCTCGCCGGTCCGCGGTAGTTTTGGTAACACGCAGCAGTTCTTCTTGCTCACGCTGAAGCTCCGTACGGCTGCGCGGGTTCCCGACGCGCAGCCTGCGGGGTTTCAAACCGCGCCGGGAGTTACGAGCGCGAGTCGGGGGAGGAGCCTATGTCAAGCCGGCGGGATCGTCTGTACAGGGTGATCGCTTGGACAGCAGGGATGACGTTGGCCACATTCCTCTTTGCTATTCCCGCGAGGGCCCAGAGCAAGGGCGGTGATTATCTCTTCTTTGTCGGCTCGGGCTTTCTTTGCCAGTCGAATGACTCTTCCTCCTGCCCAGCGGTGGCGAAGTCCGCTGACGACTCGACCTATGAACTGAGCGGCGCCGGCACATTCAATACGAAAAACAAGTCAGTCACGGCGGTAGGGACGTTCACGCACAAGTCCCCCGATGGAGGCACGCTCGAAACCGGCATCTGGGTGGCGAATGAACTGGTCAGCTTTGACTCTTACGGTGTTGCTCGGGATGTGCTGATGCGTGAGGGGTGGGCATTCGGTCCCTCCGAGTTCGGCTCCCGGCGTATGCTCATGCTTTACGGTTCGATGCCGTCAGGGGGCCTGGCGCTAATCCGCATCCGGCTATTACCTATGTGGGGGCCATCGAGGAATGCGGTGCTGCAAGTGAACTGCGCCCTCGGCAAGGTACCTCCCGAACACCAGGTGGAAGGGGTCAGGCTGACATTTGAGAGAGGCGGCGTCGAATTCGATGAGGAAATCAGCGGGCGCACTATGTTCGTCCAGAGGCGGCCGGGAACGAGCCCTGCTCCGAAGTCCCCGGCCACGAGTGGCGAAACCAATCCCCCGGCTGCTGAGACCCAGAAGTGATCTTTCCCAACCGACTCAGTCATTGCACAGCGGGTTGTTGGGGGAGTTCTTTGACCCATGCTTTAAACAGACCGCATTCTGGGAAATAGGTCCTGCCCTGTCGGCTACTGTTCATTTACGAATCCCAAAATCCTTGTCTTGGGCGTGCCTCCCAACAAGCCAAGTTGCCAAGAAACGGTTTAGGCGCGGATCTGACGTCACGCTGCCGGGCGACTAGTCGGCAACTCGGACGTTGGTCCTTTGGGGAAAATCCGTCTAGAAGGGAACATCGAGATCGGCGGTTTCGCTCCCCGCCTCGTTGAAGGGGTTATCGGCCTCATCGGCCGGCGCGGAGACGTTCGAGGGCTCAGCTGTCTTCGAACCGTTCCCGTTCTTGCCCGAACCGAGGAAACGTAGTGTGGTGACAACTACTTCCGTCACGTCGCGCTTCTTCCCTTCGCGGTCCTCGTAGCTGCGGAATTGGAGCCTGCCTTCGATGAAGAGGAATTTTTATCGTAAGCATCCCCTTATCGAAAGGAACGGGGCGGAGAGGGTAAATCGGCCGTTGACGGCGAACATTTCCTTCACATAATGGGGCGTTTCTGCCGATAGAACTGTTGTAAGCGGAAGAGCGGG
>Ga0326728_10009587_pt1 | contig 23215 bp, 21 predicted proteins | sample MB3enrmetagenome_FD_207602 | JGI IMG/M metagenome (GOLD analysis project Ga0326728, IMG submission 207602) | Lab enriched peat soil microbial communities from McLean, Ithaca, NY, United States - MB31MN | ecosystem: Environmental > Terrestrial > Soil > Wetlands > Peat | place: USA: New York... | reverse complement strand
CCCGACACAAAGTGGGCCCAACTCGCTGCCTTCCACCTGCTCGACAACAAACTCTGCGGAGACTGGCAGGGCTCATCGAAGTGTCCCGAGAAGGAAGCCGACATCTATGAGAAATACGTCAAGGAACACCCCGAATCTCCGGCCGCTCCCGAGGCGCTCTATAACGCCGCTTCCCGCCGCGCCGCGCTGATCGAGATTTATAAAACGGAAGAACAATCCAAGAAGTCGGGCCAGTCCAAGGACTTGGCCATCTCGCTCGCCCAGCAGTTGATCTCCAAGTATCCGCTAAGCGACTGGTCCAGCCGCGCACAAACCCTGCTCTTCCTCGTGCAGCAAGGAGTTCCAACCTACGGAAACGCGATTCAGTAGGGCCGTGATTCACTAGGCTGTTTTCATGGCTACCATAGACTTCGATCTGGTTTTGGGTAGGGCACGGTTTCAACCGTGCCGTTAACAACCGCAAGAAATGAGAGCTTTAGCCCCCGAGGGATTGCTGATGCCGAGGGTTCCACTAACTATGGAAACGGTAGAGAACATCCTCTCGCGTGATCCAGATCACAGTCCCGCGTTCGCCTCATCCGCTACATTATCCTCACGCATGGGTGGATTTTCCATTCTGACCAACCGCAAACGCGCCATCGTTGCGCTGGTACATTCCATCGTGTTCCTTCTGATTGCTTTCCGGCAGATGATTGCCGCCCGCCCCGCCGCCGGCATCTGGCTGCCGTCCACGGTGTCCGGAGGCACCTGGATTCTCTGCGGAATCTTTGTCATCGTCTCTTCCATCCTTTTGTGGCTCTTACTCATTTCCCGCGGATGGATGGAAAAATTCTATTTTGCATTCTGCACCGTCAGCGCCACCTCGGGCCTGCTTCGCACGGCCGTTGGCGACCAGGCCTTTCACGCCGGTCTCTACATAAGAGTTGTCATGTTGGTCAGCGCCGTCCTGGTGGGAATGCTGATCGTTCGAGTACACACTCGATCACACCCGCGCACGGAACCGAGTTTTACCGCAGGCGGATAGAGTTTGGACCGAGAGCAGTGCCGGGTGCTGCAAACTTTTTCATCCACAATTTCTTGTGCAAACTCTTTCATCTTGACAGCGTTCTGTGCGGTAGGCAGACTTGGCCAGTGGATCAGCTTTGGTCCTGGGCCAGAAAGATTCCTCCCTGTATTGCCCGACTGGGCTCCGGCTGCCGAAAGGCTGCTTGCCCGCATTAATAGTGCGAGAGGTACGGTCCATCTTCAAACCAAAAAGAGGAAACCTGACGATATGAAATTGCTTTCGGTAGCGGCTCTCACTCTGTTGCTCGTTCTAACGAGCCTCGCTCCGGCCCAGATCAAGCCGGTCAGCGGGAAGGTAGTAACTCCCGATTCGAGCATTGAAAAACCCGTCGACATCGGGAAGCGTGCTCACACCAATATCCATGTGGTGCTGCCCACCACGCCTTTTCGGGATGCGCAGCCGTTTGGGGCGCCGTATGCCGGATACGCATATGAGACGCCAGCATCGATTGGGTGCGTTTATAACTTGGTCAAGGCGGTCAAAGGTTGCAACCCGAACACGGTGACAGCGAACCCCACCGGCGGCGCGAAGATGATCGCCATCGTGGACGCGTACGACGCGCCGAATGCGGCTAGCGACCTGGCAGCTTTCTCCACGCAGTTTGGACTGCCCGCGGCAACCTTCCAAAAAGTCTATGCCAGCGGTTCACAACCGCCGTACGACGCTGGATGGGAGACGGAAGAATCCTTGGACGTGCAGTGGACCCATGCCATGGCTCCCGATGCCCAGATCGTTCTGGTCGAAGCGGCTTCCAACAGCTACACCGATCTGATGACTGCGGAAGACGTGGCCAGCAAAATGGTCAATGCCGCGGGCGGAGGAGAAGTCACCAACAGTTGGGGAGGTGGCGAGTGGTCCAGCGAGACTTCGTATGACTCCCACTTCGTCAAAAAGAATGTCGTATTCTTCGCGTCGACGGGAGACGGACCGGGCACGATCTGGCCCAGCACCTCTCCCAATGTGGTCGCGGCGGGAGGAACCACCGTCCGCCGCAATCCGTCGACGGGCGATTACATGGCCGAGGTTCCATGGAACGACGGCGGCGGAGGCATTAGCTCGGTGGAAGCGATTCCCAGTTACCAGAGCGGAATCTCTTCGATCGTGGGGAGTTCCCGTGGCGTTCCCGACCTGTCCTTCGATGCCAATCCCGACACCGGCGTTTGGGTGTACATCTCAGACCAGGGCGGGTGGTACATCGTGGGCGGGACCAGCGTTTCCTCGCCTTCTTTGGCCGGAGTCATCAACTCAGCCGGCAGCTTTTATACCTCGTCGGTCGCAGAGTTGACGGAAATCTATGGCAACCTCGGTGTGGCAACAGACTTCCGCGATATCACAACCGGCTACTGTGGTCCGTACGCGGGCTACAACGCAGCCAAGGGGTGGGACTTCTGCACGGGTGTGGGAGTCGACAAAGGCAAGGTAGGGAAGTAATTTCGATTCGTAAGAAGGGCCCATCCGTTTCCGGGTGGGCCTTTTTTTATGGCTGCGGCGGATGGCACTCTTGTCGAGCGGTTTCAATGAAAATCTAGTCGACGTGTCTCCGGCGGTTTGAGGTGTCCGGGAGAAGCCTGAACCACAAGCAAACCCAGAAAAACATAGAGGAAACCCGGACGCTGCAAAGCGTCCTTATCGGGCAGCGCCAGCATGAAATTGATTACCTGCTTTGTTACCGTTGTGAGGTAACACATGACTTGAACGGTTGTGATCTCGACAGCGTTGGGGGCTTGGGGCAGACTGGGGCAGGTGGTTCTTATTATGAAGTTATTTTGTGCAACAGCCCTCACCGTAGTGCTCGTTTTAGCGGGCCTCGCTCCGGCCCAGATCAGGCCGGTCCGCGGGAAAGTATTTACTCCTGATTCAAGCATTGAAAGGCCCAGAGACATCGGGGTGCATGTCCACACCAACGTCCACGTGTTCCTGCCCACGGAACCCATGCAAGATGTGCGCTCGTTTGGGGCGCCGTACGCCGGTTATGCGTATGAGACGCCAGCATCGCTCGGTTGTGTTTATGGCCTGGTCACCGCGGTTGCGGGATGTGACCCGAATGTGGTGACTGCGAACCCGACCGGCGGTTCCAGAATGATTGCCATCGTGGATGCCTACGACGCCCCGAACGCGGCGAGCGATCTGGCGGCATTCTCGACGCAGTTCGGATTGCCTGTGGCAAACTTCCATACCGTCTATGCCAGCGGCACAAAACCGGCATACGACGCGGGTTGGGAGCTGGAAGAATCGTTGGACGTGCAGTGGTCCCATGCTATGGCTCCCAACGCCGAGATCGTTTTGGTGGAAGCGGCTTCCAGCAGTTATGCCGACCTAATGACTGCCGAAGATGTGGCGAGCAAGCTGGTCAGTGCTGCCGGCGGAGGCGAAGTAACCAACAGTTGGGGAGGTGGCGAGTGGTCCGGCGAGACAGCGTACGACTCCCACTTTGTCAAAGCGAATGTCGTTTTCTTCGCGTCTGCAGGAGATGGGCCGGGAACGGAATATCCAAGCGCATCCCCCAATGTGGTCGCGGCGGGAGGAACGACGGTGCGCCGCAATTCGGCGACGGGCATGTTCCTGTCTGAGTATCCGTGGGACTCGGCGGGCGGCGGCATCAGCTATTACGAAGCGCGCCCGAGTTACCAAAGCGGGATCGCATCGCTGGTTGGGAATTACCGAGGCGTCCCCGACCTGTCCTTTGATTCCAATCCCATCACCGGCGTTTGGGTGCTCGATTCCGACATAGGCGGGTGGTATATCTTGGGCGGCACCAGCGTGGCCTCGCCATCTCTGGCAGGTATCGTGAACTCGGCGGGGAGCTTCCATGCCTCGAGCAACGCGGAGTTGACCAGCATCTATGGCAACCGCACAATGACTGCTTACTTCCGCGATATCACAACCGGCTACTGTGGTCCGTACGCGGGTTACTCCGGGGCCGTGGGGTGGGACTTCTGCACGGGCGTAGGGGTCGTCAAAGGCAAGGGAGGGAAGTAATTTCGATTCGTAAGAATGGCCCATCCGTTTTCGGGTGGGCCTTTTTCTTGTCAGGTCGGTTGCCGCGCTTCTGGCGCTCCCACAGTGGATTTCCATCTGAGCTGCTGGCCGGCTTCGATTGCTGTTGACAACCATGCAAGCGGTGCTGTACATGATGGTTCTCTTCCGCGCTGGACTTTCGCGTGGAGATTGCCATGCCCGTTGCCATTTCCAATTCAACCGATCGGAATTCGCACCGCGCGCGGAGCCAGCCATGATGCACTCAGTTATGCCGTCCCGCGGCGCCACACCACAGATTTCGATTCGCGATCTCAAGAGCATCGGCGACCTCAGACAGCTAAGAGCGGTGGAGAGGGATGTCTGGGGGATAGCGGACGAGGACGCCTTGCCGCTGACGTTAGCTATTGCATGTCAGGCGGCGGGCAATATTTTCATTGGGGCCTTTGATAAGGACAGAGATAAAGATATAAACAAAGACAAAGAAGAAGAAAAGCTGGTTGGATTCGTCTTCGGATTTCTGGGCCGCCAGCACGGGCAGACGACGATCCACTCGCACATGCTGGCCGTGCTCGACGCGTACCGTCATCTGGGTTTGGGCTCGCGGCTGAAGCAAGCGCAGCGCGAGCGCGCCATGGCCATGGGCGTCCGTGAGATCACGTGGACCTTCGATCCGCTTCAGTGCTGGAACGCGCACTTTAATTTTTCCAAGCTGGGCGTGGTTTCCGACAGTTATAAGGTCGATTTCTACGGGCCGGAAACCTCCAGCGCGCTGCATCGGAACGGCACCGACCGGCTGTGGGTGCGGTGGGTGCTGAATTCGCGGCGAGTGCGGGACCGGCTGGCGGGCAAGAGTACAAGTGCGCGCGAGGAAACACTCGATGCCATGCGCCTTCTGTCTCCGCTCGTGATCTTCGATCCCAGCGGGAAGCCGGAATGCGCGGACCTTAGCGAAGCGCTGGGGCGGCAGCGCGTGAGCATCGAAATCCCCGGCGACATTCTGCAGGTCGAACGCGCCGACATGGGCCTGGCGCGAGAGTGGCGCGAGGCGACGCGGTGGGCGTTTCGCGAGGCGCTGACAGCGGGATTCTTTGTGACTGAGTTCTGCTGTACCGTCCGCGGACAGCAGGGGCCGGGAGCGTACTTGCTCCAGCGTGGCGCGGTGAGCGAGATGATTTCGGAAGGGTGAGGGGTGGGGTGTAAGAAGAAATGTTAGAGGGTCGGCAAGCCTGTACTGTAAAATCGTTCGATCTCCAGTCCAAAGTCCAATGCTGGGGCAACGCCGTCCAGCAATTCTCATGATCCGGGGAAGATCTAATGGCCGAAACCACCCTGAAACAGACCAACATCGATTCGACACTCGACGCGCAGCGGGAAGATCATGCGCCGCTTGTTGCGCGAGTTGGCCAGCAGCGGGGAAGTGAAAGGCGACACCACTACGCTGGAGGATTTCGAGGTGATCGCGAAGCTGAAGGAGCAGGACGAAGTCTAACGCGAACGCCCTAGTTTGCGTGCGACTCGGGTGTCTGGCGCTGTTCGCGCAAGTGGTGCAGGAAGGTTTCGACCGGCGCCTGAAACTGGTACCGGAACAGTTCGAGGAGTGCGTCTTCGGTTCCGGAGTCGGTGGCGGAAGCCTGGAACGCAACCACGCTATCGTCGGGCGATGGCGTTTCCAGTCCCTCGGGTTCGACCTGAAGTTCGGGAGACTTGTCCCCGTTTTCACGCAGAGTCGCAATCATAAGGCGCACCTGGTCCCGTTGCTCGGCGGTGGCCTGGAGGAATTGCACTCCCATCCCGAATTCCGGATGCGCGACCAGCACCAGGCCGACGGCGCGGATCTTGAGGTCGGCGGTCTTGATCGAAAGGATGACGCGCGTGCCCCTGGGAAACGGCGAGTTGGTCGTGAGATAGCAAGCGCCGAGGCTCATGTCGGTGAGCAGGCATGTGATGGGTGGGTCGTCCGGCTCGGGCTCGGGAAGCTGGCTGTTCAGCCACTCCCGAAGAATGTTGCGCTGCTCCTCGCTGGCGTTGATGAAGCGGACACCGGCCTGATCGCCGTTGCCTCCCCAAGCCAGCTCTCCCATGATTTCGAGCGACGTATTCACGCCCGGTAATTCGAGCGAGAAACGGAGCTGGCTTTCCTTGGCAACGCGGCCGGAAAACCTGATCGCCATGCCGCCTTCCGAGAGATCGATGGTCTTAGCTGTGTACCGGGACGATCCGTAACACGTGACCGGAATCTGCACTGCGACCCGCATCTGCAGTCGCCGCTCCCGCTTCATCAGGGCCCGCACCGCGCGAAAACTGGCTTTGGCGCGCTCTACCGCGAAGGGTTTGTGGAGGACGAAATGCGCCCCCATTTCAAAACCGCCCTTGAGTCCGACGGAAGCTTCCACCAGCATGATCGCGAGGGCCCGTTTGTTGACGGGAGAGGCCTTCGCTCCTCGCAAAACGCTGCCCGCTTCCTCCGTATTCGACGCATCCACGATGATGGCTTCGAAACGCTGGCGGGTGATTAGGCGGATCGCATCCTCCGCGGACAAGCAATGCTCCACGCCAATTTCCAGGTCGCTGAGAACGCGGCGCAGAGTGCGTACCGTTTTCTCGTCGGAACTCAGCAATAGAGAATTCAAACTCATGATTCGAACCGCGATTCCGGCCGGTTACTGTTCCGGATCTAGGCCTTGCCGACGTGGCGTAGGCTTTCCGCCCCGCCCACGCGCGCAGAGGTCGGGGCCGATCGCTCAATCCCCCGATTGGGCGATCGCATTACTACCCCCGTCTGCACTCTAAGTCTCTGAGATTCAGCGGTCAACGCAATGGCCTGTTTATCCGGTTACTCCGGTCACAATTTTTTTTTAAGGCGCATTTTCCAGACAACGCCCTCAACTGTCTTATCGGCTGGACGAGGGCGGTTCTGTAGTAGGCCGTGGAAAAATCGACTGCCGTATGCCCAGTCGCCCAAACGGGAATCTGATTTTTTGTAGAGACGCGGTTTGGCGCGTCTCTTTAATTATTGTGTCCCAAGAGACTGGGCAAACCCCGTCTCTACAGCGAGATACGAGTTTTTTAGCAAGCTGATCGAGGATTTGTCCGGCGATGGCGGCATGGGGACGCGTTCCTTGGGGGCCAAGTGCAAGTGGCTGTACTGAAAGGAGATACTACATAGCTTGGAACAGGGCCCATTTTTCTATTGACTTACATAGAAAAACCTATTATTATCAATAGTTTCCATGGAGCCCGATGGATTTGAATCTGGCCGCTGGTTGACCTTTTTGCGGGTGAATCCCTTGGGCGCTTTTTGGAATCAAAATGAGTAGAGATTTACTGCAAGTAGTCCTTATTCCATTTACAAGAGGGCATTTTTTTCATGGCTAAACGACGCGGAAACCCCAACTGGGGCAAGCCCGAACCCATCGGTCCGGTCACTCCCACGATCACGGAATTCGAGCAGGTGGTGCACGAGTACAAGCTCTCCCCAGACCAGTATTTGCGTTCCACACGGTTGCGGGAATGGGCGCGCCGGAACAAGAACTCCAAGTATATCCCCGAGCCTTTGCTGGAAGCCTGGGGCTTTGAAATTGAATCCACCCTGTAACCGCAGGGCACTGGTTTTACTGGGAGGGTCGCCTGTTGCGACCCTTTTCCTGTTTTATGCGGTATCTTTAAGGTTCTGAAGAGGTTCTAAAGACTCAAAAACCGGGTGGCTCGAATCGTACGCCTATGACTCCTAACTTACCTTTTACCGACGTCCCCACCGCCATCGAAGAGATACGCGCCGGGCGAATGATCGTTGTGGTTGACGACGAGGACCGCGAGAATGAAGGCGACCTCACGCTCGCCGCGGAAAAAGTCACTCCCGAAGCGATTAATTTCATGGCCAAGCACGGGCGCGGCCTCGTTTGTCTGGCCATGACCGAAGAACGCCTCGACCACCTGCGCATCGGCCCCATGACCAGCGAGAACACATCGCAATACGGGACGGCTTTTTGCGAGGCGATTGACGCTCGCGATGGCGTGACCACGGGAATCTCGGCCTACGACCGCTCGCAGACCATCAAGACGGCCATCGATCCGGCTTCGCGGCCGTCCGATCTGGCGCGACCGGGACATGTGTTTCCGCTGCGCGCGCGCAAGGGTGGAGTCCTGGTGCGCGCCGGCCAGACCGAAGCTTCTGTCGATCTCGCCCGTCTGGCTGGCATGGTTCCCGCGGGCATCATCTGCGAAATCATGAAAGATGACGGCACCATGGCGCGCGTGCCCGACCTGATCGAATTTTGCCGGATCCACGAGATGAAAATGCTGACGGTGGCGGAGTTGATCCGTTATCGAATGCAGCATGAGTGCTACGTGCATCGCGTCGGCGAGGCCCTGGTCGAAACCAAACACGGCCAATTCCGCGCCATCGCCTACGAGAGCGAAGTCGACGGCGGCGGTTCGCACATCGCCCTCATTCGCGGCGATATTGACGATTCGTCCAAGCCGGCGCTCGTCCGCATGCACGCGCACTGCCTGCTGGGCGACGTCTTCGGCGCCACCGGCTGCGACTGCCATCCAACGCTGGAGGCTTCGCTGGAGATGATTGCCGCCGAGGAGCGGGGCGCACTGATTTACCTGCACCAAACCTCCAAAGGTTTTTCGGCGGAAAAAATCGGCGACCAATCGTTTTTAACCTTTCATCGCGAACGGAGTTTGCCGTCGCTTCCCGAAAGCGAGCGCAAGACTCACCGCGATATCGGATTGGGAGCGCAGATCCTTTCCGACCTGAATCTGAAGCGCATAAGATTGTTGACCAACCACCCGCGCAGAGTGGCCGCCCTCGAAGGCTTCGATATCGAGATTGTCGAACAGGTCCCGGTGAAATTCCCAGTCCCGAGGGGTTCGCTCTAATTCATCTAACCGGTGTGCATGCGTTTACGAAGACGAAGACTGCCAAGCACCTGGTGTCTGGCTACGTACTCCACTGCGGTCGCCACATCCAAGGCCGCATCGCAGAGTTCTCTAATTTCAATATTGATTCCAAACTTTCTTTCCACATATCCAGCGATGGCACTTGCTCCCGCCACTTGCTGCCGGTAATGCCCACCTGGCTTTGTAATGAATACAAGTTGTCGGATTTCGCATCCCGTATCGATGGCTAGGAGGCACTTGAAAATGTCCCGCTCGTACTCGGAACTGGGGTTGCGCAGGCTGAGAGCTACTTCTACGGCAGTTGCTTCGTCAGGAAAATAGAAATCGAACGCGAACTTAGCATAGCCGCACACTCGCCTCTCAGAGTAATCCTGTCGGAACAGCCTACGTGCGGCAGTTCTAAGCTGATTCATAAAAACATTCGAGGCGTTATCACCAATACCCGGCCCCTTGATTTCAAAGAATGCGGGGGTGCCACTGGCAATGGCTTGCGCTAACAAGAACAACTTGGATTCCTTCGGGAGATCATTGTCCGAAAGGAGGAATTCGCCGGATCTACCTTGGCGGTCAGAGTCCACCATAACTGGCTACTAAAACGGTTTCCTTATCGTAATCACCTCATCTTTAATAAAAAACTGCGCCGAGCAAATCGACGACCCGCAGATTGTCGGCAGCAGTCCGGCCATCTGCTTGCGCGTAATTAAACCCAGCGTGCCGCATGAAGGGCAGGAGAGCACTGCCCAATAGGGATCTTCTCTTTCTCCCACTTCGCCTGCGTTTTCCAGCACAAACACGGTGCCGGGTTCCATCTGCTCGGGAATCCACTCGTTGAGAATACTCAATTCGCCGATCATCATGTGCCTCCCCGCTTTCTGTTCACGCTCGTCTTACGCCCGCTGACGCCGTACCGGCCGGCCCCGTTCCGAAACCGCAGCCTTCTTACGCGACTGAATCTCCGCTCGAACCCGGCGCACTTCGTCGCTCAGGCAAATGTCGAACAGGGGCTGCCGGGCGTTCTTCAGCAGATCCACAACTTGCCGTGCCGAGGTGCGCAGATACAGATGAGTGCCGTCGGTGAGCAGGTGATACTCCTGCTCCGATGACGCGCTGACCGTGGCGGCCAGCGTGGTGCCGAATTCCCGCTGTAAGAAGCCAATCACTTTGCGCATGCGCTGCAGTGAGAAGCCGCGCCGGCGGAGTTGGCAGATGACGGTCACGGTGACCAGTTCGTCCCAGTTGTAGATGCGGCGGTGTCCTTGGCGGCTAGGCGCCACAATGCCGCGTTCATCCCACCATTGCAGTTGGCGCGCGGTGATTCCGGTCAGGGCGATCACTTCATTGGATGTAAACTCTTGTTGCATTCCGGGCCCGTCCTGTTTCAAACAATAATGCGTATGAATGTTTGAAACATTTTAGGCGGTGGAGGGGAATTCAACCACGGTTTCGCGCGCCGGGGTGTTGACTAGGCGGGTACGTCGTGTGAAAGCGGGGTGTGGGAATTGGGTGTGGGAATTGGGTGTGGGAGCGGGGCTTCGCCCCGCTTGGACGGGCGAGGACGCCCGTCCCCACACAAAATAATCTAGATGAACATCTCGTCTTGCGGCACGCCCCCGCCGTTTTTCGGACTCCGTCTTTTCTGGCCGAGGAAGACTTCGAATCCGGTGGCGATCGCGTTCATCAGCCCGTTGACCTGGCGCAGCGGAGAGATCACGGTCCGGTGGACGACTTCGCTGGTCTCTTCGACCTTGTCCATGGTGCGATTCAGCAGCTCATCGGCGCGGATGACTTGCAGCCGCGTGCGATCCAGGGCATCGGTGAGCGTGGCGTCGATGCGGCCGAGTTGATTGCGCACCAGGTTGCTCGACTCCGATAGGTTCACACTCATGACGTCGATCTTCGGCCGCAGTTCGACCAGAATGTTCTGCACCGTTTCCAGCGTGCTCCGCACCGTGTCCATCGTGGGCAGAGCCTTGCTCTTCACCTCGGTGGCCAGAGCTTCCATCTTCGCCGTGCTCTTGCGGACCGCGAGATAGAGGCCGATCAGAATTCCCGCCTGCACCACGACCGCGAAAGTAGTCACCGTAATAAAAATTCTTAGGAGAGTATCGTCCATGGCTGCTCCTGCTGCCGTTGCCCCTAGGTATTCTTGGGAGATTCGACCGGGGCCGCGGTCGTTTCGTTATACGCCTGCTTGCCGGCCTCGTACGCGTGGCGGAACTGCTCTTTTTGCTGGTTGATCGCATCGCGTCCGCGGTCCACCCATTCACCTGCTTGTTCGCGCGCCCGGCGTGCGGCCTGACGGGCGCGCTCGCTGCCTTCCTGCGCCTTGGAGCAAATTGCGTCGCGCATTTCATCGCCGGAGCGCGGCGCGTATAATACGCCCACCACAGCTCCGACACCGAGTCCCGCCAGGAACCACAAGAAGCCGTTGCCCTCACGATCCGCCATAACCACCTCCTGAATTTCTCTGTACACCGGATGGTAGCACCGTGATATGGGAAAGACAATTCACGGTGCCGTGGCTGCGCTGGGCCAAAAACATGAACCAAAGAAACTCTTGTGCGCGAGGCGCGAAAGGCGGAGAATAGGGCGTTTTTCAGGAGGCGCTTTTGTCCGACCGCAAGTATAGGCAACGCGGATACCAGGATTCCGGCGGTGGCGCGAAAAAAGAATTCGAGAAGCCGGCGGCTGCAAAAAAAGAGAATACATTCGGTCCGCGCCCGATCAACATGCCGGGAACGCGCACGGTCTCGCGCTGCGCCGAATGTGGCGCGCTGCTGCAGAACCTTTCGGAAGCGGTTCCAAAATGCCCGAAATGTGGCTTCGATCTGCACGCCTGCAAACAGTGCGAACACTTCGATCCGTCGAGCCGTTTTGAATGCAATCAGCCGGTCCCCGCCAGGATCTCGCCCAAAGACAAACGCAACGACTGCTCGCTCTATTCCATACGCGTGATGGTGGAGAAGGAAACATCCAGCAAAAGCAGCCAGCGTCCGAATGACGCGCGCGCCGCGTTTGACAATCTCTTCAAGGATTGACGTGAGTTCTCAGCTCTCAGTTATGAGTTATCGGTTAAGGCGGCCTTTTGCGAAGAGTGGTTGGACTTGTTTCTTGCCTATTGACTCGTGACCACAGGTGGCTGGGACATGAGATGGGATGGGTGAGGGGCCATTCTTCGCTGGACAAAATCTCGTCGGGTAAAATAAGGAACTTCATCAAAATTTTATCGAAAGGGAACTAGCTATGATTTTCGCTCGGCACGGTATGATCGCACACTCGCTTCTCTGGCTCGGTGTCGTGGCTCTGACACTGCCGGCCCGCGCCCAATCTTCGTCGTCGCCTTTGGTTTATCCGCAAGCGCGGCGGGGCGATCAGGTCGACGACTACCATGGCGTCAAGGTTGCCGATCCCTACCGCTGGCTCGAGGACACGGACTCGCCCGAAACTCATGCTTGGGTCGAGGCCGAGAACAAACTCACCTTCGGCTATCTCGATCGGATCCCGTATCGCCAAAAGATACGCGAGCGCTTGACCAAGTTATGGAACTTCGAGCGTTTCTCGGTTCCCGAGCAGAAAGGCGGACGTTACTTTTTCGGGCACAACAACGGCCTACAGAATCAGGCGGTGCTCTTGGTGGCCGAGTCGCTCAACGCCGAACCCCGCGTATTGCTCGACCCCAACACGCTCTCCGCCGACGGCACCGTCGCGCTGGCTGGCACTTCGATTACCGATGACGGCAAGCTCATGGCCTACGCTCTGTCGGCTTCCGGCTCCGACTGGACGGAGTGGCGGGTGCGCGACGTGGGCACGGGAAAGGACCTCCCCGACCTCATCAAGTGGGTCAAGGCCTCCGGCGTGGGGTGGACAAAAGACGGCAAGGGTTTCTACTACAGCCGCTATGCCGAGCCCAAAGGTTCGGCGCTGCGCGATACCAACTACTTCCAGAAACTTTACTACCACCTTCTCGGCACGCCCCAGTCCGAAGACAAGCTCATCTACGAGCGGCCCGACAATAAGGAGCTGGAATTTGCTGGCAGCGTCAGCGATGACGGCCATTATCTGATCATTCATGTGTATCAGGGCACAGCACCGAAGAACCGCCTCTACTACAAAGACCTCACCCAGCCCGATTCGCCAATCGTCAAGCTACTCGACGACTTTGACGCGCAATATTCGTTTATCGATAATGACGGCCCGGTTTTCTGGTTTCAGACCAATCTCGATGCTCCCCGCGGACGCCTGCTGGCCATCGACACGCGCCACCCCGGGCGCGCCAACTGGAAGACGCTCGTGCCGCAAGCCGCCGACAAGTTGGAGTTCGCCAATGTTGTGGACGACCAGTTCTTTCTGGGATACCTGAAAGACGCTGGCTCCGAAGTCCGCGTCTACGATCTCCAGGGCAAGTACCTGCGCAATGTGGACCTGCCCGCCATCGGCAGCGCCGGTGGTTTTGATGGCAAACGCAAAGACAAAGAAACTTTTTACGGATTCACCAGTTTCACCTTTCCGACCACTATTTATCGCTACGACCCGCAATCGGGCAAGAGCGCCATCTTCCGCCAGCCTAAGGTCGACTTCGATTCGACGCAGTACGAAACCAAGCAGGTCTTCTACAACAGCAAGGATGGCACGCGCATTCCGATGTTCCTAACCTACAAGAAGGGACTCAAGCTCGATGGCGAGAACCCCGTGCTGCTGTATGGCTACGGCGGTTTCGACATTTCACTGACTCCCTTTTTCTCCGTCCCCAATCTTGTCTGGCTGGAAATGGGAGGCGTGTACGCGCAGCCCAACCTGCGCGGAGGCGGCGAATACGGTGAGGCGTGGCATTTGGCGGGCACCAAGCTGCACAAGCAGAACGTATTTGACGACTTCATTGCCGCGGCGCAGTGGCTCATCGCGAACCATTACACTTCCACTCCCAAGTTGGCCATCAGCGGCGCGAGTAACGGAGGTCTGCTCATCGGCGCGTGCCTCACCCAACGTCCCGATCTCTTCGGAGCGGCCCTGCCGGAAGTTGGCGTGATGGACATGCTCCGCTTCCAGAAGTTCACCATCGGCTGGGGCTGGACATCGGACTATGGTTCTTCCGACAATCCCGAGGAGTTCAAGGCCATCTACGCGTACTCGCCGCTCCATAACCTAAAAACTGGAACTAAGTATCCGCCCACACTCGTCACCACTTCCGACCACGACGACCGCGTGGTTCCCGGCCATAGCTTTAAGTTTGCTGCCACTCTCCAGGCCGACCAGGCCGGACCAGCGCCGGTGTTGATTCGCATCGAGACCAAGGCGGGCCACGGTGCCGGGAAGTCGATGACCAAGCTGATCGAAGAGACCGCCGACGATTGGGCGTTTCTCGGTCACAGCCTCAACATGAACGTGGCGTTGCCGTAGGGAAGCAATGTGGCGCGGGCGCCCTCGCTGTTCGCGCTACTGCGGAGGACGACGGACGCGGTGAAGAGCCTGGAGATGCGGTTTCTTATGGCGAGAGGGTTTCTCCCAGAGAGCACGATTCGATTTTGTACCGCTTGAATGGCGCAGCCAAGGCAGATCCAAAGGGGCTTTCAAAGTGGGCGGCGCTTCCCGCATCGAAAATGGCAAAAAAGAATCGAGCATGCCGCTTGCCTTAGCGCGGCTTCGTCCTTATAATCCGCTCACCGGAATAATGTTAAGCTGCGCCTTATTGGCGGGCGGCGCATGGTTCTCGGAACCAGTCATGGTGAGTGTCAGTGTAGGATTGGTGAATGGTGCATGGTGCGGACCCGACACCAGGATTTAGGATGAGATCGGGCAAGATGTTTACCCCATCTTTCCCAAAGAGTTAAGGAGCCACAGGAATGAAGAAGATTATTCTCGCGATATTGCTGGTTGCCGCCGTTGTCGCCGTCGCTCAAACCGCTGCCCCGCCAGTGCCGCAAAGTGCCCCGCCGGTGCCACAGGCTGCCCCGCCGGTGCCACAGGCTGCCCCGCCGGTGCCGCAAAATGCTCCGCCAGTGCCGGCAGCGCCCCAGAAAAAAGAAATCAAGGACCCCGCCGAATATAACGCCTACATGGGCGCGGCGCAGCAGAAGGATGCCGCGGCCAAGGTTAGCGGATTGGAAGCGTTTGTGACGCAGTATCCCAACAGCGTGATGAAGGAAGACGCGCTGGAACTTTTGATGGGTGCCTATCAGCAGACCGGCAATCAAGCCAAGACACTGGATACCGCACAGAAGGTCTTGCAGGCGAACGCGTGCAACATCCGGGCATTGGCGCTGCTCGCCTATACCGAAAATTTGCAACAGAAATTTGCGGATGCGGGGAAGACCGGCGAAAACGGCCTGGCGTGTTTGCAGACCGCGGCCAAGCCAGAGGGTATGACGGTCGAGGACTGGGGAAAGCTGAAGGATGGCGCGGCGGTGATCTTCAACGGCGCGGCTGGCATTAGCGCTTTCCAGGTTACGGTCCAGGCCAAGGGTACCGACTATTCCAAGGCCGAGAAATATCTGCGGGCCGCGGTCGATGCTGACCCAACCAACCTGCTCAACGTCTACGACCTGGCGCGCTCGTACCTGGCCGTGGATACGGATCCAAAATTCGTGGATGGCCTTTTCTTCATCGCGCGCGCTTCCAATCTGGCGCAAGGCACCGGTAAGGAACAGATCGCGAAGTACGGCAAGAGCAAATACATCAAGTACCACGGCAGCGATGAGGGATGGAGCGACCTGCTGGCAAAGGCGGCTACCATGCCGTTGCCAACCGGCATCGCGATTGCGAAGTACGTGCCGCCCACTCCCGCCGAACAGTGCTCCACCCTGCTCAAGACTGAAACGCCGGCCGATGCTAGCCAGTTGACGGAGTTGATTAAGAAGAAAGTTGGGGGACTGAGCTTTGCGGAGTGGCAGTTGTGCCTCTCCGAAGGAACACCTGCCGACGCCGAGAAGGTGTGGACCGTGATTAAAGGCAAACCGCTGCAGATGCTCGCTCACATCGTCGCCATCGATCCCCCCAGCAAGGTCGATGTTAAGGGCAAGAGTGTCGATGCTCCCACCAAACTGCATTTGGCGGGGAGTGAGGACGATGTCGAGGCCAAGCGTGCGGATATCGATCTGGCCATGTCGGCGGCCATTCCGCCGAAGGACATGCCGAAAGAGGACACCGATTTCAAGTTCGAAGGTACGCCGGTCTCCTATGTCGCCAAGCCGTTTGTCATGACCATGAATGAAGGTGCCCTGCTGGTGAGTGCGCCTGCAAAGAAGCCGACACCGGTCCACAAGAAGCCGGTTGCGCACTGAGGTTGAGGTCTCAGGAAAAGCCTGGCTGAGAAAAATTCGTCAGTCGAAGAAAGAGGGCGGTCCCGGCCGGGACCGCCCTCTTTTTGTCCCATACGTGGCATTTAGGTGTTTCCTGACACCTGAGGCCTGACACCTGAGCTAGCGGGCCTGTTTCTTCTCGAACATGATGGGACGCGCGCTGCGCGGCGGACGCTTGGCGCCCGCGCGCAGCGGACGAACATCGATCTTGAGCTCTTGCATGGTGCGGCTGAGTGTGTTCCGGTGCATGCCTAATTGCCGCGCCGCCTTGCACTGATTGCCGCGATTTTCTTCGAGCACGGTCACGATGAAACGTTTCTTGAACTCACGGACCGCTTCCGAATAGAGGATGTTGCTTCTGTACATCTGAAGAATGAGTGCTTCGAGTTGATCTTTCACTTGCTGCCTCGTTTCCCGGCGTTCACAACTTAACATTCCTTCACCAACCAATGACCACCAACCAATGACGCACAACAACTACTTCGACGGTCTGAACGATTGCGGCTGGATTTTGTCCGTTGCCGAATGTGCTTGCCGCATATAGTCCAAGCCCTGATAGAACCGGTGGCGCAATTCCGCCGGCGCCAGCCAGATTGCGGCCCTTCCGCCAACCAGGAAGTACGGCGCCAACTCAGATCCCTCCAGCCACTTCGCGGCGGGCGCAAATGCGGCCATGGCGGTGAGAACCACTGCGACCACCAGGGTGCCCTTCAACAGACCCAGAACTGCTCCTAGGACCCTATCAATCGCGCTCAGGCCGGCTTTCTTCATGACCGAGCGCGCAATCCGTCCAGCAATGCCGGCGGCGAGCAGGACCGCGAAAAAAATGATAAGGAAACCGGCAATCTCCCCCAGCCACTGCGATTTCACATAAGGCGCCAACCACTCCGCTACCCTACGATACCGCCATGCGGCCAGCAGGTATCCCATGACCAACCCAGCCAGCTTGAAGGCTTCATGGAAGAAGCCTTCAATGGCCGCCGCAATCACGGAAAATACCAGAAAACCGAGGATGATCCAGTCCGCAATGCTCATAGTTCAATCGTCGTTCATCGTTCAACGATCCGAAGCTCGCTGCTTCGAAGCTCTGTGGTCGAATTCAATGACACCAGCGCGCGGGCTAGACCGCCAACTCGCGTCCCGTCAACTGACGGTAGGCCCCGAGATACTTTTCGCTTGTCCGCCGCGCAACTTCTTGGGGGAGGGTCGGCGCGGGCGGTTGTTTGTTCCAGCGAATTTCTTCGAGGTAATCCCGTACATACTGCTTATCGTAGGAATCCTGCGCCTTGCCCGGTTGATAGGTGTCGGCCGGCCAGAAGCGCGAGGAATCCGGTGTGAGCACTTCATCCGCCAGGGTGATGCCCTGGGCGGTCATGCCAAATTCAAACTTGGTGTCGGCAATAACGATGCCGCGCTGCCGCGCGTAATCGGCGGCTTTCTTGTAAATACGCAAAGTGATGTCGCGGAGCTGGCGGCCCACTTCGGGATCGACCAGCTTACACATTTCTTCAAAAGAAATGTTGATGTCGTGTCCGGTGGTGGCTTTGGTGGCGGGCGTAAACAGAGGCTCCGGCAGTTGGTCGGATTCCCTTAGTCCCGGCGGAAGCTGGATGCCGCAGACCGCGCCCGTCGCTTTGTATTCCTTCCATCCCGACCCGGAAAGGTAACCGCGAGCGACGCACTCGACGGGAAACATTTCTGCGCGCATCACCATCATCGAGCGGCCGCGCAGTTCATCGCCATACTTGCGAATCGGCACCGGGTAACGCTCCACATCGGCGGTAACGAAATGGTTGGCGACGATGTCCTTGAGGAAATCGAACCAGAACAGCGAGATCTGCGTAAGGATGCGCCCCTTGTGCGGAATGCCGGTTCCGAGAATGTAGTCGAAGGCTGAGATGCGGTCGGTGGCCACGAAGAGCAGGTGGTCGCTGTCGAGGCAGTAGACGTCGCGGACCTTGCCGCTGGCGTGCAGCTCCAATTCGGGGTAGTCCGTCCGCAGCAGAACGGAATCTAAAGTTTCGGGGCTCATCTGTAAATTCACCGGGGAAAAACTTTGCGTATTCTAGCTGTCGCAGAGAATTTGTCAACGACTACAATCACACATGCCGGTTTGCGCCGTCTGGCGTCGCGCCGAAAAGTGTTGACAGTTCCAGTGTAAGCTAGAAGCCTTGTCCAGCGCCGGTTTTCGAGGGGCCGCAATGTGGAAAAACTGAGGAAGGCTCTGGAAAAAAAGGCAGCGGTTGTTTCGCTATGGAAAGGCAAAAAGCTGGCGACCTGTCAACGCAATTTTTTTCGCGGGATAGCATATGGATTCTATTCGACCCCAGGCGTCACAAGAAGTTAACATGTAGACAGTTGGGAGAAAGCGCTATGGCTAGAGCAGGCGGCCCCATAACCGTTTGCGTGATCAATCTGAAAGGCGGCGTCGGCAAATCGACGATCTCCGCCCTACTTGCCCGCCACGGGCACACTAGTCGCGGGTTGGACGTCCTCGCAATCGATATCGATCCTCAGGCAAATTTGAGCCAGGGTTTAATGCACAATGAGTATAGGCGCTTCCTTGCTGGCCAGCGGCCGTCGATCGTAGAGGTCTTCAAAGGCTATATTCCGCCGACTGCTACGTCTTCCGCGCCGAAGCCGCTTCCTCCAAACGGCACTTTCGAGGTCATTGCCCAGGCCGGGACAAGATCGCTTCAGCTTATACCGTCGCGGTTTGACTTTTCGGATAACCTACTAAGCGCAGTCCGGCCTGATCCTACAACTCTCGCTCGATTCCTAAGCTCAAATTTCCAGCATAAAGATCTAATCATCATCGACTGCGCACCTACCGAGTCGATCCTCACGACTGCGGCATACCACGCCAGCGGGAACGTACTGGTCCCTGTCAAGCCTGAATACTTCGCAACGATCGGCTTTCCCCTTCTAGGGCAGTCGCTCAACAACTTCAGAAGTCAGAACCGCGGGAATCACATCTCCGTTCTTGGCGTGATTGTGAACAATGCGTTCTATCACGGTGGCAATGATGGCGGCCCAGAGAAGGCACAAGCAATGAAAGAAATCCGAGCTGAGTCGAACAAGAACGGCTGGCCCATCTATAAGAACGAAATCCCTCACTCCCGAGGTTTTCCTAAGCTTATGAGGGGCGACTATAGCTATCGAGGCAATGCTCAATATTTTTCCATGTTCGCCGACGAGTTCTTTCGTTCCGTCGGCCTGTAATCTCGGCATCCTAAGGATTACAAGATGAAGAGTCGAAAAGCACTGTTGAACGAATTGCTAAAGACGTTGGTGGATGAATGGGGACACGAAGAGGTCGCAGCTGCCTTAGCGGACACGGCCATCTCTTCGGGCGATTCCATGAACAGACGGGCGAGCAGTCTGCAACCCCATTCCTCACGAGGGAAACGACGGCTGAGTGCAACTGCTCAGATTGAGCGCGCAGCCGTCGAGGGAGAACGGAAAGAAGTACTGCTACAGTTAGCAGAACGCTATGATCGGAAGCAGTTCCTCCCGAGTGTGGCTGATGTGCGCGAATTTCTCATTATGATGGGCGCAAGGCCGATAGGCATGAAGGGTCGGATGGACGCCTTTCGAGTCCTTCTGCAGAGCCTTATCCGCCTGCCGGATGAGCGTTTACGACAATTTGTCCACACTGCGCAGCACTCGGGTCCTTCGGAACTCGGCCCTCTGTCCGATGCTATCGCTGCCGCCGGCGAGAGGCTGCCCCGACAGCGGCAGGCGAACACGGATTGACCGGCAGGGGCAATCGAGGACTAGTGGCCTTGGGGGAAGGCGGCAACTCGAAGACCGACCCATTACCCCTTCCCGTGCGTCCTGGATGAGCAATTGCCTGTGGGACGCCATTGCGTCAAGCGTTTCAGTGTCTCCTCGACTTCCTCGTCGCTGGCAAACTCGCCCCGATTCGCCTCCTCTAGACCCTGCTCGATTTCCTTAATTTGCCACCGTTCCAGATCGCTTAATTCGCGAGTTTCTTTTTCTGGCTGAGGCATACGTTACGCCGCCCCGAAACGCACCGACACCAGCTTCGACACGCCGGGCTCTTGCATGGTGACGCCGTAGAGCACGGGCGCGATGCTCATGGTGCGCTTGCTGTGCGTGATCAGGATGAACTGGGTCTGCACGCTCATCTCGCGCACGAGGTCGGTGAAGCGCGCGATGTTGGCTTCGTCGAGCGGAGCGTCGACTTCGTCGAGAATGCAGAACGGGCTGGGTGTGTACTGGAAGATCGCGACCAGCAGCGCGAGCGCGGTGAGCGCCTTTTCGCCGCCGGAGAGCAGCAGCACGTTCTGCAATTTCTTGCCCGGAGGCGATGCCACCACGTCAATGCCGCTCTCCGCGCTGTTTTCGATGTCGGTCAGCCGCATGAAGCCATGTCCGCCGCCGAACAGCTTGCGGAACGTGGACTGGAAGTTCTCGTTGATCTTGTGGAACGCTTCCTCGAATTTCTGCCGCGAAACTTGATCGATTTCGCGAATCGTGGCCGCTGTGTTTTCGATGGCCTCGATCAAGTCTTTCCTCTGCGTCGAAAGGAATTCATGGCGCTCCGCCGTTTCCTTGTACTCTTCGAGGGCCATCATGTTGACCGGGCCCATGGCGTCGAGCCGCGCGCGCATCTCGCGCTGCGCTTGATCTTCGGCCGCGAGTTCTTCGCCCGCCAGCATCGGAATCGCTGTGTTGGCCATATTGCCGTCGATATTGCCGCCGATCGTCTTGGCCATCAGCACGGCCCGCTCTATGCCCAGCTCGTTCAGGCAAGTGTCGGCCAGGTGTTGCAGATCGGATTGCAGCTTGGCTGCCGTGGCCGACAGATCGCCGCGGCGGTCGCGTGCCAGATCGAGCTGCTGGCGCATGGTGTGAAGTAGCTCGTCGATTTCCGCCAAGCGCGCCCGCACTTGCTCCGATTCGAGTTGCAGCAAGCCTTCGCGTGCTTCTCCGGCATTGCGCTCGGCTTCGAACTGCACCAGCTGGTCGGCCAGTCGCACGTTCTCGTTCTGCCGTTGCGCGATCTCGGCGCTTGCCGATTCCATTTGGGATTGCAAAGCGCCCGCCCGCTCCCGCATCTCGGTGACCAGGGTCTCGATGCGCTGCAGCAGAGTCGTGGCCGACCGATGGCGCTCTTCGAGTGTGGCGGCGCGAGCGGCACGCTGTGAAGTGGTTTCCGCGGCGGCGTCGCGCTGGCCGCGGAGAGCGGCGAGGCGCTCTTGACCGGCGGCAAGCTGGGTTTCGAATTGCCCGCGCGTTTCCTCGATGGCGGTCAACTCCGCTTGCCGCGCTGCGATCAAGCTTTCCTGCTCTTGCCGTTCCGCCGCCAGCCTCTGCAGTTCGCGCTCGTTAACGGCGATGCGCTCGCGCACCCGCGACATTTCCCCGTCCAATTGCTTGAGCAAATGTCCGGATGTCATCGCCTGCTTCTCGGCTTCGCGCTTCTCGTCTTCAAGACGGTCGAGCAGGGAAGTGTGTTCCTTGATTTCCCGTCCCAAAGTGAGCGCCAGTATTTCCTTCTCGCGCAGAGCGCGCTCCAGTTCTTCGAGCAGGCGGAGCACGTCGCGCAACTCGCGCTTCATCGATAGCGGGCCCTCGCTGCGCTGCTTGCCTCCGGTGACGGTCACGTTGTGGAAGCATTCGCCGGATTGCGAAAGGAAGAACGCGTCGGGGCTGGAGAGCGCCAGTTCGCGCGCCACTGCGGGATCGGGCACGATGTAGCCGTTGCCCAGCTTTGGCAGGATCACTTCGAGCGACTTGCCAAATCCATTCAGCACGCGAATCGAATTCTTCAGCGGAATGACGGTGTCGTTGAGCGGAGTGTAATGATGGCTTTCATCCGCGACAAACGAGAACTTGGCTTGCGAGTCCTCGGGATGGACGAGGAAAGTCGCGCGCCCGTTGACGTCGGAGCGCAACATGCGCAGGCCTTCGTCGGCCGCGCCCCACGACTTGACCACGACAAAGTTCAGTTCGTCGCGCAGAAAGTCTTCCACCACGCTCTCGTAGCGCGGTTCGACTTCGAGAAAATCGGCGAGTACGCCCGCGGGAGTGTTGCCTCCCTGCAACGCGCCCGATTGAAACAGCCGCCGCACCGACTCTGTGGAATAACCGTGCTCGGCGATGACCGCTTCGAGCGATCCCTTTTTGCCCAGCGCCGTGGCGTATTCGGAACGGATCGAGTCGAGGCGCTTCTTGGTGTCGTTTTCGGCGGAGCGTTTCGTCTCGACAGTCTCGCGCAGGCCAGCGATTTCCGCGGCGAGTGCGCTGGCGCGCTGCGATACGCTTTCGAATTCGATCGCCATCTGGCCGCGTTGTCCGCCGAAGGTTTCCGATTGCGACGCGGCGCTTGCAATGTCGGCTTGCAGACGCTGTTCCTCGCGGCCAATGCCCGCCAGCCGCTCCTCAGACTGCGTGAGCTGATTACGGAGATTGGAAGCTCCGCCGACTGCCTCCAGAATGGCCGTGCGATGCGATTCCTGCTCCTGTTCGAGCAAGGCGAGATTCGTGGCTGCGCTAGCCGTTTCCTGCTGGCTGAGCGCGTGCTCTTGCTGGGCCGCCGATAGGTCCGCCGCCGCCGAGTCGAGCACTTGTTGGTGTCCATTGCGTTCTTCCTCAAGCGCGGCGAGCCGAGTATGGGTCTGCGCCAGCTCCGCTTCGGCGGATGCGGTGCGCACCATAAGTTCCGCGCAGCGCTCTTCGTTGCTGCGGATGCGCGCCTTGCCGCGATCGCCTTCCATCGCGATCTGGTTCAGCCGGTCGCGATTTTGCCGCGTCTCCGTCTGGATCGCGTATCCACGCTCGGTGCGCTCGGAGTGCTCGGCTTCGGACTGGCGCACGGCTTCGGTCTGCTGCTGGATTTCTTCGCCCAGTTCGCGGATCTGGGTATCGAGCGTCACGCTCTCCTGGTCCATCTGGGTGAACTTGCTGGCGAGCACAATGCGCAGCTTGGCGCGCATCT
>Ga0326728_10009586_pt1 | contig 23215 bp, 18 predicted proteins | sample MB3enrmetagenome_FD_207602 | JGI IMG/M metagenome (GOLD analysis project Ga0326728, IMG submission 207602) | Lab enriched peat soil microbial communities from McLean, Ithaca, NY, United States - MB31MN | ecosystem: Environmental > Terrestrial > Soil > Wetlands > Peat | place: USA: New York... | reverse complement strand
GACGCCATGCCCCGCGGCGAGCTGCGCACCGAGGTCATCGCCCTGCTGCGCCACGGGCGCCAGAGGCGCCGCCCCCGCGCGCGTGGCCATGACCGGCGCGGGCAAATCCCCAACATGACGCCCATCTCCACGCGCCCCGCCGAGATCGAAGAGCGCCTCATCCCCGGCCACTGGGAGGGCGACACCATCAAGGGCAATTACAACCGTTCCGCCGTCGGCACGCTGGTGGTGCGCTTCACGCTCTTCACCGTGCTGGCCAAGATGAACGGCACCGGCGCCGACGCCGCGCTGGCAGGCTTCAGCCGCATGCTTGACCGCATCGACACGCAGAAGCGCCTCTCTATCATCTACGACCGAGGCAAGGAGATGGTCAAACACGAGCAACTGACCGACAAGACCGGCGTCAAGGTCTACTTCGCCGATCCCCACGCGCCCTGGCAGCGCGGCGCCAATGAAAACACCAATGGCCTGATTCGCCAATACCTGCCCAAAGGAGAAGACCTCAGCCAATACTCCCAGCCGCAACTCGACCAGTTTGCCTGGCTGCTCAACTCAAGACCGCGCAAATCCCTGGGATGGAAATGCCCCGCCGAACTCTTCCTGCCGGACTTCGATTTCGTGGCATACTATGAGAAGTTCTTTGCACTTCGAAATTGAAACCTGCGACTTAAACTACGGGATATTGTTCAGTGACCTTCACTTGAAACACCTGCGGCCGGATCGAGAACAGGCCCGCGGCCATGAATAATGGAACTCGCTGCCTGGTACATCTGCCAAGCCGTAGCCCAGTGAACCTCGATGCCTCTTCTGTCTGCCTCTTCTGCGAGCCAACCGAAGAGATTACCGAGGCCTCCGTTGAGCAGTGGTTCCTGATTTCTCTCTGTAGCACCGTGAGTATAGAGTTTTATAAAAATATCGTCTCCAATAGTGGGCGCCAGATCGAACCACCGGCGTACCCTTGAGGGTGTCGGCAGATCGTAACCTGCAATTTCCCCGGTCTCCAGGCGCGGCATCAGCCGTCCGATGAAGCACACACCGACCGGACCAGTGATCATGAGCAAATCACCGCGTCTGCTGCCACCGACGGTGGCTTCGATTCCATGATCGAATGACTTTGGGTGATTATCAGAATTATTTGTGCACCAGTAAATCTGGTTTACAATCCGCCCTTGAGTTACCGATGGAATTGAGGGCATGGTGAAGTCGGCGTAGCATCCCAGGTCGCGCAGCAGGGCGATCTCACCATTAAGGCCGCAACACTTGCCATCGGGGCGCGAATTGTCAAGCGCCCAGTTGCCATGAATGAAGCCAAAAACGGTCCGGCCATCTTGCTGGCGCAGCAGTCCATGGTCGCAAGTCAGTCGGCGGCAGTAATCGGTGACTTTCCGTATAAAGGAATCGCGCTGCTCGTTGTTGTGATGCAGATGCACTTCCACGTCGCCGATGCCGAGGCGGACCATCTCCGCTATGCCTTCGAGCAGATCGCGCTGGTACTCTTCCTGCGGGTAAAAGAAGCTGTACTGGGAGCGCTGGCCTTTGGCATCTCGGGGAGTGTCGTCTGCAATGCGTGGCCACTTGTCACGCCACCGCGCCACGCGGCCGAGGGCGGTCTCAAGAGAAGCGCCCATGCCCTGTGGCTCATAGTGATCGGTAATGGCAATCCAGGCGCGCTTCGGCTTCCTGGACCGTATACTCTTGCGTAGACGGTCCCTCAAATACGGCACAAGCCAGATTTCCGCGTGACGAGGGAGCTTCATAAAATGAACGTCCTTGTATGTTTTGACCGTCCGCGGCGAATGCGCTACGAGCCATACAATCAATTTATAGTATCGAGCACGGTTCCTCCCAGTGTCAAAATTCCAGGGAGAACTTCAGGCTGCACCTTGCAATTTGCGGCATGAGTTGTAAATCAAGCAACTAATGCAAATATACTGGTGTGTCTCGATTTAATCGATTAAGATTTGGTATGGTATGGATGCGTGCTTGAACTGGCCGGTGGCGATTCGCATTGATTGCTAAGAAAGCCAGGAGACGACCAGGTAAGAGATGACGTTGACTGCCTTTGAAACAAAAAGAGAATATTCGATTAATATTCTATGACAGAATTGGAGTGAAGAGCCAGACTAGTTAAGCAAAGTCAAATCGTACGCGGCAAGCGAACTCCTCGGCTGGCGCCGGGTAAGGAGCAGACAGTGGACTGGAGAGTGAAGGGACTACTTCAAAAGGGCTTAAGCCTAACGCCTGGAGGCGTGAGGCTCAACACGCGGCTTCAGCACGTCCTTGGTAACTTAAGAGATTTTGACGGCCACGTCGCAGGCAAAATCTCCGATTGGGCTACAACGATGGGCTACCTGTCCAATGTGGGTTTCCGCGTGAGCGGAGCACGCCTCATGGAAATCGGGACGGGTTGGCACCCGGCGCTTCCGCTTTGCTTCATTCTTGCGGGAGCGCGTTCGATCGCGACTTTCGACATCGTTCGCCTGCTGGGCGAGACGGAGACTTTCCGGCTTCTGGACAACCTCGATATGCACATCCCCAAGATTGCGGATCTGGCTGGAGAGAACTCGGCTACTGTTCGTGAACGGCTCATGGAGTTGCGCCGATCCAGGAATTTAAATGAGCTGCTCGGCAAGAGCCGCATCGAGTACTACGCGCCGGCTGATGGGAGAGCCACCGGATTGAAGCCTGACTCCTTTGATCTCGTTTACTCCAATAGCGTTCTGGAGCACGTCCCACGGGAAGTGATCCGTGGCCTGATGGAGGAAAGTTTCCGGGTGCTCAAGCCTGGGGGATTGGTTTTACATAACGTTGGCTGCAACGACCACTATGCGTTCTTTGATAAATCGATCTCTTTCGTCAATTTTCTGCAATATGGAGAGCGTGAATGGAAGCTTTGGAATAACCCGATTCAATTCCAGAACCGCTTGCGTGCTCCGGAGTTCGTGGACCTGGCAACACAGGCAGGCTTCGAATTGATCAGCAAGAAGGCCCACGTTCGGCCAGGTACACTGGAGGCGCTGGTTAGCCTGCGCGTCGCTCCTCAATTCGATCGTTTTTCAAGAGACGAAATCGCTGCCACATCGGTAGACTTTATCGGCCGGAAACCGGCGCGATAATCGCCGCCATCCACTGCGTTTACTTCTATCGCCGTGCATCTGGTTCACACCGGTTCAGTTCAAGAGTTGCCCACTGATGTCTGCGATCTTGTACCTGTTGTGTAAAGCAAGCGGCGTGTATTACAACAAAGTAACGACAATGTTACGAAGCGTTTTCCTTCCTAAACTGGTCGGACACTATTCTGGCCCTACGACGGAGACCTGAAGGTTTCCATGATTCTTGCTCCCTAAGCCTTTATTGCCAGATTCCCGCTACTACAAGCTCTTCTCCACGATAAAACGCGGCCGGGCTTTTACTTCAGAGAATATTTTAGCGAGGTATTGCCCGATGACTCCGAGGCAAAGCAACTGTATTCCTCCAAGCATGCAAAGGGGAATCACAATAGAAGCCCAGCCAGGAACAGCAGAAGGATTGAAAAACCTGGTGACCAGAGCCCATGCGGCAATGCCAAAACTGAAAAGTGAAACAAGCATACCGAGGATCGTGATGATCTTCAGCGGTATCTCGGTAAATGAAGTAATACCATTCAGTGCAAGCGAAACCATCTTTGGGATTGTGTATTTGGTTTCTCCCGCATAGCGCGCGTGCCGGTCATAGTAGACCAGCTCGGATTGAAAACCTAGCTGCGGGATTAATCCACGCAGAAGCAAATTCGTTTCTTTATAGCCCCGCAACTCCTCCACTACTCGTCGACTCAAGAGCCGATAATCTGCGTGATTAAACATCAGTTCAACGCCCATGGCCTGAAGCAGCCGGTAATAGTTTTCCGCGGAAATGCGCTTCAAGAAGTTATCTGTCTCGCGGCTGCGCCTGACACCATAGACAATTTCTGCGCCGCGCGCATAAGCGCGTACCATATCTTCTATCGCAGTCACGTCGTCCTGGAGATCAGCATCCATGCTAATCAATGCGTCGCCCGGAGCCGTAAGTAATCCCGCGAGGATTGCACTCTGTTGACCGAAGTTTCTAGACAACTTTATACCGTGTATCCGGGCGTCTTCTTTTGCCAAGCGCTCGATGACATTCCAAGTCTCGTCAGCCGAGCCATCATCGACAAAATATATAGACGGCTCTATTATCAGATCATTTAGAGTTAGTTCATCGAGCAATATGCCAAGCCGAGAAGCCGTTTCAGGTAACATCTGCTCTTCGTTATAGCAAGGAATCACAAGGGTTAGTCTCGGACAGGTAGTGCGGCGAGCCAATTGAATCATAGGACATCCTTCATACAAAACCTGGGAATGAGGTTGAGCATTCTCTGCCATCAATTTAAAATCGCTTAACTTCCTCGGCGTACGGCACGCGACGATGGAATTTTTCCTTGCGGGTGCAATCTTCGCCCTCCGTCCTGCATGAAATCACTCTAGCATAGCAATAGAAATGCTATCAACTAGCGAGTGCGGGAAGAATCCAAATGAGTGATTCATTTTCTGCTTTAGCGTGTTTTCGCACAGTTACAATTATTCCTTACCCCCAGGCGGCTATGTCAATTATCTGTATTTCAAGTTGTCTCTTTTTTACATTAAGCCCTTACTGGACAAATCAATTAATAACAACTACATTGAACGTATCGGAACTATCGAATCCTATTACGCCATCGGGCCACTCCGGTATTCTTTGCTCTTTCGAGGTTTCCTCAGAGAATCTTCCATCGCAGAAGGCGCGGAAAGTCCCCTCAAATGGCGACTTCACCTTGAAGTACCCATACGTGCCAGGAGTATTGAAAAATGTGCTAAGCGGGATTAAACAACTGGCGTTCAATCTTTTAAATTGCGAATATACGGCGTCCCCGTAGCAAATTTTGCGTTTTATATAAATGTTTGCTCATATTTTTCATCATATTGCCTCGATTCTTGCCACAAAGATGATTGAGCGCGCAGAGGTACGGGGCAAGTGTATTCACTGGATTAGAGACTGCCCTCTGGTTTATTCTGCTATTGGATTCTGGCTGCGTGTAGGCTAGCTAAATGGGGTTTGTTTTAAGCATCCTTTACTTCGTTACGTCTTACCTCACACCACCCGTTTTGTTCGGGCCGCTGGCGGTGGCTCGTGTTGAGCTAATCCTTGCAATAATAATCGCATTTGTTTCGATTTTAAAGATTAGGGGATCTATCATCTTGAGAACGCCGCAGTCTGTGGCCTTGATTGGGTTGGCGTTGGCTGGGTCTTTATCCGTGCTTTTTGGAATCCATTGGGCCGGGGGGGCTGTGAAAGCGTTTCCGGCGTTTCTTCCGTGTGCTTACGCATATTTCCTTGTCTGCCTGCACTGCGTCTCAAAGAAGAAGTTGAAGATTATTGTGTTTATGCTGCTGCTTGTCTGCATGTTCGTGATTACTAAAGGGTACATTGATTTAATGCATGGAGTCTCTGGAAACAGTGCTCCGCAGCCTGGAGTTGCAGAGAGTTACAATCCTTATCTGTGGGACATGCAACATCCATATCTTTTCAGGATGGGAAACGACAAGGGAGAGTTTTTTTATCGACTGAGAGGACTGGGATTCATCAACGACCCAAATGACTTTGCCCAGTTGATTGTCTGTCTAATCCCGCTGATGTTTATTTTCTGGCGGCCAAAGAAGATAATCAGCAATATCATATTTGTGACGGTTCCAGTTAGTGCACTACTGTTTGGAGTGTATTTAACACACTCGCGCGGAGCCTTGCTGGCTTTAATGGCGATAATAATCTTGGCGGCACGGCGTCGAACCGGAACTTTGCCTGCACTGCTGCTTGCAGGCGGAGTGTTCGCGGCATCATTGGCCCTGAACTTCACCGGCGGGCGGGATATCTCCGCCGATGCGGGATCAGATCGCACGGCGCTTTGGAGCAGCGGCTTACAGATGCTGAAGTCTCATCCGTTGTTCGGAGTGGGCCTAGGGGCGTTTGCCGATAATTGCGATGGTTGCGGCCATACAGCGCACAACTCTCTGGTGGTCTGCGCGGCAGAGCTTGGCTTGTTTGGGTTGTATTTCTGGTGTCTGTTCCTTTTTCCTTCAATAAGGGATGCTCTGGCGATTGCTTCGCCGGCAAAGGTGAACGAAACATGCCCTCTCATGTCAGAGGAAGGGATTTTAGAACTGGGAGAAAGCAAAATTGAAGTGGTTGAAAAAGCTGAGATCAACCGGTTTGGGCGTTTGCTGGTTCTGTCGTTTGCGGGTTTTCTGGTGGCTGGATGGTTTCTGTCTCGCGCTTACATCATGACGTTCTTCCTGCTTGGGGGTATGGTTGAGGTAGTTTACGAAATGGCTCTGCGTAGAGGAATGATTGCTCCCCGTTTGCAGATGGCGCGCGTTCTTTTATATTCTAGTATATTGGCAATTTTGCTGATATTACTGATGTACATTCTGCTTCGAACTGTAAATCTAATGCACTGATATAGGCGGCCGAGAAATTTATTGCGATCCATATCAAGAACGGAGGATGGACAGATTTCGCGCTGTCGGAGGCCGGACAACCTGGATGAAAATTGCGCATGTAGTCGACAGCATGGAGATTGGCGGGGCCGAGACTCTTGTGTCTCAGATGTGCCATCTGCAGCGTGATCTGGGCCATGATGCGAGCGTCTACACGGTGACGACTCTGGGCCCGCTTGGCGAACAGATGCGAGCGGAAGGCTTCACTGTGCAACCAAATGTGGGTCGGCACCTGTCAGACGCGGCGAGCAGTTTTTATCGGATCTTCAAAGAATCGCGGCCAGATGTGGTCCATCTTCATAACCCTACTCCGACAGTGTATGCTGGTATGGCTGCAAGAGTAGCAGGCGTGCCTAGCATAGTTTCTACGCGGCATAGCCTCGTGGCGCCTCCCCGCAGACTGGTTGTGGAGTTCAAGTATGCTGTTGCCGCCGCCTTTTGCGACTGGATAGTCGGCATCTGTGACGCAACCATAAATAATCTGAAAAGCATTCATAGCATTGCGGCTCGAAAGATTGTACGCGTATATAATGGCACAACCCCGCTTCGGCGAGTGGCGAGTATATATTGGCCACCCAAGACTGGATTTACGCTAGTTTACGTCGGCCGTCTTGAGCCTGTGAAGAACCATACCCTTTTGCTGAATGCCTTTTGCTCGGCGCTTAAATTTATACCAACTCTACAGCTTTGGATTGTAGGGGATGGAAGTGAACGCAAAATGTTGGAGGATTTGGCTGTTAAATTAAACATTGCTTCGCAGATTAAATTCTGGGGACAACAACTCGACGTAGCGCCTTATTTTTCGGCGGCAGATGCTTTCATCATGTCGTCGAAGTCAGAGGGGTTACCCATCTCGCTACTGCAGGCCTTCTCGCTGGGACTTCCGGCAATCGTGACCAATGTGGGAGGGATGGCAGAAGTTGTACAACTGGCACAGGCAGGGATAATAGTTTCGATCGCGGATCCTGCCGAGATGGCTGCGGCGATTGTGCGACTGGCAAGCGACGGTGCGCAACGGGTGCAATTCTCAACGAATGCGGACGGTGCGTTTCGCTCGTGCTTTACTCTTCAAGCCATGGTCGATACCTACATAGACCTTTATCGCAACACTCCGCACTTCCAGGGAGTACACGAATAACATTGGCAATAAGGCGAAGAAAGCCACTGCATAGGCGCTGAATCGCGTGCCCGGTGTCCGCCGCGCCAAATATTGATTACATCGCTGAAGAGCCGGAGCTGTGCTTGTGCGTCGCCAACAACTCGAACCCACCCTCACAAATATAAATAATAACGAGGGGGGTTGTATTCCACGGCTAAATGGCGAGAGAGTTCGCCAAAGGGCAGATTCGCCACAAACGCAGAGTATGTTTCGTCCAGCTAAAGCTCCCGCGAATTGAGCGCCGATAGTTTGCAACATGCACTCACCAACAGGACAATGCAAAAAAGCGCAAGAGGGCTTTTCAGGAAGCAGACAAACGATTTCACGAGCACTTGATGGCGCAAGCCTAACAAGATATTCATCAATCTGCTCTGGTTCCTTTCCATTTCTCTCCACTGATACCTTGCTTGGGTGAAAAGAGTCTCAATATGTAGATCTTATATTCAGAGCAGCAGCCCTCCGTCCGTCTATTAAAATCGAAAAGATTATGCCATGCGCAAGAATATTACTTCCGGTTATCAAGCCCCACATTGTCATAAAATACCTTTCATTCAATGCGCTTCGTCACAATCCATCTCGAATAATAAGGGTGCAGTTTTCATGTATATTTTGGAATATTCTCACTTTACTCGCTCGGTAATCAGGCAACAGATATACCTCAGTGTGCCGGCTGCGGTTGCAAGAACCATTTCCGGATTAACTTTCGCATTGGCACTTCAACCAGCCTGTAACTGGCAAATGCCACGGGCACCGGTAAAAGAGCATTCCAAGGGAAGTGCAGCCAACTCATTCCTGGCCACATGGTGAATGGTTGCTGCCAAATGTAAAGGCTGTAGGAAATTAGGCCCATCTGCACCACTGGCCAAGCCTCCAGGCCACGGCGCAGCCAACCACCCTCCCCGGAGATAAGCCAGAACACAAGAATCAGAGTCAAAACACACTCCAGCGTGGGGAGCAGATAGTACGCGAAGCCTGGCAGCGTGTGAGTCAAGATCTTCCCGCACGCGGCCAAGAAGATCACTCCGCAGATTAAGGGATTGACAAAACGGAAGCGGCACGCGGACAAGCGGTCCAGCATCCCACCACGAACCGCGAATGCACCCAGACAGCCCCACATGATCATGTCCTGGCCACTTTGGGTCAGAATCATTTCGCGCTGTGAGCATGGATGAAGCAGAAAAAATGCGGCCCAGCGGATCAAGGGGAAAAGTACAACACAAACTAGGGCTAGCCGTAGTGTCCAACGCCTGCCGAAAAAGACTATGAGGCTCGGCCAAACAAGGTAAAACTGTTCTTCAATCGAGAGCGACCAAATGTGAACGAAGATACCGGTCATATCTCCATGTCCGCCAGGCCGGAGACAAAAAATATTCCAAGTATATGTGCCGGCGGCGTAAAAGGAGGCTGTCGGCACATTCATCACGTGAAAAGCCGTCAAAACGCCGATGATTGCAATATAAAGATAAAATGCAGGAAAGATTCTGGCGATACGGCGCTCATAAAACCCTCGAATCGAGATGCGACCGGTTGCGTCCTGCTCGTTGAGCAGGAGCGTGGTGATGAGAAAGCCGCTCAAAACAAAGAAGATGCGAACACCACGATGGGAATCCGCCAAAAATGTCAGCAAATACCATCGTCCTTGAAACCATGAGTTGGATTCGACTGTATGGCCGAACAGAACTAACAGAATGGAATAAGCGCGCAGCCCATCGAGATAGGGAATTCTTGACCCTTTGGCTGCCAAGCGAATCATACATTCATAGTAAAGAAAGTGTGTAAGTGCGTCAAATACTACCTACAGGACTAACATGTTCGATTTACTACGAAATCCAACTGCTGGTAACACTTGCCCATGCGACATTATTTCAAAGTGAGATGTTGCACTTTGAGATTGAGCGCGGCCCTTTATTGGGAGACGAGGCTGGTGCGATGCGTATTGACGATCTGAGCGAGGACTCGCGATTGAGAGGTCCTTCTTCTGCCCCTTCCGCATTTCCATGCCAAGGCGAATTATCTGAACAGCAACGAGGGCTCTCAGAGCATCACGGATTCCGTACGCAGTTATAAGTCAAATGAATTGGAGTTCCCATATCGACAACTTCAAAGTCTGTTACCTTCAGACTTCTTAAAGAGTGGGAATCGAAGTCCGAGTCCGCGTATTTTGCTTTCGTATCTTCGTCGCTCTGTGCGGAGAGGGCGATATTTCCTCCGTCAGCCAGGAACATACCATATTTCTGCATGGCTCGCGCGACGACCTGTGCCTCTGGCATCAGTTGCGACACGTCGTACGAGGCTTTCAAGCGGAAGCGGGCGCCCATCGGGGGAGCGGGTACTGGCCCGCGCGGAGCACCGGCATGCGTGGCGGGATGCACAAAGACGTGCGCGCGTATACGCTGATTGGGAAGAATGAAGCGGATGGCGTGGTTGATGCTTCCGTTAGCGATCTCGTCCGCGGTGAAGAGCAGGGGAGCAATCGGGAAGCCGGCTGCGTCGGCGCTGGTGCATTGATCTCCTCGTCCCGAGGGAGGATATATCCGATTGAGATCCCAGACTGCGACAAAGCCTGCTGTTAGAACATTTTCTGCGTAGTTGGCCTGGTAGGCTTCGTAGAGTTTGCCATGGCCGCGGTCGGCTACGATGAGGTGGCAATCGCCCCCGGAGGGGCACTGATAGTCCGGTTGCCCTTCAACACCGCCTCTGGCAGGAAGCGGAAAGGTCGAGGGATGGTCGGAATCAACAGAATTCGGCCCTGGGCCTTTGAAGCGAACATAAGGAGTAGTGGCATCCGCCTGTATGACGCGGAGACTGAAGTCGACTTGCATCCTGTTGTTGTTCCCCCATCCGCCCGCGTCCGCAAGCCAGGTAATTATGGCGGATGATTGGGGATCGAGAGGCGCGTGACTTATGTCCTGTGTCCAGATGGATCCAGGAGGAAAGTAGGCTGCAGGCGCGACAACATGATCCATCTTCGCAGCCCTCACTTTGCTGCCAAACGCTCTATCCAGCGCAATGGCCATTTGGTCCTTGAGGTGATGAGCTTTCTGGGCGAAGTTGATATGGTTGATGTGGAGTTTATATCCTGTCACAGCAACACCGATTCCCAGCATGAACCCCAACGTAAAAACGGCCAGCGATTTCATGATCTTCATAACGGCCTGATACTCCTCTACGTCAATGGTATCCAACAAAAGGATTCTACGCTATTTATTTCCAAAACCGGCTCATAGGGTTCCTACGGAACGATGTTCTCTGTTTTGGAAGTTGCACCTCTCGCTTCCTTCTTTTGAAAAGTCCATATCTTCCAAAGAGGACCGCGCGTAAAGAGAAATCGGTAAAGTCCGGCAACGGCTGCTGCTTTGAGCACCAGTAGAGCGCTGGCCGGAGCCGCAATGCGATACAGCACGGGAATTTTGTAGCGCAGGCCGGCAAGCGCAATAAGCCAGCCGAAAATCTGCAAGACGGCGAATACCGCGTAGGGGTGCGAACCGCGCGAAAGCGCCAACGTGGAGACAAACAGCAGAATCAGCAGATAGGGCGCTACGAGTCGCATCACCTTGTGCGAGACTAGCTGAAAGAGAACTGGATTCTGCGGGGTCAGAGTCCACGGTGCAAGTTGAAAGAGCTGGAAGTTTCCTGCCAGTGTGCGCACCTTGCGATGAAACTCCTCTTCGATTTTCGTTGGCCAGGTGTCGTAGACGTAGGCATGCATATCAAGGACTGACCGGTAGCCCTGACGGACGATGGAGAGCGGTTGAAACATATCATCCAGAATCATTCCGGCTGGTTGCGGCACGGCGAGTTCGCGGCGAATCGCATAGAAGCCTCCATAGACGCCAACCGGGGAGCCGCAGATAGACTCGCACGTTCTGATCCACTTTTCATAGCGCCAATAGACCCCGCCGACAGCAGCGGATGCTCCGTCGTGACACTCTTGGCGCAAAATTAATTCGCCGGCAACACAGCCAACCTTCGGATCGGCAAAATTGCTGACCAGTTGCTGAATAGCACCCGGCGCGATTTCCGGCCGTATATCGACGAAGACGATTATCTCCGCGGTTGCCTTTGCCATGCCGGCGTTAACAGCAACCGCCTTACCACAATGCTCGTCTAGAATGATGGCGGTGAGACGAGGATGCCGACAGCGGACCAGCAATTCCGCCGTGCCATCGGTCGAGCCGTCAGAAACAATGATGATCTCTTTGATGTTTTGGTAGTCGAGCCCAAGCAGATGATCGATTTTGCGCGAGAGAAGGGTTTCGCCGTTATGCACCGCGAGCACGATACTCACACTGGGAGAGATCGGGCTGACTGTCCAAGGCCGCGGCCGCAGCCGCGAGAACATCCACATTACCAAGGGATATCCTGCGTAGGTGTAGAGAATGCCTGCTATCGACAGCCAGAATATGACTCTCACTGTGCGCCCCTGCGCAGAATGATGGTCTTGATGGTCTCAAACATAATGAGCAAATCAAGACTTATCGACTGGTGCTTGACATAGTAAAGATCGTATTCGAGCTTATGCTTCGTTTCCTCCAGGCTGGCGCCGTATCGATAGCGCACCTGCGCCCATCCCGTAATCCCTGGTCGAATCATATGCCGCAGGTCATAAAAGGGAATCTCCTGGCTGAGCCATTGCACGAACTCCGGGCGTTCCGGACGGGGACCTACAAAGGCCATATCTCCGCGAAGCACATTCCAGAGCTGCGGTATCTCGTCGATCCTTGTGCTTCGCATAATCCTGCCTACTGCAGTAACGCGCGGATCGTTTTTGGTCGCCCACACGGCCCCCTGTGCTTCGGAGCCCTCCCACATGGTGCGAAATTTGTAAGCGGTAAACAAGCGCCCGCGCTGCCCGACTCGCGTCTGGCTAAAAAGAATGGAGCCCGGCGAAGAGAGGCGTACCGCGAGAATAATCAGCGGCAGAAACGGCAGGCATATTAGTAATGCGCTGAATGAGACTATGAAGGATAGCAGGCGGCGGAAAAGCTGCTGCGATGCGTTCATCCGAAAGCCTTCTGTAAAGATGAGGGTGCTTGGATTGAGTCCGTCCAGCTGTAATTTACCTGATAACCGCTCCATCAGCGCGCTGAAATTCTCGATGATGACGCCGTGGAGGCGGAGGTCGAGTAGTTCTCGAACAGGCATCGCGTCGCGGCGGTCTTGCATGGCAACGATGACGCGATCTACGCCAGGCTTTGGGCCGCTGAATGCGCGAAGATCCGCAGAGAAGCGCTCTAGCCGGCCATGGACTATATTTTCGTCTTTCCATCCGATAACTTCCATGCCGGCATCTCGGCTGGACGACAGAAGCTCAACCACAGAGCGAGCCCGCGGCCCGCATCCCAAAACATATACCCGCTCGCGAAACATGGGAAGGTCCATGATCCACTCGTAGGCCCCGCGCCAGAGGACAAGAAGAACCGCAACGAAGGAAGCTCCAACAAGAAAAACATAAGGGCCGATAACCATCTCCGGAATAAAATATTCGAGCCCGGCGAGAACAAATGTCAGCACGCTGAGAACTAGCAAGAGGCGAAAGTATATCTCCCAACTCTCTGAGAAGCGCCTCGGCCCATACAGATCAAAGTAATAAGTGAGAAGCAATGTAAATACCGTGATTCCGGCGATTTTCATCAAACCATTCTCATAGATCAGAACAACGCCCCTATCCGGCCCTGTGAGCAATATCGTTGCCAGTAAAAATGATCCGCTCACAAGAATTACTTCGCAAAAAAGTCGCGCAAGAGTTCGTGTCGGATAGTAAACATTGAAAAGTCTGGTCATCCTTGCCGCCCCTTGTCCTTTCGTCCATAAATTCCGCCGCCAGCATCTTGCTTACCATAGTAGTAAGAGTAAGAGGAGTTAGGAGGAACGTCTTTGACCGCATTCAGCACGAAGCCAAGAACGCGCGAGTTGCTGAAGGCGGCCTGCGCGCGCTGCGCAACATCGTAAGGCGTGACGGCGCCTCGGGCAACTAGCAACACGGCATCGGCGGCGCGGGCAAGATCGATGGCGTCAGAAAACGCCAGAATTGGAGGGGAGTCGATCAGAATCCAGTCGAAGTGTGGCGTGAGGATGGCTATCAACTCTTCGATACGATGATTGGCGACCAGCTCAGAGGAGTTGTCGCCGCCCGCGCCGGCGGGAATAAATGTGAGATTCAATATGCTGTGAATTTGTCCGGCATCAATAAAGTTTGTATTCTGACTGCGTTGCATGATGTCGCTTGGCTCCGCGGTCCCCGCGAGATACTCCGTGAGACCGGGAATATCGGGAGCGCCAAGGATAGCGTGAAGCGAGGGGCTGCGCAGGTCGCCGTCAATGAGCAGAACTTTATTGTTCTTGTTGCGCACTAAGCTGATTGCTAGATTTGCCGCAACAAAGGTCTTGCCTTCCGCGGGAACTCCGCTGCTGACAAGAATCGTCTTGAGCTGAGCTTGATCGCGAAACTGGTAGAGTTGTGACCGCAAGCCGCGGAACTGCTCAATGCTTTCGCCGCGGTCGCCTAATGTCGGTAAAAAGGCAATGGAGGGCTTCCACGCATACAGGGAGATGTTCTCCGTGTTGACTTCGGCTTTGATCGACGGTAAGGCCTCAGCGCCGGTAACAGGGGACGGCTCGGTAAAGCTTGTGGCGTCCATTCCCTGGGCGGCTTTCCGTTCAATATCCGCCCTTTGAAGTGCATCGTAGATGCGGCTCATATCTCACTTTCCTTCAGTGATTCCTCGCCGTCGGCGACGGACGTGATCGTATCAAGCATATTCGGCTGCAGAGAGCGCCTCATTAATGCTTGCATGGCCGAGAAAGAGATCGTAAATGGATGCTGAACAAGATCGAGTTCCAGGCCTACCGACTCGACGATGTGCGCCGGAATTGGATTGACCTGCTCCGCGTATGCGAAGATCAACGTATGCTCGCAGAGAAGATTGATTATGCGCGGAATCCCTTTCGAGTAGTGGTAGACAAGCTCCGCCGCTTCGGGTAAAAACACCGGTCTTGTGGCTCCGGCGATCCGCAGTCTCTCTTCGATGTAGGCTTGGGTCTCCTCGCTGGTCAGCGGATGCGTTCTGCACCACAATGAAATGCGCTGGCGAAGCTGGCGGAGGCTTGGATGGTACAGTTTTTCTTCCAACTCGGGCTGTCCGGAAAGAACAATCTGCACCAGCTTCTCTGATGAAGTTTCGAGGTTGGTCAGCAAGCGTATCTCTTCAAGAAGCTCCCAGGAAAGATTTTGAGCTTCATCAACTACGATGGCGCACAACTGATGGGCGCGATAGCGCTCTATGAGCCAGCCATTGAGCTGCAAAAGCATGGCTGATTTGGTCCTCGTCGTAGGCGGAATGCCGAAGTCGGTAAGCAGAAATTCAAAAAAATCGAGCACTTCCAGGCGCGGATTAAAAACATACGCGGTAGCAATGCGCCCTGTAGCAAAGGTTTCAAGAACGGTCTTAAGCAGCGTTGTCTTGCCCGTTCCCACCTCTCCTGTCAAAACCACAAAGCCCCTGCGCGCCGCAATACCGTATTGCAGACAGGCAAGCGCCTCCCTGATCTGCGGCCTCAGAAAGAGAAACCGCGGATCTGGACTGGCTCCGAAAGGTAGAACGCGTAAACCGAAGTAAGATTTGTACATGGCTATCCAAGCGCGCTTTCAATGGGTTTGGGCTTTCGAAAAAATAGTTTCCTGCGCTTTCCGGCAGTGCGGGTAACATCCAGATCCGTGATAAAGGAGACAATCGCCAGTGTCGGAAGTTTGGTAAAAGCAAGTATGTCGCTCTCGGTGCGCAGGGAAGTGTCGCGGTATTCGAGCAACGCGGCAAGTAGCAGGCCCAGAGCCAGCCCGGATGCAAAGCCTCCACCGGCAAAAACTAGATGGTTCGGGAAGGTGGGCGAATCCGGAAGGTTGGGAGCATCCATCACTCGAAATTGTTCGCCCTGCTGGCGATGCTCAAGCGCGGTGGCCATAGACGATTGATTCATCTTGGTCAGCAAAGTATTGTAGAACTGCACTGCCGTCTCATGGTCGCGCGTAATCTGTTTGTACTCTTCTTCGACTAACGGGCTTGACTCAATCCTGGATTCATAAGTGCGAACCTTTTGCTCAAGCCGCGCCTGTTCCTGCTTGGCTGCTGCTATGGCCGCCTGCTGCGCGCGAAGCTGATTCTTGAGCTGCCGAAGCTGCGGCGTATCTGTACTTTTAGCCGCTGTCTCGCCTTTGGAATTGGCGCCGGTGTCTCCCTTCGCCGGCTCGGCCGCATTGCGCGCGATCTCCGCTTTTAGATTGGTGATTCTTCGCTTGATTGCAAGGACATCCGGATGATCGGGCGTGTAGAGAGCCTCCAGCTCCTTTTCCTGGTTGATGGCAGCTTTAAGCTCCTGCTGAAGGGTGTCCGCCGGTGTCCCCGTGGACGTGTCGATGGACGACGACTCCTGCGATTGTTGGGCAACCATGGCTTCGAGTATGGTCTCTCCCTGCTGCATGGAGCCGATCTCCTTCGTCGAGGCTTCTAGCTGTGTCGTCAGCGCCTGAAGGGTGTTGGTATTCGCCCCTTCCTGCTGGGGAAGCCTGCCAAAGTACTTGCTCTCGAAGGCTGCTAGTTTTGCGTCTTGTTCGTCCAGGTTTCTTTTCGAATCTGCAAGTTGCTGTTTCAGAAAATCGGTGGTCCCTTCGGCAGATTCTTCGCGCGCGCTTAGATTTGCGCTGATGAACAACGACGTGATCTCGCCACAAACTTGTTGGGCGGTGTGCGCGTCCTGCGCCTTGAACGTGATATAAAAGCCCGGCATGCCGCGCGGCGATTGTCCGGAAGGAATCGGGTTGATCCCGATTGCCTTGCGCGTTATATCAACGCGGTCGTCCATGGTGTACTTGTTGCCCGCATACAGGTTAAATCGTTCGATGATCGGCTCGATGCGTGAACGGCTCAATATCTGTTCCCGCATCGAAGCCAGTCGTCCGCTCAGATCCTCATTAACCACCGGCTTCACGTAGTCTTCTGGAACTTTTTGCTGCTCGATAAGCACCAGCGTTTGTGACATATACTGCGGGGGCAAAGTATGGCTGAGGATGATGCCGGCTGCTAAAAGTAGAACCGTACAAGCCAAAATCAGCTTGTAGCGCCGCTTCAATATCTCCGCGTAATCCTTCATGGTCAGTTCACGATGCCCGAGCATAAGACTCCTTGATGAGTTACTTCTTCAAGCGCATTTCCCGCGGTGAGTAACCGATGCCGAAGCCGATCACCTGCGACAGTCCGCTGATGGCATTCGAATTCGATGTAATAATAGCCAAGCTTAATGACTGCTGGATTGCCGTGTAGTTCGCGAATACTTCAATATATCGTCCCCATCGCTGCGTCGCCGATACTCCACCATATTTACTGTTGGTCACGCCGGCCTGTTGCTGTTGCAATCCCTGGGTGCGCATATATGAGCCCGTAAAACCGAAGGTTAGGTTTTTCCCCTGCCGCCGTGTGAGCCCCGCAAAGACGTCTTTGTTGTGTACCCCTACCTGGGTTGCCACCCCCGCGCCGCCAGAGGCCGACTGGGTGTAGCCCAGCGTCAATGACATTGACCTGGCATCGTAGGTTGCGTTTGCGTTCATCGTGAGGTTTGTCGATGAAGGTATATTGCTGCCCGCTGAGCCATGAATCCACTCCGGCCCCGCGGTGGCACTTGTCTTCAGTCGCCGGTTCCACATGCGCGTGAAGCCAAACTGCGCGGATTGAGTCCCCATGGAGACCGTGGAACCCACGTAGTTGAAGTGAGAAATGGAGTATTGTCCAATAATCGAATTTTGCGCGTTCAGCCGCCTGGTAATCTGCGGGCCCGCCTGCAACGAATTCGTCTCCAGGCCGTTGCCGTCAAGGAAGCGTATGATTCCGTAGCTACCGGTAAGGCCAAGGTTGGTTGCACGGTCAAGGCGGCGCGTGAAATTTGCGCCAGCTTGGTTGGTGACGCTGCGTGTATTCAGCGTTAGAATTGGCTGGGCCGGCGTGCCTGGTGTTCCCGGCAGATTACCCACTCCGGGAATTCCGGAAAAACCTGTTGTAGGAGCTAGCGGCATATAGCTCACATTGTCGTTGAGGTTGAATGCCCAGGAGCGCCTAAGAAAGCCTTGCGATGCCATAAGGTGTTGATAAACCCCCGCTTCCCCATTCGCGCCGGAGAGCGTCCACGTTTTGCCGCCGGAATAGGCCAGCGAGAAAGGCCGGGCGGAGTTGGCATTTGCGTAGGTCACCTCTCCCGACAAGGTGTTCATCTGACTATCCCCTGCATTTCCGGTGGAGAACCGCGCGGTTTGCGTGTAGCGCAGATCGTAGTGCAGCGTCCCGCTTACCGCCAGCCCGGCGGGCCCCGTCGCAGCGGGAACAACTTGTGCCCGTGCCGCGGAGATAATAGTAAAGAAAATCGCCATATGTGCCAGACTTGGTTTCATTCGGATTGCCTTACGGGACAACAATCGTATCGCCAGGATTCAGTATGAGATTGAGCGAGCCGTCGCCCCTCAATGCTTGTTTGTATTGCACGGGAATCTTCTGCTGCTTTCCTCCTTCGGTGCGCAGAATGTAAATCTTCTTCGCGTTAGCGTACTGCGTGAGCCCTCCGGCGGTGGCTATTGCCTGAAGCAAGGTCATTCCCGGAGTCATTTCTATTGGCCCGGTTCTGCCAACTTCGCCGATTAGGTACACTTTCTTGCTGTTCATCTGGGTCAGAACGATCGTGACATTCGGATCCTGTATGTACTTCTTCAACTTGGCCGTGATTACGTCCGCCAACTGTAGCGGCGTCAGTCCTGAGGCCTTGACATCACCCAGAAGCGGCATCGAGATCATGCCGTCTGGCCTGACAAGCAGACTGCTTGTCAGGGTCGGCTCTTTTAGCACGGAAACCATCACTACGTCGGTCGCGCCGATTACATAGCTGTTGTCTAATGCCGGCGCGGCTGCAACTGGCGCTGTTGGCTTGCTCGTGTTCGGCGCTGCCGGCTTGTTCGTGTCCGGCGCTGATGGCAATTTGTCTTGAGCCGGGCTGAAAAACGCCGGAGCAAAAATTGCCACAATCAGAAGGCTTCCCATTTTCATGGTGCGACTCCATTCTTGCTGATCACGGATTGATTTTCTGTTTCTATCTGCTTGAGTTTGTAAAGCAAGGCCTTATAGCTGATTCCCAGGTCGATAGCCGCGCGTTTCCTGTTGCCGCCGGTTGAAACCAGAACCTCGGAAATCAACTGGCGTTCGATCTGAATCGAGGAGGCCCGCGTGGCTTCTTTCAGCAACAGTGGCCTGCGGTTCCCACTTGGCCTCCCCCAGGGCGCCGCCGCTTTTATGGCCGCCAGAGATATTGCCTGGTCTCCTATGGCGACAAACGTCTTGATTGCCGTCTGAAGTTCCAGCAGATTTCCTGGCCACGTGTGCTCCATCAGGTGTTCGACAATCTCCTTGCAAAGAACTGGCTTGGGACGGTCAAACTGCTTAGAGTACTGCGTCAATAGATCATCGGCGATGGTGAGAATTTCTGGCTTCCTGCAGCGCAGCGGGGGAATCAAAAGAGTAATTGCCGATACGAGGTAGTAGAAATCCTCTCTGATGCGCCAGGTCTTGACCTCTTCCGCAAGGTCGCGGCTCGAGCCACACAACAGGCGGCAGGGTTGCGCCTGCTCGGAGTGAAAATAGGTGTGGACGAGCAACTCCTGCAAAGGGAGACTAAGCTCTGTTATTTCAACCAGATAAAGCGTACCCTTGGTGGATAGAGCAGACTGCAGGGACGTGGCATTGGCTTCCGCGCTGTGGATTTCATGGAACGCGCTGCGGGACAGATTCGATTGTGCATGGATTTGTACAGCAACAGAGCGTTTTCCGGTGCCGTGCTCACCCAATATCAGCACTGGGCAATCGCTTTCGGCAATCCGGGCAATCGCACGCTGAATTCGCATATCTGTAGAAAGGGCTGGTTTTGCCTGCCGCTTCCCATTTTGGATCATTGCAATTGTTGCCATAAAGGGACCTTGGCTCACTTCATCTTCAGCAATACAGGTCTCAGGCCTTGGAGCGCATAACAAGGAAGGGGCTCCCTTGTGGAATATCGACTAACTATTAGATGCGCCTCCTTAGACGAGGCTAAAGATTAGGCAGATTTATTCCCTCCCACAGAGAAACAGTGTACCATTAATTGTTCTGGAAAGTGGAAATCATTTTCCTGTGCGCCGGAAAGTAGATTCCTTTGGTGTGGAATATTCATCGGTTTTTCCCTGAATCAATCTGTTTCTTTTCTGGCGCGCCAATTGTTAATGTAGAGTTATATGAGTCGATTAGCTCGAGGAAAGGAATCATGACTCAAAGCGCACAGATGCGGACAGTTTCATCGGGGAGTTGGCGCACCCATTACTCTCAATTTGCAGTGGGTTTAACGGTGATCTGCCTGCTGATCGTGGCGGTATATTACCAGGTGCTGATGAAACTGGTTGCCGACTGGTGGCAAATACCCGATTTCTCGCACGGCTTTTTGGTGCCCCCGTTCGCGGCGTATCTGGTTTGGGAAAAGAGAGAGAGTCTTCGTGGCATAAAGATCGCTCCGTGCTGGAGTGGAATTGCCATAATTGTCTTTGCACTGGTGGTTCTACTGCTAGGGGTCTACGGTTCCGAGCTCTTCCTCTCCAGGGTTTCACTGATTATTTTGTTGGCCGGACTGGTGCTATGCTTTGGCGGAAGGCAGTTTTTAAAAGAGTTGCGCTTCGCCCTGCTGGTCCTGTTGCTGGCCATTCCTATTCCGGCCATTGTTTTCAACCAGATAACCTTTCCGCTGCAGCTCCTGGCCTCAAAACTGGCCAGTGCCCTGCTTCCTTTATTCGGCGTGCCGGTGCTGCGCGAGGGTAACATTATCGAACTTCCCCTGATGAAGCTGGAGGTGGCTGAGGCCTGCAGCGGCATTCGTTCCCTGATGAGCCTGTTCACACTCGCCGTTTTTTATGGATACTTCCTGGAGAGGTCCAACTGGCGGCGGGTCGCGCTTGTGGTGGCCAGCATTCCCATAGCAATTGCGGCCAACGCTGTGCGCATCCTCGGCACCGGGTTGTGCGTCCAGTACTGGGATCCGGACAAGGCTCTGGGATTTTTTCACGAATTTTCCGGCTGGGTCATCTTTTTGGTGTCGCTTGTGTGCCTGTATGCTGTCCATCGCATGATGAGTCTATTTCCGGTTAAAAGGCGGCAGATATGAAGAACTCTCGTTTCTGGACAGTAGTTCTGCTGCTGGCTGCAACCGCGCTATTCTTGCATATGCGCCCCGCCGCCGATCAGAATCCCCCCAGCGAGCCTTTGTCGCAATTGCCGGTTAACATTGCTGGATGGGTGGGAAGCGACCAGGCGGTTGACCCCGAGACGCTCGAAACACTTGGGGCGGGAGATATCCTGGCGCGTGTCTATACCCAGGGCGCGCGGACGCAGCCGATCGGCCTGTTCATCGGCTATTTCCCCACCCAGAGAACTGGCCAGACCATCCATTCTCCAAAGCATTGTCTGCCCGGCTCCGGCTGGGTCTTCGAGGAGTCAAATTCCCTTGATTTGATTGACGTGAACGGCAAGCCGCATCGGGTAGGAGAATACATTATCTCCAGCGGCGCCACAAAGCAGTTTGTCATTTACTGGTACCAGGCGCACGGGCGCAGCGTGGCAGATGAGTACATGGCGAAGATTTACATGGTAGTAGATGCGATACGGATGAATCGCACGGATGGGGCGCTGGTCCGGGTTATCACGCCAATCTCTTCCGGCGAAGATGTTTCGGCTGCAAGAAATCGCGCCGAGAGATTTACCATGCAGCTTGCGCCTTTGCTGCCACGATTTATCCCCGACTAAGCGCATTCAAATACGCAGGGAAAGACAATGCTGTCCGGCAAATGACTTTACGTTGCAGCTGTTTGAGAGACAGCCTGAAAGGATGAAAAAAGTGGAAAGCAGAATCAATGCAATTCAATTCGGATACGATGGCAGGCAGATGTCACGGAATCGTTACACGGCTCTTTGGGTAGTTGCGCTCTTTCTATCGCTTACTCTATTATCCGGGTGCTTCCGCGATCCAAACGTGCGAAAACAGAAATATCTGGAGAGCGGACAAAAGTATAGCGCTCAGGGCAAGGACAGGGAAGCCGCCATCCAGTATGCCAACGCCTTGAAGATCGATAAAAACTTCGCCGAGGCTCATTATGCCCTGGCGCAGTCCTATCTTCATATGGGTGCCTTGAGTGCTGCTTTCGGAGAACTTCAGCGGACCGTCACTCTGCAGCCGGCAAACTACAAGGCGAGAATCGATTTGGGAAATATGTACCTTGCCGGTGGCAGGATCGATGACGCCAAGGCACAGGCGGACGCGGTGATTGCTGCGCAGCCGGAAAACGCCGATGGCCACGCTTTGCTCTCCCGTATTGCGGCTCGGAAGGGACAGAAAGATCTGGCCTTCGATGAGATCCGTCGTGCGCTGGAACTCGCCCCAAACGAAGCTACACTTCATGAAACCCTCGCCTTGCTCGAAGTGAGCGATGCAACAAAGAGCGCTTCCGTTGAGGACGAATTGAAGAAGGCGGTTACGCTGGATCCGAAATCTGTAAATGCCAAGCTTCTGCTCGCGGCTTACTATGCAAAATACAGCCGCTGGCCGGAGGCTGAGCAGACTTGCAAGAACGCCATCTCCACCGATCCCAAAAACTTGACTGCCAGGGAAAGCCTCGCTCAGATCTATCTCAAAGAAGGAAATCAATCCAAGGCCGAGGACGCGCTGCGCCAGGCTTCGAACGACCTTCCGGACAGCCCGCAGGGTGTGCGGATGTTGGCGGACTACTACACCGTCTCTGGACAGATAGACAAGGCCAAGGCGGAGTTTGCCAGCCTTGCTAAAAAGTACCCCAAGAACCTTTCTGTGCAGGAGGGATACGTCCGGGTTCTTCTTCAGGTCAAGGACTTCGCGACTGCCCAGTCCGTTATTACCGAAATGATGAAGAAGAACAGCAAGGATCCACAGGTCGCCGTGCTGAACGGAATTGTGCTGCTCAACAACGGCAAACTGGCGGACGCTGTCAATGCACTTCAGGGTGCGGCCAATAATGCGCCAAAGGACGCCTACATTCAGTTCTGGCTGGGCAGGGCAGCACAGGCCAAGGGCGATAGCGGCCTGGCGGAGAAGAGCTTCCGTCTGGCAGCGCAGTTGAATCCGCGCCTCTTGGAAGCGCAGGAGGAACTTGCCCGCATTGCAACTCAGCGCGGCGACATGAATTTGCTCTCTGATGTAGCGGAGAAAACAATTTCCGTCGCTCCTCGGTTCCCCGGCGGATATCTGTGGCGCGCGATTGTGGAGCTGTCCCGTAGTACGCAAGATAAGGCCGAGACTGATAAGGCCGAGGCTGACCTCAAGACCGCAATCAGCGTCGCCCCGAAAAGCGCGCAGGCCTATCTCATGCTCGGCGATCTTCGCTTCTCGCAAAAAAAGTATCCGGAAGGAGCGGCGCTGATGCAGCAGGCTTTACAAAGCGACCCCA
>Ga0326728_10009585_pt1 | contig 23216 bp, 24 predicted proteins | sample MB3enrmetagenome_FD_207602 | JGI IMG/M metagenome (GOLD analysis project Ga0326728, IMG submission 207602) | Lab enriched peat soil microbial communities from McLean, Ithaca, NY, United States - MB31MN | ecosystem: Environmental > Terrestrial > Soil > Wetlands > Peat | place: USA: New York... | reverse complement strand
TCATCATGGTGCGGCGGCTGTTGCGGAAGAGGTTTCTGAATGCAAGAAGCAAGAACTTAGCCACGGCTAACTCCTTCGGTCGAGTTATCGGAGACGACCTGCCCGTCGCAGAGGCGGACGATGCGCTCGGTATGTTCCAGTAGGCGCGCGTCGTGCGTGGAGAAGATGAAGGTGAGACCGAGGCGGCGGTTGAGACCGTGCATCAGGTCGATGAGCTGGGTGGCGTTGTGCGTGTCCAGGTTGGCGGTGGGCTCGTCGGCCAGCACCAGGGCGGGACAATGCACGATGGCGCGGGCCACGGCGACGCGTTGACGCTCGCCGCCGGAGAGCAGGTCGGGGCGTTGCCGGGCGCGGGCGGAGAGGCCGACGCTGTCCAGGGCCTCGGCCACGCGCTGGCGGCGCTCGCGGCTGCCGATGCCCTGGATCAGCAGTGGATACTCGACGTTCTCGGCAGCCGTGAAGACTGGGATGAGGTTGAAGGTCTGAAAGACGAAGCCGATCTTCTGGCGGCGCAGCGTGGCCATGGCGGCCGGCTTGAGCTTGGAGGTATCGACTCCGTCCACCAGGATGCGCCCGGAGGTTGGTTGATCGATGCAGCCGATCAGGTTCAGCAGGGTGGTCTTGCCGCTCCCGCTGGGGCCGGCAATGGCCAGAAACTCGCCGGCGTTGACGCGCAGACTGGCGTCAGAGAGGGCGCTGACAAAGCTGTGGCCTGGGTGGTGAGTTGGCATAGTGTCCAGCGGAAATCTGCGATTGACTGCTTCGACATTGACGATTTCTTCCATTCGCCATTCCCTTTCCTTGGGCGGTGTTTTTGCTTTTCTTGAACGGTAGACCGGACGATGCCCAGAGAGCGCGCGGTTCCCGACGAGGGGCTGGAAAAGCGGATGAAGGGTCGGAGCGGAGGGATAAGCCGTGGCCGGAGCGGCCCGTTGGCTCTGCGGGTTGCCGTTGACATCCCACATCCCATCTTGCAGACCCGCCACGGCCGATCAGGCCAATCCCGCTGGACTTTCCGCGGCAGCGGGCAACTCCGGCGTGGCCGCAATCAGTTGCCGCGTATACGCCTCGCGAGGGTCGGCGCACAATACCACGGCTTCGCCCATCTCCACCAGCCGTCCGCGCTCCATCACCGCAATGCGTGTACTCAAATAGCGCACCAGCGGCATGGAGTGGGAGATGAACAGGTAGGTCAGCCCGTGCTCGCGCTGCAGCCGCCGCAGCAGGTTCACGATCTGCGCTCCCACGCTCACATCCAGGGCCGAAACCGGCTCGTCCAGAATCAGCAGCTTGGGCCTGAGCGCCAGCGCGCGGGCAATGTTGATGCGCTGCCGCTGCCCGCCGGAGAACTCGTGGGGATGCCGTGCAAGCGCCGGCTCGTCCAAGCCCACCTCGCCCAGCAGCTCGACCGCCTTCCGGCGCAGAGAGGCGCGGTCCGTCCTGATCCCGGCTTCCCAGCGGTGAATCAGCAGCGGCTCGGTCACGATCTGGAACACGTTCATGCGCGGATTCAGGGCGGCGTAGGGGTCCTGGAAGACGGGCTGCATCTGGCGCCGCAGCCGGCGCAACGCGCCCGCTGAGGCGTGGGCCACGTCCGTGCCGTCCACGCGCACACAGCCGCGGCTCGGCTCCGCCAGCCCCAGAATCATCCGGGCCAGCGTGGTCTTTCCCGAGCCCGACTCGCCCACCAGTCCCAGCGTTTCGCCGCTCTCGATGGTCAAGGACACATCTTCGACGGCGTGCCGCAGTTCCGTCCGCAGCCCCGTCCGGCGGGGATAGCTCTTCCAGACCGAATTGACCTCAACCAGCACCATGCCCAAATGGTACATGGGCCATCCCGGTAGCTTGGCAAAGGGAAGACATCGGCCCTCTTGATCCAGGTCAAGCTGCCGCATCGACAATCAGAGGACGATTGCCGGCCTCAGGTCCGTATGCACAAAATCGTCGCCCTTGTAAAGCAGCGGCTCGCGTTTGTCGCGGGCCAGGGCGTAGCTGAGGCAGTCGCCGAAGTTCAGATTGGCCGGGTGGCCGCTACCTCTGCCGTAGTCGCGGTAGGCCCGGCGGGCGATCTTGGCCTGTGCGGCGGTGACCGGTTCGATGACAAACCTCGGGTGATGCAGGATTTCTTCCAGCCGGGCGCTGAGCTTCGGATTTCGATAGCCATCTGCAACGATGAACGCTTCCAGGTAGGTTCCGGCGGAGACTCTCAGCGAATCCGCGTCTTCTATTGCTTGTGCCAGCGCCTCAGCATCGGGTTCTCCTCGCATAATCGCTATAAGCGCGGATGAGTCGACGATCATTTAGGCAAACCCGTCCTCTCATCATAGAGTTGGTCAAACAACTCCTTGGTAGTCCTGCCGTCATTCATCATTGGTGTGGTTTCACGGCTAATTCTCATCAACCAGGCGGCCAACCCCTCTTTGGGTTCGGTAGCCTGCCGCTCTGCTAGTTCTCTCTCGATTTCCTTCTGAACGGCTAGCTGGACGGCATACGTCAGGCTCACTCCCTTCAGGGCCGCCAGTTTCCTGATCAACTCGCTCGTTTGCCGATTCTTGATGTTCAGGCTCATCCTGTCCTCCGACGATTTCTACAATGCACACGTCACTGCGGTAAACCCGTTTCAGTGTCATAGAGCTCGTCCATGATCTCTTCACACGAAAAGCCGTCTTTCATTCGTGGTGCGGTGAGATTGCTGACCTCTTCCAGATATTCATAGATGCTCTGTCCAGGTTTCCTGCGAGGAAACTCAGATTCACAGACGTTGGTTTGCCCGGCGTCGTCGCTCATGTTCTACCATTCTTCCCTAAACGTCTACCATTCTACCATAATCGGGCGCCTAGAGCCGGAAAACGGCTGACTTTCCCCGATTCCCCCCGCAATGCCCTAAGCTATAGCCATGAACGGCCTTACTCAGGAAGCCGCGGCAACGCAGGACGAGATCTTCGATCTACTGGTGGTGGGCGCCGGGCCCACTGGGCTGGCCTGCGCCATCGAGGCGCAGAAGGCGGAGCTTCGCCCGGTTGTGGTGGACAAGGGCTGCCTGTGCAACTCGCTCTTCCATTACCCGGCGAACATGACCTTCTTCACTACGTCGGAGTTGCTGGAGATCGGCGGCATTCCCTTTCCCAGTCCCAACCCCAAGCCCACGCGCACCGAGGCGCTCCAGTACTACCGGCGGGTGGCGGCCTACTACCGGCTGGACGTGCGCCAGTACCATCGCGTGGAGCGGGTAACGGGCTCGGACGGCGCCTTCACAGTGCACACCGAGGACCGCTTCGGCCGCCGTGGCGCTCTCACGGCGCGCAAGCTGGCCATCGCCACCGGCTACTACGACCTGCCCAACTACCTGGGTATCCCCGGCGAGAAGCTGAGCAAGGTGCATCACTACTACAACGATCCCCACCCCTACTTCGGCATGGACGTGACGGTGATCGGGGGCAAGAATTCAGCGGCCATTGCGGCGCTAGAGCTGTGGCGGAGCGGCGCGCGGGTCACCCTTGTGCATCGCGACGCCGGGATGCACCAGCACGTGAAGTACTGGATCAAGCCGGATATTGAAAACCGCATCAAGAATGAAGAGATCAAGGCGTACTTCCGGTCGCAGGTGGTGGAGATTGCGCCGGATGCGGTGGTGGTGGAGACGCCGGAAGGCCGCGTGACGCTCAAGAACGATTTTGTCTTCGCCATGACCGGCTACCACCCCGACTTCAACTTTCTGGAGGGGCTGGGCGTGCGCTTCAAGGGCGAAGACAGGCTGCCGGTTTGCGATGCGGAGACGCTGGAGAGCAATGTGCCGGGCATTCACCTAGCGGGGGTGATCGTGGCCGGCGCGCGCACCAATGAGATCTTCATTGAGAACGGGCGCTTTCATGGGCTGCAGATCGCCAAGGCGCTCAAATCCAAGGGATGAGAGGGAAATCGGCTGCGCAAGGAAACCGGTAAACCGGGAAGCCGGATGAAGCGGAGGTTCAAGGCGTGCGAATGCGCTGGTGGCCGCGGACGATTCGATGGCAGATGCTGGCAGGCCTGGTGCTGCTGGAGGCGCTTTCCTTGGCGCTTTTTGCGGCGCTGCTGATTCGCCAGCAGGGGCGCGAAACTTACCAGCACGCCCGCCAGCGCCTTGTGAACCAGACCGATTCCGTGGCGCTGCAGGCCCAGGAGGCCCTGCTTCAGCAACGGCCCAGCTGGGTGGGCCTTTCCGTGAAGATGATGGGCGAGGCGCCCAGCGTGGCCTTCGCCATGGTCACCGATCCGGACGGCAACGTGCTCTTCGTCAGCCAGGGAGAAGCGGACCAGAGAACCCTCGATCCATTGGAACGCGCGCAGATTCCGCTTGCCTCACGCGATGAGCCCCGAATCTTCGCCGTGGGAAACGATCAATGGGAGGGCGTGAAGCCCATCCACACCGGCGGCGACCTGCGCGGCTTTGCCTGGGTGAAGACGGAGCGGGCTTGGGATGTGGAACTGCGGGATACGATTCTGCGCGGCGCCATCGTCTTCGGGATCATTTGGATGGCGGCGTCGGGGTTGCTGGTGTTGCTGATGGCCGGCTCCATCTCCCGGCCGTTGGCCATCCTGCACCGCGGCACGCGCGCTCTGATGACTTCGCCGGAGACCGGCGGCGACTTTCCGCTGCCAGTGACCGTGCACAACGAGATCGGCGATCTGATCGAGGCCTTCAACCGCATGGTCGCCTCCATTCAAGAGCAGCGGTCGGGGCTCAACGATACGTTTTCGCTGCTGGACTCGATGCTAACCAACGCGCCCATCGGCCTGGCCTTCTTTGACCAAAACTGCCGGTTTGTGCGCGTGAACCAGATGTTCGCTGGAATGACCGGGGTCCCGCTCAGCCGTCACCTGGGCCGGACGCTGCCGGAGTTGTTGCCGCAGCCGGTGGCCCGGGAGCTGGAGAACGCGGTGCAGCGAGTCTTTGCCGAAGAGGCTCCGGTGCGCGACCTGGAACTGAGCAATCCAGCGCTGAGCGGCAAACCCAGCCGGCCGTGGACCTGGTTGGTCAGCGCCTACCCGGTGCGGACCACTCCGCAGCAGGTGCGTTGGGTGGGCGTCATCGTGCTGGACGCCACGGACCGCAAGTGCAGCGAAGAAGCCCTGCGCAGGACCGAAAAGCTGGCCGCGACCGGCCGTCTGGCTGCTTCCATCGCTCACGAGATCAACAATCCGCTCGAAGCCATCACCAACCTGCTCTTCCTGCTGCGCAACTACTGCCAGCTTGAGGACCCGGCCCTGAACTATGTGGCAATGGCTGAGCAAGAGGCCCAGCGCATCGCCGGGATTACCCAGCAGACGCTGCGCTTCTACCGCCAATCCACGCTGCCCGCGCGCGCCAAAATGTCTGAACTGCTCGACCCCGTTCTCAGCCTCTCGCAGACCCGGCTCAATGCTCTCGGCATAGAGGTCCAACGGGAGTATGACCCGGAGATGGACCTGTTCTGCTTTGCCGCGGAGCTGCGCCAGGTCTTCGCCAATCTGGTCGGCAACGCCATCGACGCCACCAGCGGCGGCGGCCGTCTGCGAGTGCGCGCGCGGCGTTCGCTGAACTGGCGGGATCCCGCGCAGACGGGAGTTCGCTTTACGCTGGCCGATACCGGCGCGGGCATGGAGCCGGCGGTGCGGGAGCGCGTCTTCGAGGCATTCTTTACCACCAAGGAATTGACGGGAACCGGCCTGGGCCTGTGGGTGAGTTACGAAATCATCGTCAAGCACCGCGGGCTGGTCCATGTACGCAGCCGCGCCGCAGCTCAGGGAAAGAGCTCGGGAACCGTCTTCCAGATATTTATTCCGGACGACCCCAATCTGACGGCTTCGGCAAAGCAGACGGCGGTGGCGGCGGAAGGGAGAACCTGACGAGACGGACAGAACCGTGCGTCAAGACGACCTGAAGGTACATCATGCTCTTCTCGACGATTCCACAGGAACACCTGGTTTTCCAGGAAGAAAGCGGTATCGCGACCTGGATGACATGGCTCAATTAGATGTAGCATCCTAAATCCCAGGTCTCAAAAGCGAGACCTGGGGCACCCATATTTTGTTCTGGTAATCAGACCTGAAACACCCGGCCGTGGATGAGCATTTTTGGGCCCTTCTGCGTCTGGTGATCTATGAGCGCCAGCCAGGCAGTATTCTCAGGTTGGATGGAGATTCCAGAGAGCGCTGTGCGGGACGAAGCTGGGCAGATGGTGGCAGAAGAGACGCTCGCGGCGCTGGTGGGCCAGTACGCCGGGACGCTCTACCGCGTGGCCTTCTCGGTGCTGCGCAACCCCGCTGATGCCGAAGACGCCGTGCAGGAGGCGTTTCTGCGCGTGCTGCGCCATCGCCAGACGCTCGATGAGGTGCGGGACCGGCGGGTGTGGCTGATCCGCATCGTGTGGAATATCGTGCTGGACCGCAAGCGGCGCGCGAAGACCAGGCCGGAGACCGACGACGTGGGAGAGCTGGCGCGGGTGCTGCCGTCGGATGGGTTGAGCGCCGAGGAGATGGCCGCGGCGGCGCAGCACCATGCGCATGTGCTGGCGTGCGTGGAGAAGCTGCCGGCCAAGGAGCGCGAGGTGCTGATGCTTTCAGCCTTCGAGGAGCTGAACAGCGTGGAGATCGCCTCGGTGCTGGAGATCAGCGAGTCCAGCGTCCGCAGCCGGCTCTTTCGCGCGCGGAACCTGATGGCCGGACTGCTCCAGCACACAAGGAGTTTGCGATGAACGATCCTACTCAGAACAGTTTCTCGAACGATTCGGTTTCCGGTAGTGAACCCGGCTCGGCGGAAGCCACGCTGCGGCTGATCGCCAGCCTTCCCGCGCCGACGGGCCTGGAAGAGCGGGTTCGCGCCGGACTGGCTGCCGCGCCGCGCAAGGGCCGCATTCTGGCTTGGCCCGCTGCGTTCAGGCCTGAGAGCGGCTGGATGCGCGCGGCGGCCGCGGCGGCGATTGTGTGCATGGTTGCCGGCGGCGGATGGGGAGTCTATTCGCGGGTCCAGCGGCCGCAGCCGGCAAAGGTTATCGTTCTGGCGCCGCGCGGGCCGGCGCAAGGCGGCTTTTCCAGCGCCGGGGCTGTACGCACGCCGCAGACACTCAATGGACCGGTGGTGGCGCATCCGGCGACGGCGCGGCCTGTCGAGAGCAAGGTTCCCGCGCAGGCCGCACAGAAACCGGTTCGCCGCAGCAAATCCGCTGGCGCAAACAAGGGCAACCTCAGCCCGCCACGCCGGTGAAGTAGAGCGCATCTCTCTTCGACGGCGCGGCTTACACTTCCTTCAAGAGCGCGCGAATCACAAAGGACAGCAGGGTCAGCACCACCCCGCCCCAGAATGCCGGAGCAAACCCATGCACCTGGAAGCCGCTGACGAGTCTTGACGCCAACAGGATCATCAGGGCGTTGATAACCAGCAGAAAAACCCCGAAGGTTAGGATGGTGAGGGGGAAGGTGATTACCTTCAAGAACAGGCCCAGCGTCGCGTTCAGCAGACCGATGACCAGCGACGCGATCAGCGCGGGCATGAGTCCATGAACATGGAAGCCCGGCACGATCTTGGGAACAAGCAACAGGGCTATAGCGGACAAGAGCCATCGAACCAGCAGTTCGAACATTCCGTATTCCTCCTAGGGAGCGGCCGGCTGGGATATTCGCACTCCCGCCGCCCCTGTTGAGCGCCGCCTCCCGGTTTGGATGCGGCCGAGGCTTCCGTTATAGCATGACCGGGGGGTGGAATGAGGCGCCGGGGCCGATTCATTCCAGGGTCCGCGACCTTTCCCGGCCTTGCGTGTCCAACCAGAGGCGGTTTGATACCGGCTCACAATTGGACTCAATTCATTCCCCAGGATTAGCATTCATGCGTCTTCTACGCTTTTTCTACTTCGCCAGTTTCGCTCTTCCGCCGGTGCTCGCGCCGCTGGCGCAGGCCCAGCAGGCGGCCAATGCGCCCCTGCCGGAGATTCGTCAACTCATGAGCGAGGTTGACGAGCACCAGAAGCAGCTTGAAAAGGTGCGCGAGAACTACACCTTCAGCACCTCGCAGGTGGTCCAGGACCTGGACGGCAACGGCCACGTGACGAAGACCGAGAGCCGTGAGTGGGAGGTGTTTTTCGTCAACGGTCATCAGATCGCGCGCCTGGTGAAGAAGGACGGCAAGCCGCTGGAGGGCGACGACCTTGCCAAGGAGACCGAGCGCGTGACCAAGGCCGTGGAGAAGGCGCAGAAACCGGAACAGGAGCATTCCAAGGAGGGGCAGGAGATCAACCCGCGCCACATCCTGGAGATCGTCGATGTGCGCAACCCGCGGCGGGAGATCTATCGCGGCCGGTCCACCATCGTCTTCGACTTTGTGGGCCGCAAAGACCTCAAGGCGCACGGTCTGAGCGAGGATCTTTCCAAGAAACTCCAGGGCACGGTGTGGGTAGATGAGGCCGACCGTGAGGTGGCTCATATGGAGGCGACGTTCTACGACAATTTCCACGTTGCCGGAGGCCTTCTGGCCAGCGTGCAAAAAGGCTCCAACTTCCAATTCGACCAGGCCCAGGTCAACGGCGAGGTCTGGCTCCCCTCAGGCGCCGAAGTCACTGTGCAGATGCGCCTCCTGCTCAAAGGCACCCACGAGCACATCACCCAGCGCGACTACGACTACAAGCGTTTCCATGTGGAGACCCAGCAGGGTAAGGACGCAAAGGTGGTGGCGGAGACGAAGCCGTGAGGGGGCAGCAGAGCGGAGTGCGGGGATCGTAAGCAAACCGAGGGGCGCGAGGCGGGCGCGGCAGCAAATCCATTAGAGTGAATGCATGTTTGCGCGCCGGCTTTCCATCCAGCGAATCGATTCCAGCGGCGCGGCGCATCCCTGCCCCATCCGCTGGATCGACAACTTCGCCATGCGCAACTTCACCAACGATGCGGTCTTCGACGATACGCTGCCCGCCGCCGACGGAGTGCTCGAAGCCGGGAATCGCGTACCCCTCGACCGGCTGAGGACGGCCATGGAAGACTGGTTTCGGCGCAAGGGCAACCTCAAGCCCGGCGAGCGGCTGGAGGTGGTGGAGATGGCCTCGGGAAGCTTCTGAGGTTTGGCCGTCAGACAGCCGCTTGCCGCTGTGCGCCGGCCTTGCCCCAGAGCTGAAACTCGGCCTCGCGGCGAGCTTTCAGGCCGGCGCTCTCTTGCGATCCCACGTGGTCCCAGCGCAGCAACTGTTTGCGGGCCGCGTCGTACTTGCCAGCGTTCAGCACTTTGAGCAGCGCGGATGAGGCCAGCTTGCCCGCCCCCACGTTGAAGGTGAAATCGACCAGCGCGTCGAACTGCCCCTGGGTGAGGGCGACGCGGACCAGGCGCTGGACGGCCTGCTCAGCGCCGCGCAAATCGCTCAGGAGAATCTCCTCGGCGTGCGCCTCCGTGATGCCGTTTGGAAAAAACTCATTGGGCAACAACTGGTGGCCATAGCCAATGGTCGCAATTCCCGCCGCATCCAGATAGGTGTGATTGCGATAGCCCTCCGACCGTTTCAATAGATCGAGGCCCGCCGCGCTTATTTCCATCGCTTTCCTCCGCCTGCGAAGCTGTTCCCGCTCGCCAATTCCACGCTAGCAGGGAGCGGGAATTAATCTGCAAATCGGGTTTACCGATCCGGCCGAGCCTTCTCCCTTCATCTACCATCAAAGCTGTCCCATGGCTGCCAAACCCAAGCTCGGACAGAACTTCCTCAACGACCCGCAGGCTGCGGAGCGCATCGCCGCCTCACTGGGCGACATCTCCGGCCGCACTGTGGTTGAAATCGGTCCCGGCGCCGGCGCCATCACCGGAGCGCTTGCCGCCCGCGCCGCTCACGTTCTGGCCGTGGAGCTGGACGGCAGCCTCGCCGCTTATCTTCGCACCCAATTCCCTCCCGGCCTCGTCACCGTTGTCGAGCAGGACGTGCTCGACTTCGACTTCGCAACCGCCCTCGCGAAGTATTCACACACCTCCGCCGCGGGCCAGCGCCTGCTCCTCTTCGGAAACCTGCCCTACGGGATCACCTCGCAGATTCTGCTCAAACTTGCCGCCAGCCACGCCTCGCTCGACCGCGCCGTTCTCATGGTGCAACGCGAAGTGGCCGATCGCATTGCGGCCCAGCCCGGCTCCCGCGACTACGGGCTGCTTTCAATCACCGTGCAAATGTACGGCCCCGCGGAATGCCTCTTTACGCTTCCGCCGCAATCGTTCTCGCCGCCGCCCGACGTATACTCCACCGTCTTCCGCTGGCGCTTTGCCCCGCGGTTCGCGGAGCTTGGCGTCGATGAGGCGGGCTTCCTGCCCTTCGTCCGCAAAGCCTTCGCCCACAAGCGCAAGACTCTGCTGAACAATCTTCGCGCCGCCGGCATTCCCGCCGCCGCTGCCGTCTTCGCCGCGGCGCGCGCCGGCATCGACCCCTTTGCCCGCGCCGAGGTCCTGCCCATCGAGGCATTGGCGGCTCTCTATCGAGGCCTGCAGACAGATCGCCCGGAGACAGAAAGGGCCGCTTCGCCCGGCGAAGCAGCCCCTTCATCCTGAATCTTCCGGGTTAGCGATGAGATCCGCCGCCAGAACTCGCCCCACCACCACCGGAGCTGCCCCCGCCAGCATGGGAGGCGCCGCCACCGCCACCACCGGAGTAACCGCCCCCACCCGAGGAATGGCCCGCGGAAGACCCGCCACTTGAAGATCCATGGCTGGCCGACGAAGTGTGGCTGCTTCCGCCCGAAGGCCTGGCCGCAAAGGAACCGGATGAATTACCCGAAGTACCCTGGCGGCCGGCTCCAACAGTCGGTCCAGCCGGGTGCGCTTGCCCGCCCGCCATTCTCGCTTCCGAACCTGCTCCCGGATAGGGCGTCCGATTTACAAACGACGAGGCCGAGTGGCTGTAGACCGGGCGCGGATTCAGCGGACGAAAGGGCTGCACCGTGTGTCCGGCAATCACAACCGAACCCGTCCTGTCGCGTAGCGGAAGCGTGTTGCCGGCTGCGGAATGCCGGGTAATGGCAACCAGCGGGTACGGCCCAGGGCGGTTTCCATGACCCCAGGGCGGACGAGGCCGCGGACGCGGGGGTATCGGGGGACGATAGCCGCCATAGCCAGTGCCGATATTGGGGCCATAGTAGCCACTACCCCACCAGGGCATGCAGCCGTTCATCCCCGGCATCCAACCCCAACCGAAGTTGTCGTAGTAGTTCCAGGCACCGCATTGGAAGGGCATATAGCCCCAGGAATAGCCCGATACCCAGATATATCCATACCGCGGCGTCCACATCCAGTAGCCGCTGCCGTAGGGGTCGAATCCCGGGCTGGAAGCCGCATACGGCGACCAGATATTTCCCTGTCCCGGCACGTTGTACCAGCTCCCATTCGCGTCCAGGTCGTTCCATGCCGGGTTGCCGCTGTCGGCATAGCCCTTGGCCGCTCCGGTCTTCGACGAGGCCTCGCCCGCCAGCACCTGGTCGCGGTCGGAGTTCCATGAGTCCCAGGAGTCCGGTTCGATGGATTCAGTCAAGTCGTAGCGGGTGGGATCGGCTCCATTCAGGGCCACGCTCTCGCCCCCGTGCAGGTCCACCGCCGGGGCAGTGCCCCGCTCCAGGTGGGCATTGCCCGAGAAGACGGCCAACTCGCCCGGGGGGGTGTCCATGTTGATCCGCATCACCGTAAAGCCGCTCGCCGTCACCACGCTGTCGCCAAACCGAATGCGAATCGCTCCAGCCTGCCCGCCGCCCTGGATTTCGAAGTAGCCCAGACCGCTGACCAGCGTGATCTCCGCTTCGCCGGTCGCGCCCTGCCCGCGCAGCACCGACAGGGTCAGGGCGCTGTTGGGCGAAAGCCGGGCCACGCTTCCGTCTTCCAGCTGAATCTCGGCGCGGCCATCCTCTTCCGTCGCCACATTGGTCCCTTCAAAGAGCGGCGTATTGGCCACAGCCTGATCGGCAAGCGCCAGGTTGCCTTGCAACAGCCGTACCTGCCCGTCCACGGTGCTCAGCCGCACCGCGCGCGCCGTCAGCGCCGCATCGTCGGCCCACGCCACGCGCGGCAGCAACCCCGCGCCCAGGGCAAGCGCCGCCAGACCCAGTAGGCCAGAACTCAACCCGCGTCCAACCATCTCGATGCGATTCCCAATGCGATTCATGGCGTTACCCCTCTCCACAGCCTCTGCCGCGAGAGACAATACGTCCTGCCCGGCAGACTGTCACTCATTGGACATCCTCACATGACTAAGAGTCTTGCCAAAATCACGCTGGCAAGGGGTTTATTTCTCCCCGTTCCCTGTTCCCCGATCCCCGATCTCCGTTCCAGCCAGCAGAATCCTGGCCCGCTTCCTGACCCGCTCCATCACCCCCGGATCGTCCGCCAGCCGCTCCAAAATCTCCCGGATGGCGCCCAACTGCTGCACGCGCCCATCGCCGGCGGCCTCGACCAGGTACTCCATCTCGCCGTCCAGTCCCAGCCGGTCGTGGCGCAGCAGCAACTCCAGCCGCGCGCCCTCGACGATGGTTCCCGCCACGGCCATGAGCGAGTCGCCGAGCGATTGAATCTCCTTGTCTTGCGAGTAGTTGAACTCGCAGTTCCACTCCCCGTCGGGCCCGCTGAATCTCAGCTTCTTCCATCCCTGGAAGGCCATTTTCAAGCGGCTCTCGCACTGCGAGCGGGACAACTTCTTCCGCTGCGCCGTCTGAAAGACGCGCGCCGCAAACTCCGCGCTCAGCTGAATTTCCCGATCCAGGTCGGGAGTCTCTATTCCTTGCGAGCCCGCGCCGGCCCCGCTGCCCCGCTCGGAGCGGAAATGCCCGCTCCCGTCCGGGCGAAGCGTCAGCGTCCAGTGCGGCGGGGATAGCGCCGGATTGGAAAAGTCCACTTGAAACAGGGGCTCACCCGCGCTGCCAACCTGGCCCCACAGCGGCAGCCCCAGGGCAGCCAGGGCGAAAGCCAGACAGATCCCCTTCATTGCTCCACCCCTTGCAGCCGAAGCGTCTCCGCGGTATGGATGTGGCAGATCGCAATCGCCAGCGCATCCGCGGCATCCGCCGGCTGCGGCAGCTCGGCCAGCTCCAGCAGCCGCGCCACCATGAACTGCACCTGCTCTTTCTTGGCCAGCCCGTAGCCCACCACGCTCGACTTGATCTTGAGCGGCGCATACTCGGCTACGGGCAGCCCGCGCATCGCCGAGGCCAGCAGCGCCACGCCCCGCACCTGGCCCAGCTTCAGCGCCGACTTGGCGTTCACCGAGTAGAAGACTTCCTCGATCGCCACCGCGTCCGGCTTCCAGCGCTCCAACTCGGCGGTCAGCTCGCGAAAGACCTGCTCCAGACGCGCTGGCGTGGTCAGCGTCTTCTTCAGCCGGATCGCTCCCATCGCCTTGCACACCAGCCGAGGCTGCCGCCCGGCGTCGTAGGACTCGACAACGCCGAAGCCCGTAACCTCAGTTCCGCAATCGATTCCAAAGACTCGCATTGGCTGCAAGTTTACCGTAGACTCCGGCTGAAACTCATCCATTCCGTCAGGATTACGGATTTTGGCTCTTCTTGAATCCACAACCCAGTCCGGCTCGGCGCCGGGGCCGGGATGCGCATCGCTGCAATGGAGAGAAAAACCCCGCCGGCTGAGGTAGACTGTGGCCGATGAGAAGGACGCTCAAAGGAATGCTCTGCGGCCTCCTGTTTGCCGGGGCCATCTCGACTTCCAGGGCCGGCCCCAAGTCTCAGGAGCTTCCGTGGGTGCAAATGGAGAACGGACGCTTGGTTTATGGCACGGACTCCGCGTTGAATCGAATCCCCGACTTTTCGACCGCCGGCTACGAGGAGGGCGAGGCTGCGATTCCCGACGTGCCGGTGAAGATGCGCGTCGATGCCCCGGCAGACCAGGATGCGACCGAGCTGATCCAAAACGCAATCGAAGCGATAAGCAAGCTGCCCGTGGATGCGCGCGGCATTCGCGGCGCGGTGCTGCTGGGACCGGGGACGTTTCGCATTGCGGGAACCATCCGCCTGGATGTGAGTGGAGTAGTTTTGCGCGGGAGCGGAACGGATGAGAACGGAACGCTTCTTGTGGCCGAGGGTCTTCCTCGCACCTTGTTGTTCATCGGCGGCACGGGCGAATGGAAGGAGGTGCGCAGCCGCAGGCCGATCGTGGACGAGTTCGTGCCGCTGGGAGCCCAGACCGTCACGGTGGACGCGCCCGACGGCTTCTTCAGCGTTGGGGATCGCGTGATTGTGCAATGGAACATGACGGATGCCTTCATCCACAATCTGGGCATGGACCGGATACCCGCGCGCCGCGATGAGAGAGAGGTGCGGCAATGGCAAACAAGCATGGCGCTGCGCTTCGACCGGAGCATAATCTCCATGAAAAAGACGGAGAAGGGCTTCCTGCTGAGATTGAACGCGCCGCTTACCCAGCCGATGGCAAAGGATGAGAACCCGGTGGTATGGAAGTACGAGTTTCCGGGGCGCGTCTCCCAGGTTGGAGTAGAGAATCTGCGCAGCGACGGAGCGGCTTTCAAAAAGGCGCCTAATTATAACAATCCATCCATTCCCCACGTTGCGGACGGCAGCTTCTTCGACTCCATCTTTTCCGAGTTTGAAGCCGTGGAGAATGCGTGGATGAGAAATGTGCGCTTGCAGAGTTACAACAACCTGGTCTTCGTGGATCAGCATGGAAGAGCGATCACCGTGGAGGACGTGGAAGGAGAGCACATCGATACGCCTCTCAAGGAAGGAAAGGCGGCGCCGTTCGCCTTCGATGTCGATGGGCAGCAGGTGCTGATGGAGCGCTGCAATCTGACCGGACGGCTGAATCACGTGTGGACGACGCAGGCCCGGGTCGCGGGTCCCAACGTCTTTCGCGACTCCTGGGCGAAGGGAAGCGATCTTGACGCCGGGCCGCACCACCGCTGGGCGACGGGAACCCTGTATGAGCAGTTGACGCTCAAGGGCAGATTCGACAACTACAACCAGTGGAATCTCGGCACCGGGCACGGCTGGGCCGGGGCGTTCAATCTTCTATGGAACTCGACCGTGGACGAGTTACAGGTGGAAAGCCCGCCGGGAGCTTATAACTGGGTGATAGCCAGCAGGGGAAGGGAGATAACTCCGCAGCTTGGCGCGAACGGCGCCTATTATGAGTCCGCCGGTCAATTCGAGCTTCCAGCTAGTTTATATGAGGAGCAGCTCAAGGAGCGCCTGGCCTGGGAGAAGCAAAGCGGATCGAGATAGCGAACCGGGGCGGAGCAGACTGAGGTCCACCCTCCTTTCCCTATTCCCTATTCCCTGGTTCCTGTTCCTTTTTTCCCATTTTCGCCAGCAATCCCTTGGGGACCGGTCTGCACGTACAGTTTCTTGCGTGCTCAAGATGCCACTCGATCCGCTCGTTCTCGGTCGCTCGTTCCGGCATCTTGTGCTGCTTGTGCCACTCGCGGTTCATCGTTCCTCCCCGGCCTCATCCCAAATGCCAGCTCTGATACAGGTCTTGAGGTTGGCGCTTACTTCACCCTCACCTTCGGTTCGACCGACAGCCCAGGCCTTAGCTCGTGGTTGGGGTCTTCGTTCCTGAGATCGGTGAAGTCGATGCGCACCGGGACGCGCTGGACGACCTTGACGTAGTTTCCAGTGGCGTTCTCCGGCGGGAAGAGCGAAAGCACCGAGCCGGTGGCGCCGCCAATCTGAGTGACCTTGCCCTGATAGGTCTTGCCGGTCGAGTCCACACTGATCTCTACGGGCTGACCGGCGGCCATGTGGCGTAACTGGGTCTCCTTGAAGTTTGCGGTCACCCAGAGGTCTTCCAGCGAGACCAGCGTGAGCAGGTTCTGGCCGGCGGCGACGTTCTGGTCGATCTCGACGCTCTTGCGGGTGACGATGCCCGCCTCCGGAGCCACGATCTTTGTATAGCTGAGGTTGAGTCTGGCCATATCCAGTTGCGCCTGGGCCTGCTGAACCTGGGCCAGCGCCTGCCGGGCACGGGCGCTCTGAGCGGCCACCTGCTGGGGGCCGGTCTCGGCGAACTTCAACTGCGCCTGGGCCTGGGCCAGGCGCTCGTTGGCAACCCTCACAGCGTCCGAGGCGGCGCGCTCCATGGCGCGGGCGTCGGAGAGCGCGGCCTTGGCGGCGGCGGCGGCGGCCACGGCGGCGTCGAACTGCTGCTTGCTGATCACGTCTTTCTCCACCAGCGGCTTGTAACGCTCAAGGTCGGCCTGGGCCTTGGTATTGTTGGCCTTGGCCTGGCCTACAAGGTCGTGCGCGGCCTGCAACTGGTTCTGGGCCTGCTCCACGCCGGCCTGGGTACCGCTCACATCGGCGCCGGCCGAGTTGAGGTTGCTGCCGGTGTTGACTATGGAGATGGGCACGGCCACGCTGGCCGCGGCGGCGTTGGCCTGAGCGCTGGCGAGGGCAGCCTCGGCGTTCTCGACCGCGACCTGGTAATCCGCGGGGTCAAGCTCGGCGATCAGGTCGCCCGCCTTCACCATCTGGTTCTCATTCACTTCGACCTTCAGAACCTGGCCGCTGATGCGCGAGCTGACCTGGATCAGGTGGCCGTTGACCTGCGCGTCGTCGGTGTTCTCTGTAAAGGTGGAGCGCCACCAGAGCGCGACCGCGACCGCCGCAAGGAGCACAATCACGATCGCGACGATGGCTCTACGGCGGAACGGCGGCTGAACGATCTCGTTGTCTTCAACCGGCTCCAATGTGTCTGGTATTGGATTAAAATCCGCCACGTCTACTTTCCTCCCAGATAGTCCTTGTAGTTTCCGGCCGCGCCCAGGGCACGGGCCAGGCTGAGCTTGGCCACATTGTGCCGGTAGAGGCTGGCCACATATTGATTGTCGGCCTGGGCCACGGACTGCTCGGCCTGGCTCACGGCCAGATTGTCGCTGACGCCGTTGGCATAGCGTTGCTGGGCCTCGCTGAGAGCCTCATTGGCCAGCTCGACCGAGGAACGGGCTACCTCAACCAGCTTTTGCGCTGAGGCAATGTCCAGCAAAGCGTCGCGAATATCCGCGTCCACCTGTGCGTTCCTGTCGCTCAACCGGGCCTGCGCGGCATCCAGTCGCGCCTGGGCGATCTCGGCCTCGCCGCGCAACGCGAACTCCTTGAAGAGCGGCGCGCTCAGCGTGCCCGCGGCGTCGCCGGTGCCGTGCGAGTGAGACAGGGTGGTGCCGATATCGCCATAGTCGCCATTGAATTCGAGCGTGGGCAGCCGATCGGCGGTAGCCGCCTTGCGCTGCTCCTCGGCCGCCTTGGTCTGCTCCACCATGGCCGCCAGATCCTTGCGGTTCGCGTGACCCTGGCGAATGGCCGCGTCCACGTCAAGTTGATCGAAAGCCGCATAGGGCGCCTTGCCGGCGAGCGTAAAGCTCTGCGCCAGGGGCAGGCCGATGGCCCGCGCCAGGGCCAGCTTGTCTTTTTCCAGGGCATTGCGGGCCACGATCAGCTGCTGATCGAGCGATTGCGAATCCACGCGGGCGCGCAACTCATCGATAAGCGGCGCCGTGCCCGCCTGATGATTGGCGATCGCCTGGTTGAGCGAGATTTTGGCCGTAGCTGCCTGCGCTTCTACGCTCGTGACCTGCGCTTCATCGGCCAGGGCCAGCAGATAGGCATTGCCCACGGTGAGCACGACAAGGTCGCAAGCGTCCTGGGCGGAGAGCTCGGCGGCGGCAAAGTTGTGGCGCGCGGCCAGGTAGTTGCGCAGCGAGGCCACGTCCACCAGCGACCAGCTGAGCGAGGCCCGCAGATCGGTGAAGCCGAAAGGCCCGATAATGGCCGGAAAGCCGGGAATGCGCAACCCTTCGGCGGGCAGGTCGATCTGCATCACGGTCTCCTTGGCGCTCGCATCCACCGCGGGCATCAGCGATTGCAGCTGGCTGAGCCGCTCGCCGCGCGCCCCCGCCGCCTGCGCGCTGCTCAGGATGATTCCCAGGTTTGCCTTCAGACCCCGTTGGATGGCTTCGTCGAGAGAGAGATCGATGGGTTGCGGCGAGGCTTCCCCCGTGGCCACGCTGCCCTGAAAGCTGGACGCCGCCGTGGACGACTGACTGGCGGGCAGACCGGGCGCCGTCTGCGCGGCCAATCCACCGGGAGCCGAAACCGCAAGGCTCAGAATTAGGGCGCAGAGGCAGACACGGATCGTATTTTTTTCGGAATACTCGGACGGAATCAAGGTTCTTTCACTCACGGCGAAGCGCTGGAGCCCGAAAGCGATCGCTCCTGATGGATGCGCGGCAAGGGCGGCAGGGTTCTCAATACAAGTGTATCGGACCAAGGAGCGATGCGGATTTGCGCTCCGCGCAGGCACAAGCCGATCCGGGAATCGAGACCTGGGGCACGCGGCCGCACGAAGGAGTTTTCCCGCAGACTGATTGTCCGTCGAGGTATGCTCTTCGAGCTTTTGCCCAGAATCCGGCCTTTTCCCTTGGCCTGTTCCGCACTGCTCTCCGCCTCTGGGGTTGGATGGCCTGCAGTTGCCAACGCGAGGAAAAGCATGCCTCAGGGGTTAAAACCCCGTTCCGGTGGGGGCCTCCCGTTGCCGGGGATGAATCCCCGGCCTCCCGCTCTTGGACGGTCGACGCCTCAGATTGCCTGGTCTCCAAGGCAAGACCTTGGCAACCCGCGAAGCCGGTTGCGTTCGCAAAGGACATGGCGGACACTATACACATGATGGCCCTCCCCAGTCGCCTCATTGTTTGCTTATCGGTGTGTGTGTTGTTCCGTTCGCCGTTCTTTTGCTACGAACAGGACTCCAGGGGATCGGATACCTTACATTTCTTCCGCTTTGACGGCCAGCCCTCACCCACTTCGAACTTACGCCTCCTCCTGGAGCGTCAGGTTTCGTGGGACGATGCGGGGCCAGGTTTCTTTAATCCGTCGGGATTGCGGTTGAGCTTTGAGAAGATCGACGAACAGACGACGCCGGGAGGCCGCGTTGCGACGCGATATCGCGTGTTTGCCCCAGGCGCTCCTGAAAACAAGGTCTATGCCATTGATTCCTGGCCGGTGGACAAGAACGTCTCCGCCGATCCGCGCGATATCTACGTGAATGGACAAGGCTTGTTGATGATTCACAGGCCGAAGCCCGAACAGGAATCGAGCTTCAATGACGCAGACGATGAGTTCGAGATCGCGCCTGTGACGGAGAGCGCGGAGCCAATCCGCTATCTCTTAACCAGCAAGGATGGGCAGTTACTGGTTTTCGGCACTCTCGTTCCCCATCCATTGGCGGCAGACGATCAGGGCTGCGGGCTTGAAGTGAGGATCGCGCAGCGTGAGTCGGGAACTCTCCTGATCGTTGCCCGCGGATTTCCGGCAAAAGCCAAGATTCCATTGGTGTTGCAGTCGGAGGGAGAGATAGCCAGCGAGATGCTGCTTACCGACTCGAATGGCCACGCTGTGATGGCCGGCAGTCCGTCTCTGCCGGACAAGGCGCAGGGGACGTTCAAGGCGACCGCGGAAGGTCCTCGTTGCCTCCCCTCCGTCGTTCTGCCGTGGAGCGCCGACCCTCATGCGGCTGCGGAGAAAACGCCGGAGAAGACCCGGAAGCGTTGAATTGTGTTGCCGGGGATGAATCCCCGGCCTAGCGATTCCGGCCCTGCCGACATCTCTACTTAATGCCCTTCAGGATTGCCTCCTTGGGCACATCCTTGTGAGTGGCAATGCTGGAGAGAATCCCATTCAGAGTCCCGATTCTGAGGGGAGAATGCGCCGGAACTGCGATGCGGTGGGGCGCCGGATGCTCGGTCTGAAGGATGACGTGACTCCCCACCTGGTGGATCCTCACGTATTCCCAGCGCTTGCAGAGGTGCTCGACCAATTCTTCTCCGCTCAAATCGCGTGGGAGCTTCATGCGACGGCCAGCACCTCATCGCGAATCAGATGAAGGCGGACGGAAGCGGGTGCGGCAGAGTCGAAATAGAAGGCTTGAACAGCCTCCCTCACGTTGGCTCTCAGCTCTTCCCAGCTATCGGCCTGGGTGAAGATGCTCTCGCCGAGCGCTTCGGCGGTGAACCCGCCGTCCGCCTCCTGCGCGACTTCAAAGACGAGTTCCTTCATGCTGTTTGTGCCCCCTGCCAACTCCTCTCATCATACCTCGACTTCGAGTACGGAGGCGAAGGAAAAGCAACCCTCAGGGGTTAAAACCCCGTTCCGGTGGGCCGGCGAATTGCCGGGGTGAATCCCCGGCCTACCGATCCGGGATGGTAGGCGCCTCAAAATCCCAAATCTCGAAGGCGAGGCCTGGCGCACCCGTTCAGAGCTTCGCCTGTTGACACAATGTATCCTATGGTAAGAAACTTCTAACCAATGTCCTTCATTATTCCGAATCTGCGTCTTGGCGAGTTGGTCAGCATCGTGAACGCTAACGAGCCCTTTTACACCGACTTTCTTATCTACTTGAACAGCGTCGGTTATTCAACCGTCCATGCGTTCGTTAATGAGCCCTCAGATGAAAGAGCGACCGCAACAATTCTCGGATTCTTGGAGCGCGATTCGGATTGTAGGTTGTTCGACGGCTTAGGGCGTGCCTATACGGATTTGCGGAGAGCACGCTGGGTATTTCTCGCATGGATTTTCAGAGATGCGCCAAATCAGCGATTGCAACCCCTTCTTTCCCAAATTCCCGGGTCGAATGCGGATGAACAGAGGGCTAATCTTCTAAACGAACTCAGAAAGTACGTCTCTCCCCTATTTCCCACACGAGAAAAATGGACTTGGCCTGTCGTTTCGGAAGTTATGCTCGCACGGTTGGAAGGAAGCAGGCGAGCATTGAAAGGAACTCTATTTGAGGGAATTGTCAGAACCGCCTTGAAGAAGCTCTTTGCTTCGGAAGGAATGGATATCGAGATCAGCGACAAGGAAGTCAGGCTAAACGAAGAAACATATGATGTCAGGGTAAACGGTCCGCGCGGGACGATTCTGATACCTGTAAAAACGCGAGAGACTATGGGCGGAGGGCATGCCCTTCTTTTCACGAGAGACATCCATAAGTCGATCAGCGTTGCGCAGGAGCACGGCTTTGAGTGCGTTCCGATCGTAATCGCTGAGTCCTGGGGTGGTGATTTGGGATCCTTGGCCTGTAAACACCATATCCATATCAAGGCTAACCCGAATCAGATCCTTGAGATCGCGCCGCTCCTGGCTGGCGCCCTGCTTGAACTGCTACCGGCGTTTAAGGAACTCTGCTAGCTCGCCCGCCGCCTAAAAAAGCGTGAAAGAATGCTCTGCGATTCGCCGACGTGCCAATTCACAGTACTCCTGATTGATGTCGATGCCGATAAATCCTCTGCCTAGACGCATCGCCACAACTGCGGTGGTGCCGCTTCCCAAGAATGGATCGAGCACCAACCCTCCGCGCTTGCTGCCGGCCAATATACATGGTTCCACAAGCTTCTCAGGGTAGACCGCAAAATGTGCCTGTGGGTACTTGGATAAGGGAATTTCCCACACGGTGCGCTTGTTCCTCCCTCCAGGATGGAAGGCTTGGTCCCACCTAGCGTCGTGCAGGTTCGGATTCCCCCCGTTCTTTCCATTTTCAGGAGTGCTCCCCCGCTTTCCGAAGTGATTTCGCCCTCCCCTCATTCGACTATTCTCAGTGAAGGTAACGTGTGGTTCTCTAATTGCGTCTGCATCGTAGAAGTAATCGTTAGTGTTCGCAAACATGAACAAATACTCATGGTCAGTTGTAGGCCTGTTCTTCACAGATGATGGCATTGCGTTCGGCTTGTACCAAATGACATCTGAGCGCAGAAGCCAGCCATGCTTCTGAAGGGCCAAAGCGACGCGCCACGGCATTCCAAGAAGTTGCCCGTCTTCGTATTTATCCCCAAGGTTGAGCCAAAGAGTCGCCTTCGCAGTCATCACCCTTCGACATTCCTTGAAGACAGATACCAGGTTCTCGATGTACTCCTCGGGGTTCGATTCGCTCCCTAGCTGATTCGGATGTTCGTAGTTTCGCTGGCTGTAGTAAGGAGGGCTGGTGACCACTACGTCGACCGTTGCTGAGGGAATCTGCCTTAACTGGCTAACAGCATCGCCGCACAGAACCTCCTGGCGGAGGCGACTCCCTTCCAAAGTAGTATCCGCGAGCGCATTAACTATTGCTGTCGACATACTGCCCGTCCATCCATCAAGTCCCTGCTTTGGTCTTCCCCGTCACCCGATACCGTTGGCGCCCTCAGACCATATAGAGATTTGAACATATGACCGCTCAATGGTCCAGAGTTTCAAAAACAAATCTATACGCCTTTTCCCAATATGAACAAGTGTCAAGAACCCCTGCAATTGTTGGATTCTGTTGTGTTTATCCTTCCACGAGGCTTGGCGGGATCATCTTCGCGGCCTTCTGGAAGAGTGATTCTGTTGCGGCTTTGCCTCCGTCAAATTCGCCTAGTTGTGCTTGCCCTTCCATTCCTCGTAGGGGCCGTGGAAGTCTTCGATGCCGCGCTCGTCGAAGTGCCAGAGGCGGGTGGCTACTTCGTCGATCAAGTCGTGGTCGTGGGTAACCAAAAGGACCGTTCCCTCGTAGCGCTGGAGGGCGATGTTGAGGGCGTTGATGGCTTCGAGGTCTAAATGGTTTGTAGGCTCGTCGAGGATGAGGAAGTTGGGCTTGGTGAGGATGAGCTTGCAGAAGGCCAGGCGTGCCTGTTCGCCGCCGCTGAGAGCCCTGGTCTGCTTGTCGCCCTCTTCGCCGCTGAATAACATCTGGCCGAGGATGCCGCGGATGTCTTCGACGTGGGCGTCTGGCTTCCAGCGATGGAGCCACTCGGCCACGGTAAGGCCATGCTCGATGGTCGCGCCCACGTCCTGGGGGAAGTAGCCGACCTGGGCTTCGTGGCCCCAGAGGACGGCGCCGGAGTCGAGGGTGAACTCCGGGTCGGCGAGGCCGGGGTAGTTATCGAGCAGGCTCTTGAGGAGCGTGGTCTTGCCAGCCCCGTTGCGGCCCATGAGGCAGATCTTTTCGCCGCGCATGACCTTGGCGGTGAAGGCGTCGATGACCTTGTGTTCGCCGTAAGTCTTGGCGATGTGCTTGAACTCGAGGACGTGCTTGCCGCTGGGGCGGAGCTGGTCAAAGCGGATGTAGGGGCGGGCGATGTTGGAGCGGGCCAGCTCGTTAGTTTGCAGGCGCTCGACCTCTTTGCGGCGGCTGGTGACCTGGGAGGAGCGGGTTCCGGCGGAGAAGCGGGCGATGAAGTCGTTGAGCTGGGCGATCTTCTTGTCGCGCTGGGCGTTCTGGGCTTCGAGGG
>Ga0326728_10009584_pt1 | contig 23217 bp, 25 predicted proteins | sample MB3enrmetagenome_FD_207602 | JGI IMG/M metagenome (GOLD analysis project Ga0326728, IMG submission 207602) | Lab enriched peat soil microbial communities from McLean, Ithaca, NY, United States - MB31MN | ecosystem: Environmental > Terrestrial > Soil > Wetlands > Peat | place: USA: New York... | reverse complement strand
TTCCGTGACGTTTTGGGCTTTCCTTCGGTGGATGCAGGCCGAGGATGGCTCATCTTCGCATTGCCGCCGGCCGAGATCTCCTTTCACCCGGCAGCCGAGAACGACAATCATGAGTTCTATCTCATGTGTGACGACGTGGCAGCCACAATTCAAACCTTAGAACAGCAAAAGATCAAGTGTGAACCGGTGGCAGACCTAGGCTGGGGCCTATTGACACACTTGTCTTTGCCAGGAGGCGGCAGGCTCGGCTTGTACCAGCCGAAACACCAGGTGGCAGCTCGAAAAGATGGTACGAAGCCTCTGCCGTCCTCTGACTGAACCTTACGGCACAGAGCGCCACGGAAGCTGACGGGCGACGACCCATTCTTCTCGCGACCCATTCTTCTCAAGCCTTCCTCTCAAGAAAGACGGCCTGACTTGGTTCCTAGGGCCAGCTTCTAAACCAAACCACGGGTCATACTGACATGGAAAAACTACCCCCGCTAGTATAAAAGGGTAAGGTTCTCCCTACCTTTCTCGCGTTCTCTTATCTCGGTCTCTGAGAGTTCAAGGCTGTTATATGCTTTCATGATATCGCTAAAGAGTAGTTCCACCATATCTCTGCTGAAGTTCTCCTTGATGACCATCCGCATCACAGCGACGTCCTGCGCGTTCTCCGGAAGGTAGTAAGCGGGTACGATCCAGCCCTTTTGCCGGAGCTGAGCAGAGAGTTGGAAGACAGTAAAAGGTGCGTCCTTCAAGCGAATTGCGACAAGAGGAAGCGTGTGTTGTTTGTTGATGATCTCAAACTTACCCGTTTCGTGCAGCTTTTCGGCGAGGTAGCGGCTGTTGTTCATCATGTTCTGCATGATGTCAGCGTAGCCACTTTTTCCCAGTCGTATGAAGTTGTAGTATTGGGCCAGAATGGTGCTGCTGCCCTTCGAGAAGTTGAGGGAATAGTTAGTCATTTCCCCCCCCAGATAGTTCACCTTAAAGACCAACTCGTCAGGAAGATCTGTTTTGTCTCTCATGACAAGCCAGCCGATTCCTGGGTAGACTAAGCCGTACTTGTGGCCCGACACGTTGATTGACTTCACCTGTTCGAGTCGGAAGTCCCATTCGAGATCGGGATTGACGAACGGCGCGACAAATCCGCCGCTGGCACCGTCAACGTGTAACGGTATGTCCCAGCCCTTGGTTTTCTTAATGTCAACGAGAAGGTCGTTGATCTCCTTGATAGGATCCATCTGTCCTGTAAACGTTGTCCCGAGAACTGCGGCAACACAAATGGTGTTCTCGTCAATTTCATTTGCGACTTCATCCGCGCTGACGATGTACGTATCCTCTTGGAGTGGGATCAGTTTCAGTTCTACGTCGAAAAAGCGGGCAAATTTCTCCCAAACCGTGTGTACGTCAGCCCCCATAACGATGTTGGGGTGATCCCACGGTTTTCCTTCAGCCTGTCGGCGCTTTCTCCAGGTCCATTTGTGCGCCAGGACGCCGAGCATAATGGCCTCTGACGATCCGATGGTGCCAGTTCCAATGGATTCGCAGTCGTCGGGCGCGTTGAACAAGCGGGCGAGCATGTTCACTACTCGTTCCTGTATTATCGTGGTCTGCGGATACTCATCGTTGTCAACGTAGTTTTTGTCGAGGCTTTCCGCGATGAGTTGATCCACTTCTGGCTCCATCCATGTGGTGACAAAGCTGGCGAGATTCAAGGAGGGGTTGCCGTCGAGATTTAGCTCATCGTGAATCAGCTGGTAGGCGGCCCGCGCCGGCATGCCTTCGTCGGGCATGACGTATTTAGGTACGCTCTCGTCGAAATAGCGACGGCCGTACGTCGTGGTGTGATCCGTTTCTGACTCCTTCTTCGTGCTCAAATCGACCTTTTTGGATAACATAAAAAAATCGCCTTTCTTAATTCAAAATCGTTGGAATCTTTCAAGAGTGAATCCCCTGTATTTTGATTCCGAATCTTTTTGGAGTTGATCTTGTCAAGTCGGTCGGGCGCAGTCAATTACTTCTCGACAGTTTCCGACAAAAAACGAAACCGTTTTGCTTGTTAAAGTATTTTGGGCACCACCGACCGCAATCGGGGGGTGGAGCTAGAGCCCGTCAGACAGACACTCGAAAAGATTTTCAATTTGAATTGCATTGATAATAACTCGAGCTCTCTGTAGCGAGACGGGACTACCCGTTTATCGTTACAGTCGTTCGAAACGGACCTTCCGTTCAGGGAATAGTGCACGCCGCGAAGGGTGCTTTTGCACAGCTCTCCGTACTAAAAACTGGGGCGCTTAGTATGGCAACCCGATCGAGAAATCGCCGGAAAAACGCGTGACGATGCGATTCGCCACGTCCGAGAAGCTCTCAGATTCGATCGTACTGCCGCCCGGTAGCGCATATGCTAAGAGGCTGGGATCGTTTGTGACGCGCACGAGTTTCAAGCAGTCGGACAGCGGCATCATCACACTGACGTCACGGGCGCGCCGCAAGCGTCACTCGCACCTAAACGCCGGTCGTGGCTCAACGTGGTGGGCGCCCAGCGCGATTGGCTGGTGGATCGGCATCCTTTTTGCCGTGGGCGCGACTTGCTTCGCGCTTGGCGCGTTGCCTGGATACTTCGCCGCTGTTGGTGGCGAGGCCGACGGAATTACCTTTTTTGTGGGCTCTCTGTGGTTTACGAGCGCAGCGCTCCTACAATATTTGGAGGTGGTAAACGTCGACCGTGATCCGTCAGGTGTCGATTTCCGTCAGAGATTCCGCCTCCTCGCGTTCGAGCCGCGACGAATTGACTGGTGGTCGACGCTGGTGCAGTTCGTAGGCACGCTGCTCTTCAACGCTACGACGTTCCACGCCTTGAGTGTGGACCTCTCAGTCAGGCAACTTAACCGTCTCGTTTGGGCGCCCGACGCGTTTGGTTCTGTGTGCTTTCTCGTGGCGAGCGGGCTCGCGTGGTTTGAAGTGTGTCACGCCTTTGTCTGCTGGAGGTCGCGCAGCCTGCCCTGGTGGATCACTGCCCTCAACTTGGTCGGTTCTCTCGCCTTCGGCGTCTCGGCCGTTGCATCGTTCGTAGTGCCGACGACAGGCCTCCCGCGAAACATAGTGCTCGTGAATTTAGGCACGTTTGTAGGCGGACTGTGCTTCCTCTTCGGCGCGGTACTGCTCCTGCCAGAGCGCACCATGTCCAATTCCGATTGACAAGAGAAGCATTATCTGATCGAGCATCCAGCTTTAAATCGGCGAATTTTTTTGATGTCCGGTGTCCTGTGCCATTTTGCAGGGACAGGTATGGCGTTTGAACAGGTTGGTTGTCAGGTTTGCGTCACGGACGAGCTTTAGCGAGGTCTATTTTGCACATCAACTAATAAGAGATCGCGTTCGCGTGAGCTGTGTCCAAAAAACCACGAAACAAAAAATATGGATGCGACGGGCTTCTGCCATATGCCGCACGAGAGGGCCAAAACACCCGCCATGCTCACCTAGACGCCAAGAATCTGTTCATTCTTCGATTCAAGGTCCTCGCCAGTGATAATACGGCGGCTACGCATCTGTTAAGCGCTCGATCTAATTGGGAAATGTTTAGAAAGAAAAAAGGAAGAAGATGCCCTATAATCCTAAGAGCTTCTTCTTCATTGCAGCGAACTCTTCGTCCGTTAGTGCACCTGATGCGTGGAGATCGGCCAGTTTCTGTATCTCGGCAGTGACATCGGTGCTGGCTGGTGCCGCAGCTGGTGCCGCAGCCTGCGGTGCGGCCGCCTGTTGCTGTGCGGCCGCCTCCTCGGCCTTCCGTTGTCCCATTTTCGCTCCCGCAACAAGTGCTACTCCTCTTCCTCTCATTGTTCAGTCACCTCTTTTTGCCAAGTCTTTCTCTACTTTCTGGATATTTTCTGGGGGGATCCGCCCCATGTCGATCACCTCGGCATTCATTTCAAGAAGGTCCTCCTTGAACTGCGTAGCCCAGACGTTCTCGAACAGGAGAAGGCCGGCCGTGCTATTGTTGGGCAACGATGCGGTGATCTCTTCTATATCGCCTTGTGAGAACCATTCACGGGTATTCTTTGACAATTCATTGAACGCAGCTCGCGCTTCTTCTGTCAGGTCGACTGCCTCGGATGCTACCAGTTTCCCGTTCTCATCCTTCATAATGAAAACCATATCGATTACCCGGATGATGCCTTTTTTTTCGAGTTTCAACAGCTCAGGGGCGGCCTTGCCACTGAACTTGTTCCCGGGAAACCTGATCATCAGGTAGTCCACCGGCCCCATTACCTTACCTTGTGTCATAATACTCCCGTATTCCCCCTTATGAAGAGGACTGCATGACGTAACTGGTGAATTCCATTTAAAATATCTTCCTGTGGTGACGATCATAGTCCGTATCTCCGCGTCTCTTATCGTGTGTAGAGCTCCGGCGCAAGCTTGTCGCTCGGGCGCCTCCGTCCAGCGAGGGTTCTGGGGCTTAACAAGACAAAGTCTTTAGATGAGCGGTCGGCAAGCGATCGGCGCCGGCAACTTGGTACTGCGTGCGTGTTAGCCCCTTCTTATCTGCTCGCCATCCTCCTCTTACGAGCTGGGAGTTCTGAAACGTCGCGTAGCTCTGGAGCATCGGAGTCCATTGCAGCCACCTTGCGCGCGTACAGGGAAGCACCAGGTCGGGCGGAAATGCCGTGCGCGAAGACGCTGAAGATCACTGTCACCAGCACGATTGTCGCGATTTGTGGAGCGAGAGCAGCGAGTGCTGGCTCCTGCAAGGCGACGAGCACGAGGACGATTGACGCAAGGCCACGCGGTCCGAACCAACCAAGAAACAGGACTGAGCTGCGGCGCAACTTCGTGCCAATAAGAGAAATTGCCACGGGCAGCATGCGAATAACCGTTAGGCTGAGAATCGCGTAGAGCACGATCGTCCAGTCAAGCGCTCCAAGCAATGACGTCGCGACAACGCCGACAAGGAAGAAGACCGCCAAAAGGAGAAGCTCTCCCTCAGCTTCGCTGAAGTCGGTAGCCGCCACCTCGACATCGCCGACTACCGCCCCCGTTGCAAACCCTCCGACAAAAGCTGCAATGAAGCCGCTGCCGCCAATTGGCCCTGCTAAGCCCCAGGCGAGGATAGCGAGCGCCAAGAAGCTCAGGCGCTTAAAGGTCCTCGTCATCCAGCCACGTCGCGTGGCGGTTCTGATCAGCCAGCCTCCCGCGATGCCGACCAGAATGCCGATGACCACACCAATGCCGATCTGCTCCGCGGCGACCGCCCAGAAGCTGGGGGGCTCGACGCCTTCTTGAATCGCGGCAAGCGCGAGGAACACTAGGAGAAAGGGCACCGATCCGCCGTCGTTCAAGCCGCTTTCCACGTTGAGCGCCTCACGAATGCGAGCGGGCACCCGCTCGCTGGTCACGATCGCTTGCCCGAGGCCCGCGTCGGTCGGGGCGAGCACCGCTCCTATGATTGCTGCCTGCCAGATCGTGAGGTTGGTGAACAGGAGCGCGGCAATGACCGCGCCAGCTGCGATCGTCAGCGGGAGACCGATAATAAGCAGGCGGGCAGGCAATTCGGCGTTCACCCGGAACAACGAGATGTTGATCCGCGACGCATCGGTGAACAGGACCAGCACAAGGGCGATGCTGCCGACAAGCAGCAGGAACTCGGTGTTGAGCGATGAGCTGACGGCGTGCGAGGCTCCGAGCAACATGCCCGCGGCGATGAACGCCATGGGCGCTGTCACCTCGAGTCTCTCAACGCGACGCGAGACGAGCGCGAACACAAAGACAATGGCGGCGAAAATAGCGAATTCTGTTTCGAACATCGCGGTTGTGTCTCCGCAGCGTTGCACCCCCGAAGCGTTACTGCTGCACTCTTTGAATGCCGCGAGTCACAGCAGCTGCTTGGAACCCATTAAGACGTGAACGTCGGTCGCTCATCCTGGCGCACACGCAAGAGTGGGCAGGGCTCAGCGGTCGTTGATGGAAGCATAAATTACTTAAAGATTGCCATCCAGACGTGCATTTTCCGTCTAAACGACAAAATTCAAAGTTGTTTCGTACAAAGACGCGCTTCGAGCCTGTACCACCTCAGCTCATTGGGATCGCAGAAAAAAGGAGGGAGAGGTTACACCCATCTCCCCAGGATGCCTGATACTATCGCCTCTAACCCAAATATGATCAGAGCTACGGCGAGCAGTGCTACGGCAAGTCCCAGGCCGAGTGGCGGATAGACCAGCACGACAAAGCCGAGGACTATGGCGATAATGCCGATCACGATCGCTCCGGGACTGGCACGCGCGATGCTCGCGAAACCGACGAAGATCAATCCCAGCGCCAGTAGATAAACGAGGGTCAACGATCCGTATATGAGTGGATTGATGAGTACTGCTATGGCGAGTAATACAGCTATGATCGATAGAATCAGGTTTAGCAGTCGTCGCCATCCTGAAATCCCTGACGCAAAAACGCGCGCGAACTCTATTCCTCCGAGAACAAGCAGACCAACTGCTAGGAAACCTATGAGAAGGCCCAGCGCCGCTCCTGGATAAATAACTGCATAGGCCCCCACGACGATTATGATTAAACCTACGATGATCTCGATTATCCGCAACCACATAGAAGCTTTTTCTTCAGCCATTTGATTTTCACCTCCTGTTTAGTTTTGTCGATATTTACGGTTCATTATGTGCACCGAAGTATTTAACTCGCCCTTCTCTCTTTATTGTCCGCTGCGCTTAGCGGTGCGCTGTGACCTCCGCGTCCTAGAGACTGCACCGATGCGAGCACCGCAAGCAAATACAGGCCGTGACTCCTCAAAACTGCACACGTGATTGTGGAAGTCAGCAGACCAAAAGCTCTCTGGCAGACTGGGCATGCAATGCAAGGGTAGGGGTTTTGTCGTGTAGGGCTGGGTTTTGTCGTGTAGGGCTTTGCCTTACGAAGTACGGCCCTAGGTCGGTGGCCGCCCGAACTTGAGGCGTGAGGTATACCGCCGCTTTTTTAAAACAAGCGGTCTAAAAAAAAGCAACGCTGTTGCGCTATTTGTTGTGGGTCGATCAATCAGCAACAATGAATCCGACGACCGAAAGGAGACTTCAGAATGAATAAGCCACACTGGGTCTTGTTGATCGCGCTCATCGTGGCTGGGGCCGTGTTGGTAGCCGGTTGCACGTCACCTCTATCAAACAACGCTTCACTAACGCCTTCAACGGCTACTTCACAACGAGCGAACAACACGACGCGTTTCTTGCGCAGTTTGTATCATCGCTTTATGGAGAGTTTAAGAACAACACAGCCGTCAACTCGTGGGACGTGAAGTGGCGAAATGGCACCACGGTCAATGTTGAGGTACAGTACAACCTCACCGCAACCACGAGCGTTACTGACAACCAGACTATAATCCGTTTTAAAACCATTGACGACGCAACGAGCTACGTGCAAAGCCTCAATAAATCCGGGTACGTTCTCACGACGAATGTGACGTCCCTCCAAGCTAGGGCGTACCAGTTGGTCGCTGGCCAGCCTACGGTGCACCAAGAGTACACAAGAATCGCGATCTCGAACCTGGCTTACAGTAACATCATACAGATCAATAATATCGTTACACTTGAAACGCTGAGCACAAACCGGAGCTAACAATCTCAGGGCGACGGGGACGCTTATGTTATTTCAGCTTCGTCTGCTGAAGTCAGAGCAGGAGCAGTCGCAAGTCATCCCCTTAGCGAGGCAACTCACGATGAACTGCGGAAAAAAAGTGCTTTGCATTCGGTTCAAAATCCGGAAAAAACGTGGGTTATAATTCCCCGCACCTGCGAACTCACCGTTCACGTGAAGGTTTATTACCTGCGCCGCTGCATTTAACTCGCCCCTCCGTCTCTTGATTGTCCGCTGCGCTTCGCAGTGCGCTGTGCCATGCGTGTTTTAAAGGCCGTACCGATGACGAGCGCCGTGGCGGTAGCTAGGCCAATATACCCAAGTTCGTACGTGTTGGAGGTTGCCACAGTGACCGTAAGCAAGATGGCCGCAAAAGGCGCACCCAGCACGACCGTGACAGCCGCTGCTATGACACCCGTGACAAGCAAACCGGCAGGCACGCTCGGAAAGAGCAGGCTGAGGGCGAGGGCCACCATGGTGGAGGCGAACAGCGTTGGGAATATAGGCCCCCCGAGGTACCCGCTCTTAAACGAGAGTCCCAAGAGGAGGACCTTGAGGATTGCCAAACCCAGCAACATCAGTACTCCGTATGCTACCGGGTTAGCGAGGATCGGGTGAATCTGCGCTTCGCCTGAGAACAGCACTTCGGGAACGAAGTAGCCGACGATGGCAATGATCACCCCTCCAGCCATAACACGTTCGATGAACCGGTCTTTGAACGCGCGGTCCATTATCCTGCCGAAGCCCTGAAGCGAAATGCCGATGAAGATCGCGAGCAGAGTGCCTATGAGGCCGAGGATGATCGCAATGATCGCGTAAGGAATTGTAAGCGCATTCACCGGCGGAAAAGCGATGCTTGAGGCGAATCCCGGGTACCCGATCAGCGCGAAGAAGATGTAGCCGATCACGCCGGCGACCAGGTTCCACGCGATCAGCTGCAGGCCTCCATTGTCACCGCCCACTTCACTGGCGAACAACGCAGCGAAGAGGGGATTGCCAACAATGCCGTTGAGGGCCGAGGCGAGGCCGGCCACGGCGAAGCCCAGCATCGTTCGCTCCGCCAACTTGAGCTTAGTGCCGAACCACGCGGCGATATCCACCACAAGAAAGATGAGGGGGCCCTCGGGGCCAACACTCGCTCCAGAAAGCAGCGAGAAAAAGGACGTGAGCAACGCGCCTGGAAACGTCGTGAAGTCCGGGTGGAAGTTCGGGTCTTTCAGCACATCTTCCATGCTGCCATGGATCACATTCGGCGCGCGCATATACTTCCCCACGAGCCCTACAAGCAGCGAGAAGAACAGGACAAGGACTGGGATCATCCAGCGGTTGGCTGTGACGAAGTCGTTGTGCCAGAAAGCCGTGTTGAGAAAACCTAATGTATCTAGCCAAACAAGCGCGAAGACGGCGGAAATCGAAGCGACAAAGATGATCTGTCGAATCTTGGGAATCCGTTCGCCGGCTGAAACGCGGACCACCGGTTCGGGCTGGGTTTCTACGGTATCTGCGGTTTCTTTCACATCAGTCAAAGCCAAATCCCCCAACCGGCGTTTTTCAGCAAGGATAAGGTGGTGCTTGGTTAGGTCATCATACGAATTTTTGATGCTGCATCCACGACGAGCACTTTTTTTGTGATCCTAGAAGTTACGATTTGAACCATGACGTAATTCGTAAATTTTAAAACTTCCTATTTTGTTCGACGCATTAGGAGGCTGCCGGCAAAAAACCGTAAAAGATAAAGCGAAAAACGCTAAGCTTACGGAATCGACCAGCCGCTTGGTTAGTGTATCTAAACGTGGATTCCTACGCGCGTAAATTACACGGTCAGATAGATATTTTTCCACGGTATTCTGATGGAAGAGAAGCCACAGTTCAAATGGGGAGTCGTCTTAGTTTCGTGCATAGGCATCTTCATCATCGTTCTCGATAGTTCCGCCATGAATGTGGCTATATCGGCAGTGATAGTGGACTTACACACCGATTTGAGCACGATTCAGGCCTTAATCGCTATATATGCGCTCACGATGGCGTCGCTCATGCTTGCCGGAAGTAAGCTGCAGGACGTTTTGGGGAGGAAGAAGACCTTCCTTATCGGCGTCATCGTGTACGGCATCGGCACAACTACTGCCACCTTGAGCGTTAACGTCTTTATGCTCCTCATCGGCTGGTCACTTCTCGAAGGCATCGGGGCCGCCCTGATGTTACCCGCGACGACTACGATGGTCAGTGCGGCGTATGAAGGCAAAGACCGGCTGACGGCATTTGGCATCTGGGGGGGCATCGCCGCTCTGGGCGCTGCTGTCGGCCCCCTCTATGGGGGAGTTCTCACGTCCTTTGCCAGCTGGCGATTGATCTTTGCCTTCGAACTGCTCGGTATCCTCGCCGTAATCGTAATGAGATCGTACCTCCGCGAGTCAAAGCCACGTCTTGCGTGGCGTGACATAGATCTCGGAGGCGTCGTGCTCTCAGTTACTGCGCTGTTCTGTCTCGTATTTGGCATTTTGCTCCTCGGCTCTCCGCAGTACTGGCAATTCGTGCCGTTGTTCATAGTGGTCGGCCTCATCGTTTTTGCCGCCTTCCTCCTTTGGCAGAGGCGGCGCATAAGCCACCACGTAGAGCCGTTACTTGACATCTTAGTGCTCAAAAACCGACTCTATCTCTTGGGCAACGCAGCTAGTGCAATCCAGCAGATCGCGTTCGCTGGCGTGCTGTTTATCCTCCCTGTATTCCTGCTGCAAGTCACTCGGGTGAGCGCCTTCATGACAGGCGTCGCCTTGCTCCCCACGTCGATCGCAATTTTCGTGCTATCGCTCACAGGGGGCAGACTCTCATCCATTGTACGACCCAAAGTCGTAATCCTCATCGGATTTCTGATTTCTGCTGCAGGCGCGTACCTTTTGAGCAACGTGTTTAGCCAGAGCACTCAGATTGTTGACATCATCCCTGGCACGGTGATATTCGGCCTGGGAGTAGGGTTGCTGCTGTCTCAATTGACCAATCTCACAATGTCAGCAGTACGGAGAGACCAAGAGACCGATGCATCAGGATTTCTTAACACAGCTAAAAACTTGGGTTACTCCGTGGGCACAGCGCTCATTGGCGTTCTACTCCTCGTCGGAATCTTCAACGGGCTCGTTGCAGGCATCAGCACGTCAACGCTAGTAAGTAACACGACAACTCGAGAACAGATACAACAGAATCTCTACGCGTACGCCGAAAAAATGCAGACAAGCGCGCCGCCCAAAATCCCCCCGAGTCTCATTCCTGAAGCGCAGCGCATCGTCGATAGTACGATCAGCTCAGCAATGCACCTCACCTTCGTCTCACTTACTCTCATATTGCTCCTTGGGTTTGTGATCGTCCTATTTCTGCCAAGACAGGCCTGATCAATCATTTCGGTTCCTATATATAGTCAAAAGGCCTATTTTTTGGCTATGCGGACAAGGACTATCGTCGCGATAATAGCCGCAGTCATCATCGTTATCGCCATCGTGGGGGCCGCTTTTCTGCTGACGCTCCAAGCGCCTCAAGTGCAGGGGGTGTCGGTAAGCTCTATCGATAACGTGTCACGGTCGGGCTTCACGCTAACATTTGTGATTAAACTGTATAACCCGAATGTCGTTGGAGTTAACATCAAATCCATCACGTACAACCTCCTATTGACCTCCAGCAACCAAGTCTTGAGCACTGGCACGTCAGACGGAATCCAAATCCCGGCGCGCGGGAGCGTCGACATCCCCATACAATCAACTATTTACTTCGGCTCTGCACTCAGCACGGTAGTACAAGCTATCTTGACAAAAAGCGTGATGATGAATCTGAACGGGGTCGTCACCGCGCATCCCCTAGGAATAGATGTTAACGTTTCCTTCAGCCAGACATTCGACGCATACCCGTACATTAGCAGCCAAGTCAGCAAAATAATTTAAACCGGCAGCAGGCACTCTTTCCCGCAGCCGCGGTCTCGCAAAGTATCCAATCGAGTGAGAAGCGCTGAATGGCAGCACATTCAAACGACTTAGGTGGGAGCACTGGGCTCGTCTTAGTGATCCTAAGCCTCACCGGCCTGATGGTGTCATTCAGCGAGTCCATGCTTATCCCAGCGCTGCCCACACTGCAGGCCGAGTTTCACACCACTGAAGCTGTGGTCTCCTGGGTTCCCGCTATTTATCTGCTCCTAGGAAGCCTGACGACGCCGTCATTTGGCAAGCTCGGGGACACGTATGGGAAAAAGAAGTTGTTGCTTGCAGCACTGACGCTCTACACGATTGCCGTTATCGGAAACGGGTTCGCGTGGAGCATAGATAGTTTGCTCGCGTTTCGTGCCATTCAGGGTGTGGGGTTGGCAATGTTCCCCCTCGCATTCGCGCTCATTCGGGATGAGTTTCCGCGCGAGAAGGTACCCACGGCAACAGGCATCATCAGCGCAATGTTTGCCGTCGGCGCGACGATCGGATTCATAGGCGGCGGCTATATCACACAGACCTACAGCTGGCAGACAAACTATCACCTCTTGGCTCCTGTCGCCGCTATCGTCACGCTCCTCGTACTCTGGAAGATTCGTGAATCTCCAGTGCGGACTCCGTCGCGCCTTGACATTTGGGGCATCACTCTGCTCGGGATCGCGATTATCGGGTTTCTGGTGCCTCTAACTGAAGCTAGCGTATGGGGCTGGACGTCACTCTACACGCTCGGCCTGTTTGCGATTGGGATAATTGCCGTGATTGCCCTCGTCTATGCAGAGCTCCGCGTTCGCGATCCCCTCATCGACTTTAAGCTTAAAGGTGTCCGTCACGTCCTTGAGACTAACCTTATGATGTTCATTGCAGGATTCGCGATGTTTATGGTATATCTCGCTATGGTGTACCTCACGCGCACCCCCCCTCCGGTTGGCTTTGGTCTTGACACGTTCCAATCGGCATTGGTCTTTGTTCCCGCAGGCCTTGTTATCCTGATCGCCGGTCCGCTGTTCGGAAGGATAGTGAGCCGTCGAGGCGCCAAGAACGCGCTGCTGCTCGCGTCCTTGATCGTAGTGGCGAGTTTCATATTCTTTATTCTGTTCAATGCGACGCTTGCGGAGATCGTGATAGGGACGGTGATTTTGTTCGCTGGTATCGGGGGCGTCTTTGTCGCCGCCATCAACGTCCTCATCATGTATGTACCACCGAGCAAAACCGGAGCAGAAACGGCCCTTAATACGGTATTCCGGTTTATCGGAGGCGCCGTCGGCACCGCCATTGCAGGAGCGCTGCTTACTCTGTATGAGGCCCCGATTACGGTCGTCCTTCCAGAGGGGCCGACCGTGGTCCTCGCCCCAACGAATCAGGCGTTTGCGTACATCGCTGTCGTTGCCCTGATTTTGAGTCTCGTTGGCGTCGTGACGGCATACATGTTAAAAAGGGCGCCTGATATCGAGCTACGAGACAATAAAGAGCCGCATGTTCCTGCAGGCTAGAAGAAGAGCGCAACGCTCAGCGCAAGGCCCCGCTTGCAGGAACATTACCGTCTAAGTCGAAAAGGGGCAGGCTGATTAGCTGCTCGATTGCCTTACGAGTGCACAAGACTTGCTGCAATAACGGTCAGTTTCGCGCGGCGTTCTCCCATACTGGTGGAGCGGAGCTCATTTATGCGAGTGCGAAAAATACTAATTAGGACAAGCACTAGGCTGCCCGCAGACTTTGGGACGTTAGCGCAGCTGCAGGCTTACATTGATGTTAATGCAATACCTGCGGAGGCTCCTCTTTTCCCTATAACGCAGCAGTTGGTCCGGAAGCTCATAAACACGCCTGACGATAAAAAAACAGCCAAGAGTGACACTGTGCAAACAGCCCGGGCTATTACCGGCGCGTGTAATCGACTGCGCCGTGCTCTTTCATGATGCCATACGCTTCTGTCTTGGAGGTAAAGTCCGTTAAGCCCATCTCCTTGCGCAGCCAAAACCTGCTCACCATGACGTCATTGTAGAGACAGTGATAGATTTCGCACGGCTTCCCAGCATGCGCCAGACTGACCTCGCACACGTCGAGAAACGAATAGAACCCACGAAGCAGCGTCACGTCTCTGTGCCATCGCGAGCAAAAAGCCCCCACCTGCTGGTGACCGCGTTCCCGTGAAGTCGTATCTCCGCGCCATTCTGCTAGTCGGCGGTCTTTCTCAGCGCGGTAGAGCTCCACAGCTTGTCGCGCTCGTTGACCGAGCAGCGTCGTGAGGGCGTCTGATGCCGCTTCTCTCACGTCGTCGTGCGCGCCGGCCAACGCATCGATAAGCGGGTCGACCGCCCGGCTATCTCCCAACGCTCCCAATGCTCGGGCGGCCTCCGTGCGAACGACGTTATCGGCGTCGTCTCGCAGCACCCGGATAAGTGGCTCGACCGCAGTCCGAATGCCGAGTGCCCCAAGGGCGGCAGCAGCCGCGTAGCGAATGTTTGCGCTGGCGTTGTCGAGCTCTTGAATGAGCGGTTCAACGGCGGTCCACGTGCCGTGCCATATAAAACTCGCCGTGACGTCACCTCCTGCGCTTCGTGGGTCGCACAGGTAGTCCCGTAATAATTAGGTCCTCGCCGTATTTAAAGCACTTCTGCTGCGTGACCGCCGCTGATCGTTAAAGGGGGGGCCGCATGACATTGAAGCCTCGCTAGAATCAACGGACAAACGCAGCAGTGGGTCCGCAAGCTCCTAAACAAGTATACTAGGCTTATTGGCAAGGACATTCGGACCCATACCGCAGCTTTAGTTTGCCATTAACAGCGTGTGACACGGGGTTGACCTGCGTCGGCTGCAGCAAGTGCTAGGGCATACGAATATCAATACAACAGCAGTTTACTTACAGTTCAATGACCGGGATGCAAGAAGTGTATGCAAACGTGCCCCTTAATTATGGAGGGAGTTGTATAAGATTATGGGCGCTTTGGAAAAATTGCCCTTATTAGAGGTAAGTGACATGGGAAATAACGCGACAGAAGGTGAACCGTGCCTATACTGCGGTAAACCTGCGGTACGTAAAGTGCATGTGCAAGCGTCATGCTCGGTTTGCGCGGCCTGTCATAAAGAGATAGAAGGCGATCGCGTATTTGAAAACACCCAGCGAGAATATGACGCTATGGTGGCTAGATGGCGATCAGAATGTTAGCTCTATAGTTGGCCTGTAATAGCTGTCAGGGTGTTTTCCAGACTACTTTCTTTGGGCGTCAGGTCTACCGACAAGAGTGCCCAAAACAAGGTGCTTCCCTGGGTTAAAATACACGTGACGTCTCTTTTTCTCTGGTTCTTCCGTCTTCACAGTTCTTAAACTCGAAAGGAGCGTATTGAGTGCCTGGGTATCATCTAGAGTTGTCTCAGTCTCCTGATAGAATTTTGTCTTCACTTCGGCAAGCGCGCTGCGAAACAGCTCCGCGTCACTTCCTGTTAAGATAACCCCGTTTTCTATCACATCCCCCTCCTGGTCGGTATATTGTCCATGAACTCATGATAATATAGCGTAATCGATTTTGTCTTACGGCAATATGAGCTTTGAATTGGCCGTTATTCCTCGCAGTTAGTACGTTACTGTCACCGCATCAGGATTTGCTTCTCCAACGCGCTTTAAGAGAGGAACAGTTAAATCAACGCCCATCGCAGTGACGTAAGGGAGGTGAAAAACTTGGTAGGACCAGTGGGAAAAGCCGCAGCCGTTCATCATCACAGAGAAAAGAAGGATGATGACAAGAAGGATGATGATGTCATAGAACACAAGGGAGCGGCGGTTGCAGTACATCACAGACGCAAATAGAGGGTGTTCAGACGGGCTCTCAAAACGGCGGCAGCGACATAAAGCAAAGCGTGTTCCAACGAGCTGTTCTTTCTTTTTTTTGATTTCCTTTATTTTTTAGGCCTCCTTTCTCAATCTCAACAGCCGGAATCGTTCTGCCGCTTCGACGCTGCTTCTTGGTCGCATACCAGCACGCCAGAATAGTCTCTGATATGGAGCGGAAGGCGGCACTCACACAAGCGGAACGTGCTGTTTATCGCCACGCAGCAGACAATGGGCGTATTTTGCGCGCCTTTGGCAGTGCAGCATATCTGAAACAAAACGAGGGGAAAAAAATGACTTCAATTGTTATGATGATGGAAGCGTTACGCCAAGAGCTATAGACTAAAATGAGATTAGATTAGAGGAAATCCTGTACGACCCAAACAGATCCTTTCTTGATTGCAATAGGCACTCTAGGTTTGTTGGTCTTCATCATCAGGAGACATGGCGTTCACTGTAGGGCTCATGGTTTTGCTGATGGTGGTAACCGTTGTCTTTCTGCCCCTCGTTCTGCCGCTCGTATTGACCGGAGTACAGGTCAATCCGTGGGATATCGCCAAAAGCCTCATTTTTTTGATGCTGCTCCCACTTGCAATTGCTCTTGTCATTCGGGCAAGGTACGAGGAAATGGCAATTAGCCTTATTCCTACTGCAAGAATGGCCACCAACCTCTCTTTAGTGGTAGTGTTCATCGGGCACTTCGTGGCTTATTTCGGCGAGATTATTAGCATTATCGGAACTGGCGGAATTATTTCGGCCGTGCTGCTCATCGTTTTGGCCATCATCGTAGGCTATTTGGTTGGAGGAAAGAGCATGGCTACCAAGGAGGTTCTTAGCCTAGGAACTGGCACGAGAAACTTTGGGGCTGCATTTGCTGCCTACCAGCAATTTCGAGAGCACTCCTAGGTAACGATAGAAATTCTCGTGTTGACATTGGTGGGACTCGTTATCTTGATGCTCATCGGCGGAGAGTTTGGAAAACGAAGTACGAGCCCCCTCTAGAAGCGAGGGCGTAGGCCGAGCGAATCCGAGCTATCAGATATACTTACGCAAGCACTCCCGAAGCACGATGGCCGTTTCAGAAAACTCATTAACCACGTTCCCATCGTGGTCCCGATAAACGCCCAGGTCGTCTTTGAACACGACCATCGGCGGGTACTTTTCGCCGTCGCCGTTGTGTTTTTCCAGGTCTCGCATGCGTTTCAATATGCTAAAATCACTCAGCTCAATACCTTAGCAGCTACGCGCCTCAAGCTTTGCACGTCGTTCTTCGAAGGAGCCAGCCTCTCCGGTTCGAGCCAAGGCAAGACGTCGATGCGGTTCGGGCCGCGCTCGTATTTATGGTATGAGATCGCTGATAGATCGGCAAGGGGACGCTAGACTATGAAGGTAGAACGGGACAAAAGCAACGAAGCAGTAAGCCTCGCTGAGTTCAACGATTTGGAAGAAACGGTCGCAGATATCGCTAGTCGTGTCGCCATGGAAAAACACGTCAGGACACGCAGCCCTAACGAGCAAATAAAGACGATCAAAGATCTACTGCGGCGCGTGAAGCTATCGAACAGCATATACGGCAGCACCACCCGAGCGAATGAAATAGGTAACTCTCTAGGTTACACGGCGTCTGTGCTTGAGCTGCTTCGTGGACTGACTGATACCTTCTCAATCACGCGTGCACCAAAAAAGCAGCGTTTTACCACCGTAAAACAATCGAGGGACTGCGGGTCGGTTTCACGCGCAAGTTTTTGCATCAACTCGCAGTAGGCACATGCCGGCTAGTGGCTCGTATTCTGAAGCGGAGCACCTTCACCCATTCTTGCCAAGAGGCGCACACGAAGGAGATTGCGAATACGGTCGTGAGTTGAACGATCGTCACAGAAGCCAGCTTGAAATAAGCGCTAAGCTCAGGAGTGCCGATCGCGACGAAGAGGAAGGCAACTGCGGCCAGCGCCCATACATCCATGGCCCTATTGGCAAAGATCCCTGAGTGATACAAGGGATCTGTCTCCGACCGCGAGACAAAAGCAAGGATCATAAGGCTGAATATCCACGCAGCAAACGCGAACGTTTGGGCTTGTACAAGAGGCAGACCCTGCCAGAGCGCGTAGAAGTACGAGATGGTGACCCCGGCAAAGAGGCTGAGCCCCGAAGCCGCAACTCCCTTGAGCAGAGCAGAATTCACGAAGCGCTCTTTGAGATCCCGCGGGAGATCAGAGTAGATGCGTCCCTCAGCCGGTTCAGCGACAAAGGCTGCAGATGCCCCCAAGTCCATGAACAGTTCGAGGACGATGATCTGGATCGGTGCAAGGGGGAAGGCGATGCCAGCAAGCACCGGCAAGAGAAAGATCAGGATGAGGGCGGCTTTTACCGAGAGGTAAAACTTGACCCCCTTCCGGAGGTTCTCAAAGAACTTGCGCCCCTCAAAAACGCCTCGCCCAATCAGAACGAAGTTGTCATTGGACAGCACGATGTCTGCCGCCTCTTTGGCCGCATCCGTGCCCTTGATGCCCATGGCGATGCCAATGTCGGCGCCCTTCAACGCAAGAGTGTCGTTGATCCCGTCTCCCGTGACCGCAACGATCTCGCCATTGCGCTGAAGCGCTGTTACGAGGCGATACTTGTGTTCGGGCGTCGTCCGCGCGAACACGGCGACCGTTTTCACCGCGTCTTGTAGCTCATCGTCTGACAGGCGATCCAGCTCATCGCCCGTCATCATCCTGCTGCCGTCAATGCCAACGCTTTGGGCAACAAAATGCGCCGTTAGGGGGTGATCGCCTGTCACCATGATCGTGCGTATTCCAGCGCTCCGTGCGCGTTCGACGGTTTCTTTCACCTCCTTTCGCGGCGGGTCTTCAAGAAATAGCAGACCCGACAGGGTCATCTCCTTTTCGAGTTCTGAGAAAGGTAGATCGCGCGCAGCAGACGGAAGCGTCCTCTCAGCGACGGCAATGGCTCGCCTTCCCTTGGCCGTTTCGCTTCTGAGCGCCTCTTCGAAAGAGCCGGTTGCGTCTTTTGTGAGGGCGAGAACCTCTTCTGGGGCCCCGCTCACGAACAGCCGCGCGTCGCCGTCCAAAACTCGGATGGTGGAGCGCGTTTTTCGTTCGCTGTCAAAGCTTCGTTCACGAATGAGCGAGCCGATCATTGGCGCCGGCTCCGTCTGCGCCTGCTCAAGGGTTGCGAGATCGGTCGCTGAGGTCGGAAACTCCGGCAGCGCCCCAAGCGCGGCCGCAAGTACGTCGTCCTCGTGCTCGTGAGGGAATATCGAAACAACACGCATCTTATTTTCGGTAATGGTACCTGTTTTATCGGTGAGTATGACGGTCGCGTCCCCCAACACCTCTGCGGCCTTGATCCTCTTTACTAAGAAGCCCTTCCGTGAGAGTTGGTACGCCCCTAAACCGAGCACCATGGTGATAATGATAGGGAGCTCTTCGGGGATGGTGGCAAATGCCAACGCGAGCCCGGTGAGAAACATCTGATAAAGGTTTTGACCGCGCAGGAATCCCAGAAACGGGATGGCTATGCTAAAGGCGAGGGCCACCCCCACTAAGCTCTTTGCCAACGACTTCATTGCAAGCTGCAAGGGCGTCTTTGGCTCCTTGATTTCCTCTGCACGCGCCGAAATGGCGCCGATCTTGCTGGAAGCTCCCGTTGCAAAAACGGTCGCCGTGCCCTCGCCAGCAACGGCGAGCGTGCCTGCGTAGACGTCGTCATCGGCCTTTCGCTCTTGAGGGAAAGATTCACCGGTTAGCGATGATTCGTCGATAGACAGGCTCAACGACTGCGTTACGTGCGCGTCGCCCGCCACCCGCGTGCCCGACGAAATGAGGAGCACATCACCCGGGACGACCAATTCGGTCTTAACGTTCGTCGCAACGCCGTCGCGTAGGACCCGTGCGGTGGGTGCGGCCAGTTGCGAAAGCGAGGATATGGTCTTTTTGGCGCGGTACTCGTTCCAGACCTCTGCGAAGATGAGGGCAGCGATAATCGCAAAGATGGTGATAGTATCACCCAATTCACCGCCAAGCGCGTAAAAAAAGCCTACCGCAAAGAGGAGGAGGATCATCGGCTCTGTGATCTCCTCCCTGACGATGCTGATGAAACGGACGGTATGCGGCTTGAAGAGCGTATTATATCCGTACTCAGCAAGGCGCTTTTCAGCTTCCGCCGTGGTCAGCCCGTTGCCTTCGTCTGCTTGCATGCTCGTTTACAATGTACGCCAAATCGATCGAAACAGCCAGTCTAGCTTGAAGTGATCAGATATAGCAATGCGCTCTTATTTATGTTGCGTGCTGCTTTTCGGAGATGTTTCGCGCGTGGGGCTTTTATTCTCGGGCAGGTGCTCGTGCACCTTTTGGTTGACTGCAGTTATCCACGTCTCTCTTCGAGCCAATCGTGCGCGCGTAAACGCTTCATTCGTCGAACGGCACACTCTTATCGAATAAGGCTGCACAGGTTAATGGAGGTGATTGTCTTGGAACAGCGCCAACTTGCGGGAATCTTCTTGATCGTATTAATTGTCTTCTTCTTCGTGCTCTGGTGGCTGCTTGCTTACCAATTCCGTGTGCTAGGCTAGTTTTTTGAGCGTTCTTGGTTCTCACGGCTGTATTTTGGGAGGTACCGCAGTTGAGATTACAATACGGCACGGAGCTAACCGCCAAAGGGTGCAGCGTCCAGCCGCCGGGCATCATCTCCTTAGGCAGCCTACTGGCCATGCGCGGGTCTCGCCCGTCGTTTTCGCGGCCCTGTTGTTTGAATTGCGTAATCATTTGACTTATGATACCGAATGTGCTTCTCGGGGCGATCGTTGCTTCACAATTGTCTTGGTTTTTGGCGCCAGCAAAGCGGCGTAAGCCTTTTTAATGTCGTCAACGAAGAGATCTGCCATGTCGCGGCTGAAGGTCTGTCGGACGACGACGCGCATAATGGGGATTGCGTCGGCATTTGGTGGCAGCGTGTACGCAGGGACAATCCAACCCCGTTCCCGCAGCTTAGCGGATAGATCATACACGGAGAAATCGACGGGTTCTTTGAGCTGGAACGTGACGACGGGAAGGATTTCACCTGCGTTGAGGATATCGAAATACCCCGTGTCTAAGAGCCGCTTTGTCAGGTATTGGGAGTTTTCCAGGACCGCCCCAGCGGCCATCGCGTACCCCTTCCTACCGAGCCGGAGCAGGTTGTAATACTGCGCGAGCAACATGCCGCTGCCGCGCGAGAAATTCAGGGTGTAGCTGGCCATCTCTTCGCCGAGATAGTTCACGTAAAACACGAGGTCTGCTGGCAAGTCGGTGGTATCGCGGAAGATAAGCCACCCAAGGCCAGGGTAGACCAAGCCGTATTTGTGGGCGGATACGTTGATCGATTTCACGTGGGACAATCTAAAGTCCCACTGCAGCTCTGGCAGTGTGAACGGCAGGATGAATCCCCCGATCGCGGCATCGACGTGAATGGGAATATCCCATCCGCGTGTGTTCTTGATTTCAACAAGCAGGTCGTTAATCTCCTCGATTGGGTCGATTTCGCCAGTGAACGTCGTACCTAGGATAACGCCGACACAGATAGTATTTTCGTCGATAAGGTCACCAACTGCCTCCTTGGTGATGGTAAAACGATCCTCCTCGAGCGGTATGACCCGCGGCTCTACGTCGAAGTATTTGGCAAATTTGTCCCAGCAAATGTGTGCATCGGCACCGAAGATGAGGTTCGGCTTGTCGCACGCCGCACCTTCTGCTTCCCTGCGTTTCTTCCACTTCCACTTGTGTGCCAGTAAGCCAAGCATCACGGCTTCGGATGAGCCGCCTGTTGCGGTGCCGGCAAACGTTACGGGGTCGGGCGCATTGAAGAGGCGTGCGAGCATGTTGATGCACCTCTTGTGTATGACCTCCGTTTGCGGGTACTCGAACTGATCGGCGAAGTTCTTGTGGATGTTTTCGACGATGAGTTGCGTTGCCTGCGGCTCCATCCAAGTCGTCACAAAGCTCGCGAGATTGAGGGCGGGGTTGCCGTCCAAGTTCATCTCATCGTGTACCAGCTGGTACGCGCAGTCGGGCCTCATGCCAGTTTCAGAGAGCTCGTACTTTGGCACCGGTAACGTGCAATAGCGTGAGGTGTACGCGGGCCCGACGACTTTCTCGGGCTCTTCGAGTTTCTCGAGGTCTACTTTGTGGGAAAGCATGACATAAAGAGAGCAGCGGTCGGTAAATAGTTGTCGGACTCCGCTACAGATGCGGTTTGTCGCTATATCGCCAAAAACACCCCTCTATAGATTTGTGCCGTGCCTTTGGCTACCCCCTTTGCCCCGTCGCCACTCGCTAAAAACCGCCCGCCACCTGTAAAGTGGGGGCATTTGCGTAAAGTGACGAAATGGGATCGCATAGGTGCGGCGTGCTTCATCCCCCGTCAGCCTATATAGTAAGCAGCAAAAGCGAGATTATGGAAAAAAAGCGCGCCTTCATTGCCGGCCTAGTGATCGCGCTGCTATCCTTCACGCTCGTTGTAGCCGGGTGCACGTCGAGCACGAGCAACAACAGTTCTGCGACTGCGCCAACGCAAACGAGCGAGACCGTGCCAATGACAAAAACAGCAAACGCCACAAACGTGACGCCTGGAGAACCGATAACCGTGGCGGAGGGGCGAAATTTTACGATAACGCTGCGGTCAAATCCTTCGACGGGATACGGCTGGGAGCCTCAGTTTAGCCACACAGCGCTGTCGCTTATAAGCAGCGTGTTTGTCAGCGACCCTAACCCGCACCATCTTGTCGGCGTGCGCGGATCGCAAGTCTTTACGTTTCAAGGCCTCGCTAAGGGAACGACGACAGTCACGTTCCAGAATGTCAGTCCGTCGCAAATCGTGACTGAACAAACGACGTACACGGTGACCGTTACATAAGGTGGCACGAGGGCCACGCGTCAGCGCTGCCAGACGCGAAGTGATTTGGACAGAGCCGTAGTTTCGGCAACGGATGCGCCAAGCAGTATTGCGAGAAAGATCTGATCATCGACAGCGCCAAGACGCTTAGCTCCTTCAATGTGCGTTTCGAGACAATATTCGGATCCGAGAGCAGCTGCAGCTCCGATCGCGATGAGCTCTTTAGTAAGTCCAGTTAGCGCTTTGTCAGTCGCCAGCTGCTCATTCTTATAGAAAAAGGTTTTGAGTGCTTCCGGGTTGCGCCGGAGCTCTTGATAGATTCGCGGAACAAAGCCATAGTAACTCGCCACTCTTTCCAATATCGCGCGCACTTCCGCATCATCTTCTTCGTGCATTTCACACCTCTTCAGGACCTCGCCTGCTTCGGATCCGACTGCTGGCAGTTCGAGAACCTTGCATGCATAATGATAGCACCGTTATAAGGATTACGTTCCCAGCGTATCGTTGCCATATAAAAGCGCCGAATGGGCCAACTGCGGTGCTCAAGGCGTCAAACATAAAAAATGGCATTCCAAATCACGTGTTTGTGTGGGGCAATCCATTCTTCGCTGCTGACGGATGTCCGTGGTTAACGCGGCAGTCACGCACTTGGTGCACGGTTCTCGGTCAAAGGATGTAAGTATCAGCGTTACAAAGGCTTGCAAAAAAAATTTCAAGGAGAATAAAATGCCAAGAGTAGTGCACTTCGAGCTGCCTGCCGATGATCCAAAGCGGGCGGTAGCGTTTTACGAGAAGGTGTTTGGCTGGGCCATCATAAAGTGGGAAGGGCCGATGGAGTACTGGCTAGTTGCCACCGGACCCGATGACGAACCGGGAATCAACGGTGCGATAACACCGCGCATGATGCCTGAGCAGGTGACAACAAACACCGTAAGCGTC
>Ga0326728_10009582_pt1 | contig 23219 bp, 25 predicted proteins | sample MB3enrmetagenome_FD_207602 | JGI IMG/M metagenome (GOLD analysis project Ga0326728, IMG submission 207602) | Lab enriched peat soil microbial communities from McLean, Ithaca, NY, United States - MB31MN | ecosystem: Environmental > Terrestrial > Soil > Wetlands > Peat | place: USA: New York... | reverse complement strand
CCGGGGAGCCGGCCTATCTGCTGATGGTGGGGGAGGGGCCCTACCGGGTGGTGATTGCCGAGAAGGTTCGGGAACTGGGCCTGGAGGCTTGGGTGCGCCTGGTAGGCTACCAGGATGAGGTGGCGCCCTGGCTGGCCCTGATGGACGCGGTGATCCTGGCCTCCTATGCCAATGAAGGGGTGCCCCAGTCCCTGCTCCAGGCCATGGCCATGGCCAAGGCGGTGGTGGGAAGCGCGGTGGGGGGCATCCCGGAGGTGGTGCTGCAAGACCAAACGGGTTTGCTAACGCCCCCCCGGGACGCCGCCGCCCTGACCCTGGCCCTGCGGCGGTTGCTGGCGGATGCGGGCCATCGCCGGGAACTGGGCCGGCGGGGCCGGGAACTGGTGGCGGCCAGGTTCTCCGTGGAACAGATGGCCGCCGCGGTGGAGGCGGTGTACCAGGGGCTGAGTCAGTGACCGGTAGGGGCGGCCCTTGGGTCGCCCGGTAAGCCGTGAGCAGTAACTATTTTTAATAATTAGCAAATTTTAATACACCATCCGATTTTTTAAAAAAATTCGAGACTCGAGACTCGAAACTCGCAACTTAATGGAAAATCCCTGGGTCATTCCGGCGATGGCGGGCCTGGCTATCCTCTGGCTCGCCTCCCTGGCGGCCATGCGCTTCTGGACCAGGAGGCGTATGTTGACGGACTTCATGGCCCGGCCTGGCGGCTGCGAGCTGCCCCGGCCCAGCGGCCAGCGGCCCGAAGACCGGGCCGCCCTGGAAATTATCCGGAGTCGCCGCCACCGTTATCTCTGGAACCGCTGGCCCGAAACGGCCCTCTCTTTTTACGGCATTCAGGAGATGTCCCTGGAGATTATAAAGGAGATTGCCGGCGTCTATTATCCCCAGGAGGAGGAGCCGCAGCTCAAGGCCTCCCTGACGGATCTGCTGGCTCTCCATAACCGGGTGGGAAGCCGGCTGGCGGCCTGGCTGGAGACCGCTCCCATCCGCACCTTTAAGGACCTGGAGCTGCAATCCATTATCCGTTACTATGGCGTCTATCAAAACGTGAGAAATCATCCGGTGAGCCGGTTCATTGTGCACCATCGGCTGCACCGGCTGGCCAGATGGAGCTGGGCGGCCTTCAATTATAACAGTCCGTTTTATTGGGGCCGGAGGGGGGCCTATGAATTGGCCCGGCGACTGCTGCTGGCCCGCATCGCTCAACTGGTGGGGGAAGAGGCCATGCTCCTCTATGGCCGGCGGGGCTAGGGTTCCGCCCCGCCCCAGGCGGGAAGGTGGTGTGTGAGAGACCCACGCCACAAAATCTATCAACCCTAAAAGTGTTACCCAGGTCTCCGCACGTTTGTTATCCTTCTTCCCGGTCCAAACACCCCTTAAAGGGGAGGGAATTTAAGGTTTGGATACAGGAGGCGGGCGGGACGCCCGCCCCACACGGGAAGGTGGCGCAGGACTTAGGCGATGGGTCTCAAAAGGCCCAGGTATAACCGTGGCTCAACCCTTGATAACTAAACTGGCCAGCGTCCTGGCCGGCTTCTGGTACCGGCTGGACGCCCGGCACCGGCGCATCACCTTGCGAAACCTGGAGTTCGCCTACGGGCCTGGATTGGCCCCCGAATCCCGGGAACTTCTGGCCCGGGAGGTCTTCCGCCAGTTTGTACTGTTTGGCTTCGAGGTCCTGGAACTGCTCCTGGCGCCTCTTGCCCGGATTCGCCGCCAGGTGATCATTGTGGGGCAGGAGCACGTAGAGGCGGCCCTGGCCCAGGGCCGGGGGCTGATTGCGGTTGCGGCCCACGCCGGCAACTGGGAATACACCGTCATGGGCTTGGGCCTTAAGTATAGGCCGGTGGCGGTGGTGGGCCGGGAACTGGACCAACCCTGGGCCCGGGGGCTGGCCAGGTATTTGCGGCAGCGGGGCGGCAACCGGATGGTGGCCAAGCAGCGGGGCCTGAAGGAGATCCTGCGCCACCTGAAACAGAACCAGATCGTGGGGATCGTCATCGATCAGAACACCGCGGCGGAGGAAGGGTTACTGGTGGACTTCTTCGGTCATCCGGCCCGCACCACTCCGATTGCGGCGCTGTTGGCCCGGGCCCGCGGCGTGCCGGTATTGGCCGGCCTGTCCCGGAGGCTCCCCGGCGGGCGCCACCTGCTGGTGTTTTTTCCGGCCATCCCCATGGTGAAGACCGGGGAGGCCCAGGCGGACCTGATTCGGCACCTGGAACTCCAGAACCGGGCCATCGAGGCCTGGATCCGGGCCGAGCCGGCCCAGTGGCTGTGGCTCCATCGGCGCTGGAAAAACCAGTTTCCGGAGATTTATGAAAAGGACTATCAGCTTTCAGCAGAAACGCTTTTAGCGGAAACCGAAAAGTCAGCTCAAACCGGGTGCGCTTCCAAGAAAAAGGCGCGTAAGACGCGCCCGGCTTGCTAAGCCGGAGGATATGACTTACCCGCTTATACCCAACCGTCCTAAACCCCTTTAAATAAAAGGATTTTTCAGTTGCAGTTTTCCCTTGACTTACTCAAAAATACCCTTATATTGCCCTTAGGTGTGGGGAATAGTGTGGGGAATAAAATTACCCTGGGAGGCGCGGGCCATGCCGATTATCAAGAGAATCAAGACGAATTATCCGGGGGTTTTTTACATCGAGGGGACCTCACCATCAACGGGCAAACCTGAAAAGATTTTTTACATCCGCTATAGGAAGGCCGGGAAGATGATAGAGGAAAAGGCCGGGCGCCAATTCCAGGACGACATGACACCGGCCCGGGCCGCCATGCTCCGCGCTGAGCGGGTGCATGGCAGGCAACCGTCCCGGCAGGAAGCCAGGGAGCAACGGGAAGCGGCCAGGCAGGCAGAGGCGGCGCGCTGGACCATCGACCGCCTGTGGCAGGAATACAGCGCCCAAAAGGCCGACTCGAAAGGGCTAAGGGTGGACCAGGGCCGGTTCGACAATCATCTAAAGCCGAGATTGGGGGACAAAGAACCCCGGGACCTTGCCCCGCTTGACATTGACCGGCTGCGGACCAGTCTGAAAAAAAACCGGAAGCCACAGACCGTCAAGCACATCCTGGGTCTGCTTTCCAGAATCATCAATTTCGGCGTGAACAAGGGCCTCTGTCCTGGCCCTTCCTTCAAGATAGAGCTCCCCAAGGTCCACAATAAGAAGACTGAAGACCTCACCGCGGAGCAGCTCACCCGCTTAGTTGAGGTGATAGAGGCCGGCCCCAACATCCAGGCCGCCAACCTCATGATGATGGCCCTGCTCACCGGCATGAGGCGGGGCGAACTCTTCAAACTGCAGTGGCAGGATGTGGATTTCGACCGCGGTTTCATCCACATCCGGGGCCCCAAGGGCGGCCAGGACCAGAAGATACCTTTGAACCAGGCGGCCCGGAAACTCCTGGCGGCGTACCCCCGCACCGGCAGCCCCTATGTCTTCCCCGGCCGTCACGGCGGACAACGGGTGGACATTACCAGGCAGGTGAACAAGATCAAGATGCAAGCGAGGCTCCCCCAGGACTTCCGGGCCCTCCATGGTTTGCGGCATACCTACGCGAGTATGCTGGCCTCGTCGGGCGAAGTTGATTTATACACACTGCAAAAATTGCTTTGCCATAAGAGTCCGGCAATGACTATGAGATATGCACACCTGAGAGACGAGGCCTTACGCCGGGCCTCAGACCTGGCTGGGGAATTGCTGGGGCAGGTGATGAACGGCAGTAACCCCAAGATTGCCAACCTTGAGAGGAAATAAGCCATGGAAGCCAGCCGGGACCTTGACCAAACATTGCAGAAGGTGAAGACCATCGCCCAGGGGCCGAACGCCGATTTGCTCATGAAGTTCATTGACCTGCTGTATGAGCGGGAGATGGAGGAACCGGAATACTTCTCCCCGGAAGACCTGGCCGCCATTGAGGAAGGCAAGGTGCAGATTGCCCGGGGGGAGACCGTGACCCTGGAAGAATTGAAACGGGAGCTGGGCCTGTGAGTTATCAGGCCAGTCTTTCTACTGAGGCCCGGAAAACTCTAAACAAGCTGGACAGGACCCTTTCGGGGCTGATCGTGAAGCGCCTGGAAGAATTGCACCAGGACCCTTTAAATCCCCACCTTTCCCGCCAAATGGAGACAGACCCGGAATCCCGCTATTCCCGGGTGGGCGACTGGCGGATCATTTACCAGGTGGAGGAAGAAACACAGACTATCAATATCACGGCTATCCGGCCCCGGAGCCGGGCCTATAGATAACGGACAAATCCAAAGTTTCCGGGGACAGGGAGCGCGACCTGATGAGGCGGATATCCTGCACCTGAGAGACGAGGCCCTACACCGGGCCTCAGACCTGGCCGGAGAATTGCTGGGGCAGGTGATGAACGGCAGTAACCCCAAGATTGCCAACCTTGAGAGGAAATAAGCCATGGAAGCCAGCCGGGACCTTGACCAAACATTGCAGAAGGTGAAGACCATCGCCCAGGGGCCGAACGCCGATTTGCTCATGAAGTTCATTGACCTGCTGTATGAACGGGAGATGCAGGAGCCGGAATACTTCTCCCCGGAAGACCTGGCCGCCATTGAGGAAGGTATGAGGGCCAGTCTTAGCGGGGATCGCAGCCAGTTCATTTCTCTGGAAGAGTATGAAAGGAAGCATGGGCTGTGAGCTACCGCATAGAATTGTTGCGTGAAGCGGAAAAAACCCTACAGACTTTGGACCAGGTGATGGAAAGGCGGATTCGAGAGAAGCTGAGGGAACTGGCCCAAGCCCCTTTAGACCCCCGGTTATCAAAGCAGATGGAAACCGCCAAGGATCGGCGTTACTCTCGCGTCGGGGACTGGCGGATCATCTATCGGGTGAACGAGGTGGCGGGAACCCTGGACATTGTGGCGATCCGGCCCCGGAGCAGGGCCTATAGATAGCGACCAAATCCAAAAGTTTCCGGGGATAGGGAGCGCGACCCGATAAGGCGGGATTTCCTGGCCCGCCTTCCCCGGATTGACCCCAGGAGGCCACAACAGGAGGTGGCGGAACCGTGAACATTAATAACCCACCTAATGGAAAAGAGTTTAATTCTCTTGAGGCGAAAATCGATTGGATTCAAATAAATTATCTTTTTTTAATCCAATTATTAAAAGCTGGTGACGAATATAAAAAAAATTGGCGCCCCGAATTGGGCAAATTCGAGGACTATTTGAGCTGTACATGTGAAGAGTTACCAGAATTTTTTTGCGAAATTTTAAAGATCATTGATTCTATGGGCAAGAATTGCGAGACAGAGCCCAGCCCCTTAGACGACCGTGACCTAACCGACTTTATAGATGAGCTTAAGCGCCTTTCTTCTCCCAGCTATGAAGGGTCTGATGATCTGGAAGAAATTCTAAAAGATTTGAAATTTCTGTGGCTTTATTGGGAGGCTTGCCGCCGCTATAAAACCTATTTCGCAAGTTCTTTAGCGGGGGTCCCCGAAGCCGGGTTGGACATGGCTTTGGTCAAATTGAGCAAAAATATAGGACGTTGGGAATTTGCGGCTATGTTCTACGCGTCCCGTGAAGTACCAAGGACTAAAAAAGGGACCAAAGAAAAGCAAGATAAAAATGATAAACGAAAAGGATTTGTCATAGCGATTTATGAACACGGAAAACCTATAGAACCAGGAACCAAATTCAATATGGCCTGCGATATGATACAAACCCAATTTGATAAATCGCGAGGCAATGATAAAGCTCCTTGGGGATTAATCCCTAAGGACCCAAACGAAATGAAAACCCCAAGTCTTGATAGTATTGGCCGGTGGTTGATAGAAGCGGGTATTCGCGACCGAGATTTTAAGAAAGAGGGAGGCTTCTGGATTAAGCAGACGTAACGTCTGCGGAATAATATTAAATTTCCGCCCCCATAAGTTAATTTTCTTTCCGCATACGTAACGTGTGCGGAAAATGTTAATAAAAAACTGCTTTACTTCATACTTCTTAATGATACCCTGAGAGGCGAGGGCTTTTAGCTCCCACCTCTCTTATTTTGGAGGGTCTTTTCCATGGAAAAGGATCGTTACGTTACAGCTACTGAGGCCAGCATTATTATCGGTTACAAAGAGCAAACGCTTGCGAACTGGAGATTTCGCGGGGTTGGACCTTCTTACACGAAGCGCGGACATTCAATAAGGTATCGAATTTGGGATCTTTTGTCCTTTATGGAGGCCCACCGAATTGAGCCAGAGGTCCGGAGAGAGGCCCCGTGAGGCACATTGACCCTACATCCTGAGCACCTATCCGATTTGCGAAAATCCGGCCTGAGCGCTCCTGGAGAGATTTTTTCCAGGGGAAAGTGGAAAAAGAATGAAAAAGCGAAAAAATTAGACAGGGGAATCCCCACCGTTGGGCGGAGCGTGGATTCCAAAAAGGGCAAGCAAAAAGCATGGCATTAAAATCACAAGCCGAAAATAAAAACAAACATCAAATAGAGACTTTCCGATCTTACGCTGACCTTTTTGTTCAGCGAATCCCACATTATGCCGTCAAAAAGTCCCGCTCCTGGACCACGAAAAACAAACCGCTTTCAGACCGTCCGGTTCAGGCTCATCTAGCCGGACGGTACGCGGTTGCCGTCCTCGGCAAGTGGTATCCTGAATTTGGCATCCTGGACATCGACGACAGACCCCGCGGCACAATGGAAGAAATTCGCGGGATGCTTAACCTTGACGACAAAAACTCCATGCTCTTCGCCAGCGAAAGCCCTGATTCGTACCATGTCTTGCTGAAACCAGAATACAAAGAAAAACCGCCTACCGTCCGCCTCCTCAACGATGCTTTTCAAAATTTTTGCGCTCTTCAGAGAATCGAAATCTACCCGCAGGCGGCGCGCCCAATTAGACTCCCTTTCGGCCCTCGACAAGAACCCCTCGATTACGAATACTCATGCTTAAAAGACTGGCAAAGCAAGCTCTACTGGTTTCAAAAATTGGACAGCTTCGACATCAAAACGGTCAGAGGCCAACAATTTCTTTTGGACCTCGAACTGTCAAAAAAGCCTCCCATCCCAACACTTCTTGAAGACAACCCAGAGACTTTATTTCAATATGGCCTCCAGACCCCAGGCTCCCGCCATTTCTCGCAATTCAAAATCCTCTACTGGCTCTGGCGGCAAAATGTCCCCCGCCAAACCGCCTTTGAAATGACCCTGGCCTGGATTACTAAGCACCATAACGGCTTTAGCAAAGACATCCTCAGACATCCCAAAGCCGTCAAAGCTGAAATCGCACGCCAGGCTGCTTACATCTACGACAAGTACGAACTGGCTAAAATCTACCCGGATTCCACCCACAATCTCTTCAATGGATTCATCGCAAAGCCCGATATCGAGAACATCGTCAGAATCGCCCGTGGCTCGCTACCACGTATGCGCTTCCTGTTCCATCTAGTCAAATTCTGTTACCCACGCCGGTTCAGAACTTTCGTCCCAGTTCATACAGATAGACTAATCGAATGGGCGAGCCATCAAACGTACAACAAATATCTCCAGGAGTTTGAGGCCCAGGGGTTGCTGAAAAGGGGATCCGCCTATCAAACCGGCCTTTTCTCAAAAGCTATTAAGTTGGAATGGCCCTTTAAAACCTCCTCCGAAGCCGTGCTTTATGATGGCCGGAGTATCGAGACCTTTGAGCAGACGGCTAAGACCGTCTTTAAGCCAGGGGAGATGAGAGAGCTCATCGAGAGCGCCGGAGCTAGTGTCCCTTGGTCATATAAGATAATTAAGAATATTTGGGATAACCCCTAGCAGAGGCCAGGGGGCGGTGCCCCCGGCTAGTAATAGTTATATATGTTTATCGTTTAGGAGAATTTTGAGTTCAAAAGAATCTGGGAAGGCCCGGCGTAGAACCTCCTTTAGTGCACAAGTTAGAAAGAATTATTAGGAGGGCGCAAAAATAGCTAAAAATACCATAACTACCACCCGCAAGGGCCGCTTCCATCTTGCCAAAATCATCGGCACCCGTTATCGGTTCGACCTTGACGAAGCCTGGTTTCACGAACTTGCGGAAGAACGGGAACTTAATCGCCTTTGGTATGAACGAATCCCCTGCCAAAAGGAATCTTTTATAGGCGTCCACTCAGTTAACTCCCTGGTTTTCAAGCTCCATTCTACCCGGCCGAAAAATGCCAAGAGGATTCACGAGGTCCTAAGGGATACCTCTGGTTTTATCAGGGCTGACTTTGCTTTCGATGGTGAGGCGGAAATCTATTTTACCAAGGAAGCCCTGCCGACCGTGGCGGAATTGGCCGGAGCCAGGAAGAAAAGGCAACTATCCCCGGAACAAAAAATGGAACTGGCGAAAAGGGGTGCGGCCACTCGTTTAAAATCTCAGAAACACGGCGTAGAGGACAAGAAACCGGCCCAAATTTGAGGACTTTTCCTCAGGTGTGGGTAATCCTATGGGTCAATTCAAATTAGGGGCAGCAATTCAAGGCGGCCCTGGCCCAGGTAGAGATGGCCATGATTCAAGAGGGCTGGATTGATAAAGAGGACCTGGAGGTTCAGGGAGAATAAGTAACAGCGATGGCGGCACCCACTGCCCCAGGCGTAGCCGGAGATGTTAGGCAGACACTGTGTGGAGCTCACCTGCCAGGGGAGGGATTACTACCTGCGAGACGGATGCCTTTTTGCAGGCACACCTGGAAGGCGGCAAGGTATGAATTGGCGGTTGCTAATGCGGGATGTGGGGCAGGATAGAGCCTCTGGCTCAAAAGCCGAACCCGGCGGTTTCCTGTGCCATTAATAATCAGGACATAATAGCAAGGAGGTTCGCCATGTCAAAAGTACTTTCCGAGGGAAATGGAGTCACCAGTTTTGGAAGTGTTGATGGGGAGGAAGATTTAAAACTCAAAGCAGGGATTAACATAAACCCTCCGCCAGAAGATGGGGGATGTGAATGCTGTGGGAAACATATCTCTGAACTAAAACCTTTTGGCAAAGCTGGGGATCCATTGGTAGGCGATTTTAACGGCGCTTTGTTGGTCAAAGTATGGAGACTTGATTTTCCGCCCAATGAAGAAGCGGAAAGTATAAAGGAGGAATTTTACCGGGACTGCCACTCAAAAGAAGATCACAGGAGGGCAGATGAAAGGCTTATCCAAAAATATGGAAAGGAAGAAGCTGAGAAAATATTCTCCTTTCTGTCTGCCCATTCTCAGGTGGGTGCTTTTTGGCTGTGCAGGGATTGCATAATTCTGAGTGAGGACGATTTTTATGGGAAGCTATTCCCGGGTTATGCAGCAAATACTAATCAGAGCATTAATTGTATTGCATTGGATATGAGGACCGGAGCCCTTGAAGCAAGGCAACTTATTGCTCCAAGTAGTAAAAGGGCGAAGGAGGATTGATACTCGAACTTCTCAGCAAAAATATGGGTGCTTGGTTTTGAAGTGGCCAGGGGGCAGGTGAAAGTGCCTACTTTCCCTGCCCCGAGGATTTCGAGCAAGCACCGCAAGGAAGCTCACACCTTTCAATTCCTGACTAAGAACCCCAGGCACCTCAAGGAGCTGAACCCCTGGCCCGATAACTGCTGGGCAGGAGTCACGGCTAAGAATCAGGGGATGTTTGATGTGGTGTCCGTACCCTGAAAGAGGTGGGTGTCGGAACCAAGTTCGTTTCGGCGGAGCCCCTCCTGGGTCCTATCAGGATGGAAGAAGATCCCGGCCTTGACTGGCTCATCATTGGGGCGCAGACCGGCAGGAGGCCGATGCAACCTTTGAATGCCTGGGTTGATGATCTGATGGCCAGCGCCCAGCGTTGGGGGATAAAGATTTTCTGCAAAGACAATCTGGGGGGCTATTCCATCAGGGAATGGGCGGCTTGATCGATAGGATCTGAAAGCGGGGGGTTGGCCGGCGTCAGGGAAGACAAGGCCAAAGTTTTTGACTACCTGGAGTTCTTGAGTATGCGGACCGCGGCAGAGCCGGTTAGCCCCTAGAGGGCTCCAAATCAATGGTGAAAGACACGAAAAGTGGACTTTGTGAGAATTATTTGGTGATCGTGATAGGTTGGCCTGGCTTGGATGGCTGAGGATGCTGGTAGGAGCCCAGCTGGGGTTGAGAGGGTTGACTTGGTGGAGTTAGGTTGACTTGCTGGGCTGATCCCTCAAGCGCCTGTATAATCACCGTAATACCTTCTCTTTCCTGGGAATCTTCCCGGATCATCCGCAATATCTTGGCGGCCAGTTCGCAGGCCCTGATTTTTACCGTGTCAGACTTGGATTTTTCGGCCAGGCGCTTGACTATTCGAGCTACGGCAATTTCCCCCAAACCGACAAGCCGAAACACTTTTGAGGGTTCTGGTGCGTTCCTGTCAGGTTTAGCACCCTTTAGCGAATCAACCTGGTTTTCCAACTTCTCTAATTCTTTCAACTCTTTATCTTCAATAGTCTTTGGCCTACCCTTGGGGTTGCCGGACTGACCGGGCTTAAAAGTCCCCCTGTTAACCATCTGTTTATTAGCCTGTTTATTGCCTGTTTTCGCGGTATCAGGTTTTTTGGCCATGTTCACCCCACCTGGGAGCATCTCAGTCTGTGAATTTTCGCCCCATAATAAATTTCATTTTGCACTTTTGTTCATAAAAGTCAAGGGGTTTCTTAGATCAACCGGAGAACCCCGGTTACCATCGTGGAGATTTTGATGGTCCATGCTCCCCAAGAAAGTGCTAACCAATTTTCCCTTTCCCGTGGCATAATGCCTTGGGTGAGGCCCCCTTGAAGGGGAAAGGCGGTTTGGCTATGGAATCAGGCAGGTAGGCAGATGCCTTTTTTCAGCAATTTGAGGGGAGGTGAGGGGGAAAAGGAAGGTTTATTGAAGGGTTGGTTACCTGGAGGGCTTGAATTCTTCAGGCCGCAGGCTGTATGAACCCAACCCTTAGATTGCCCTTAACTGTTGACCCAGGATTGCCACAATCCGCTGGGAAGCGCAGCCGTCGCCATAAGGGTTTTTAGCCTGGGCCAAGGCCTGATAGTGGCCCGGGTCTTCCATGAGATCTTTGACTTCCGCCAGGATAATTTTCCGGTTGGTTCCTACCAGTTTCACTGTGCCGGCCCAGACCCCTTCCGGTCTTTCGGTGACCTCCCGCATCACCAGGACCGGTTTACCCAGGGCCGGAGCCTCCTCCTGAATGTCGCCCGAGTCGCTAGCGTCGGCCGGGGTAGAACATTTCACCGGTGACAGCCTGGACTTAATTATTCCTGCGTATTGTCGAGTCACCATACTGATTTTCGGATGGGTCATCGCTAGTTGACGAAAAAACCAGGCACGCGGGTTTATCCCAGGAAGGGATTGGAAAAAAATTGGGGTTCGGAAAGTCGACAGTATTCAAATTTGAATCAGGCAAAATGGTTCCTGATTTAGAAACTCTCCAGCGGTATGCTAATATTGGAGAGACTAATATAGGGCGACTCTTGCATGGCGATGGGTCACCGCAGCTCCCAGACCAAATCTCGGAAAATCTATTGTCGGCCGCCCCTCCATTGGATGCGGCCCTCCTCGCCGAGGTTCTGACAGAAATAAAGAAGTTAATCAACCACAGGCGCGTGAAACTCTCCCCCGAACGGGAGGCTCGCCTGGTAGCCCTGATCTATGACCACTGCCTGGAAAATAATGTGAAACCGGACCGCACCTTGGTGGATAGGTTTCTCTGGATAACTAAAGTGGACTAGGTACGGGAAATCTCTTGACTTGGGGGCGGGAAGAACTTATGAGGAGCAGGAAGAGAGGGAAGTTAGATGAGGAAGCGGTGGGATGAATGGGGGTCAGAACAATTCCAGAAAAGTCAAAACACCAATTTGGGTTAAGTAGATCCGCATAATCTCTGTTAAGAAGGACCTTTCAGTTATCCATTCCAATCCCCTAAGTTCCAACCATTACGACTTGAATTCGTAAAGACCTTAATGACCCAAGATAACCTCGCCGTTTTATTCACAACCAGAACCTCATCCATGATATCATAAGATTTCTCTATCATCTTCCAGATGTGATTGTTATTTTCTGTAACAGACATTGATACTATTAGCAGACCCCCTTCCTCTAAAAAGCTCGCATATCTGTTAACGGCCCCTAGTGGATCTTTGAGATAGTATAGACATTCATTGAAAATAACAATGTCGAACCGTCCGTTGGGGTTATAATCGCTAATATCTGCCTGGACAAATAGAGTTTTTTCACGATCTCTGCTAAATGTCTTGCTGCTTGCCTCCGCAGAGATGTCAACGCCTACATAACGTGAGTACCTAGTGTAACACAGTCTCTCCTGAAGAATCCCTTCTCCACATCCGAGATCTAATATCTTTCCTCCCTCTTTAAGGAAGTGACAGTACCCCGCGATCACGCTGTAACGGGCAAGTTCCCCAATTTGTTTCAAATAGTCCCATCTTCCGAGAGAATATTGAGAGTCCCATTCTTCCACCGACACTTGAGTAGGGGTGTAAGGTAGAATCTTTAAATATATCGATTTAAGTAGTGATTTAAGGCCGAGGATATCCAGTATCCGTTTTAGAGTATTGGGAATTTTAATTATCATTATATGATCCTTTACAAAAATTAAAAGAGAAATCTATTGCCTATTGACCAGGATTTACTTTTTAATTAAAAATCACAGCATAATCTGACTCATATTCCTTACTTGGATATTACCAAAAATCCCCCAAAGTGTATGTTCTTGAAGTCGAAATCTTTCGTCGACGGTATAGTAGCATAATTTCACTGAAAAAGTAATTTTTCCAAAAATCTGAGCATACTAAACCACCAGAACCAAGATACCTCACTGCTGTAGAGCTTAAGGACCCCAGGCCAGCACCGCCCGATAATGGTGCGATAGAGGAAAGGCAAAGGCGCGGTCTTCTTTGCTCATGGGACTAAATATAGCTCCTATGTGCAAAGTCAAGTTCCAAAGGTGCCGCGGTATCCGGTTAGAATCCAAACCAGTCTCCTATTCGTGGTTCCCTGCTCAGGTGGGACCGCAAGTAAGTAATCCGGGGTATTCAACAGGGCTGACATACTTGCCAACGTGGTTGCTGGTTGAAAAGCACTCACAGCTATCGCTCGCCATACCCTAAACCGGTTTTTTTACACACCTCCCTTTGCTAAGCTGCCAGGTCCAGAGCGTATACCTGTTTATCCAGCAACATTCTTCTCATGCGCAGTAGCAGGGTACGGGCAATGGCCACAATGGCTCGCTTCCCGCCTGAACGGATCTTGATCCTTTCATACTTCTCGCGCATGATCTGGTCCTTGGTGATCAGTTTCCATGAGGCTTCTACCAAGATGGCCCGCAGGGTATTCTTGCCGATGCCGGTGATGCGGCCCATACGCACCTTATCCGCACTGGAGTATTGGGACGGGGTTAAACCCACGTAAGCCGCCAGTTGTTCGGCCCGTCGGAAGCGGGATACGTCCTGCAGTTCCAGCAGCAGTTCCATGGCAGAGATTACCCCGATACCGGGGATGCTCTGCAAAATCTCCACCCGTTCCCGATATAGCGCATTCTCGGATAATTCCCGCAGCAGTTGGGTCTGTTTGTCGATCTGCGCACTTAAAAATTCATACTGCTCCAGTAAACTATTGAAGCTTTCCTGCATCCAGCGGTTCCCAAACCTGATGCGTCGCAGAGTCTCGGAGTATATCTGGGTCCATCTGCCTCGTGGTTCTTCCAGATGAATCCCGTAAAATCTTAGTTCTGCCTTGATGCGGTTCTGGGTCCGCACCCGATCCCTGACTAACTGCCGACGCCGACGGATAACCTGGCGGTGGTAGAGTTCCTCCTCACTGGGCACCCATACCCGCTTCAACAGCCCTTTGGCTAAAAGATGCGCCAACTTGCGGCTGTCACGCCGGTCGGTCTTGACCCGGTTGCCATATTCTTGGGGGACCAGACTGGGAGGAGTAACAATACAGGGGATGCCATGATCCACCAGGCGGTCATGAAGCCGGAAACCAAAATATCCGGCTTCATAGACCGCCGCCAGACGATGGCCAGCATATCGGGCCAAAACGCGGTACAGAGCTTCCCAGGTCCCTGGAATGCTGGCGCTGAACAACTCTACGTCAAAAGTCCTAATGGTTACGTGCCACCTGTGCTTATGCAAGTCGATCCCGACAAATAGCTCCTCTCCGCCTGGTACGTGATCCTTGAGTCCTCTCATTGCAGCCTCCTATCTTGATGTGGTTAGACTGGCCTGGATTCCCAGAATACCACCAACCGATAGGACAGACAGAACTTTCCTTTGCATCATAGTTACTTGCCATGAATGGGACCGATCGGTGGAATAGGGAAAATTGCACATATGTCCTGAATAACGAAATCCTTCCAAATCCTCTTGGAGAGGGCATAAATAGCAATTAAACCCTCTCTGCTGTGGCTTCTTGACAAGGGGTTAATGAGAATTATCCTTAGCATCAGGGAATGCCCCAAGTTTTCCCGCCTTGGTGCCGAGAGGATTGGCTTTTGTAATTACCACTAAAGCCAGGATTAACAAGCCTACCAGAACAACTCTTTTCATCGTCATTCTCCTTATTGTCCCCAACCTCATAGATTAACGCCCCAAACGCCGCTTCCGATAGGGAGACCGTTTTTTGTCATGCCCGGTCCATAAAACAAGGACAAGGAAGTGTGATGCCCCCAGCCTGTTGAGGCCAGACATAGAAACAGAAAAGCCAGAACGATTATTTTACCTATAGTTTAACTCCCTAAATTCGCCATAGCCTTGAAAACCGCCGTTCCCCCAGGCCCCGCAGTAGTGCAGACTCCGCCTGGAGAACCTCCCGCCGCAGGAGCGGAATTTCGCCATTCATCTCCGACAAGATATTGCTGATTAGGGTCAGTGGGAGCTGCAACTGCTGGAAAAATAAAGTTATTACCAATAAAATAACCGGCAATAGTGGAGTTCGTCCATCTCAGGGCTTCCAAATCTCTAAAGTCAGTATTGTGACGGCCAAAGTAGATTCCGCTGAACACGACATAAGTTCCAGGACCGGCATTATTGACCGATGTATTGCCATATAGTCTAATTTTTATATTAGTTACATTAGATGGCAATGCGATTGGGTTATTTGCAACCTTGCTTGTTACTGGGTTAAGTATTTGCCACGTCCAGCCGCCGGAAGCAGGCAGCGAAGACTGAGAGGAATTGGTCACCACGGGTGATATAGTCGTATATGTTGAGCCATTGTCAGTAGAATATAATACTGTTGCGCCGGGAGTCAGCGTTGAAGGAAAACCACCGGGCAAGTAATACCAGTAAGACAAACATAGATCGTCTTCCCAAGTCTGGGAGGAACTTGGGGCCAAAGCCGCCACAACTGCCGCAGGTAATTCAAATTCTACATAATTAGCAGATGTGCCATTGGTAAGTGATAGCTTTAGACCACTGCCGTTCATTCTGTATAGATACGAATCGGTGGCCAAGGCAATAGTAACATTGTTAGGTGTAACAGTTTTAAACCCCCGAAGTGCAAAATTAAAGAAGGGATTCGGCCAGTAGTTTATAGCCTGATTAAAAATTTTTCCATAAGGGTAGTACTGCCCGCCGATAATAGAGTCGTTTCCCGAAGCAACTGTCAGGGGTGGAAATTGTGTGGGGTTTTGCAAGCTATTTTCGTTTGCCCCACCCATGATATAGGGGACATCGCAGGCAAGGATCGGGCAATTTTTAAGATAATCAAAATTCACTGCGTAGCCGTTTCCAGTTATGCTAATTGCCGTATTGATTATCTCACTGCCGACTCCATATCCCTGAACATATGCCGCCCCCACACCGCCGCCCTGTTCACACCAGATGTTTACTTTACAGTTTTGCATTGGCCCTATTTGGAATGGGACCGCCTCATAATTGGCTTCAACTAAAAGATCGATTGAGCCACCATCCAAACCACCCCATTGGCAGTTATAGGAAAAATCGATACCTACAATAGCAGGTTGCTCAACATTGCCATGCCATTCGTTTTGTGCGCCACCTGTGGAAACAATAAGACCATAATTAACCTTGTAAACATCAATATCGAATCTATTGGACCAATTCTCCCAACACACTATGCCGTAGTTAACTAATCCAGCCCAAATTTTAAACCTAGAATAATTGCAAAATCCTAGTAAATGTCCTACTGTATTGGAGGGCCGCACTCCAGATACTCCGTAATCCCTAAAGTCCAGGCCCCAATATGCCACACCTGAACCACGGCCAACAAAATTGTAGATACAAGTAGGACTGCCGTCATCGATGGTTGTCCGCAATATGGATATTCTTTCTCCCTTGCCGATGGTACTCGCCATCATAAAAAGAGTTTTGCTCACTAGATATTGCCCACAGAGCGAGACCTGCTTCGAATGGAGGTTTAAATCAGTGCTATTGTTTAGAGTATCCGAGATTCTTGTAGCTGCATATTCCGCAGCTTGAATAGCTGCCGTATCATCGTGGTTGGCAGATGGAGTCCAATCTGGGTTATATTGGCCAGTAGCTCCAAACCACTCTGGCAAGATGGAGTTTACTACTCCGCCTGTAAACGACACATTGTACCCAGCAAAGGCTTGATAATTGCCAATAAATACAGGGCCATTAAATATCAGCCGATAGTATCTTGTTGCTGTTTGTGAGGAAAATTGAGCTAAAGGATGGTGGTCAATATAAACATTGCCATCGTTTGTAATAGCAGTAACCTGAAAAACTTCACCATTAACGGTTATCACATCGCCTGCAACTAATTGAGTGGTGAATGCTGTAAAAGTTCCCGTTAGTATCTGGGTAGAATAGCTCCACGCCTGATTTGAAAAAGTTCCGGTAAATGATTGCAGCATGGATAGCTTAGTACCATCACCCAACAATTTACAAGGACGCAGGCGTTGTCCATTGACATTAATAAACCCGGCGGCTGCCTGGAGATTATAGAAATTATCGTGCTGATCCGCTGAAAAGGTTAATATCGTCCCATCCCACGAACAAGTCCCCCCATCTGCAGTGTCGGCATAGGTAATTGTCCCGGACAGGGGCGTAGTTCCCATTGTCAGTAAGGCACCTTTCTCAATTATTACAGAAACATTGCTGTTTACACTTAAGTCAGCAGAGATTGTTAAAGGACTTGACAAGATAACCGTTCCCGAAGTAGCCGGAAGAGAATTAATAGCTGCGTTAAAAGCAGCAGTAGTCTGACCCCACCACTCAACATGAACTTTGATTGGATTGGCGAACACCACAGCCCCAGTTCCGGCACAGGAAAATATCTGATAGCGTCCTGCTTGGAAGGGGCCATTGATGGTCAGGGTTTTGCCGGTAGCTACTGTTATGATCGCTCCATTCCTGGGAGCTAGCACAATGTTGGGAGGGATAGTCGTATTGTTTGTGATATTGCAAGTTCCGGCAGGAAGAAATAAAGTGGCCGGTTGCGAGCCTATCGTGGTAAGTGCCGCAGCCAAAGTGGCGCAGCCTGGACCACCTAGAGTGAAAGCGGCAGCCGCTGCAAGGGCGGTATCCGCTGTCTGCAAGCCGTTGTTGAAGGTTTGCCACTCAGTCGGCCCCTGCGCCCCCAAGGGGGGCTCGTAAAAATAGCCGTTGGTTGTATAGGTGCCAGATTGGCCCAAAGCCACACTTGTCAAGGCCAAGATTAGAATTAAAGTTAAAAATACCTTTTTCATTGCAATCTCCTTTATCGATACAATTTATTAGATAAACTAATGCCGAGCAAGTAGACGGCCATCCGGATGCTTGTGAGTCGAAAGCTAAGTATATTCCGGCTACTGTGCCCCCGTCATCGCCACCCAGATTATCTGCGTTGATGCCAGTATCGAGGGCATATATGTATTAATCAGAATTTGAATCCGTGTGCCTGTCCTTTCAAAACGATCAAATGGACAGACAACAACGTTAAGAGAAGCAGGGCAAACTTGCCTTTAAAGTCTTTCATTGCTGGGCCTCCCAGAGCTTGGCGAGTTTACCATTTACCCCTTAATATACCCATTATCTGACGATTGCCAGTATATTAGTTGTCCACCTTTTTCAATAGTAAATTCAGCAAAGTGTGATTGTGCCGGCATTGCCAAGAACTACCAATAAGATCAATTCGGCCTTTGGGTCTCTGGAGAATTTATTATTGTCCAATAAGAAATTTTTCTAATACAAGAATAATTTCTAAATTAAATTCTAATTATTTAGCCCAAGACTGCCGACCCTATAACCTATCTATCAGATATCCCAGGTTTTATCTAATTCAAGACTCGTCAGCCCCCAACTGGCACTATTCTTGATACCTCTTTCGGGGCCTGCCCTTGACGGGAAAGGTCAAAAAGGGGCCAGAAACATGGACTACCTAAATCTCGATACCGGGGTTATCTGGACCATCGCCTTGTTTGCCGGCACCTTCCTGATCACCATTTTGACTATCTGGGACGTTATTTGAAAATTTGAAAACCGAAACCATCCTGGGAGAGTCAATATTAGGTAATTCACCCTAAAGAAATAGGGAATCCCTGATTTACTTTAGCTTGACAATCCAGCAAAATAGGGGCAACATCATCGCAAGGGGAAAATGATCCGCATTAAAAGGAGGGATTAGAGATGATCTTCGTGATTGGCTTTCTGGTGGGGGGGGTAGCCATTTTAATCACCATGTCTCTTCTTTTTATGGCGCATGATACTCGGTTGAGGGGATAAGAGGGGGAAAAGGAAGGTATATGGAAGGGTTGGTTACCTGGAGGGCCTGAATTCTTCAGGCCGCAGGCTGTATGAACCCAACCCTTAGATTGCCCTTAACTGTTGACCCAGGATTGCCACAATCCGCTGGGAAGCGTAGCCGTCGCCATAGGGGTTTTTAGCCTGGGCCATGGCCTGATAGTGGCCCGGGTCTTCCATGAGATCTTTGACTTCCGCCAGGATAGTTTCCCGGGTGGTTCCCACCAGTTTCACTGTGCCAGCCCAGACGCCTTCCGGTCTTTCAGTGACCTCCCGCATCACCAGGACCGGTTTACCCAGGGCCGGAGCCTCCTCCTGAATGCCGCCGGAGTCGGTGAGGACCAAATAACTGCGAGTCATCAGGTAAACGAAGGGGGCATAGTCCAGGGGCGGCAGCAGGGACAGGCGTCCGCCTCCGGGGCCCTCCAGATGAAGGGCGCCGCCGGTTCCCTCCTGGGCGGTTCCCGAAGCGGACAAGATTTCGTACACCGGCTTCTGCACCTGGGGATTCAAATGCACCGGGTATACCAGGTGTACTTGGGGATAGGTCTCCACAATCTGCCGCAAGGCCAGACAGATATTTTTAAACCCCGCGCCGAAACTTTCCCGCCGATGTCCGGTCACCAGGATAAGACGCCGCCCATCCAAGGCTAGGCCATGATGCCTGGCAAAATATCTATCCCAGTGTTCTTTATCGCTGTCTACCCTGGCCGCAATGAACTGTAAGGCGTCGATCACCGTATTGCCGGTGACCCAGATCCGCTCTGGGGGCACTCCTTCGGCCAGGAGGTTGTCCCGGGCCCAGGGAGTAGGGGCAAAATGGTAATCAGCCAGGGCTCCGGTCAGGCGGCGGTTCAGCTCCTCGGGATAGGGCCGGTATTTATCCCCGGTGCGCAGTCCCGCCTCCACATGGCCCAGCGGAAGGCGGCAATAATAGGCCGCCAGGGCCGCGGCCAGGGTGGTGGTGGTATCGCCATGCACCAGAATCAGGTCTGGCCCCTCCTGCGCCAGCACCTCCTTAAGCCCTTCCAGGACCCGGATGGTGATGTCAAAGAGGTCCTGATCCGGCCTCATCAAGTCCAGGTCATAGTCCGGGACAATCCCAAAGAGGCCCAGCACCTGATCCAGCATCTGGCGGTGCTGGGCGGTGACCGCCACTTTGACCTGAAAGCCCCCTCCTTCCCTGAGGCGCAAGACCACCGGCGCCATCTTGATGGCCTCCGGCCGGGTGCCGAAAATTATAAGGACTTTAGCCATTCTATTCTAGTGGGTTTGCTGAGTTTTTCTTTTCTGTTTCAATGGGGTTGAGCCGACCTGACCGCGATACTAAAACAGTATGGCCATGGAACAAATTTTTACCACCAGATGTCTATCAGCCTTCTTAATAGCCTTGGCTTTCTTTAAAAGAGGGTTTGCATTATGGGTCAATTAGTATGAACTGCTTCAAACCAAAAGCAGGCATTATTAGACTCTGGATAGGCTTCATGCCGCATGATCGCATCTGTCTTGGGCGCAGGAACCCAATTCCGGGTGCCCTTTGGTACAAAATATATCTCCCTTCGGAGGCGCCAACCTGTTGAAAACAAAACCCCGATGACCTCAGGGTCATAGATTCTTTGATAATCATCACGACGAAATTGGCCGGCGAAGGGTACCGTTAACAGAAGGCCTCCTCCCGGCTTGATTATCTCATGCATCGCTTCCAAAGCCAACTTATCGCCCTCCAAGGCCATCTTATCGCCGTAATATCCTATGCCAATGTGCTCCAGGGTAGAAACACATACCACGACATCTTGAAATTCAACATCGCTTCTAAAGCCTGAATCGGTAATGTTTGCTTGTATAAAGGTCAGGTTTCGATGATCAAAGGGATATGGGCGTATATCCAAAGCAGTTACCCTGTAACCAAGCCTGGCAAGACGCAATGGTAACAAAGAAGAGGCAGAACCAATATCCATCACCTTTAAGGGCCCCTGTTTGTCTTCCTGCGATATCTGCTGCAATGACTCCAGTATAAAATCATTTTCTCTTTCTCTAACAGTTACAAGCCCGAAAGCTCGAAGTGCTTTTCGCATTGCATGGCGAGTGATAATGTCAAGACGAGTTATGCCAGCGGCATCCCTTTTCATATTCTTACTCCAGCCTTCTAACTTTATCCCGAACCGCCGACGAAATCCCCGGCCCAAATCTCGCTTCGGAGCTTATTTGATCCCAATTATCCCGGAACCAGGTGATCGTTTGCCCCAACCCGTTTTCAAAGGGCGTCTGGGGTTCGTAGCCGATGAGTCTTTGAGCCCGATCTACCGAGGCCAGAAGACGGGGTTTGGTGTCCCACTTGCGCCTCTCTGTATAGAGAATCCCTGCCCCATTGCCCACCTGGGCGTTGATCATCTGGGCCAGGTCGATGATGCGGGTCTCTTTGCCCGAGGCCAGATTGAACTCCTGGCCCACCGCAGCTTCGAAATAGCCGGCCCGCAGCAGCCCCTCTACGATGTCCCCCACATATGTAAAATCCCGGGTCTCCTCGCCGCTGCCGGTAATGGGCAGAGGCTCGCCCCGCATGGCCCAGTAGATGAAGTTGGGGATGACGTTGCGGTACTGGCCGGGCAATTCCCCCGGCCCGTAGGAATTGAAAAAGCGGGCCTTGACCGCCGGCAGTTCGTAATGGTGCTGGAAAAAGTTGCAGTAGAGCTCTCCCAGCATCTTAGTGATTTGGTAAGGAGAACTCAAATGCAGGGACATGAACTCTTCGGTGAGGGGCAGGGGGGCGTTGCTGCCATAGATGGAGCACCCCGAGGAGGCGTAAACGAAGCGCTGCACCCTGGCCAGGCGGGAATATTGGGCGAGTTTCAGGGTACCCAGGCCGTTCACCAGAAGGTCTGTCTCCGGGTGGTCGATGGAGTTCTGATTGGCGAACAAGGCGGCCAGATGGAAAACAATCTCCGGCCCTTCAAAAAAGACCCTTTTCAGCTCAACTTCATTCAGGATGCTGCCTTCCACAAACAGGACGTTGGCAAGGCCCGGCACATTCCAGCGAACTGCCGAGGACAGGTCGTCCAAGACGATGACCAGCTTCGCCCCCAAATCCCCCAGGGCCCGGGTCAGGTTGCTCCCGATGGCCCCGGCCCCACCCGTGACCAGGATAGTCTTACCCTCATAGAACTTACGATAATCTTGGGCAGCCATATTTTTTCCCCCGCTTATTATAAATCTCATGTTCCCCGTTACCTGCCCCCAGCAATTGTACCAAGTTTTAAGTTAATCTGGGGGTTAATGGAGATGCCCCCTTTTAAGCAGTTAACCTTAGCCCTGGCCTAGCCACACAGAAATGTCCTGTCTTGGACCTCTAAAAAAATCCATCCAATTCAAGATGACCGCTTTACTGAGCTGGCCAACCAACTCCTCCACGTCTGAGCCCATAACCACAATTCGAGGTAAGGCCAGTAATCGATCCTGAAACCGGCTCAATCCCAGTCGGCAGGATAAACCTACCATATAGCCACAAGCGCCAATTAAATGTTCGACCTCTGCATTAAAATCTCCATAAGGATAGGCAAACGCCGTCACAGGAACTCCCAACCCCCGCTCCAGAAGGGTGCGCGACCGCTCGCCTTCCTGCAAGATTTCTTTAAAGGATAGGGAGGTCAGGAGGCGATGGCTCATAGAATGTGAACCAAAAATAATCCCCTCATCCCGTAGTTGGCGGATCTCCTGCCACCCCATCAGAGGGATTACTTCCCCATAAGCCTCATCCCAAAGGTTCGCTCTGCCGATGAGGTCGGCGACCAGAAATACGGTGGCGGTAAAGCCATATTTTTTTAAGAGGGGATGGGCATACTCGTAAAAATCCTGATACCCATCATCAAAGGTGATCGCGATGGCTCGACCAGGCAAGAAACGCCGCGCGGCCATGGCCGATTGCCAATCTTCCAGGCGCAGGCTATAAAAGCCGGCCTTCTTAAGATAGCGCAGGTGATCTTCAAACGCTTCCGGCGTCACCCGCAAAGACGCCGTTGTGGGTGCGCCCGTTGGGGCGATGCGGTGATACATGAGGATTGGCAGTGCGTAGGTTTTTCTGATAAATGCCTTCCATAAAAATGGATAATTTTGAGTATTACTGATAAAAGCCTTCAACAATATCGCCTTGACACCGTGATAGATGAGAATTGCCAGTCTGTCCGGCCGAACCACTTCTTTCCGGCTTTCACCATTGATGAGCATCTTGGACCCCATGAAATTGCCTATTATTCCTCCTCATATCATATAGATATGCTTATTTTAACCAGAAGGTCGGTCTCCGGGTGGTCGATGGAGTTCTGATTGGCGAACAAGGCGGCCAGGTGGAAAACGACCTCGGGTCCCTCAAAAAAGACCCTTTTCAGCTCAACTTCATCCAGGATGCTGCCTTCCACAAACAGGACGTTGGCAAGGCCCGGCACATTCCAGCGCGCCGCCGAGGACAGATCGTCCAGGAGATGACCAGCTTGGCGCCCAGCTCTCCCAGGCCCCTCATTAGGTTGCTCCCGATGGCC
>Ga0326728_10009580_pt1 | contig 23222 bp, 22 predicted proteins | sample MB3enrmetagenome_FD_207602 | JGI IMG/M metagenome (GOLD analysis project Ga0326728, IMG submission 207602) | Lab enriched peat soil microbial communities from McLean, Ithaca, NY, United States - MB31MN | ecosystem: Environmental > Terrestrial > Soil > Wetlands > Peat | place: USA: New York... | reverse complement strand
TACGGCGGGAAATATGTGCCTCCGTTCTCGCGCACGTTCATGGGAGGCGAACAGGACATCCGCGGATTCGAAATCTGGGGCATCACCCCGATCGCATTCATACCGTCGTCGGGCAGCGTCAACGTGCTGAACAACGACGGATCGGCGCGCACGCAGAAGACGGTCAGCAACGGCGTGCTCACCTCGACCAACGTCACCATGACGGTTCCCACCTATCAACTCATCACGCCGGGCGGCGACACCCAACTGCTGGGAAACTTCGAATACCGGATTCCGATTGTCGGGCCGGTGACGCTGGCGCCGTTCTTCGATGCGGGTGTCGACAAGATCCTGCGCAGCGGCCAGCTCACCCTCGATCCCTCGCACGTGTCCGACTTGAACACCCAGTTTCCGCAGGCGGGCTACACCGGGAAGGTGTACATCGCGCCTGGCACGCAGAAGGCGCGCGCCTCCACCGGTTTGGAGCTTCAGGTGATGCTGCCGGTGGTCAACGCCCCATTTCGCTTGTACTTCGCCTACAATCCCTCGACCGTGCGGGAGTATTTGCAGCCGCCTATCGTGGCGGACCGGGCGTCCTTTCCCAACAACGCCACGTTTCTCAACTCAATCGCGACCTACGGCCAGGCGTATCCATTCTTTGAGAAGCGGACCATGTTCCGCTTCACGATTGGCAGGACGTTCTGAAGCGGCCGCGGGCCAATATGTTAGTATTGATAAACTTAGGAGTTTCGAGCTTGAAGAACAATTTTGTTGTTTTCACCGCATTGGTCTTGGGAGTGGCCGCGCTGGCACAGGCCCAGGGCCAGGTCCCCACCAAGATCGCCGTCATCAACGTGCAAACTGCCATTCTGAGCACGAAGGACGGCCAGAAGGCCGCCGCCGATCTCCAGACCCAGTTCAATCCCAGGCAACAGGACCTGGAGAAGAAGCAGGCTGAGCTTACCGCGCTTCAGGACCAGTTGCGCAAGGGCAGCGCGACCATGAGCGACGAGGCCAAGACCAAGCTCATGCGCGACATCGACGCCACCACCACGAGGGTGAACCGGGACACCCAGGACGCGCGAAGCGATCTGGACGAGGCGCAGGGCAAAGTCATGCAGGAGCTGGGCGGCAAGATGATGGCGGTGATGGAGAAATACGCCGTGCAAAACGGCTACGCGGTGATTATGGACGTAAGCAATCCGCAGACGTCGGTGCTGTGGGCCGCTTCCGCCGTGGACATTACCAACGACATCGTGAAGCTGTACGACCAGGCCTATCCAGGTGTGGCCGCCGCTCCGGCCGTTCCCGCGGCCAAGCCGCCGGCCGCTGCCAGGCCGCCTGCCGCGCCCGCAAAGAAGTAGCGCCGGCGACGGAACGTCCGAAGCGGATCTTATCGCCGGTGTCTTTGTCCCGGGGAAATCCCCGCAGTTCACGGGCGCGGCGCCGGCCTGGGATGCGGCCCCGCATAGTAAACGACAACCTTTTGCGTAGCCCCATCTGGCACGTAGTAGATGCGATCGCCGCTCGTGACCTCGCATTCCCATGTCCCGCGGTAGGCCGATCCTCTCAGCGGAAACACCCGGCCTGGATACCGGGTCATGGGGCACCTGCGAAGGTATTTGTACCACCGCAAGGCACTCTCTGGGGACCGGTCGATCAATGCTTCCCGATTGCGGTTCACGCGGCCATTCCGCGCCACAACCGACCACCCGCCCCGGTCTCCGATCGCATCTCCTGGAGGTTCCGCCAGCAGTTCCTCCGGGGGATTGATTGCTGCATGGCTCATTCGTGCGTAGTGGGCGCCAGAATCGGTTCCGTTAAGAGAACTTCGTCAGCCGCGGCTTCGTAGGCCATGCGCAGGTTCGGGCTGCGCGCGGCCCAGGCACTCTCCTGCCATTCGTGAATCACTGCGTCCGCCTCCTCCGGCGGGATCTCTCCTCGTTGCGCCCGTGTATATGCCGCATACACTTCGTCGGCCATGTCCTTCAGGTCATCCTGTGCAAATGCCGTGAGCCACTCAAACTCGTCCGCGGGATCGAGGGCCGCACCCGATCGCATCCGCTCGATGGCATGAAACAGATCGACAATCTGCTGCGCGCGGTGCAGTTGGGCTATCATTCCTGCCGCCTGTTCGCGACGTAGCAACGCAAATGACTGCTCGTTTCGCATGATCGTGACGCACTTCTCCCACGCTTGATCCAGGACTTTTCCCGAGCGCCTGTTTAGGGTCGTCGCGCTGACGATCACGTCATCGAAAACCGGCCTTGCGGTCGCCATCCTGCCTCCAACCGTCCTATCCATAAGCTCTCCCTTGGGCCACTCTAATCGATCCTACGTATTATTATACGTATTGATTGTGCCAGATGCAACTTGGAGCATTCGCCGGTCTGGCAAAACCTCCCTCCGCCCCGCGCGATATAATACAGGGAGGGGGAGAGTTTCCCATGAGAACTCTCGTCGGTTTTGGTCTTTCGCTGTTACTGGCCACCGCGCTTTTCGCGCAGCATCACGGCGGTTTCAGCAATCCTCATCCCTTCCCGCAAGGTACTTTCAGCAAAGGGGTTTTCCCGGAAGGCGCCACGCGGCAGGGCCTCCGGCGGCAACCCTCCGTCCCTGTCACAGGCCGCGCCGGAACCGTGATTATTTATGGCTTTCCGCTGTACGTGGGCGGGTACGCAGACAACACCTACCCGGCCGAGCCGGAGCCGCCACAGCAGCCCGGTATCACGGTGAATGATTCTTCACAGCCCGCTCAGTCGGTCATCCAGTACTTCGGCTCCGATGTCGCGCAGGATCCCACCACCCCTACCGCCGCCGCTGACGATCTCCAGCCGCTGGAGGAGCCAGTTTCATCCGCCGAGCCTTCCCATTACCTGTTCGCGTTCAAGGACCATACCATTTATTCGGTGGTGGCGTACTGGGTGGATGGGGACACCTTGCACTACTTCACGTCGGGGAACACTCACAACCAGGCGTCGCTTTCGCTCATCGACCGCGACTTGACCGAGCGGCTGAACAAAGAGTCGGGCCTTGAGGTGAAGCTCCCGTAGCCGGCCCCGCCCCGGTAGGGGCCAGGCATGCCTGGCCCCTACTCCCATTCAATGGTTCCCGGCGGCTTGTGGGTGAGGTCGTAGAAAACGCCGGCGACGCCATCCACCGCCAGGACCTCCGCGCACATTTTCCGCAGCAGATCTTCTTCCATGGCGACGGATTGGGCGGTCATGCCGTCCACCGAGTCCACCGGACGCAGAACGATGCAATCGGGGGCAACGGCCGTCCCCAGCGGGATCAGGATCACGGGGAACTGCCAGACGCGGCGGTCGTAATCGCTTTCGTGGGACAACTGGCGCACGATGGCGTCGGCGCGCCGCAGGCGGGCGATCCGCTCCGGGCTCAGCGAGCAGGCGCGCACCCGCATTTCCGCCATCGGAACGCGCGTTTCCACGCTGGCGACCACGCGGTTGACGCCGGAGACGCGGTTGATCAGGGCGGTGGCGCGGGCGTGGTCCAGCGTATCGATCGCCAGCACCGGGGCGTAGCTTCGGGAATCGCCCTGCACGCCGACCGAATGCACGGGGATGACGATGCCATCCGGCGTGGCCCGCACCGGCGCGTCCGATTCCGAGCAGAGACAACGGATGGCCAGGCCGGGGCCGGGGAACGGATGGCGGTCCAACAGCTCGGCGGCGAGGCCCAGTTCGCGGCCGATCTCGCGCACCTCGTCCTTGTAAAACGATTTCAGCGGTTCCACGATGCGGCCGGATTGGATGAGCGCTTGAATGCCGGCCACGCGATTGTGATGCGTCTTGATGACGGCGGCATTTTCGGTGCCGCCGGATTCGATGGTGTCGGGGTAGATGGTGCCCTGACCGAGAATCCAGTGCTCGTCCATCAGGCTGCGCGACTCGATGACGCGCTCCTGCACGCGCACGAATTCTTCGCCGATGATGTGGCGCTTCCGTTCGGGATCGGTGACGCCGGCCAGCGCGCCCAGGAACCGCTCTTCGGCGTGCTCCACCGCGAGGCCCGCCATGCGCTGCACAAAATCGGTTTCTCCCTCGCGCATCAGGCCCGTATCGACGTACACGCCGCGCACGCGGTCGTGGCCCAGCGCGCGCGTCGCCAGCGTGAACGCCACGCTGGAATCCACCCCGCCGCTGACGAAGAAAAAGACGTTGCGATCGCCCACACACTCGCGGATCTCTCGCTCCAGCATGGGCACCCGGTGGCGCGGATTCCAATCTTTCCGGCAGCCGCACACGCGGAAGAGAAAGTTGGCGAGGTATTCCTTTCCGCGGGCGGTATGGACCACCTCGGGGTGAAACTGCAGGCCGTAGAGTTTTCGCTGGGGGGCTGCAATGGCCGCCATGGCGCACGTCTCGGTACGGCCGGGTGCTGAGAAGCCCTCGGGGAGAACGCCTACCACATCGCGGTGGCTCATCCAGATTTGCTGCCGGCCCCCGAGCCCGGCGAACAGCGGGTCGGTGGTTTCGTCAAGCTCCAGCGTGGCGAGGCCATACTCGCCTTTCTCGCCCTTGCGAACCTGGCCGCCGAGCAGGTGCGCCATGAGTTGCTGTCCGTAACAGATTCCCAACACGGCCTGGCCGTGGGCAAAGATGCCGGCGTCCACCGTGGGGCTGCCGGGGTCGTATACGCTCGCAGGGCCGCCGGAGATGATGATGCCCCTCGCAAAGGCGATGGCCGCGGCCGGGGTCTCACTGGGCCGGACTTCGGCGTAGACCCCGAGATCGCGGACTTTTCGGGCGATCAGATGACAGTATTGCCCGCCCGCGTCCAGAACCACGATCTGTGGAGTGGGATTCAAACTCCGATGGTAACAGGGCCAACGCTTTCAGCCAACCGCTGACAGCGGAAAGCTCCGTTACCAGATCATGAGCTCCGCGGGCGCACCCGTTTCGCAGCTGATGGCCTTGGCCGCCGATCCCTGGCTCACCGAAACCTCCAGGTATCCCGAACTTCCCACAATCAGAAATAGCTCCCCAGGGCCACATTCGGCGTAGTTGTGCGCCATCACCCCGACCTGCCGCGGTCCGATCTCGAGCGAGAAGTTCTTGCGGTCCAGGTCCGGGAACTCGCTCTCGTGGAAGTTGGTAATGATGTTGCCGAAGCGGTCGATTCTCAGAATTCGGCCGGTCCACGTGCGCTTTCCGGTGCGCTGCGGCTTCTCAAACGACGGCCGCAGGTAGTCCTGAACCAGTTTGCCCATGCGCGACGGAGGCACGCCGGCCGCCAGGTGCGCCGCCACCGGCGAGAAGATATCGCGGCCATGAAACGTCCGGCTCACCGGCTTGCGGAAGTACCGGTCGTTCGAGATCAGCCGGACCTTGTGTTTCTCGCGCGAGTAGACCATGGAAAGAACGCCGTTATCCGGCCCCACGAAGTACTGACCCGCGGCTTCGAGCAGGATCGGCCGGCGCGCGGTGCCCACGCCCGGGTCCACCACCACCACGTGCACCGTCTTGCTGGGGAACGAGGCGTACGCCTGCGCGATCAGGTAAGCGCCCTCGGCGATGTCGAACGGGCCGACGCCGTGACTGATGTCTACAATCCGCGCGGTCGGGCAGATGCTCAGAATTACGCCCTTCATGGCGGCCACGTAATGGTCCGTGAGGCCGAAATCCGAGGTGAGCGTGAGGATAGGTGCGGGCATTGGTAAAATGAATGTCGGTGCAACGCTTCTATTTCGACCACAACGCCACCACTCCCATTGCTCCCGAGGTTCTGGAGACGCTGGCGTCGTGTCTCGGTCAAGTGTATGGTAACGCTTCCAGCATCCACCATTTTGGCCAGGCCGCCAAACAGCGGCTGGAAGCGGCCCGCCGGCAGCTTGCCGTGTTGATCCACGCGAACCCGAACGAAGTGGTTTTCACCAGCGGCGGCACGGAGGCCGACAACATGGCGGTGCTGGGGGCGGCGCGTGCGGCCGCCGGGCCATCCAGACACGTCGTCACCACCGCCGTCGAACATCCCGCGGTGCTGGAACCCTGCGCCCAGCTCGAACGCGAGGGCGTGGCCGTCACCCGGCTTTCCGTGGGTTCCGACGGCGTGGTGGATCCCGACGATGTGCGCCGCGCGCTGCGGCCCGATACGGTTCTGGTCTCGGTGATGCACGCCAATAACGAGCTGGGCACCATCCAGCCGGTGGAGGAGATTGCGCGCATCGCCCGGCGGGCCGGTGTTGCTTTCCACGTGGATGGCGTGCAGGCGCTGGGCAAGATCCCGGTGGATGTCGAGACCGCGGGGATCGATCTCTACAGCGTGAGCGGCCACAAGGTCTACGCTCCCAAGGGCGTGGGCGCCCTGTACGTGCGCGGCGGCACGAAGCTCGCGCCCATCGCTTTCGGCGGCCATCACGAGCGCGGCCGCCGCCCCGGCACGGAGAACGTTCCCGGCATCGCGGCATTCGGCGTGGCGGCCGAAGTGGCCGGGCTCAACCTGGCGAGCGAGGGCAACCGGATCGCGGTGCTCCGCGACCGTCTGGAGAACGCGGTGGCCAGCCGCATCTCCGGCGTCACCATCAACGGCTCGCGCTGGAAGCGCACGCCCAACACCTCCAACATGTGTTTCGACGGAATCGAAGGCGAGGCCCTGGTGATCGCGCTGGACCTCCGCGGCTTTGCCGTTTCCACTGGCGCGGCCTGCTCCAGCGGCGCCGTGGCTCCTTCGCACGTCCTCACGGCCATCGGCCTTCCGCCGGAACGCGCGCGCGCCAGCATGCGTTTTTCGCTTGGCCGCGGCAATACCGCCGAGCAGGTGGACGCCCTGGTGGACGCGCTCGAGGGCGCGGTGGCGCACCTCCGCAGAATCTCCGTACATGCCTGAGAAGCCCATTGCCGTCGCCATGAGCGGCGGCGTCGACAGCTCCACCGTGGCCGCGCTCCTGGTGCGCCAGGGTCATCGCGTCGTGGGGCTGACCATGCAGCTTTGGAACCAGCGGCGCTTGCCGGAGCTTTTTGTCGAAGGGGCTACCGGACGCTGCTGCTCGCTCGACGACGTTTATGACGCTCGCCGCGTCGCCGAGCAGATCGGCATCCCTTACTACGTGGTGAACTTCGAGCGGCAGTTCGAGGAGCAGGTGGTGAAGCCGTTCGTGGAAGAGTACCTGGCCGGCCGCACGCCCATTCCCTGCACGCTGTGCAACAACTACATCAAGTTCGACCGTTTTCTGGAAATGGCCGAGGCCGTGGGCGCGCGCCAGATGGCCACCGGCCACTATGCGCGCATCCGCCGGGACGAAGCGTCGGGCCGCTTCCAGTTGCTGCGCGCGGTAGACGATTCCAAGGACCAGACCTACTTTCTCTTCGGCCTCACCCAGGAGCAGCTTGCCCGCACCATGTTTCCGCTCGGTGAGCTGACCAAGCGCGAAGTCCGCGAGCTGGCCCGCTCGATGAACCTGGCGGTGGCAGACAAGGGCGACAGCCAGGAGATCTGCTTCGTGCCCAACGGCGATTACGCGGCGTTTCTGCGCGCCTACCTGGAGGAGACCGGCGTCCCCAAGGAGCGAACGTGCGGCTCCATCGTCTCGACCGATGGCCGGACGCTAGGCGAACACGAGGGCGTCCACAACTTCACCGTCGGCCAGCGCCGCGGCCTGGGCGTGGCCACCGGCGAGCCGCTCTATGTGATCGCGACCGACGCCCGCCGGCAGCGCGTCATCGTGGGCGGCAACGACGAACTGCTGCGCGCGCGCTTCTTCGCCAAGGGCGTGAATTGGATCTCCATCGCCGGCCTGGCCGAGCCCCTGCGCGCGCAGGTGAAGATCCGCAACAAGCACGTGGCCGCGCCCGCCACGCTCCACGCCACTGGCGACTCGACGCGCGTCGAGGTGGTCTTCGACGAGCCGCAGCGCGCCGTCACCCCTGGCCAGGGCGCGGTCTTCTACGATGGCGAACTGGTGCTGGGCGGGGGATGGATCGAATAGATTCGATTTACAATACTGGCAGGAGGCAATCTTGGTAATCCTTTTAGAAGCGGTGGTTGCGCTGTCCCTTCCCATCTTCCTGCTGTACCGGTTTCGCTCCCAGGCTTGGTACTGGCATGTGCTGGCGGTGATCGTGGCGCTGGTGATTGGTTTGATGCCCGCGACAGTGTTACCTCAATCGGAAGTTAGGGATATGCTGTACGGCTTTGCGTTTGTCTTTCTGATGCTCTGGGGCATCGGCGGGCTGGTTCCGCTCAAGCGGCTCCGCAAGAAGCACGCCTAGTGAGCCACCGCGGCAGGGTTCGGAACGTTTTCGAATACGGGCTCGCCCTGGGCGTCGTGAAGTCGCTGGAATGGGCGCCGGCGCCACTGGCTCACGCGCTGGCTCGCGGTTACGCGCGGCTTCTCGACCTGGCGATTCCGCGCTTGCGGCGGGTGGCCCAGCAGAACCTGTCGATGGCGCTGCCGGGGGCCAATCATTCCGAGATTATCGACGGGGTATTCCGGTCCATCGCGCGGCTGCTGGTGACGTTTGCCAAGTTCCCTTCCATTCGCCGGGAGAACGTCGCGCAGTGGATCCGGTGGGAAGGCCGCGAGCACTTCGACGACGCCATGCGCGCGGGGCGCGGGGTGCTGTTCGCCACCGCTCACCTGGGCAACTGGGAGCTGAGCGCCTTCGCCCACGCGCTGCTGGCGGCGCCCATGAACGTGGTGGTGCGGCCGCTCGACAACCCGCTGATCGACGCGCTGGTGGAGCGCCGCCGGGCGCTCTCCGGCAACCGTCCGATCTTTAAGAAGGACTTCGCGCGCGCCATTCTGAAAGCGCTGGCCGCGAACGAAGCGGTGGGCATCCTGGCGGACCAGAACGCATCGCTCGATTCGGGAGTCTTCGTCGATTTCTTCGGCGTGCCGGCCTGCGCCAGCACGGGTTTAGCCAAACTGGCGGCGCACAGCGGTGCGGCCGTCATTCCCGGATTTGCGCTGTGGTCGGAAAGCGAGCGCCGGTATGTCCTCAAGTTCTACCCGCCGGTCCCCACGACGGGCGACGTGACGCGCGACACACAGGCGGTGCAGAAGCGCATCGAGGCGGTGATCCGGGAGTACCCCGACCAGTGGTTATGGATCCACCGGAGGTGGAAGACGCAGAAAAAGGGGACAGACGCATTTTCCGTCTAGGAAAATGCGTCTGTCCCCTTTTTCTACCCTCCAATCGAATACATCGGCCGCGGCGGGGGCACGAACTTCGCGGAGTTGATCTCGTGGCCCTCCCACTTGCCGGCCAGGTTGCGGCGGATGAGCGCGGCAATCTCCTCGTCGGAGGCGCCCGAGCGCATCAGGCTCTTGACGTCGTCTTCCTGGATGGCGAAGAGGCAGTAGCGCAGCTTGCCATCGGCGGTGAGCCGGATGCGGTTGCAGTTCAGACAGAATGGGCGGCTCACCGAGGCGATGAATCCCACGCGGCCGATGCCATCGGCGAAGGCGTACTCGGAGGCCGGCGCGCGGGGGTCGGGATCGGGCACCGGCGTGAGCGGCGCGATTTCTCTCGACAACGTGTCGATGATCTCATCCGCCAGTAGCACCTTGCCGCGGTCCCAGAGATTCTGCGCGTCCAGCGGCATGAACTCGATGTACCGCACCTCAAATCCGTTCTCGCGGGCGTAGCGCGCCAGCGGCACAACATCGGGCTCAACCAGGTTTTTCACGGCCACCGCGTTCAGCTTGATCTTGGAATAGCCGAGGCGCTTACACAGATCCAGGCCGGCGAGGACCTTGCCGAGCTCGTCGCGGCGCGTGATTTGGATGAACCGCTCGCGGTCGAGGGTGTCGAGGTGAACGTTGATGCGGCGCAGTCCGGCCTCGTACAGCGGCTCCGCCAGGCCGGGCAGCAGCACCCCGTTGGTGGTGAGGGCCAGGTCGCGGATGCCGGGGATGGCGGTGAGCCGCCGGATCAGCTCCGGCAGGTCGCGCCGCACCAGCGGCTCGCCCCCGGTGACCCTCAGCTTGACGATCCCCAGCCCGACGGCGATGCGCACGAAGCGCTCGATCTCCTCGAAATCCAGAATCTCGGCGCGCTTGACGAACTCGACGTCGTGCTCGGGCATGCAGTAGAAGCAGCGGATGTTGCAGCGGTCGGTGACGCTGACCCGCAGGTTGTCGTGGAGGCGGCCGTAGCTATCGACCAGCGGCGCGGCGGGCATTTACTTCAGAGCCAGCATGCGCTCCAGCGGCACCAGCGCGCGCCGGGCGATGGATTCGGGCACTTCCACGCGCGGGGCCAGCGCGATCAGGCAATCCCGCAACTTCTCCAGCGTGTTCAGCTTCATGTACGGGCACTCGCTGCAATTGCAGTTCTCATTGGCCACGAAGTAGAAGCGCTTGCCCGGCGCCACCTTCTGGAGCGAGTAACGGATGCCGCTTTCTGTCATCACGATAAACTCGGCGGCGCTGCTGGCGGCGCACCACTTGACCATGGCCGAAGTGGACCCGACGAGATCGGCCATCGCCAGCACAGATTCCGGGCATTCCGGATGGGCCACCACCTGGGCGCCGGGATGTTCCGCTTTGGCCTCCGCCAGCCGCCGCGCGGGAAACGTGGCGTGCACGATGCAGGTGCCTTGCCAGATCTGCATGTTCTCCCGGCCGGTCTGCTTCTTGACATAATCGCCCAGGTTGCTGTCGGGCAGGAACAGGACGGGCTTCTCCCGCGGAATGGAGTTGACCACCTTCACCGCGTTGCTCGAGGTGCAGAGGATGTCGCTTTCGGCCTTCACCTCGATGGACGTGTTGATGTAGCTGACGATGACGTGATCGGGATTCTGGCGCCGGAACTCGCGAACTGGCTCCACCGGACAGCTATCCACCAGGCTGCACGTCGCCTCGCGGTCGGGGACCACCACGATGCGGCCGGGGTTCACCACTTTGGCCGTTTCGGCCATGAACCACACGCCGCAGAAGGCGATCGCGTCGCCTGCGAAATCGCGGGCCTTGCGCGCCAGCTCGAGGCTGTCGCCGACGACATCGGCCAGTTCCTGGATCTCGGGCACCTGGTAGTGGTGGGCGAGCACAATGGCCTTGCGTTGTTTTTTTAAATCCAGGATCTCGTCGGCGATGGTGGTTGCGACGGGCATAGGGGGCGATGCGGGAGTAACCTTCAGTTTATCAGAGGCGTGTGAATCGAAGCCATGGTGGGGCATGCTTTAGCTTGCCCGTTTCTTCACAGCTCCTGAGGGCCGCAGCTCGGATAGCGTTTCCGAGCCGCGACCGTCAGGAAGCGATTAGGCAGGTTTGTTTCGTTACAGGTCCTACAATCCCGCTACCAGCGTTTGCGTCCGAAGCCGCCGCCACCGCCTGAGCGCTCCGCTTTCGGACGCGCCTCGTTCACATTCAGGGCGCGGCCGCCAAGTTCCGTGCCGTTCACGGCCGCAATGGCTTTCTCGCCCTCTCCATCGTTTGCCATCTCAACGAAGCCGAAGCCGCGTGGTTGGCCCGTATCGCGATCCGTGACAATGTTGACACGACCGACTGTGCCGTAGGCTTCAAACAACGCACGGACAGATTCTTCCGAAGCCTCAAAACTGAGGTTTCCAACGTAAATATTCTTCACTTTAGTTTTCCTTTTCCGATTTGAAGGCGGCAAATTTGGAAGGTGGACGAACGTAGCGGAAACAACGCTAAAGAGGTCATCCTCTAATTGGCAGGAGCATCAAACCATATTTAGTATAGCACAGGCATAAGTGTGTTACAATATAGAAGGTCAATCCCTTCCATTTTTTAGATCCGAGCGCCGCTTGACCCCCCGGCCAAGGCTTGGCCCCGCACCGGTCCAATTGAAGAAAGGAGTCTTCATGTTGTACGACAGCACGAAGAGCCTCTTGCAGAGTATTCTGTGGTCACTCGAAACAGGCGACGAGACCCGGTGGGACGATCAAACCGAATCCGGGAATGCATGTCTTTATGAAATGCACCAGATGTCCGGGGCGCTGTACAAGGCGTATAAATCCGACAGGCTGAACGCCGACTCTTTGGTGCAAAGCGCCCTTCCGGATAAACTGAACCGGGCCATGCCGCACGTCAGGACGATGGTGATTGCCATTCGGCACAAAGACCAAACCCAAGCGCTTCAGAGCGGCAAGGCGGCTCTTGCCGAGATGAATGGTTCGATCCCCGCGGGAAGCGGAAAGCGCGATAGCCGATGAGCCAGTCCTTCACATTCATCGACATCGCCGGGAATCAGGCACAGTATACCGTCTGGGAGAAGGACCACCATGACGAGTTCCACTGGTCCACCGACCACGGCGATCACGGCGTTGCTCCGGCGTTCGCGGAAGCTCAACTTCGGGCCAGAACAGTATTGAAGGACAGCATGGCGGCAAACCGTCGATCCGACGAAGCCACGAGGATCAGTAAGTATTCCTTGCGCTGGCGATCGCACTGAACCCACAGCCCACCTGGGCCTTGCCATTCCGAGCCGCGACCGTCAGGGAGCGGGGGCCAGACATTTTCAGCATTTTGAGGCGTATAATCTCAACTATGACTCTCAAGAGTGCGGCGTTGTTCGCATTGATCGGCATGGTTCTGCTGACGGTTCTGCTGGTGGTGGGCTTCATCCGCGACGTAACGTCCTTTTCGGCGGGTGCGCTGGCCGCGATGGCGCTGTTGAAATCGTTCATTAAGTTGCTGGCCAGCCTGAGTGTAACGGTATTCCTCTACGCGTTCCACAAAGCGCAGCCTTAAATCCGCACAGCGGCTGCGGCAGGGCGCCCGGCATCTCCGCGCTTTCGAGCGTGTACGCCATCCCACCAATGTTGCAGGCTGTCGAAGTATAGATACACCACTGGCGTCGTGTATAACGTCAGTAATTGGCTCATAATCAGCCCTCCGATGATGGTAATGCCCAGCGGACGGCGAAGCTCCGATCCGGTGCCCGTTCCCAGCGCCAGCGGCAAGGCTCCCAGCAGCGCGGCCATGGTGGTCATCAGGATCGGGCGGAAACGCAACATGCAGGCTTCCACGATGGAGTCGTAGGAGTTTTTGCCTTCGTTGCGCGCGGCGGCCAGGGCGAAGTCGATCATCATGATGGCGTTCTTTTTTACGATGCCGATCAGCAGAATGATGCCGATGATGGCGATGATACTGAGGTCGGTGTGGGTAAGTTGAAGCGCCAGCAGCGCGCCCACGCTGGCCGCCGGCAGACTGGAAATGATGGTAATGGGATGGACGTAGCTCTCATACAGCATCGCCAGGATGATGTAAACAGCCATCAGCGCCGCGGCAATCAGGATAGGCTCGGTGGCCAGCGAGGCCTCGTAAGCTTGAGCGGTGCCGGCGAATGCAGTCTGGATGGTTGCCGGAAGCCCGACCTTGGCCGCCGCCGCGGTGATGGCATTCACGGCATCGCCCAGCGCCACGCCCGGCTTCAGATTAAAGGAAATCGTCACCGACGGAAAGAGACCTTGGTGAGTGACCGTCAGCGGGGCGGTGGTGGAGCCGAATTTGGCGAAAGCGCTCAACGGAACCTGTTGTCCGCTTGGGGAATCCACATAGACTTGGCTGAGAAACAGTGGATTCTGCCAGAAATCCGGCGACGCCTCCATCACCACGTGGTACTGATTCAGCGAGGTATACATGGTGGACACCGGGCGCTGGCCGAATGCGTCGTAGAGCGTGTCGTCGATGAGCTGCGGCGTGATGCCGAAACGCGCGGCGGTCCCGCGGTCGTACTGGATCATGGCTTGCCTGCCACGGTTCTGCTGATCGCTGCTCACATCGGAAATGATCGGAACCGTCTTGAACTCTTCCACCATCATGGGGGCAAACCGGTTGAGATCGTCCAGATTATCGCCCTGCATGGTGAATTGATATTGCGCGTTGCTCTGCCGGCCGCCCACGCGCAGGTCCTGCGCGGCTTGTAGGTACAGGGTGGCGCCGGGCAGCTTGGCCAACTTAGGCCGCAGCCGCGCGATGATGAGGTCGGCTGAGATGTTCCGCTGTGCGAGCGGCTTCAGCGAGACGAACAGACGCGCCGTGTTGTAGGTGCTGCCCCCCGTAAACCCGTTCACGGTGTCAACCGCCGGATCCGCGGCGACGATATTGATCATCGGCAGCATGATCTTGTCCATGGCTTGAAACGACGTGTCCTGGTCGGCTGTAATCGATCCCTGAATCCGTCCGTTATCCTGTTGCGGAAAAAATCCCTTCGGTATGCGGATGAACAGGTAAGCGGTCAGTCCGATCGTCGCCAGCAAGGCTACCAGCGTAATCGCTCGAAAACGGAGCGCCACGGCGAGCGTCCTCCCGTACCGATTCACCACCCACTCGAAGGCCCGCTCGCTGGTGCGGTACATCCAGCCATGGGACCGTTTTTCTTTCAAGAGATGAGCGCACATCATGGGAGTCGCGGTAAGCGAAACCACCATGGAAACCGCGATGGCGACCGAGAGCGTCACGGCGAATTCGCGAAACAGGCGGCCCACGATGCCTCCCATTAGAAGCAAGGGAATAAACACCGCAATCAGCGAAACGCTGATGGTGAATACGGTGGCGGACACTTCCTGCGCGCCTTTGAGCGCGGCTTCGAAAGGACGCATCCCCTGTTCCAGATAGCGCGTGATATTCTCGATCACCACGATGGCGTCGTCCACCACGAAGCCGGTCGAGATGGTCAGCGCCATCAGCGAAAGATTGTCCAGGCTGTAGCCCAGCAGATACATCACGCCGAATGTTCCCACCAGCGAGACCGGTACGGCGACGCTGGGAATGAAGGTTGTCCGCCCGCTCCTCAGGAAGACGAACACCACCAGAATCACCAGCATCACGGAGATGATCAGTGTCTTTTCGGTATCGTGCACCGACGCGCGGATGGTGACCGTTTGATCCATGGCCACCTTGACATCGATGGAATGCGGAATCGAGGATTCAATCTGCGGTAGGACCGCCCGGATATTGTCCACCGTATCGATGATGTTGGCGCCGGGTTGGCGGTAGATGATGACCAGAACGGATGGCTTGCCGTTGGCGTAGCCCGAATTGCGAAGGTCTTCCACGGAATCCTGCGCCTCGCCGATATCGGAGATTCGCACCGCCGATCCGTTGCGGTAGGCCACCACTAACGGCTCATAGTCGCTGGCCTGGAAGATCTGATCGTTGGCGCCCACTTCCCACATGCGCAGGTCGTCCGACAAATGTCCCTTGGGGGTATTGGCATTGGCGCCGCTCAACGCGGTCCGGACCTGCTCCAGGCCGATGCCATACTTGTTCAGAATCGTTGGATTCAGCTCAATCCGAACACCCGGAAGCGAGCTGCCTCCCACGGTCACCTGTCCCACGCCGCTCACCTGGGCCAGCTTCTGGGCCATGATGGTCGAGGCGGCGTCGTACATCTGGCCCCTGGTGAGCACGGGCGAGGTGAGGGCCAGCATGAAGATGGGCGAGTCGGCCGGATTCACTTTCCGGTACGAAGGATTGTTGGGAAGATTGGATGGCAGATTCCCGCGGGCGGCGTTGATGGCGGCTTGCACGTCGCGCGCGGCCGCGTCGATGTCGCGATTCAGATCGAATTGCAGCGTGATGCTGGTCGATCCCAGGGCGCTTGACGAGGTCATCTCGGTGACCGCCGCAATCCGTCCGAACTGGCGCTCCAGCGGCGTCGCCACCGATGAGGCCATGGTCTCGGGACTGGCCCCAGGCAATCCGGCGTTCACGGAGATGGTCGGAAACTCCACCTGGGGCAGCGGCGATACCGGGAGCAGCCGGTATGCCGCCGCGCCGGCGAGTGTAATCGCGGCCACCAGCAGCGTGGTGGCGACGGGCTTTCGGATGAAGGGCTCCGAAATATTCATCGATTACCCTGCCGGAGCCGGTTCGGCGCCGGCGGGAACCTTGCTGGCCGCCGGCTTCCGCGAAATGCGCGCCGCCAGCCGGTCGAACCAAATGTAGATCACCGGCGTGGTGTACAGCGTCAACAGTTGGCTGATGAGCAACCCGCCGATAATCGTAATTCCCAAGGGCCGGCGCAACTCCGAGCCGCTGCCGGAGCCCACGGCCAACGGCACCGCGCCCAGCAGCGCCGCCATGGTGGTCATCATGATCGGACGGAAGCGCAGAATGCATGCCTGATAGATGGCGTCTTCCGGCTTCATGCCCTCCTTGCGTTCCGCTGCGAGGGCGAAATCGATCATCATGATGGCGTTCTTCTTCACGATCCCGATCAGCAGGACGATGCCGATCAATGCGATCACGCTGAAATCGTTGTGGAAGAGGATGAGAGCGACCAGGGCGCCGACGCCCGCGGAAGGCAGCGCCGATAGGATCGTCAACGGATGAATGTAGCTTTCATAGAGGACGCCCAGGACCAGATAGACCGTAATCAGCGCGGCGGCAATCAGCACCGGCTCGTTGGCCAACGACGACTGGAAGGCCGAGGCCGTGCCCTGATAGGCGGCCTGTATGCTCGGCGGCATGCCCATTTCGTCTTTCACTTTGTTGACGGCCGTGACGGCGTCGCCCAGCGATATGCCCGGAGCCAGATTGAAAGAGAGCGTAACCACCGGGAATTGACCCTGGTGGTTCACCGTGATGGGAACGGTGGTCGTCTCCACCTTGGAGAAGGTATTGAGCGGGATCTGGCCGCTATTCGGAAACGCCGAAGAGGAGTGAATCGAAGGTGCGCCGGGCGCGGCTGTGCCGGCCCGGATGAACAAATTGGTCAGGCCGGCGGGACTCCTTTCGAAGCCGGGCTTCACTTCCAACACCACATGGTATTGGTTCAGTTGCGTAAACATGGTCGACACTTCCCGCTGGCCGTAAGCGTCGTATAACGTCTGGTCGATGGCCGATGTGGCGATCCCCAAGCGCGAGGCAGTGTTGCGATCGAACACCAGTTTCGCCCCCAGACCCAGGATCTGTTGATCGCTTGCCACGTCGCTCAATTGCGGCAGCTTCTGCAGCCTGGCAAGCATTTGCGGCGCGAAGCTATTCAGCTCGTCGGCGTTCGGATCTTCCAGCGTGTACTGGAATTCCGTGCGGCTCACGCGGTCTTCGACCGAGAGATCCTGTACCGGCTGCATGTACAGCGTGATGCCCGGCACCTTCGCCAGTTCCGGCTGCAAGCGGCGAATGATGTCGCTGGCGCTGATCTTTCGCGTGGCCAGCGGTTTCAAGTTGATGAGAATGCGTCCGCTATTCAAGGTTGTATTAGTGCCGTCGATTCCAATGAACGAAGACAGATTATCGACGGCCGGATCTTGCAGAATGACCTTGGTCAACTGCTGTTGCTGTCTGGACATTTCCGGAAAGGACACCGACTGGGCCGCTTCGGAGACCCCCTGGATGACGCCCGTATCTTGAATGGGAAAGAACCCTTTGGGAATTACGAAGAACAGGAAGATGGTCACACCGAGAGTCGCGGCCGCCACCAGCAGCGTGGCGAGCTGCCAGCCAAGCACCCACTTTAACGTCCTGCCGTAGAAGGCGATGACCGAGTTGAATGCGCGCTCCGAGGCCTTGTAAAACCGTCCCTGTTTCGCCTCCGACTTGTGCTTCAGCAGCTTGGAGCACATCATCGGAGTCAGGGTGAGCGAAACCACAGCCGAGGCCAGGATGGTCACGCTGAGCGTGACGGCAAACTCGCGAAACAGGCGGCCCACGATATCGCTCATGAATAACAACGGGATGAGAACGGCAATCAGGGAGACGGTCAGCGAGACGATGGTGAAGCCGATTTGCGCGGAGCCTTTGAGCGCGGCTTCCATGGGCGCATCGCCCGCCTCGATGTAGCGGGAGATGTTCTCGATCATGACGATGGCATCGTCCACCACGAAGCCGGTGGAAATCGTCAAGGCCATCAAAGTCAGGTTATTCAAACTGTAGCCCAGCAGATACATCACGCCGAACGTGGCCACCAGCGACAGCGGAACGGCGATACCGGGAATGATCGTCGCGGCGATGTTGCGCAGGAACAGAAACATCACCATCACCACCAGCGCCACCGTCAGCATCAGCGTGAATTGCACGTCCGTCACGGAGGCCCGAATGGTGGTGGTCCTGTCGGTCAAAATGCCGACCCGGATGGATGCGGGCAGCGACGACGTCAGTTGAGGCAACAGTTTCTTGATTCGATCGACCACCGAGATGATATTCGCTCCGGGCTGCCGTTGAATGTTCAGGATGACTGCGGGAGTCTGGTTCATCCAGGCGGCCTGCCGGGCGTTCTCGGTGTCATCGAGGATGGTGGCGACATCGGTCAGTTTGATGGGGGCGCCGTTCTTGTAGGCGATGATGAGCGGAGCGTAATCCGCGCTGGAGAGTAACTGGTCGTTGGCCCCAATCTGGTACGCCTGGTGGGTTCCATCGAAGTTACCCTTGGCCTGATTGACGTTGGCGGCGACGATGGCGGTGCGCAGATCCTCCAGATTGAGACTGTAGGAAGCCATCGCCGTAGGATTGGCCTGAATCCGGACAGCCGGTTTCTGTCCGCCGCTAATGCTGACCAAGCCGACCCCCGGCAACTGCGAAATCTTAGGCGCCAGCCGCGTGTCGGCAAGATCCTCGACCTTGGTCAGCGCAAGATCCGTCGAAGTCAGGGCGAGTGTCAGGATCGGGGTATCTGCCGGATTGGTCTTGCTGTAGATGGGTGGGGCCGGCAGGTCCGCCGGAAGGTAGGTGCCCGAGGCATTGATGGATTGCTGCACTTCCTGTTCGGCTACATCTATACTCAGGCTGAGGTTGAATTGCAGCGTGATCACCGAGCTCCCGTCGGAGCTGGTGGAAGTCATCTGCTGGAGTCCGGGCACCTGTCCGAACTGACGTTCGAGCGGCGCGGTCACCGCGGACGCCATCACGTCCGGGCTGGCGCCGGGATAGAACGTCGTGACTTGAATGATGGGATAATCCACTTCCGGCAACGCCGAAACGGGTAGCTGTGTGTACCCCACCGCGCCTGCCAGCAGGATACCCACCATCAGCATGGTGGTGGCCACCGGCCGGAGAATGAAGATCCGGGACGGGTTCATCTACTTGTTGGAAACCTCCGGTGGCGGCGGTGGGGCCATAACATCTTGTTTGGCGGGTAACTGCGACGCATTCCAGCCTCCGCCCAACGCTTCGATCAGCAGCACGCTGGCGGTCAGGCGGCGGGTCAACAGGGTTACCGCTGTCACATCGGCGCTGAGCAGCGTTGCCTGTGAGGTGATGACGGTCAAATAACCTGCCGTTCCGGAACGGTACTGCGCGGAAGATATGTCGAGAGCGCGATGGGCTGCCTGAACTGTCTGCCGCACTTTGTCCGCCTCCTCCGCCAAAATGCGCAAGGCGGCCAGGTTGTCTTCCACCTGTTGCATGGCCGTCAGCACAGTCTCCCGATAGGCGGCCACGGTGGCGTCGTAGGCGGCGCGCTGTTCCGCCACCACCCCGCGGCGGCGGCCCGCATCGAAAAGCGTTTGCGCCAGTTGCGGCCCCACCGACCAAAAGCGGCTGGGCCAGGTGAACCATTTTGCCAGGCTGGAACTTTCCAGCCCGGCGCTCCCCGTCAGGCTCAGGTTGGGATAGAAGGCCGCCATGGCGATTCCAATCTGTTCGTTGGCCGCGGCCACCTGCCGCTCCGCGCCGGCGATGTCCGGCCTTCGTTCCAGTAGTTCCGACGGCACCCCCAGCGGCACCGGCGGCGGAGTTGTGGTCAATGTGACGGGCGGAATCGCGATGTCCGCGGGTGGTTTGCCGATCAGGATGGCGATGGCGTGTTCAAACGCCGCGCGCTCCACCCCAAGGTCCATCAATTGCGACTGCACGGCGTAGAGTTGCGTGTCTGCCTGGGCCACGTCGAGGTCCGATGCGATTCCGGCGGAGAACCGGTTGTGCGTGAGCGTGAGGTATTCCTCATAGGACGCCTCCGTGCGAGTGAGTAACTCCGCTTCGGTGTCGTTGCCGTGAAGGCCGAAGTAGTCTTGCGCCAGTTCGGCCTGGTACAGCAACCGGGCATTTCCCACGCTGGCCGCCAGAGACTGGGCGGTGGCGGCGCTGGCCGTCACACCGCGGCGGATGTTTCCCCACAGATCCGGCTCCCACGCAATGTTGAACGGCAGATTGAAACTTTTCCGGTTGCCCGGTCCCCCGACCGTGGCCGTTGGATCGGCGGTCACCACCGGCAGCAGGGCAGCGCGGGCCACGCTTACGGCAGCCTTGGCTTGCCGGTATTGCGCCTCGGCTTCGAGCACGTTCTGGTTCGAAACGCCGACCTGCTCCTCGAGCGCATTCAAGGCCGCATCGTTGTACAGTTCCCACCAGCGGCCTTTCGAGTATGCGTCGCCAGGCTGGGATTGCTTCCACCCGGCCGCTTCGGCTTCCTTGAAGTTGACGGGCGCCTGCTCCTTGAACGCCGGCGGCGCGGCGGCCGAAGGCCGTTGGTAATGCGGCCCAACTGCGCATCCCGCCGAAACCAGCAGTACGGTGAGGAGCGTCGCGGCCGGGAAGTTCGGAGACGGGTTCATCTAAACTTCCCTTTCAGGCCTTGGCACTCTTCTTGGCCGGGGATTTCACCGGGGGGCTCGCCGAGGGACTCGCTCCGGGGATCTGGGCGTTGACTTTGGTCCCTTCCTCCAGCTTGTCGACGCCGGTCATGACCACCACCTCTCCCGGCGCCAGCCCCGAAGTGACTTCCGAGTCGTCGCCTTCCGTCGTGCCGATGGCGATGGGACGCACGGTCACCGTGGAATCCGCCTTCACCACGTACACATAGGTGGCTTGCGAGTTGCGCTGTACGGCGGCCGTCGGCACCAGGGTTACGCCGTGCTTTTCCTCCACCAGCAATCGCGCGTTTACGAACTGATTGGGAAATAGCGTGCCTTTGGGGTTCTCGAAAGTCGCTCTCAGCTTGAGCGTGCCGGTGGCCGGATCGATCTGATTATCCAGCGTGGTCAGCGACCCTTGCGCCAGCTTGGTCTTGGCGTCGCGGCTGTAAGCATCCACTTCGAGCGTCTGCCCGGCGGCCATTTTCTTGAGCACCACCTGAAGCTGATCTTCGGAAATGGTAAAGATGGCGCTGATCGGGTCCATCTGTGTGATCACCAGCAATCCGTTGGTGTCGCCGGTTTGAACGATATTCCCGGGGTCCACCAGCCGCAACCCAATGCGTCCCGTGGCCGGCGCCGCGATCTTGCAGTAGGCCAGATTGACCTTGGCGCTCTCGATTTGACCCTCGTCGAGCTTCACCACCCCTTCGTCCTGATGCACGGTCGCCTGCTGGGTGGCAAGTTGTTGCTCGGGGATGGCTTTCTGCGGAACCAACTGTTGATAGCGGACCAGGTCGATGCGCGCGTTCTCCAGGGCGGCCTGGTCCCTCATCAGTTGCCCTTCGGCCTGGGTCAATGCCGCCCGATAGGGTCCGTCGTCGATTTCCACTAACAGATCGCCCTGGTGAACGGTGTCGCCTTCACGATAGCGAACACTCATTAATTGCCCGTCGACCCGGCTTTTGATGGTAACCGTAGCCAGGGGCGTAACCGCGCCAAGCCCCGAATAATAGACGCCGATGTCCCCCTTGTGGGACGCCGCTGCCACCACTGGTATGGGCGGCGGAGGCGGCGCGGCGGCCTTCGTACTCTTCGGCCACAGAAAATACGCGGCTAATCCCAGCAGGAGAAGCACGCATAGCGACAGCCACAGCCAGCGCCGGCGGGACCTGGGTCGAGCACCCTGGTCCGGAGCGGGCGTGACGGTTTCTGGCGGCGACTTTGGGCTATCGGGCATATGTGAAGACTGCACAAACGTACCCCGCAACAGTGCAGAAACTGCACTTGGCCGTGCGGAATTTGCTGGAACTTAACCTCCCAGGTACTCGACGTGGGCGTACGTGCCTAACCGCGGGTTGTACGCCAGATACCAGCCAGGATGGTCCGGGTCCTCGTAGATCACGATCTGATCGCCCATCCAGTTCCAGCCCGCGACGATGTTGTAATCGTACGCGGCGACGTCCCAGTAGAAATTGTTGAACCAGAAGCGTTCCCGGTTTCCTCCCCCCAGCACGAAGACATGTGAGGGTCCAAAGCCGCCGCTGAAGCGTCCGTGTGCAAACGGTTGAGCCATCTGGTAATGCGGATCGTTGCGGCCACTATCGTGTCCGATCCATTTGTCGCCCTTGACGTCCACGTGCGGAACGTCCGGATGACCTGTCTGGTGCACGGCGATGTGGTTCTCGGTGGCGGGTGCCGACTGCTGGGCGCGCGCCGGCGCGGCAGCCCTCGCGGGAGCGGGACCGCGGGCAGGAATATGACCACCGCCCACCGCCGGGGCCTTACCGCCGCCGCGCTGCTGCCCACTGCCCCCCTTATTCTGCTGCGCAAAAGCAGCCACGCAAATCAGGAGTGATAGCCCTATGATCGTCTTCACGCAAAACCTCCATGGCGATATGTCGCCTGGGAATCGCTGTGCACGTTGCCTTCCACCAGTGGTTGACAGACGGAAGCCTCTGTCCCACCTACGGCGCGAGGACGCGCAGATCGTCGATCCAGAAGTCGGGAGCGAAGCGGGCCAGGTCATCGGGCTTGCCGTAGCCGTAACGGACGGCGCAGGTCTTGACACCGGCGCGCCTGCCGGCTTCCATGTCGGCGGCGGAATCGCCCACCATCAGGCAGTCCTCGGGACGGGCGCCGAGCGCGGCCAGGGCGGTCAGAATCAAATCGGGCGCGGGCTTGTACGGGAAACCGTCGGTGCCTTGCACGTGGTCGAAATACTGGATCAGGCCGAATTGCTCCAGCACGGCGCGGGTGGTGGGAGTGCCCTTGGTGGTGGCCGTGGACTTGCGGCCGGGGAGCGCCGCCAGCGCCTCGGGAACGCCGGGGAATACGTGCGTCTGCTTGTGGCCGCGCGCCAGATAGTTGACGCGGTACTGGCGAATCAGTTCGTCGATCTGCTGGGAACTGTAGTCCGGAAAAATCTCGCCGAAGGGAGCGGCCAGGTGGTGGCCGATAGAGTTCTTCAGGAAATCGAAATCGACCGCATTGGCGCGCCCGTGAGCGGCCAGCACATCTTGGATGGCGCCGACGATATCCGCGGCGGAATCCAGCAACGTGCCGTCGACGTCGAACAGGTAGACCGGGAACAGCGGGATCACGCGGGCTGGGGACGCTCCCCTTCCGAGAGCCCGGGAACGCGGCGCCCGCCTTCGGGGCGGAGCACCTGCTGGACGTGTTCTTCGGCGTCCTTGCCCTTGCCGGAAGCCGTGAACGGCGCCAGCGTCTGGCCTTTGATGATCTGCATCACCTCGTCGCCATCCAGAATCTCGCGCTCCAGCAGCGTCTCGGCGATC